>Ga0210410_10000327_pt1 | contig 57677 bp, 44 predicted proteins | sample IncBWC4MmetaG_FD_161058 | JGI IMG/M metagenome (GOLD analysis project Ga0210410, IMG submission 161058) | Forest soil microbial communities from Barre Woods Harvard Forest LTER site, Petersham, Massachusetts, United States - Inc-BW-C-4-M | ecosystem: Environmental > Terrestrial > Soil >...
TTGCACGTTCTGGGATTCCATCCACAGCGGTGCTCCGCCCTGAGAATCCTTGTACAGCAGGAAACTAACTCCAACCAATTCGGTCAGTGGTTTGCCATTTGCATCGGTGAGCGTACCGCTGAACTTCACCATGGGCGGTACGATTGCATTGCCAGCGGTTGCGGGTTGCTGCGCCAGAACCGGGAGCAGGCAAGCAATCAGCAGAAGATAAATACCTACACAAGCGCGGGTGCGGAACATAAGATCCTCCTCTTGAGTTTCGTCATCTTGTAACCGCGGGAAGCGGCCACTCAGGTAAAGAATTCGGGACCGGCGCGAAGCCTTACGTTCTGGACCAAGACCGTCGAGCCTTCCGATCTCTTCTCCCTGTTCCTATCAGCGCAAATGCGCGGCAGATTTGATCATCGGCTGCGAGAAAATGAATTGTGGCCAGCCAGGAGCTTCTAACCCGTAGGTTTTCATAGGGTTTTTCGCATTGACAGGGAAAACCGGAAGGGATAGGCTAGGCGGCCAGGTTTGCAAGTTCTGAGGTATTTCCATGGGGCCCGAGCCTCCGAACGAGGTCACGCGGCTTTTGCAGGATTGGCGGGGCGGGGACCGCAACGCACTCGATGCCCTGCTTCCGCTCGTTTATAAGGAACTGCGCCGCCTGGCGCATTTTCAGCTACGAAACGAACGCCCCGACCACACGCTGCGCAGCGGCGCTCTGGTGCATGAAGCCTACCTTCGCCTGGTCGGGGTAAGTCCTCCGCAATGGGAGAGCCGCACCCACTTCTTCGCGATTGCCTCTCAGCTCATGCGCCAGATTCTGGTTGACTACGCGCGCCGCCACAGGGCGGCAAAACGGGGAGCCAGTATCTGCAAGCTGTCAGTCGACGAGGCGGCCATGACGTCCCAGGGAAAAGATGTGGATGTGGTCGCCCTGGATGATGCTTTGCAGACACTGGCCAAAATCGATGCGCGGCAGAGTCGCGTCGTAGAGTTGCGCTTTTTTGCAGGGCTCTCGTTGGATGAAATCTCTGAGGCACTGGAAATTGGTCCGGCCACTGTTCAGCGCGATTGGACGGTCGCGCGTGCCTGGCTTTACCGGGAACTATCCAGGGTTTAACCGCCTATGAAAACACAGCGCTGGGAGCGAACCAAGGAGATGCTGGAAGAGGCGCTACGGCTGGCGCCCGACAAGCGGCAGTCTTATCTGGACGCAGCCTGCGGGTCAGATGCCGAGCTACGCTCTGAAGTCGAATCGCTGCTTGCATCCCATGAGGCGGCGGGCAGCCAGTTCCTAGTGGAAGCCGCTGCAGAACTTCTTGAACTATCGTCGCCCAATAGCTCACCTCAATCCCGACTCAACCAGGTCATCGGACACTACCGGCTGGTGGAGGAAATCGGACGCGGCGGCATGGGACAGGTTTGGCGGGCAGAGCAAACGGCACCCGTGCGGCGGCAAGTGGCGCTGAAGCTGATCAAGGCCGGAATGTACGACGATGAAATGCTGAAGCGTTTTCAGTTGGAGCGGCAATCGCTGGCCATCATGGACCATCCGGCGATTGCCAAAGTGTTTGACGCGGGAGCCACGCCCGATGGCCAGCCCTATTTTGTGATGGAGTATGTGCCGGGCGTGCCCATCACCGACTACTGCGATCGGAAGTGTTTGAAGATTGGCGACCGCCTGGAGTTGCTCATCAAGGTATGCGAGGCGGTGCAGCATGCGCACCAGAAGGCCATCATCCACCGCGACCTCAAGCCGGCAAACATTCTGGTGCAGGAAGTAGATGGTAAACCCGTTCCTCGCATCATCGACTTCGGGCTGGCCAAGGCAACCAGCCCGCAGATTGCTGGTGAGTCGCTTTATACCCACATGGGCAGCTTTGTTGGAACCCCGGGCTACATGAGTCCGGAACAATGTGATCGCACGGCACTGGATGTGGACACGCGCGCAGACGTGTACTCGCTGGGCGTAGTGCTTTACGTCTTGTTGACCGGATGCCTGCCCTTTCAAGCGAAACTGGGGAAGGAGCAGCCTCTCGAGGAAATGCTTCGGCTGGTTCGCGAGGAGGATCCGCCACGGCCGAGCACGAAGGTCAGCACCGGGCGCGAAACATCGACAGCCACCGCAGAGGCGCGCGGCACCGAGCCGAAGCAACTGGTGAGCCTGTTGCGCGGCGATCTCGACTGGATCACGATGAAGGCGCTCGAGAAAGATAGGAGCCGCCGTTACGGGACTGCGTCCGAACTAGCCGCTGATATCGCGCACTATCTGAATCACGAACCAGTGCGAGCACGTCCAGCGAGCGTCTCGTATCGCCTGCGCAAATACATACGACGGCACCGTGTGGGGGTGGCTGTAGGCGCCGGTCTGGTCATCCTGCTGGCGGGCTTTGCGGTGATGCAGGGTGTGCAGCTGCGCCGGATCACCCGCGAGCGCGATCGTGCAGACCGGATTGCGGACTTTATGACGGGAATGTTCAAGGTTGCGAATCCCGCAGAGAAAGTCGGCAATGCAGTGACAGCACGCGAAGTTCTCGATAAAGCGGTAAAAGATATCGATACTGGTCTATCGAAGGACCCGGAACTCCAGGCGCGGATGATGTATGAAATGGGACTTGCGTACTTGAACCTGGGGTTGTACTCGCGCGCGCAAACCTTATTCGAGGGGAGCATTCGCGCCGCGAACGCTTCCGTGGGACCGGAGAACCCACGAACATTAAAGGCCACCCAAAGGCTCGCCTGGACTTTATTCAGGGAGGGCAAGCTTGCCGAGGCAGACGCCCAGATGCGGAAACTGGTCGACACCGAACGTCGCGTCCTCGGTCCGCAAAACCCAGAGACAGTCGGGGTTATGGGCGATATGGCTACGATTCTTGACGTGGAAGGTCATACGGCTGAAGCGGAGAACTTGCAGCGCGAGGTGCTGGAAGCGCAGAAGCGTTTGCTCGGTCCGGAAGCCCACTACACGCTCATTTCCATGGATAATCTTGCGTCCATACTGCTTCGTCAAGGGCGGTTGGCGGAGGCAGAGAAACTGGAAAAAGAGACGCTCGAAATTCAGCGCCGGGTCTACGGTTCTGAGAATATGACTGCCCTCCATTTCACGATGAACTACGCTGACATTAAAGCCTCCCTGGGAGACGACGACGAGGCCGAGAAGCTGTTGCGGGAACTGCTCGACCTGGAACGCCGCATCCTCGGTCCCCACCAACCGGAGACCGGGGAAACGGTCTACAACCTGGCTTGCCTCGCCGCAAAACACGGCCGCATCGATGAGGCGATCTCGCTCTTGAGCGAAGCCATCGAAATTGGGCTTCTCCCGAACGTGGCGTCAGGAATGGGAGAAGACCCTGATTTGAAGCCGCTCCGCGGCGATCCCCGCTTCGCCGCCCTGGTCGCCCATTCCAAGGAACGCGCCGCTGCGCAAAAAGCGAATTAGTCTGGCGCCGCCACACTGTCTGCGAAAGCTTGCCGGGAGATCTTAAGGGTAATGCTGTCCGCCCGATTTGCGAAGGCAAAGTGCCGAGAAACCTAATGGGGGCGACGATGTTATTGGTCGAGTCCAAATGTGCCTCTCGTCGTCATGGCGGCGTTGATTCCGTCAGTCCAGTTAACTCCAATCCGAGTGACCATAGTGCGTACACTCTTGTCCCTTTCGTGGAGCGTTAAGCCCTTGAGTGAAATCGATGGGACGGCGGTCGCAACCGCCGCTGGCAATTGCAGTTCGCTCTCGGTTATTCTCCGAGCGCCTTGACGATCTCGTCCGCGGTTTCTAATCCTGAGAAATTCTGCTGGCCGGTGACGAGATTGCCGTCGCGAACAGCGAAGCCGCGCCACAGGCCCGACTGAATGTAGTTCGCACCGATCTTCTTCATTTCGTCCTCGACTCGCCAGGGCATGACATGCTTGTCTCGAGAAAGCAGATTCATCCTCCACACCGTGTTGTCGGCGTAGTCTTCTTCGACATTCGCGAAACCCGTGACCGGCTTGGGTTTGGCGAGATATTCGCCATTGCTCAGTCTTGCGTAGCGAAGGAGAGCAACCCCGTGGCACATGGCGCAGGCAATTTTTCCGGCCTCATAGAACTGCGCGAACTTCTTGTGCAGGCCGACGGCCTTTTCGAACGTAAACATGGGACCCTGGCCGCCTGCCACCAGGATGGCGTCAAACTTCTTCAGATCAATCTCGGATACCTTCTTAGTGTTCTGAACCAGGGCTGCTAACTTCGGAGTAGATAAGAAACCCATGCTAATGAGATCGCTCTCTGAATAACCGCTGGCATCGCGAGGATCGCTCATCGCGTCAGCCTCGCATTTCCCGCCGTCAGGGCTGAACACTTCGATTTCGTAGCCTTTTTCGTTGAAGATAGAATAAGGATGGCTGAGCTCACTCCACCAGAATCCCACCGGCCAACCGGTAGTGGTGGAGACTGCCGGATTGGATATTACAATCGCAACTCGCTTCCGGCTCTTAGGGTTCACTACGTTCGAATCTTTCAAGCTCATAGTTGCTCCGTTGAAATCCGACCAGCCTCTGTCGGTTTGTTCTTCGGTTCCCCAACCGCTCAATCCCCCCGGTATTACCGCGATGCGATTGGTGAGGGGGTGGTCACTTCCATTCCGCTGGGAGGCTATCTTGCAAGAGCAGGCGCAAACATTTGTCAACAGAATGTAAAAAAGCAGGGAAGAAGTTTGTCACCAAAATGTAAAACGCACTTGAATCGGTGTTGCAGTTTGTTCGTAAGGATCTGACCAACACACCTGTTCGACAGGCGGGGTCTGTGTTGAAGTGTCCGGATGACCGCAAAAACAGAGTTGTCAGCGTCCAACTATACGGCCTAAGATCAGATCGGCGGGCCGAGAATGGTATATGCCGCTTGTTGGGCCCATGCAAGAAGGCAGGTTTTCGAGGCGGTGCAGCTAAATCCCCGAGATCCGGTTGCAACTCCCATTCTGGCGCGGATGGACGAACTGTTTGCCGTTGATACCGAAGCTCGCCACAAACCGCTGACTGCTGCGGCGCGCCATGTCCGGCGTCAGGAAAGAGCCATGCGTCTCCTGGATGAGATCCGTGGGAGGATCGAAGTGGCGCAGGCCAGCGCGTTGCCCGCCAGCATGCTAAGTAAGGCTTGCCAGTGCGCCCTCACGCTTTGGAAAAGCTCACACGCTTTCTGGAGTATCCCGAAATTGAGCTAATGCAATAACCTGGCAGAGAATTCGATGCGTCCAGTAGTGTTGGGTCGGAAGAATTGGATACACATAGGCAGCCCAGAGGCCGGACTTAAGATCGCGGCTATTCTCTCGGTCGTGGAAAGCTGTCGGCGAATAAAGCTTTCAGTGCGCGACTATCCGGCTCCCATTCTTCCTGGCCTCGCCGATATTCCCATTCAGCGCGTTGAGGCACTTACGTCCTTCTGCATGGCGCCGGATCCCAATGTCATCGGTAGGCTGGCGAGGGCCGGTCAACCGAAACCAATAACTGCGCCTTGCGGGAGAGGAGTTCGAGACCACGCTCGCGAGTTTCTTTCTCCAGAATTTCCAGTTGTGAACGACCCGAAGCAGAATTAGCCTTGAGCTCCGCTTCACCGAGGGCCAGTCGCGCCTCGCATGCGATCTGGTAGTAACCCAGTTTTCTGGCGGTCGCGATTGCAGAACGCAGATGTTGGCGCGCCGTGGCGAGTACCAGATGTCCCGCCGCATCTGGGCCGGCAGCCGCCGTTTCTATACGGGCGGCTTGAATGGCGATAGGCAATGTCAACGCAGGGTCGGGGCTCTTGCGCGCGAGTTCAGCAGCGTGCCGGACGGCCTTACGAGCATCCTCTAACTTGCCCTGTGTCAGCAGAGCGCGGCTGAACAAGGTGTAAGCGCCGGTCGCGTCTGGATCTTCCTTCTCCCTTTCGAATTGCGCAATCGCCGGACGCAGCAAGGGCTCCGCTTGCTCGGGATGACCTTCTTCGATTGAGAGTTCAGCCAGCGAAACCTGGCTCTCCGCTACCAGGTACTGGTCGCCCAGTTTCTGCCGAGTCTCCAGTGTTTGCTGGTATTGTTGGCGGGCGCTGGCCAAGTCCCCTTGGGCCATCAACGCATCTCCCAACACAGCCATCGCAACGGTCAAATACTGGGTTCCACCGTGGGTGGGACGGATGAGGTCTATTGCTTGCGTCGCAAGATCTTGCGCTTTTTTCGTCTGGCCCTGGGCCAACTCCAGATCGGCAAGCCGGTACATCGCATAGGACGGACCACTAGGATCCAGGAATGCCTCGCTCTCGATAACTTGTTGGTAGATTTTTGCCGCATCGAGTAAATTGCCCCGAAGATAAAGAACGTCTGCGATGTTGCCGAGCGCCGTCCCCGTGTTGTCCTTGTCCCCGGCCTGCTCGAAATGATGCTTCGCCTTCCGATATAGCTGCTCAGCACGGTCCAGTTGTCCCAAGTTGATGTAGGCCACAGCCATGTTGTTAAGGACAACACCGGTTTTCTCGTGCTCACCAAATTCTTGCAGGATGTTGAGTGCCCTCTGGTAGGTTGCGATCGCTTGCTCGAAGTGTCCCCCAGCTCCTTGACTGTCTCCAATCAGGCGCACAGAATCGGCTGCTCCCAAGCGATTCCCTGCGGCGAGAAAAATCTTGTATGCATCCTCACACGCGGAGACCCCCTCGGGATGATCGCTGTAGACCAAGTTCATGCATTCCACTATTCGCGCCTGGGCATAAACCAGTTTCTTGTCTTGTGCTGCGGCTTTAGCAACAGCGTTGCGGGCCAGCACCAGGGCAGCGAGCTTGTTGTCCGGCATGGCGCGCTCTTCCGCCAGATCGATACGCGGATCACTGGAAGCTGGCGGCGGAAGTCGCCGAAGCTGAACAATCGTCCCCATAGCCTGATTTTTCTGACCCGCCGCATTTTGTGCGAGCGCCAGCTGCAATCCGTACTCGACGCTGTCGGGAAACAGAGCGAATAACGCCTGATAGGTAGAAGCAGCCTTTTCATGCTGCGCCAGACTTTCGTAGTAGTCCCCTTCGACCAGCATGCGGTTCACACGCGGCAAATTGGCAGAAAGGTCCAATGCCTTTTTGGCTTCCTCCTTGTGCTTCTGCTCATATCCCAACTGCGACCAGGCTCGAGCCAGCATGGAGTGGGAAAGCGGAAATCTTGGATCAGCCTTGACCGCCTGCTCTAGAAGGTCTTTGGCCGCCGAAGCGTCGTAATCGCGCAGCTTGACCAGTCCAAGAGTGTAGAAACGTGCGGCTTCAGGGTTGGAGGGCAAAGCGGCGAGGACGCTGGACTCGTCGGTTTCCGCAACGCTCGAAACTCCCAAACGGCCCCTGAGCTTGGCCCCAACCCGAGAAATCAGCTGAAAGAAGTCCTGGCTGCTGCCAATCTCTGCGACCTCTGCAAGAATTTCCCCGGTTCTGGCATCCTGCAAGCGCACGTCGAGCCGCAGCTGTCTGCGCTCCGGTCTGCCTACATTGATGTAGGAGCCGAGAACCAGAAGATCACTATTCAGAGCCGTACCGATGCGCGCTGTCGTCTCCTGTCCCAGCGTATCGGTCTGGGACCATGGGGAGGTCAGGCGCAGGTTGGCCACATCCTCCCCAGAAACCAGCCGGATTTTTTCCCCTGCAGCCAGTTCGGTGCTCAGCATCTCCGCGAAGGCGGTCGCGAGCCAGCCATCCTCCACCTTCCCTGACAGGTTGTGAAAACCGAGGACCGCAACCGACTTGCGCAGAATAGGAACGGTTGTAGCGGTGGGTTGCAACGAGACCGTCCGCGCCCGCGAGACGTTACGGCGTGCATACCATCCGAAGCTGGCCACGACGAGAAGCACGACGGCGAACGCGGCATAAATAATGAGGTGGCGTGTCGGCACACCCTTGCGCGGAGCTGGTGCTGCGACCTTCCTTTCGACGCTGAGGTTAACGGACACGCCTTCAGCCGCTACTGGAGCAAGAAAACGGTAGCCACGGCGGGGAATGGTTTCAATGAAGCGTGGATTGTCGGAGTCGTCGTCAAGAGCGGCACGGAGCTTTTTCAGAATGACGTTCAGACTGCCGTCGAAATCGACGTAAGTTCCTTCCGGCCATAGCTTCTGGCGCAATTCCTCGCGAGTAATGATTTCGCCCGGTCGCTCCAGCAGCAGGATCAACACTCGAAATGGCTGCTCCTGGAGTTTCACGCGCGAGCCGCTGCGGATCAGAGTGCTGCGGCCGGGGTCAGCCTCGAACAGTCCAAATCGAAAGATGCGCGCTACAGGAGCAATGCGTTCCATAGTGGGGCGCAACGCAAAGTGGCGAAATCATAGCATGCCCCCACCTCCCTGTCAGTTGCGCGTGTAACCGCCTCAAGAATCGGAGGTTATCAGGTAAGGAATAAGTCACACCCAGTTCCTTTGACCTTTTGCCGGGCTTGGGGCAATCTCGCGTCCGCACAGCGAAGGTCAGATCGCACTAGCTGGGCAAACAGATTGAATCAAGGAGAACCCCCGATGAAACACACACAGTCTTCCGTACGGTTTGCCATCTTCGCTCTCGCTATCTTGCTGGCGACGCCGATCCTAAGGGCACAACAGCAAGCGAGCATCGTGCCCACACTGGTGAACTTCAGCAGTGTGTTGACCGAAGCTAACGGCAAGCCGCTGACCGGCACGGTCGGCGCCACTTTCTTCCTGTACAAGGACCAGCAGGGCGGAGCGCCGCTGTGGCTCGAAACCCAAAACGTGCAACCCGACAAGACTGGCCATTACTCCGTGATGCTGGGTTCGGCCGGCGGCCACGGCCTGCCGCCAGAACTGTTCGCTTCGGGGGAGGCGCGCTGGCTGGGCGTGCAGGCGCAAGGCCAGGCGGAGCAACCACGTGTAATGCTGCTCGCCGTGCCTTACGCGTTGAAGGCCGGTGACGCGCAGACCGTCGGGGGGCTGCCGCCTTCGGCCTTTGTGCTAGCCACGCCCGTCGGGCCGACTGGGACTGCCGCTGCCAACTCGGAGAGTACGAGCAGCTCCAACCCCGTTCCGCCGGCCGGGAACGTGACCGGGTCGGGCACGGTCAACTTCCTGCCTATCTGGACGGGCACGTCAACCATCGGCAATTCCGTGCTGTTCCAGGCGGGCACGGGAACGAAGGCCAAGCTCGGCATTGGCACTACGAAACCGGCGTCGACCCTGGACGTGAAGGGTGGAGGCACCATCCGCGGTCTGTTTAGTTTGCCCGCCACCGGCACGGCCACGGCGAGTGCAGGCTTCAACTCGCAACCCATGGATCTGGCGGCGTCCGTATTCAACAGCGGCACCGGCACCCCGGCGGCGCAGACCTTCCAATGGCAAGCCGAGCCTGTGGGCAACAACACCAGCAATGCCGCCGGCTCGCTCAACCTGTTATTCGGTCAAGGGACGAACAAGCCAAAGGAAACCGGACTGAACGTTGCCAGCAACGGGCAGATCACGTTCGCCAAGGGACAAACGTTTCCCGGCACGGGCAACGGCACGATCACGGGCGTGACCGCTGGCACCGATCTGACCGGAGGCGGTAACAGCGGAAACGTGACGCTGAACGTGGACACGACCAAAGTCGTCACCGGCGTGACGGCCGGCACTGATCTCACCGGAGGCGGCACGGGCGGAACTCCTATTCTGAACCTGGATACAACGAAGGTGCCACAACTCTCGGGCAACAACAGTTTCACCGGCAATCAGTCGGTGAGCGGCAGCCTGACAGCCACATCGTTTTCCGGCAATGGCGCGAGCGTCACCAATGTAAATGCCGTCCAGCTTGGCGGTTTGGCCCCGGCCGCCTTTGCCCAGTTGGCAGCATACGACCAGTTCACGGTAGGGCTGAGTGTGACAACCTCTTCCAACAACGATGGGTTGGATTCGTTCGCGAGCGCACCCAACTATTCCGGAGTTGGAGGCTTTTCGCTTGCGACCTCTGGATCGGGGGTCGGTGTACTTGGCGCAACTGCAAGTGCGTCTGGCATTGGCGTGGTCGGGGACGGAGGGACTGGCGTGCAGGGAAACGCAACCCTTTGTTGTAACGGACCGGGTGGCAACTTCGTCGGGTTCCAAGCGGCCCCCGGTTCAAGTGAGTTTGGCACGGATGGGGTCGATGCCACCGGGGGCAGCGGTGACCCGAACGCTAGTTCCAATGGCGGTGTCGGAGTGCATGCCACGGGTGGGAATGGTGCGGGTTTCGGTACCGACGGGCCAGGTGGCTATTTCCAGGGAGGGTCTGGGGCTAACTTCGGCGGCGGCGACGGGATCGACGCGTACCACGGCAGCGGGTTCGCCGGATACTTTTCCGGCGACCTCCAGGTCACCGGCTCAATCTTTGCAGGCACGAAGGATTTCAAGATTGATCACCCGCTCGATCCGGCCAACAAATACCTGGTCCACGCCTCGGTCGAATCCTCGGAGATGATGAACATTTACACCGGCAACGTCACCACCGACGCTCAAGGTGAGGCGACGGTGCAGTTGCCGGAGTGGATGGAGGCACTCAACACCAACTTCCGCTATCAGTTGACCGTGATCGGGCAGTTTGCGCAAGCCATCATCGGCCGCAAGATCGAAAACAACCAGTTCCAGATCCGGACCAATGCCCCTAACGTGGAAGTTTCCTGGCAGGTCACGGGAGTGCGCCAGGATGCCTTCGCCAAGGCGCACACGCTGGTGGTGGAGGAAAAAAAGGAAGGGCGGCTGCAGGGTTTTTATATTCATCCTGAGCTTTACGGAGCGCCGGAGGAGAAACAGATCGAGTGGGCGCGTCATCCGGAAATGATGAAACAGATGAAGGAAAGACGAGAGGCGCATCCTTCCAGTCCACAAGGGCCGCGTACACCCGTTCTACCTGTAAGAGCGACTCGGTTGGTTGGGTCAATCAAGTAGGTGCTAAGTGGTACGATGCCGTTCTCGCAAGGGGCGAGGAGGCAGCCGAAGGTGAAAATATGAAAACGCCGGGTGCCCCAGGTTCGCGTCCGTTCTTTGGGCACTACCTGGGTTGCGGAACACTCGCGGAGCCAGTTCCGTGGCTGGTCCCGCACGTGATCCCCTGCGCCTCTGGCAAGGCCGAATAGGACGGCCGACTCACAAGGAGGCATCCGAGGGAGAATATGGGAACATTTCGCCGGCCGTTGCGGTCCCTCGGCACTCTTTGCCTCACATTCCTGCTCTGCACGGCATTGTTCGAGGGAAGGGTGCGAGCTCTGGCGCCCGATGCCATGCAAGCCGATTCGCCAGCAGCGCAGCTCAAGCCAGCGCTGGTTGATGAGTACCAGAAGCTGTGGTCCAAGATTCTCAAGAATGCCAGGCTTGAAACCGGTCCAAAGCTCAAGAATCCGGCGATTTCCGGTGACGGTCTGCCGCCGGAAATTGTCAGTGCGTTGCAGGAACAGCGAAGTTATCTAGACACACATGGAGCTGCTGCTCTTACGCGAGCTGTGGCCGCCCGAGAGTTGGTCGGCGTTGACTCCCGAAAGCCCCGATCGCCTTCCCAATACCCAACCTGCCACAATCCGATGATCCGATCGGTCAATGGAAAAACCAAGGGAGTGGTTTTCACGCCCACGGCAGCCAACAACAGATACAGAATCGAGGGATGCTTCTTCGGAGATGCCCCCGGAATCGTTCAACTGGAAGCGCGTTCCGGGCCGCACCAAATTAAAGCCATCCGGCCGCTCCCCATGCAAATGGACTCAACTTCACTCGGGGCCTGGTCCGATCACGAACTCAACGTCCAACTTGATCCGGAACTCAGCGGCATAACGGATTACTCCGTGACCCTGGTCATCTATCCGGCAAAACACCCGCGCATCGAATTGCGGAACTGCCGTTTTGTTGCAGTGCGCGGTAGCCCGCAACTGTTGAGCGTGATTCCTTCGGCGTGGGTTAGTTTGTACCCGAGCGGGGTCGGCTCGCGCTCCATTCGGCAACTGGAGTATGTCTCGCCGACCCAAGCAAGCGGCGTGGTCCCCGAGGACGCAACCGCCTCGTCGGCATTTGTGGTTCGCTCTGACCGGAAGCAGTTCGGGATCGGCAGAGATAATTACGACTTCAGCCGGCTGAATCCAGGATGGGTGGTGCAGAGCGTACAACTACTGACGTACAGTATCTCCTGTCCCGAAGTCATCACCTCGGCCCAATCGTTCGGACATTGGAAAGCAGAGTGGATTCCACTAGGGGCGAGAGTCGCGCTCGAAGGCAGCGTATGTCGCTCATCTGTTGCACCGTCGTTCACTTCCTCGCAGTATGCGATCAGAGTATGGGTAGTTGGTCCAGTTGGCACCCAACCGCTCGCGCTTGTCCGATAATCCCGGTGGTCCCAAGTGCCGTCCCGCCCATTCTTGCAGGCATATGCTAAGCCGAACAGCTGCACGCCTGAAAACGAAAGAAGCGGATCTCTTGCCCGTGGGCGAAATTGAGGCTGTTACGCGACTCGCACCCAAGACAGTTGTCAATCGTGCACTTCCTCTGACGCTTACGTTTGTTCGCCGCAGGCCCCGGAGCCAACTACCCCATCCTACGCGTGGACTGCCTCTAACTTGCTCGTAGACTGCTGGGCGGCGGTATACTCTTGCTTACTATCGCCTGCGCCACCGTTGGGAGGTAGCGCCGAGGCCGGGTAACGCGAAATGTCACAGTCGTTTTCGACAGAACTGATACCGGTTTCCGACCGTGTGGACGCGTGGCAGTGGCGGACACAGCAGATCTGTGGCAGTTGCCACATCCAACTTCCCAATCACTCCTTGTTCCACGGTTCGATTGAAAGCCGAAGGGTTGCGGGGCTACAGCTGACGCGGTTCTCTTCCAGTTCGCTGGCTTTCCGCAAGTGTCCCACCGAAACCGCAAGCTCCGAAAATCGTTGTTGCATTGTGATTACGCAACTGAAAGGCGTGCGGCAGTATTTGCAGAATGGCGCGTCCGTGATGCTGCGCCCCGGTGACAGCACGCTGATCGACTCCGGGTTGCCGTGGTCCTCGAGCTGTTCCATGGAGTGTGCCCGGCTCTACCTACGGGTGCCGCGCTGGTTGCTCGAGGACCGGGTGCGGACCGGCGTGCTCCCGCTGGCTCGGCGGATTCCCGGAAATGCTGCGCCTGGAGCTACACTGTTCCGCATTTCAACGTCGCTCTATCGTGATGCGGAGATTTGGAATACGGAAGATGGAACCGTTGCACTGGATGCATATTTCAACATCCTGTCCGCGTGCATCGGCCATTCCCGGGCGGATGTGAGCAGTGGGGGACACTCTGCCGAATTGTCTTTTCGTATCCAAAGTTTCATCGAAGCCCACTTGACCGAATCGGCAATGGGGCCCGTCAAAATCGCGGCGGCGGCTGGCATATCGGTGCGGCACTTGCATCGTCTGTTCTCGCTTCGCGGACACACTGTGGGAGACTGGATTCGCTGGAGACGCCTGCAGCAATGCCATCGCGATTTGTCCGACCCACGTTTGCGGGAAAGAACCATCACTGAGATCGCTTTTTTCTGGGGCTTCTGCGACTCCGCTCATTTCAGCCGGTGCTTCCGGACGCAGTTTGGAATCTGTCCCCGTGCCTTCCGTTCCGGCGCCGCGCCCGAATTGTGGGAGAGCGAACAGAGTCGGGGCCTCTCGCGCACAGCTTCGGCGGGCTGGCGCTATCCTGGCGCAAACTAAGTTGTGGCGGTCATTCCGCTCCCGAGGGTAGGCCACCTTTAGTGGGTTCTTAAACAATTTAACGTGTGAATTCCAGCTGGCTCCGCACCTGGACGCCCGCGCATACATTGATTACAGTCTGGAACTTTCTGCCTGAGGGGCTTCGGCGATTTCAAGCTTCGGTTCCACAGTCTGTTCTCCTCTGTTGCGGGACGATCGGATCAAAGCTCCCAGCCCAGCCCAGACGGCGAGCGCCATCCACTCATAGCGGGTGAAATGGCCGGGCACGATGGGAACGACTTTCACCAGGACCATGAGCGAAGTGACCAGCAGTCCGAACATGGCTGCGGCACGGCCACGGAACGAAGGCTTCATACGCCAGTACGAGGCGCAGCCCGCCATCCAGCCGATGGCTGAGGCTGCCGCACCCACTTCCAAAATCGGCACCAGGCCCGCTTCCCCCAGCAGCATGGTGAGCGCCGAGGCGATTCCGATCGCGATCACTGCGGTTGAAGGAGTCTGGTTCAGCGGATGGATGTACGCCATCCTCTGGTTAAGCAGATTTCGCCTTCCCATGGCGAACAGCAGGCGTGAAGAGGCGACCATGTTGGCGTTGAACGCCTGCAGCAAAGCGACCAGCGCGGAGGCCATGATCAGGTTCACGATCCAGTGAGCATGCAAAGCTCGTTCGAAGGCGACCGCAGTCGGAAACTGCAAGTTGCTTTTGAGGCTTTGCCAGGGGGCTACATAGGCGACTGCGGAAATCACAACCCAGAAAAACGCCAGGCCCACCAGAATCGTCAGCGCAATCGCGACGAAGAATCCGCTTCCTTTGAAATCAGGACTAGCTTCTTCCACACACTTGCCTACCGATTCAAAGCCTCCCAGGAGCCAAGGCACAACTTGCCAAACCAAAAGAATGGACAGAAGAGGAGCGTGGCTAAACAGAGGATGGAAATTGCTCGCAGAACCGTGCTTGGCGCCGGCTAAGACAAAGATCACAACCATGCTGAGAAACGTAAATGTAGTGGTCTTGGCCAGACGGGAGCTCGCTTGTATTCCCTGATAATTCAACCACGTCAGCAGGACAGTGATGGAAAGTCCCAGGATGAGGTGAGGGAGATAAATCGGACGCCCACCGAGCCGATAGAGCTCAATCGAGTTCAGGGAAGGAAAAAGGTAACCGGTGATTCTTCCAGCAGCCAGAGCTTCAAACGGACAAGTGAGAGCGTAGCTGAGGAGCACAATCCAGCCAGTCGCGAAACTTACACTGGGCGGAAAAAAGCGGGCGACATAAGCTGCCTCTCCCGCCGAGTCGGGGATGGCTCTCACCAGTTGGCCGTAGACGTAACCGATCGGCAGCAGCATCAGCGCGCCGGCGGTGAACCCGAGAAGCGCGCCCAGCGGGCCGCCGCGTTGCAGGATATCGTCCATGACCACCAGCCACGCAGTGCCCACCATCACGCCGAAGGCGAGCGCAAAGTAATCGGCCAAACGAAGCTTGTGAGCCAGGGATGCCATAGGGCGTTAGAAGCATGAGACGTAGCAAGCTACGTCTCTACAGGGGATGACTGTCGTCTCCAACGTGCTGCAATGTTCTCAGAATTCATAGCGCAGCGCGAACTGCATAACGCGAGGCTGCGTCAGCAGGCCGGTATAGTCACCAAAAGACTGCGGCACCTGTTGGAGAGAGGCTATGCAGGCGCAGGCTTGTGTGCCCAGGCCCGATGCGACGTTGAAGCGATGCAGGTTGGGCACGTTGAAAACCTCCCAGCGGAATTGCAAGCTCTGGCTTTCAAATGTCTTCCAGCGCTTGCTCAGGGCCATATCCAAACCTGCAAAACCATCCCCGCGGATTACGTTGCGCGAACCCGCTTGCCCGGGGAAGGGATGAACGAAACTATTGTTGAAGGCGGTCGCTGGGTTAGCAAAAACACTGACGGTTCCATCCGACTGCTTGAAGGCGCCAGTCTTTGGCCTTGAAACCATCTGCGCGATGCCCTGCTCGTCCCAGTCCGTGGGCCAGAAGTTACCGTTATCCACGGTGAAGGGGAAACCGCTGGTCCAACGGGCCAAACCCGAAAGCTGCCAGCCGCCGATGACGGCGTTGGTGACGCCGCCAGCGTTGCCGGCAATAGACTTGCCCGCGCCGAATGGCAGTTCGGCAATCCAGTTGGCGTTGATCTGATGGGTGGTGTCGAAGTCGGAAACACCGCGGCGCCCGCCCAGATCAAACGCATTCACCAGCCGGCTTCCGGGAGCTCCCACGTTCACACTGGAACTAAAGCCAAGCCGGGTCGCGGAAGACGTGATATCGATTGATTTGGAATAGGTGTAGTTGAGATCGAATTGAATTCCGCTGCCGAATTGCTTTCGCAAACTGGCCTGCAATCCGTTGTAATTCGAGCTGCCCACGGAACTCCAAGCGTACATCGTGGTCGCCTGATCGTTCAACATCTGGCCCGGCTGCATCGGTCCGCTGGGGTTGTTAAAGTACAAAGTCTTGCCCGAGTTGTCACCGAGGCCACCGTAGATATCGATATTCCCAAGGCCCACGACTTCGTTTCCGACGTACGACAGTGCAGGGTTGTAATAAAGATCGTAAACGGATTGAAGAAGGGTACCTGCGAATCCGGTAAAGAGATCTTGATAACTTGGGGCCGTCGGCAGCATGTCGTGCCAGAAAGCGGCCGTTGGGCCGACCATGGCATCAGTGATCTGATTCACGGGGACACCCTGGTGGGCCAACTGAGCCAGGCGTGTGGCGGCCGCATAGTAGTCGATTCCGGTCTTGGGATCCTTCAGGTCCAGCGGTTGCCTCAGGTCGCGCTGCGTGAGTAGATTGCGCCCCAGACGTCCCACGTATGACAGTTGTAGCGAGAATCGTTTGGGCAGCTCACGGCCGATGGAAAAGTCGAAGGCATACGCATAAGGCGTCTTGATGGACTGGTCGATTCCCCAAGTGATTGCCTGGCCCGTTAGCGGCGGAGTCTGGGGAAAAGAGCCTGGAGGGCTCGGCTCGAAGAATATGTCGCCCGACTGGTTGACCGTGGGAATGACGTTGATGTTGGTGATGCGCGGCACGCCAGCTGCGGTGTCGTACGGGCTTCCCGCGATCCCGGAAGCTCCACCGAACGGCGGAGTGTAGGTTGGACTGCAGCAGGGGTTTTGCACGGTCGCCGACAAACCGCCAGGAGCATTCGCGTCGAAGGTACTGAGCAGCTGCATTCCCGCGCGATCGTAGACTTTGCCGAAGCCACCGCGGATCACGGTCTGATCAGCCTCGCCGAAAAGTTTTCTCATGAAGGTGCTTTCGGGGCGGGGCGAGTAAGCAACGGAGACGCGCGGCGAGAAATCCGATTTTTCAAAGTGATAGAAACCGGGCCCATTGTTGGCTGGCCCGCCCAGGATGAACGAGACCGGCAGCGTAGCGCTGTATCCCTGTCCCTGCTGCATGTTCATGACGTTCTGATCAAACTGCTGGCCGAGATTGAATGTCGGAGAGGCCTGAAAACCGTTGACTTCCCAGGGTGGCGGGAACAGCGACCAGCGCAGGCCGTAGGTAACCGTGATGTTCGGTTTGATGCGCCAGGAATCTTGACCGTAGAATTCGTACCAGTTGAGCCCATACCTGCGTTTCACCGGATCGCCTGGGGCCAGCACATTGCCGCTCTTGTCGTAGTTGTAGTTGGCAACTACATCCGACACCATGCCGAGCAAACCGAGGATCGGGTAGTCATACGCCGGGCTGGATGCGGGTTCCGCGAAGCCACCGTTGGCGGGATCGAGGAGACCTCCAGTATTGGCGAAACCGGTGGGCGACATCCAGTTGGTGGCGCCTTTTCCCAGACTGAATGAATGTTCGTAGCTCACGCGAGGATTGCGGGCGAGCCCGACATTGCTGCCAAACTGAAGCGTGTGCTTACCTTTGGTCCAGGAAACATCATCGAGCAGATTGTTCACCGGGGTCTGCGCATTGTGACTATAGACAAAACCCTGATCGAGGCCGTAGAAGGCGTCCCACGGCTGGTTCGAGTTGCCGATGATGCCGGTGCTTTGGCGAGTGAACCCATAGTGGAATGTATTGACCACCGTTGGGCTGAGAAGCGCCGTGTATCCCACGACGAATCCTTTGCTGTGGTCGGTTAGGGTTTGCTCGGGAGGAGCGCCCGGCAGAAACGGGGTCTGCGGGTTATCCAGGTTCTGCAGTGCGCCCCGCCAGAACAGCGTGTGTTTGCCGGCGGAGTCAAGGTGGTAGTCGAGGCGGGCGATAAAGGCGTTGTTGTTCAAGCTGACGGGGGCGCGGAAACGGAAGCCCGAATAGTTCAAGCCATCACCGACTGAATTGTCATTGGTGGCGAACTTCCCGCTGCAAAACGTTTTGTCGAAGTACCCCGTGTGATTTATCGGATCGAGGATGGCAGGATTGATCCCTATGCCAAGCGGGTCGAGACTCTTGATATTCGCCGGCGTCAACGTAGTGATTCCACCATTTACGTCTTGGTACTTGATGATCCCCTGGCACAGGGTTGGGGTCGGAATGGTGCGAACCGTGCTCTGCTCTTCCCGCTGACGCGTGCCCTCGTAATTGGCGAAAAAGAACAGGCGGTCTTTTTTTATAGGACCGCCCACGGACACTCCGAAAATATTTCGGATCAGCTTGTCCGGCACATTCGGCTGGCCGCTGCTCAGTTCAGCCTGCTTAATAAAGTAGTCGTTGGCGCTGGTGAAGGTGTCGCGGTTGTATTCGTAGAGTGACCCGTGGAAAAGGTTGGTGCCGCTCTTGGTCACCAACGCCACCTGCGCACCTGAACCATCCCCCTGATCGGCGTTGTAGTTCGAAGTCGTGACCCGGAACTCCTGCACCGAATCAAGCGTCGTGGGCAACACCGAGGTGAACGCATAGCCGTTGGACTGGTCGTTCACATCCACGCCATCCAGGGTGATGTTGCTCTGGTCGCTGCGAGCGCCGTTCACCGATCCGTTACGCGTGTCCTGGTCTTTGTCAATATCCGGGCGATTGCCGGTATAGGCGACGCCCGCCTGCAGGCTCAGCAGGTCGGGGACGTTGCGGCCCTCGAGGGGAATCTGCTTGACCTGGGTCTCGTTGAAGGAGTTGCCAATCGAAGCGTCTACCAGATTCAACGCGGGCGCCTCGCCGGTCACGGTAACACTTTCCGTAGCCTGGCCAATCTTCAGACGCACGTTTTCGGTAGCTGGAGTATTCACCAGCAGCTGCAAATCGTTCTGCTGGTATCGGGAAAAACCCGGGGCGGTCACGGTGAGGGTGTAGGTCCCCGGTGGAACAAACAGGAATTGGTATTCTCCTTCGGCGCTCGTGGTCGCAGTGCGTACCGTTTTGGATTCGGTATTTGCGAGAACCGCCGTCGCTCCCTGCACCGCACTGCCGCTGGGATCGCTAACCGTGCCTCGAACTGAGGTGGATGAAGTCTGAGAAAATGCAAAGCTGGTCGCCAGCACGAACACCACGGCCAACAGAATGACGAATTGCTTAAGGCGATCCATACGCGACCTCCAACCGGGAAGTTCTGCTTGTCTCACAGTGACCTTGCCGGTGAATCGGTCAGAAGCGCGCGCGATCGTAACTAAGCTCCGGTCGCCTACGGCAGCCTCTGGCTCGGGCTTCGGCGTAGAGGTCAAAGTTGGGAAAAGGGTACCTCCGCCGGCGATTGCAAACTTGTCCAGGAGTGACATGGGCGGTTCTAGTCACTGTTCGCTGCCAGGGCTCGCTTTCGGGAAAACACTGGCCTAACGAAGGTGGTGACATGGGTAGACTGACTTCTGTCAGGACACACTTAACAATATCCTCACATTTGTCAACGCGTCCGCCTCATCTGCGGCCAATTCCAAATCCCATAAGTGAGTTTCAGCATTCTCCGAAAATGCGGACAGATTGAAGGTTCCCCGATGCCGCCAGTGTACCGAAATCCCGCTGGCAACGTGCATGGACCACGGTCCGTCACCGAATACGTGCTACTTGGTCACGCAAAAATAGCCCTTCGACACAAGGCGCCTCCTCCAGCGGCCCTGCGGCACCCGATCTGCATCAGCTTCCACCGAGGGGAATGCGGTTCGCTCGACTTCCGGGCGCCCCTTGGAAACAGATGCGGAAATGTTATTCCGCATTGTTAGTGTGATCGCTGGATCGACCGGCGCTTTTATATGTGGCGCAGGTCAGCACAGCTCAACCCAAAACCGGATTCTAAATGCGAATGAACTTCGCGGAGGGAACAATGAAACCCAAGCATTTGACAGGCAGCAGTTGGACCAAACATTGTTTGTGGATACAAATGTTGGCCGTGCTGTTGTTTATTGGCAGCGCGTTTGCCCAGGAAACAACGGGCGCTCTGCAAGGCACGGTGAAAGACCCGTCGGGCGCGGTCGTACCTGGCGCTCAGGTGGTGGCTACCAGCAGTACGCTGGTCGGCAACAAAACCGCAAATACGGACGCGAGCGGCTACTATCGCTTCGCCAATCTTCCCCCAGGCTCCTACGTTCTCACGGTAACGGCGAAGGGTTTCCGGACCAGCAAGCGCGACGGCCTGATCATCGAAGTAGGCCACCTTCCAACGGTCGATCTGACGCTCGAGGTTGGTGGCACTGACACCGTCGTCGAGGTCAGCGGCGCCACGCCTACGATCGACGTGACCCAGAACACCACCCAGACCAACATCACCGAAGACGTGGTCCAGGATGTCCCGCATGGACGCTCCTTCCAGTCGGTCATTCAGTTTGCTCCGTCCGCCCGCAACGAACCCTTGCAGGGAAGCACCATTCTCAGCAATGGAACTGGCGGTGGTTCGCCGGGCAACGAGAGCAACGGCAGCGATCACGGCTTTTCCGTGGCTGGCGGTTCAGACTCCGAGAACTCCTACCTGGTAGAAGGTCAGGAAACGGCTGACCTGGCCGGCGGTTTCTCCCACACCAATGTTCCTTTTGATTTCATTCAGGAAGTCCAGATCAAGAGTTCGGGCATCGAAGCCGAGCACGGCGGCTCCCTGGGTGGCGTGGTCAACGTCGTGATGAGGAAAGGCAGCAATGCCTACCACGGTTCGCTCTTTATGCAGTTCGAAAACCAAGGTCTGGATGGTTCGCCGAATTCTCGCGGCCGTTACGACGACCTGTCTGCTGGTAGCACTAACGCGGCTGGAGGATTTGTCGATCCACCGTACCGGAACTATCAGCCGATCAGGTCGAAGACCAGCGATGTATTCCCCGGATTCACTTTTGGTGGGCCAATCCTGAAGGACAGGATCTTCGGCTTCATCGGGTTCAACCCCGAGTGGAACGACGAAGAGCGCACATTGAACTACGGCCCTGCCAATGGCGGGTTGACGAAGTTCAGCCAGAACCAGCAGACTTACTACACCACCGCTCGTGTCGACGCCAGCGTCACGCAAAAGATCCGCGTTTACGGGTCGTGGTTGTACCAATACCAACGCGAGACCGGACAGCTTCTGCCTCGTTCCGACTCTGTCCAAGGTTTCTTCAATCCCGCAACAGGATGCTTTGCCGGGGCCACCTCCGCTAGCAATCCGTGTCAGAGCAATGGTATTCCGAAGTTCGTGTATTCCCACGACCTGGGCTTTTCGGCTCCGAACGTTACTACAAACGTGGGCGCCGACATTACCCTCACTCCACACCTGGTCTCTACCACCCGGTTTGGCTATTATTTCCAGAACTATCACGATTTCGGCTACCCGACCAACGGAACTATCTTTAACTGGCAGACCTCCGGCCTCAATGGTGCCACAGACGCAACCGGAGCCGTCCTGCCCGCCTCGCTGCAACAGTCGAACTTGTACTTCAACGTAGCCAACAACCCGTTCACAACCGCACGTAACGCGAACAAAGCCATCCAGTTCGACCAGGATATCGCCTTGTTCAAAAGCGGATGGATGGGTACCCACAACTTCAAGTTCGGCTACCAGCTCAACCGTCTGAACAACGATATCGACCAGAAATACAATGAACCCTATGTCCAACTCTTTCCAGGGTTTAATGCAGGCGTGACGGACTATAGCCCGCAAACCGCGACCGGCTTAGCCAACTGTGCTCCGTTTATTGCACTTTACGGAACGTGCCAAGGTAAGTACGGATATCTCTCGGTATACGACTTCGGCACACAGGGCATTGCCACCAGCTTCAACCACGGCCTGTTCGCCCAGGATGCCTGGACCATCGGCCACGGTATCACCATCAATGCCGGCATTCGCTTTGACAAAGAGTATCTGCCGGGCGAGGGCCAGGGTTTCCAGAATGGTCTGACCAGTAGTGGTGGCATAGCGCCGCCGAGCAAGCCTATTCAGTTCAGCTGGACTGACAAGATTGCACCCCGCATCGGTGCAGCTTGGGATGTCTTCAAAGATGGCAAGATGAAGGTGTTCGGCAGTTATGGTGAGTTTTACGACATCATGAAGCTGAACGTCGCCATCAGTTCGTTTGGTGGCCAATACTGGCAGCAGTGCTACTACGCTTTGGATACCGCGAACCTGGCTTCGATTGCACCTGCCTTCAACAGCGCCGGTCGCGACTGCATCGGGCCGTCCGCTTCGAGCACAGCCAACTGGACTGGCGGAACACAGCCTGCAGGACTAACCTTCCTGGAGAACCAGAACTTCCGCCTGTTCCCCACCACTTGTTCGACCTGCTCCCTCACCCAAGAGGGTGTTGCTCCTGGCCTGAAGCCCTACAAGCAGCATGAGTCAGTATTCGGGGTGGATTACCAGATAAGCAAGAACCTGGCGTTCGAGGCACGTTGGGATCGTCGCCGTCTGGATCACGTGATCGAAGACTCGTCCATTTTCGACAAGGCCACGGCCAGCGAGACTTTCGTCATCGTCAACCCAGGCCAGGGTGTGAACCGGACGTTCGACGGTTTCTGCAACTTCATCTACGGCTCGGGCGCTGGCACGGCTTGCGCGGGAACCTCCCGTCCTCCGCAAAACACAATCCCCGGAGCTCGCAGCTACGACGGATTGGAACTTCGCCTGACCAAAAGTCACAGCGACCATTGGTTCGGCATGTTCTCCTACACCTACAGCAAGCTGCGTGGCAACTACACGGGCTTAACCAGCAGCGAGCTTGCCGATGGCCAATTTGGCGGCCGCAACTCGCCCAACAACAGCCGCGCCTTCGATGAGCCCTACTTCTCCTGGAACGACAACGGCGGTTCCTCGAGTGGCCTGTTGCCCACTGATCGCCCGAATACGTTCAAGGGCTATGCCTACTACCAACTGCCTTGGACCAAGTTTTCCAGCAAGCTCACCACCGACCTTGGGATCTTCCAGTATTTCTACCAAGGCTCGCCCAACAGCACATACGTTGATGTGGGCAGCGGAGGCAGCGCTTGGCCGGTTTACGTAGCGAACCGCGGAAACTGGATTGATGTTAACCAGGACCCGAACTCGGGTGCGATCACAATCGGAAGCCCGCGTGTCAACCGTACTCCGGAGTACATGCAGACTGATTTTAACTTCCAACAGACCTACAAGTTGAGCGAAGATAAAGTTCTTACCTTCTCGGCTACTTTCGCCAATTTGTTCAACCAACACTCTGTCACCGCGGACACCACTCAAATCGACACCTCTTACGGCTTCCAGTATCTGAGGCCGGCCGGTGCTGGGTGCCGGAATCCCTTGAGCTGCAGCGTCGGGAGTGGCGTACCTTTCTACGCGGCGGCCATGAGTCCGTACAATCTCACTACCGCGCTGAACTCCTTCAACAACCTGGGCCGCGGCGCCGCCAACGCTCCGATCACAGTCGGCAGCTTGTACGGGACTCCCTTGTTCTTCCAGTTGTCCCGCACTCTCCGCCTTGGGGTGAAGTTCACCTTCTAGCCGGGTTGGGTACGATTTATCTTGGGAGCCGGATTTCCGGCTCCCTTTTTTCTTGGTGCGGAAACACGTCGCTCAGTAGCGGGAAAAGTGTTGACGGCGGGAACTCCATCCTCTCGCTGCGCTGACAAAGCGTCCGGGTTACGTAGCCTTGAGCATCTTAATTAACGGCAGCATGGAAGGTTGCGTCAATAGGTGCCAGGAAGCGATCCGGATTCTCATGTGGCGGCAAGAAACCAACATTCCTCCTCGCTCATGGGAGCAACGAAACGCTTGTCCTACCGATGCGGGTCTGGTGGTTGAACCAGATCCGGTATGCCCGCGATCACCGCGGGCGCGATTGGCCTGAGTTTCAGTTGGTCAGTTAGGAATGCAATGCGGTCGCGGCGGGCCTCGGCATTCAACGCGTGGGGTGCGTCGTAGAGTTGGAATTGTTTGGGCTCGGACACGAGGGTGGCATAGCCGCGAGCCCGGTCGGGTGTGAGGAATTTTTCGTGGGTCGCATACTGCAAGAACACAAACGCTGGGGCCGCGTGGGAGACAAACTTGCCGGGATCGAGCCATTCGTATTTGGCCTGGAATGCGTCAAACTTTTCGGGGCCGACCCTCTTGCGATAGTCCTGTAATTCTTTCGACTTCGTATCCATCTCATCCGACAGACCGCCCGCCATCAGAACAAAAGCTTTGAAACGCTTGTCAATGCCGCTGAGAAATCCGCCCACACTCGCGTCGTAGCTATGTCCCACATACGCGAGACGCTTGGGATCAACGTCCGGGCGCGCCAGCAACAGGTCAGCCCCGCGGCGCATGTCCACGATCTGCTGCAAAAGATCTGTAACCTCGTGCTCATTCAGCGGCGTCTCGTCTTCTACATGCCCAGGGCGCGCGATAGGTCCGTCGGGGAGCAACGACACCACACCGCCCGGTGCGAGGGCTACGGCTTCATCCAGGAATTCTTTGCGATTGAGGAAGGCCGATCCCGGCATATACCAATGCCCCCAGATCACGGCGGCGAACGGCCCTTTACCGCTGGGCACGACCAGATATGCGGGAACTCGTCCCCCCTTGGGGCTGGCGTAAGAGATGTCGTGAATGGCGACATCACCGCGGTGCTCGACGCCCACCTCCTGCACGTCGAGCGGAGATTTCTGGTCGTAGTCGAAGTGTCGCAGCACGGCGTCTTGCGCGAACACGGGAAAGACGGTGGTCAGCGCAAGAACGGAAAGGAACAGTCGCATCGGCAGAACCCTCGTGATGGAATCATAGATTGGCGGGCAATGCGAGCGTTAGCAGAAAGTTGAGGCCTGTATATTTTTTAGTTCCCGCGAGAGAGGCTCACTCCTCCTGGCTGTGCGTTTTACACTTCAACGAGGCGGCGCGGCGACTGTATCGCGGGCCGGTGGCGGAGTGGCTTTGCTGGTTTCGGTGTTGACCAGGGGCTCCGCCATTGGCGCGTCGCTCTTGACCAGGTCGGTCTTGATTTCAACCTTCTGATCGGCAATCGGATTGATGTTCGTCTCAAAAGTCTGGTAGCCGGGCAGAGCGATCCTGATCTGATGGCTTCCCGGCGCGACCAGCATTCCTCGACCCATGCCCTCAAACTCGCCAACGTGTCCCACGAAAAGTCCGTCCAGGAAAACCGCGGCCCTCGAAGGTTTGACCGCGATCTTGATCGTGGCTGTCACGTCGGGAATAGGTCCAGTGGGCGCCTTCTCCATGGCCACGCGAACTAATTCCTTCTCTCCGGGCTGAAGAAGAACGTGTTCGGTGAAATCCTGGTAGCCGTCCTGGCGCACTGTAATCACGTGCTCGCCGGGCAAGAGCAAAACCTTCTTCGATCCCTTCAATTCCTTCAGATAGCCTACGTACTGCCCGTCAACCCAGACCCCAGAAGTCTTTTCCACGTGGGACCTGCCTTCAAATTGAAGCTCTCCCATCACACCGTTTTCAGCATGCATCAAGGAGCTTAGAGGCAAAGCCGAAACCCACAGCAAAACCCACAGCAACCCGAGTGCTCGTCGAAGTGCTTTTCTCATCGTGCCCTCCTTAACAGTGAGAGGACCCGGACGCGCCGGGTCCTCCCGTTCGCTTGGTGATCGCTAGCTGCCTGCCAATTCAACATTCTGGATGTGAATCAGCTTGGACTTTGCTTCCAGGCTGCCGGTCACTTTGACCTGCTTTCCTTCGAACTCCTTCGCTTTGTCGGGGTCATCGAGTTGATAAGTCATGTTGTCCGTGGTTCTCAACACGTACTTATCTCCAATCTTGACCACCGTGCCCGTGAAGGTTTGTGGAGTGGACTCCGGCTGGGCTTGTGCGCCCGCTTGCGTAGGAGTTGCCGCTGGGTTGTTCGGGAGCTGTTCCTGCTGCTGATCCGGGGTTGGAACAGCCTTCTCGGAAGCTACCGGCTGCGGTGTTTGCGTTTCCGACCAGGCGATGGCCGGCGACATTTCTGCTGCGACGAAGGAAGAATCCGGCTGATTGGATTGGAATTGTTGGGCGAACCCTGCTGGCGATAGCGCAACCAGCAAAGCCAATGCAGCAACGCTCGTCTTCAGTTTCATGTTCACTCCTTGACAGATTTGACGATCACGAAGCGGCATGACTGAACTCAGTGCACGAAGGGTGCCACTTGTAGAAAACCTTGTGTTTTCTGTAGTTGCAGGACCGGCGGGGTTAGCAAGCAGGAAAATTCGACCGCCCTGGGCATCAAAACTTCTCGCGCGCGACGATCCAGAACAGAACTACTGCAGGCAGGGTTCAATACAAAGATTCAAGGTGAACAAATGAGTCTTGTGGAGATCGTTGACTTTCGCAGGACCTGCGTTTTGTAACCGTATGTCGTGTCGCTGAGACGAAAACGGCGAACCGCGCAACGTCCCACTACACTGCGACTACGCCGCCCGGTGCAGTCTCGAAGACAGGTGAGAGGTGTTGCTCCGCCTGGTTTCCACGGAACCGCGCAGTTTCCGCATGCGAGTCTTCAGAGCAGAATTCATCTTCTGAATAATTTGAGAGAGACTGTCAGGATTCTGCTCCAGCGACGCGGCCCGGCAGAGCTTCCTCCAGATCAGCGAGTCATCGGTAAAACGAGAGTTCATGCAAAACCCCCTCGACAAGCAGAGTCAACCCACGCCGTTGCCGTTCTATAACGCAATCCTGGGGCCAAGAACGTTTTCTGGATTCGTCTTTACAAGTTCTAGATATGAAAGCGTCAGTGGGCGTCAAGATGCGAAGAGATTGTGCAAGGATGTGTTGGCAAGCATTTGTATGCGAAAAAATTGCCAGCCACCCGGCAAAATCTTCGGCAAATTCGAGAAATAAATAAAGTGAAGAACCATCGAGAGGTCCACTCTGCCAGCGTCACTTCTTCAGTTCTGCGGCCCAGTTTGTGGCCACTGTAATGGATTGGTTGACTTGCTGTGAAATCACATTGAGAAGTATCTTTTTGCCATCGGGCGCGACATCGTAAAAGAAGATCTGGCTGGAAGTGTTGGACACCAGCGGCTCAGCAGTCCCGAACTGTAGCGTGTCTTTCTGGGGCTGGACTGGCACCGCGAAAATAGTGTAGCTGGGATTGGCGTAATAGAGACTCTTGCCATCCTTACCCCACGTCGGCCGATCGCCCCCATTTTGCGAGACTTGCCATTTTCCCTGCCCACCGCGGAACGGTTTGACGTAAACCTCCGGTTGACCGGACTCGTTGGATGAGTAGGCGAGCCAGCGGCCGTCGGGCGAGAGTCTTCCGGCGCCTGCGAAAGATTTGGCGCCATGTTGAACAATCGGGAAAGGTTTGCGATCTCCGTCCAAGGGCAAGGCCCATACCTCCGCGCCATTGCTAAAAAAAGGCCCTCGAGAATAGAGCAGGTATTTGCCGTCGGTTGACCAATCGCCGGGGATAACGACTCGATCATCATCGAGCAGAAGTTCCTCGGCGCCACTGCCGTTGGAGGGCTTGCGATAGAGATGATGTTTGCCGTTGCGCTCTGAGCTGTAGGCGATCCACTTGCTATCGGGCGACCAGACGGGATAGTTATTCGTAACCGGACCGAAAGTAAGCCGAGTGCGAATCCCGCGGACTAGATCGAGCACCCAGATGTCGTTTTCACCGGTATCGATCTGGAGCGCGATCCGGTCTCCGGTGGGCGATAAACGGGCAAACTGCAAGTTTGCAATCTTGTCGATTACTACGCCCACCTGTTTCCCGCTGCGATCAACCCAGACGAGTTGCCAATCAGGCGCCCCGCCGCTGCCCATCACCAGCACTCCCGCGCCGGAGACGGAGGCATCCATGTGCCAGGTACTGAGATCATTGGCCACGCCACTGGCAATGACCTGCGGATCTCCGCTGAGCTTTCCCGAGACCGGATCGAGCCTCTGCGCCATCAACTGGCTGCTACGCGCGTACAACACGAAGCCGTCCGCGTAAATGGCGTTGGAGAGCGAGCGGAATAATATGCGGCTCTCCGCGCCATCGAGCGAGGCGAAATACAGGGCGTCATTCTCGGAAAAAGCTGAATCGTGATTGACCGCGACGTAGAGAAAGTGTTTTCCATCGGGCAGGAAAAAGGGCCAGCGATGCGAGGTGTGCCGCGCTGGATCAATTTTCGTGACCGGGACTGGAGCGCCGCCGTTGGCGCTGACTCGAGCGATAGGCGCTTGCGTGTCTGTTGATAGCAGGATCACGCCGTCCGGGCCCCACGCGCCTCCACGGCCCTGCGGAGCGTCACAAATCGCGAGCGGAGACCCGCCGTTGATATCGACGGTTTTGAGTTTCGCGTCGGCGAAGAAGCCGAGAGACCGGCTGTCCGGCGACCAGAAAGGAAATATCGCGTTATTTGTGCCAGGCAGGGAGCGCGCCTCAAGTTTGTCCATAGGACGGACCCACAGTGCTACCGTGCCGTCAGACGCCGCCGATGAGAACGCAACGTAGGCGCCATCGGGCGAAAGCACCGGAGGGCCAGCCAGGTCACCAGTCAGCCGGAACGAACTGCCCTCAAGAGGAGCAATGACGGTGCGGATGGAGCGAGCGGGCTGACTGGGCCGAAAGAAAGCTCCAGACACCACGCCGGCGACAACGGCTACAAGAACAACCGCTGCCCACGCGAGACGCTCGCGCCGGGGGCGAGAGGCTGGTGGCAAAGCCGGCGATGACGACGATCGGTTTTCAGCAATCCACTTGAGCTCCAGCCTGACATCGTGTGCAGTTTGAAAACGCTCCTCCGGATTCTTGTGCAGGCAGGTTTTCACCACATGCTCGAACGCCGGCGGAGTCAGCGGCTTGGCCGCGCTGATCGGCTCGGGATCTTTCTCCAGAATCGAAGACGCCACCGAGATCTGGCTCTTGCCCTCAAAAGCGCGCTTCCCCGTTGTCATTTCGTACAGCACCGCGCCGAGCGCGAAGATGTCGCTGCGGGCGTCCGCCTCCTTTCCTTCGATCTGCTCCGGCGACATGTACTGAATCGTCCCGACGATGCTGCCCGCAGAGGTCAACGGGCTTGCCGGACTCAGGGCGGTCAAAGTCGCCGCCGCGGTGAATGATGGCGCCGCGCGGGATACGGGAGCGCTCATGCCCAGGGGCTTGGCCAGACCGAAGTCCATAAGTTTCGCGCCGGCCTTCGTCAGCATTACGTTTGCCGGCTTCAAGTCGCGATGCACGATGCCGGCGCGATGCGCCACATTCAAAGCATCGGCCACTTCGGCGCCGATCTTCAGCACCTCGTTGAGAGGCAGCGCGCCTTTACGAAGTCTCTCTGCGACCGTCTCCCCTTCGAGCAACTCCATCACCAGGTAATCGGTTCCATCCTGCGAACCAATGTCATAAAGCTGGCAAATGTGGGGATGATTCAAAGAAGAGATGGCGCGCGCTTCCCGCTCCAGCCGCTGCTTCAGCTCAGGCGAAGAGGAAAGATGCGCCGCGAGAATCTTGATGGCGACCTGACGGTCCAGCCGAGTGTCGCGCGCCCGATAAACTTCGCCCATGCCGCCCGCGCCCAGCTCTGCCTGGATTTCATAAGGTCCGAGTTTGGCACCGGAGGTAAGGGTCATCAGCTCGCCATTATATGCCCCGCACACGAAAGGACGCCGCGTGCCCGGATAGTGCTATTCTGTGAAACGAATCGATCAACAGGCTGCTGAGTAAACGATTTCAACTCAACCGTGAGCGCGCACATGCGAAGGTTTCTGGTTCCATTCCTGATTGTGCTGCTAGTGGCGTACGCGTCCTTCGCCGCGTTTGTATGGCGGTCAATGCGCCAGCCTCCCGAAGCGTTTGCGCGGGTTATGGCCAAGATGCCCGGGCCCGTTGTTTTCCTGCTTCTCCCATTCGAGACCCTTTGGACTCACGCGCGGGCCGGAGATTTGCAGGCAGGCGACGCGGCGCCGGATTTTTCTCTGATGAAGTTGGATAAGAGCGCGACCGTGCAATTGTCGGCGCTGACGGCGCAACAGCCGGTGGTGTTGGTATTCGGGAGCTATACTTGACCGCCCTTCCGGCGGGAGGTTCCTGCCCTCAACCAGCTCTATGATCAATACGGCAATAAGGTGGCGTTTTTTGCCGTCTACATTCTGGAAGCGCATCCCAGCGACGTGTGGCAAATGGAGAGCAATATAAAGGACAAGGTTGTCTTCGCCAGTCCGAAGGATTACGAGGAGCGCTCACTCGTAGCCGGAGCCTGCGTGCGCAAGCTGGGTATAAAGTTTCCTGCCTTGGTTGATGGCTTCGAGAACGCAACCGAGAAGGCTTACACCGGCTGGCCCGACCGGATTTACTTGATCGATGCGAAGGGTCGCATCGCCTACAAGAGCCGGCCTGGCCCGTTTGGCTTTAAGCCGCAGGAGTTGAGGTCCGCCCTAGAACATCTGGCAGAGACGAAAAGCAGCAGCCAACCTAAGCGCGACGAACCTTTGGCTTCGATCGGCGCGACTGACAGGCGGTGATGGTGCCGGCAAGCTTTTTCAACATCGCCGATGCGGAAAAGCGCCGCGAGTTATCTGGGAAGCGATATTTGGAGTTTCTGCGGGTTCCGGCGATGAGCGCTGGAGTGTACGTCCTGCCCGCCGGTGGCTCCGACCCTCAATCTCCCCATAAGGAAGACGAAATGTATTATGTGGTTCGCGGCCGCGCCCGCATGCGAGCTGGCGGCGAAGACCACGCTGTCGGTGAGGGTAGCGTCATTTTTGTTGCAGCCGGAGTCGAGCACCGTTTTTACGACATCGCGGAAGAGTTGGCGGTGCTGGTATTTTTCGCGCCTGCGGAAAGCGAAGCGTAGGTCATCGTGCCCCTCCCGTTTCAGGGCGCTGCCACGGCACTGTCCAGCGATGGCTTGGGTGCAGTCAGCCAGAAGCTGAGCGTGCCTGCGCCCGAAATCTGGACGGTGCTGGCGGTCGAAACGTCCGGCTGCGGATACCTTCCCGACCTTCGGCCTCAAATTCTCTACGAGCGCCACATCTTCCACCGTTTGACCCAGGGCCAATATGATGACGGCGATCTGAGCGATCCCAGAGCCGGAGGATATGGGGCCTCCGGCGCACATCAGTACGATCGGCTGGCCATGGCCATCGCGAAGGATCGGACGGCTGCGCTCGAGAGCTGCTCCTGGGGCATCGGCCAGATCATGGGGGAGAACTATGCCGAGGCAGGATTCGACGACGTCGAGGGCATGGTCGCTGCCATGTCGGAGTCCGAAGATCAACAAGTCGCCGCCATGGCTGATTTTCTGATTAGTTCCCGGCTGAATGTTTCCCTTCAGGCGCACGATTGGACGTCGTTCGCTCGCGGCTACAATGGCGCGAACTACGCCATCAATCGCTATGACACTCGCTTGAACGCGGAATTCCAAAAATATTCCGCCGGCGGTCTTCCAGACCTGAACGTCCGCGCCGCACAGCTTTATCTGACGTATCTCGGTTTTCACCCGGGCCCGATAGATGGTATCGCCGGAACTCGCACCGTGTCAGCGCTCGCCGACTTTCAGACACAGCACGGGCTTGAAATCACAAGCAGCATCGACGCGGACACGGTCGCCCAATTGTATTCAGCAATCACGTAGGCCCGGACGCCTCGTCCGGGCAGGCGAGCGCTGCAAGCCGATTTTGCAGGGAGGAGGCTCGCGGCGCGGCTTCGCGATCATCTTCATCTCACAGGCTGCGGCTTCATTGTGTATCCTGACCCTAGCAATAAAAAAGCTCAAGCGAAATTCCGCCCAGGGAGCTGCACGCTGATGAACTCTTGCTGGCTGTTCTTGGTCGCCATTGGCCTCGGTGGTCTCGCCATTGCTCAGGACCGCATGCCGGAAATCCCAACCGGCAAGCTGACCGAAACCCAAAAGAAAGCAGTGGATGAATTCGTTGCCGGACGAGGAACTCCCCCAGTCGGTCCCTTCATCCCGCTGCTGCGCAGCCCGGAAGTCATGCTGCGGGCCAAAGCCATGGGCGACTATTTGCGGTTCAAAAGCGCGCTCCCGCCGAGACTCAGCGAGTTCGCCATTCTGATTACAGCGCGCGAGTGGACGCAACAATACGAGTGGGGAGTTCATTCCCCGATAGCGTTGAAAGCCGGGCTCAGTGCGGAAATCGTGAAGGCCATCGCCGAGGGCACGAGGCCGGCGGGAATGTCCGAAGATGAAGCAATCGTATATGCCTTCTGCAACGAGCTTCACCACCACAAGAGTGTCAGTGACGCAACCTACGCCCAGGCGCTGGCGAAGTTCGGCGAACAAGGCATCATCGACTTGGTTGGCATCAACGGATACTATACCTTTCTGGCTATGGTGATGAATGTAGCCCGCACCCCGCCGCAGAAAGGCAGTGAGCCTGCTCTGCTTGCGTTCCCCCAGTAATGGTAATGGCCGGAGGGCCGCTGGGTGCTGATGCGTGATCGGTAGCCCGCTCTAAGAATCACAGAATTGCAGCGTGAAGATTGTGTAGTCTAGTGAATTCTTCGAGAAGGAGAGAAATCACAGATGAAGAAAAAAAGACTCACGGCGCAACAACGGCGCTACCAGGAGCGTCGCCGGGCGCACAACCGTAAGCACACCCTGCTGCGCCGGGAATGCTACAAATGGCTCAGGAAAAACCTGCCGGAGATTTACGAAAAGTTGAGAAAGAAAGCGGGTCTGGCCAGAGCCGGCCGACCAAAGAGGTAAGCTCCGCTCCGCGGCACATAGGGCCAACCGCGAGGGCGGCCGCACTCGCACCTTCTTGAAGAGGGAATGAAGGGACTCTTCGTGTGCCGGTCCATTCAAGCAGCCACGGCCGCAACTTCTACCAAACGACAATGGATGCTCATCAAAGCTGGCTCAGCAGGCAACTGGGGTGGCTCTAGAACTCAGGAAAGTTGGTCGGGGAGAGAGGATTTGAACCTCCGACCCCCTGGTCCCGAACCAGGTGCTCTACCAGGCTGAGCCACTCCCCGACAATTCGCAAGTCTGCGCCAGAAGGGACACGACGGCACGCGCAAGCTCGAAATCATTGTAATTATAACATTCAGCGTCCTGACCGGGCGTCTGCGAACGATGCTGTGCCTTCGTCGGCGAGTTCAAGAGACCACACGAAAAACAACCGCAGTCCGCGGAAATATCGTATAACTGGAGATGATTTTCCGGGGACTGTCCGAGGAGAGGATGCTCGCGCAACCCGGCGGATTTCCTTAAGATTAACGTTTTAATAGATGATCGCCTTTACCGCAAATTGTTTGTACACGCCTCTGGAGCGCGTGGATCGACCGCTGCTTCTGGTGGACGGTCATGTGATCGTCGAGGCCGGTTCTCTAGCCTCGCGTCCAATGCCCGACGGAGTCCGCGTGGTGGACTTTGGAGATGCTGTCTTGTCGCCCGGGTTTGTGGACATTCACATCCATGGTGGCGCCGGGCACGATGTGATGAATGCCGATGCATCCGGCCTATCGGCGATGGAGCAACTGCTTTTCGCGCATGGCGTGACCACTTATTTCCCGACGACCGTGACTGCCCCGATCGATCAAACTTGGTCCGCCCTCGACCGGCTGGCGGATGCGATTGAGAGCGCGTCGCGGGACGACGGCGCCCGCGGCCAGCGGGCGCAGCCGCTCGGCATTCACCTGGAAGGCCCTTTCCTCAGTCACGTTCGTCGCGGTGTCCATCCGCCCGAGAATCTCCTGTTGCCAACTCTGCCGGCCTTCGACCGCTTCTGGCAGGCGGCGCGTGGCCACATTCGCGTGATGACGATTGCGCCCGAACTGGAAGGCGCGCGGGAAGTGATCGCAGAAGCCGCGCAGCGGGGGGTTTGCGTGAGCATCGGACACTCGGATGCCGATCTGAATTCGGCCCGTGGGGCGGTGTCGGCGGGCGCGCGGCATGCCACTCACACCTTTAATGCGATGCGCGCGCTTGACCATCGCGACCCGGGGATTGTCGGCGAAGTGCTGACCGACTCGCGGCTCTCGGCCGATATTATTGCCGACGGCGTTCATCTCGATCCCGCCATCATTGAGCTGTTTCTCAAGGCCAAGGGGCCGGATGGTGCAGTGCTCATCACCGACGCTACCTCAGCCACCGGGATGCCTGACGGACGTTATCGTCTGGGAACGATCGAAGTTGAAGTGAAAAATGGCCGCTGTCTGATCGGCGAAAGGCTGGCGGGTAGCGTGTTGACGATGGATCGCGCGGTTCGCAATGTGATGCAGTTCGCGCACTGGGATCTGCAACAGGCGCTTCGTCTGGCCACGCTCAACCCCGCGCGGGTGGCTGGATTGCCCGATCGGGGCAAGCTTGAGGCCGGGGCCGCCGCCGACTTCGTGGTGTTGAGTCCCAGCGGTGAAGTGAGAAACACAATCGTTCGCGGCGAAGTGTCGGAAGCCGTGGGCAGGAGCTGAGAAGATGGCAGACAAGGGCGGATTTCCCCATCACATGCTGAAGGAGATTTTCGAGCAACCCCAGGGCTTGCGCGATACGGTTGCCCCGCGCGTCTCACTCGAAGCAGGTCTGGTCCAGTTGGACGACGTGCGCATCACCGTGGACGAACTGTGCTCCTTGCAGCGGATCAATATTGTGGCCTCCGGAACCAGCCGCCACGCCGGCATGGTGGGCCAGCACATGATTCAGGATCTGGCGCACGTGCCCGTGGATGTGGACTACGCCAGCGAGTTTGAATACCGGAATCCGCTGATCTGCCGCAACGAACTCACGATTGTGATCACGCAATCCGGAGAAACTGCGGACACGACCGCCTCCCAGCGTGAAGCTAAGGCCAAAGGATCGCGCACTATCGCAATTTCCAATGTCATGGATTCGACCATCGCCCGCGAGGCCGATGGCGTGCTTTACACCCATGCCGGGCCCGAGATCAGCATCGCTTCCACCAAGGCATTCACAGCGCAGATGGCGGTGTTGTTTCTGTTCGCGGTCTATCTCGGGCAAGTGCGGGGCAAGCTGACCAAGGAGCAGGTGCTGCGCTACATCCGCGAGCTGCTTGAGCTTCCGGCGAAGACCGAATCCGTACTTGAGTCCGCGCCCGGGTGCAAAACGCTTGCTGGGCAGTATCACCAGGTGGGAGATTTTCTGTTTCTCGGCCGCGCCATTCACTATCCGGTGGCCATGGACGGCGCGCTCAAATTGAAAGAGGTTTCATACGTCCACGCCGAAGGTTATCCCACCGGAGAAACCAAGCACGGCCCGAACGCGTTGATTGACGAGAACCTTCCCGTGGTCATTATTGCTACCTGCGACCGCGATGACGAGGGATCCGTGCTGCGCTACCAGAAGAATGTTGCCAACATCAAGGGATTCAAGCAACAGTCGGCTCGCGTGATCGCTATCGCTTCGCAGGGCGACGAAGAGATGCGCAAGCTCGCCGACCACACTATTTTCGTTCCTCAAGCATCGGAATTGCTGTCACCTATCCTGGAAATTGTGCCTCTGCAACTCTTCGCTTATTACATGGCGGTGAGGAAAGGTCTGGACGTGGACCGCCCGCGCAACCTGGTCAAGTCGGTCACGCGCGAGTGAAAGTGGCCGCGCGGTGGCGTCAGTGGCTGGTGAACAGCTTATTCCATTCTTCCACTGGCGTTGGCGGGACCAGCCCCGGTTTCAAATTGGCGGGTACACGCTCCTTGTGTCCCATGCCGACCAGAGAAGTCGTGATTCCCGGGGCTGAGCGTGAGAATTGGATTGCGTTTTCGGAATCGCTGTGCAGGCCCAAAATTCTGCCCACGAAATCGGGCAGGCCTTGAGTCAATCGTCCCTGTTGTAAGGTAGCGCTGCCGAATATTGCAAGTCCCAATTGCGTCGCAGCCGAGAGGAGCGAGCGCTTCTGTTTGCGCGAGCTTTGATCGGCCACAGTCTGGTTGGCCAATGCATAGGCTTCGGGCATGGCCAGACTGAAGGGAAGCTGGACAAAACGGAAATGATGCTGGTCGCCGCCTACCTCGCGCGCGAGTTCTACCGTCTCGGCCAGGCTGATGTAGTCGCGCGAAGACTCGGGTAAACGGAAAGCGCTCCACGTGGCCACCCCGTAGTGACGAAGGCTGCCCGCTTTGACCAGTATCTCGAGTATTGCAAATGCCTCCCGCAGGCGCTGGCGAAAGACGTCTCGAGAAACCTCTGCTAGCTGCGATTCTGGATTGTGCAGGTAGAACACGTCGATGGTTCCGAGGCCTAGATTGCGCTTTGATCGCTCGATCTGGTTTTCGAGATAGGCTGGAGCCATGCAATGCATTCCCCCGACTACTTGTTTTGGATCCAGAATGCCGGACTCGACGTATTCGTGGATGAAGTAGGCGCGCGGGTCGACAGGCAGATTGCCGTCGAACGACAGATAACCGGCCTTGGTGCAAACCAGGATTTCGTCGCGCCGCAATTCTCCCGATTCGATTTGCTGCTCGAGCGCCGCGCCGATATTGCGTTCCGAGCGCTGGTGACGGTAATTGATCGCGGTATCGAGAACGTTGATTCCGGAACGCAAAGCCGTGCTGATGGCCTCGACGTAGTTTGCGTCGGCGGCATCGTCAGGCTCGCCGAGGTAGGTTCCCAGTCCGATGGAAGAAAGCCAGAGCTCCTCAACGCCCGGCACGTGCTTAGGACGGCGGAAATGCCCTGGGTCGCGCAACTGGGGAAAACGGTCACGGTAGCGGGCGGTGCCTTCCGAGGTCGCATGTCCGGGGAACATCAGGGGACAGTTTAGCAGTCACACCTCCGTGCGATTGCTGACCCACTCAGTGGTCATGCTATAATGACCATAGTCATTTTGGAGTGGTCATGAAAACAATGCCCGCCGGGCAATTCAAAGCTCGATGCCTGAAAGTCATGGATGACGTCCAATCCACGCGTGAGCCTGTGGTGATCACGAAGAAAGGCCGTCCTGTGGCGAAGTTGGTGCCGGCCGAAGAACCCTCGGATGATTTTCTCGGTAAGCTTTCCGGCACGATGAAGATCGTGGGTGACATCACCCAGCCACTGGAAGATCCCGAGGCCTGGGAAGCTTTGCGGTGATCCTGCTGGACACTCACGTAGTCGTTTGGGCGGCGATGGAACGTAAGCGTCTTTCGCGCGCCGCCGAGTCCGCAGTGCGGAGGGCGCACTCTAGCGACGGATTGGCAATAGCTTCGATCAGCCTGTGGGAAATGGCATCTTTGTTCGCGCGCGGCCGGATCCAAACTTACGGAACTATCGAGGCATCGTTGCGTCAGGTCCTAGAAACAGTCGGCGTCATTGTGAAACCCATCACCCAGGAGATTGCCGTTTTGGCTGCGCAGTTCCCGGATAGTTATCCCCGCGATCCCGCCGACAGGCTGATCGGCGCAACCGCTCGGGCGGAAGGTCTCGTCCTGATCACGCAGGATGAAAGGATACGCAGCAGTCCCCTCCTAAGAACTATTTGGTAAACCCTTCGCTCCGTCGCCCTGCGTAGCATTACCTTCGTAAGCCTCAGCCCGCCTTTTTGCCGTGAGTCTTTCGACGAACTCACGGACAATTCTTCTGTCTCCAAATTTCCCGACGATGAGGTGTTATGGCCGCGTTCTTCCGCCCCGCTCATTTTCTGCTCGCTTGCACTCTTCTATCGAGTTCGGTCTTTGGCCAGCAGTCGACTTCTCCCGCGGCGACCGACTCCACTTCCGCTGCGGATCAGGGACCGAGCCTGGGCGATCTGGCGCGCAAGGTGCGGAAAGACCATACCGTCGAAGTGCAAATGTCCGAGGAGGACGCGAAAGACCTGTTTCGATCGGTTGATAAGGTTGTCGCCTTCGCCTCGGAAGACAGCGGTTTTCCCAAACGCTCAACTGTGAAACGGCGCCTGGTCAGTTCCGCTGAAGTCGAGAAGTACACCCGCGATCAGGAGGCAAAGGAGGAGTACGCGCAACGTTTCGCGCGCTCCGAGATGACCATGAAGAAGTTCGGACTCCTGCCGCGCGAATTCAATCTGCGGGAGTTTGTGGTCAAGGCCAGTAGCAAGGAAATCGCGGCCTACTACGACGATGAGACTAAAACAATCTCACTGCTGAACTGGATCCCGAAGGATCGCCAAGCCCCTATTCTGGCCCACGAACTCACCCACGCATTGCAGGATCAGAATTACGATCTCAAGGCTTGGATGAAGGCTGGGCAAGGGGCAGCGCAAGCGGGAGAGAAGAAAGACCCTGACGTCGACGACGACAGTGCAGGGGCGCGGCGAGCGGTGGTCGAGGGTCAGGCCCAAGTCGTTTTCATTGACTACCTGCTGGCTCCCATGGGGCGCACTTTGCAGAATACGCCCGGGCTGCTTTATCAAATGGAAGAACCAGCGGTGAAAGCTGTTGCCGATTCCCAACTGCTGCACGATGCGCCCATGATCCTCCGCGAGATGGGCACATTTCCTTATCGTGAAGGTCTTATCTTTGAAGGCGAACTGCTGGAAAAAGGCGGGAAGAAGATGGCTTTTTCGGGAGTGTTCGCGCGTCCCCCGCGCAACACGCATGAAGTGCTGCAACCCACAGCCTATATCAACAGCGAGAAGCTGGCGCCGATCCACATTCCAGATGTTCAGCAAATACTCAGCGACAAATATGCAGTGTATGACTCCGGCGGAATCGGCGAACTGGACGTGCGCGCTCTGTTGAAGACGTATGGAAACAGAAAGGAAGCCGACAATCTTGCCGCGGGATGGCAGGGTGGAGCCTACGTTGCCTACCGGCGCACCGCGAAACCCACGACCGATGCGCTTGCTACGGCAGACCTCGCCCTCTTGTATGTTTCGCGTTGGAAGACGGCTCCTTCGGCCCAACGCTTTGCTCACGTCTACGCGAGTGCGATTGCGCAGCGCTACCACAACGCGACTCCGCAGGCTGCCGCCTCCTGTGCAGGAGCCAAGTGCCCCGTCTCGGCAGCGCAGATTCTCACCGAAGAAGGGCCGGTGATTGTGGAGCAATGGGCGGACAACACCGTAGTGGTTTCTGAAAGCTTCGATCAGATTACGGCCGGCAAACTAGTGGACGCAGTGCGGGAGGGTAACGCGGACGTACGAGCGGACAACCTGCCAAACGAAGAATTAGGCATGCGCCTTTACGATTTGCCCGGATTCACCGCGTTTCAAGCCCAGATCGGCGACAGAATTCTGCGCGAACTGACATCCCGGTAGCGTCGGCATCTTGCCATAGGCGGTGTGCAGGACGCCCCAAGACAGCCCCCGAGACGGTGGCGCTACTCTCCATCCGTGCATCCGATTTCCCTTTTCCCCGGTTGTTGAGTACGATGTCTGCCATATCCTGAAGTCCCACAGACATGGCAGCCATTACTCTGCACATCAATGGTAACGAGCGGAAGGTGGACGTCGCACCGGAAACGCCTCTGCTTTGGGTTCTGCGCGACACGCTGGAATTGACGGGCACGAAGTTTGGCTGTGGGGCCGGTTTCTGTGGCGCGTGCACGGTGCACGTCGACGGAGCCCCGGTGCGCTCCTGCTCAACACCCGTCTCCCAAGCCGCCGCGAAAAACATCACGACAATTGAAGGCTTGTCCGCGAACGGACTGCATCCCTTGCAGCAGGCGTGGATCGAGGAACAGGTGCCACAATGCGGCTACTGCCAGACCGGCCAGATCATGGCCGCCGCGGCTTTGCTGGCCAAGACTCCGCAGCCATCTGAGGAGCAGATCACGCAGGCGATGTCGGGCAACATCTGCCGCTGCGGGACCTATGATCGGATTCGGAGCGCGATCCATCGGGCAGCGGGCACGGGGGGGACGCGATGAGTCCGCTCTCGCGCCGTGACTTTCTCGCTGCTGGCGCGGCCGCGGGCGCCGGACTTGTCATTGGTTTTTACTTGCCGCACGGTTCTGGTGCCGCGAAGGGCACATTCACTCCCAATGCATATCTGAAAATTGCACCGGACGGAAAGATTACGATCGTGGTCGCCCGATCTGAGATGGGACAAGGGGTCCGCACTTCGCTTCCCATGATTCTCGCCGAAGAACTCGAAGCTGACTGGAAGCAGATCACCATCGAACAGGCGGGCGCCAGCACTCTTTATGGAGATCAGAGCACTGGCGGCAGCGCCAGCGTGCGAACCACTTGGGATCCGATGCGCAAGGCCGGAGCCGTCGCGCGTGAAATGCTGATCAGCGCCGCCGCTCTGGAGTGGGGTGTCCCACGTTCGAGCTGTAAAGCTGAAAACAGCAACATCGTTCATGCAGCGTCAAATCGCCGCCTCACTTATGGACAGCTGGCCAGCAAGGCGTCCGCGCTACCAGTTCCGACCGATGTGACCTTGAAGCAGGCTAAGGATTACCAAATCGTGGGCAAGCCTTTGCCGCGTCTTGACGTTCCCTCCAAGGTGGACGGCACGGCCGAGTTTGGCATTGATTTTCGTCTCCCCGGCATGAAGTACGCGGTGCTGGCGCGTTCTCCCGTGATCGGAGGCAAAGTCGCGAGTTTCGATGACAAAGAATCGAAGAAGATTTCTGGCGTCAATTACGTGGGGAAAATCGGTGATTCGGCCGTGGCGGTTGTCGCCGATAGTGTATGGGGAGCGATGGAAGGTCGCCGCACTCTGAATGTCCAATGGGACGAGGGGCCGAACAAAGACTTGAACTCGGCTGCGATCTTCGAATCGCTGAAGAAGTCCGCCTCCAACAAGGCCGTGACTCTGTACTCCACCGGCGACGTGTCGAAAGTCTCGGGACACCGCGTCGAGTCCGAATACCAGTTGCCCCTGATGGCACACGCGGCCATGGAACCCGGCAATTGCACGGCACACTTCCGGGGATCGAATTGTGAACTCTGGGCGCCAACTCAGGTGCCGCAGGATGTTCGCGATTCTGGGGCGCAGGCGATCGGACTGGATCCCGATCAGGTGAAGGTTAATGTGACGTTGATGGGCGGGGGATTTGGCCGGAGATTGGAGCACGACTATGGGGTGGAAGCCGCACTGGTCTCGAAAGCTGCGAACGCTCCTGTCAAGGTGCTCTGGACGCGCGAAGACGACCTGCGAAACTCGACCTACCGCCCGGCGAGCTACCACAAGTTGAGTGCGGTACTCGATGGACAGGGCTGGCCGGTGGCATTCGCCCATCGCATTGTCGCGCCTTCCATCAGCGGGCAAAAAGGGCTGCCCACACCCAATGGGGTTGATCCGGATCTACCCGATGAGGCCGCGCTGATCTATTCCTTTCCCGCTGCAACGGTCGAATACGTGATGGCCCAGACTCCGGTTCCCTTGGGCTGGATGCGTTCCGTGTACGCCCTGCAGGCCGGGTTTGCCAGCGAATCTTTTATTGACGAACTGGCAATCGCCGCGAAAAAAGATCCGCTCGAATACCGGCTGCATTTGCTATCAAAAGACGAGGACATCAAGTACTTCGATACCGTTTGGCACACGGCGCGGATGCGGGGCGTGTTGCAGTTGGCAGCGGAAAAGGCTGGCTGGGGAAAAACTTTGCCAGCGGGACACTATCAGGGGATTGCCTGCTTCGGCTGCTTCGGCACGTACATAGCGGAGGTGGTGGAAATCTCGATGGAGAACGACCAACCGCGCGTGCAGCGGGTAGTGGCGGCAATGGATTGTGGCCAGGTGGTCAATCCGAACATTCTCGAACAGCAGATAAAAGGCGGAGTGATTTACGCGCTTACCAACGCTTTGCGCGCGCAAATCACGATCGACAAGGGACGCGTGGTGCAGGGCAACTTCGACGACTATGCACCCATTCGCATGAACGAAGCGCCGCTGATCGAAGCTTATTCGGTTCCAAGCACGGAGTCGCCGACCGGGGCTGGCGAGCCTCCCGTACCTCCACTGGCGCCGGCCTTGTGCAATGCGATTTTCGCGGCAACGAAGAAGCGCATCCGGGCTTTGCCGATCCTCAGCTAGGGCTTAAGGTGCGTCATTTGAGATTCTACTTAGTCCGCGAACCGCGATCCCTGGCTCCCGCTTCAGAAATGACGTAGACGATCAGGATTCCGAGTTCCGGTTCGATGGGATGCCGGTATCGCGGATGAGGAAAGACGAAGTAATACACCAGCGGATAGGAGAGAACGAGCCAGAAGAAAAGCCAGGCGCCCGGTTTGTGCTTACGCAGGGCACGCCCCAATCCCCAAAAAGCCAGCACTGAAGAAGCAAGGAACACAGCGTTTCTTAAGAACCCCAGGGCAGGATTCTCCGACGCTTTCGGTAATCCGGCCCAGTAGTAGATAAAACGCTTCAGGCTGAGGCCGGCAAATCGGGCATAGTCCTCGCGAATGTAGGCCATGGCTTCGCGTTTGCGTTCGGCGACGTAAGCCAGTTCGCCCAGTTCGCGATAGCGGCGCATCTCAAAAACATTCTTGGTCGGATGAAGATAGTCCATCCATGTACCGTCTGCTCCGGGCCCATTCCCCAGGCGAAGTTCCGCGCCAAAGTTGGAGCGGATGAAAACAAACTGCCCAAAGGTTAGCCGATTGCGCACCAGCGACGGCGTGATACATGCGGCGAAAACTGCCGCCGCGAAAAATACTCCGATGAGCGAATTCTTGCCAAGCTTGGCACGGCGGTACCAGGCCCACAGCCCAGAGACCGGCAGAAAAGACAGCAGAGCAGTGTTGGTTAGCGCTGTAACGCCCCACAGCAAGCCAAACCGCAGCCATGGCTTCAGCCCGTCTTTTTCTTCCATCTCGAGCGTCAGCCAGAAAATCATCGCCAGCAATAGCGCTGCAAGGCTGGTCTCCCAAACCCAGCGTGTGCACCAGAAGATCACGGACGGGAGCAGGGCCCAGGTCCAAGACGTCCACACCGCAACCTTCTCGTCAAAACATTTTTTCGCGATGAGAAAAATGGGGATGCAGGTGAGCGCGGAAAAGACACTATCGACACTTAGTAGGAATATGGCCGACGCACGGCTGTAAACTCCGAATACTCGGAAAACGCTTGCGATCAATAAAGGATAAAGAGGTGGCTCCCATGCGGTCGGCCCGGTGGTTTCATTAAATGGATTGCCGAATCCGTTGCCCTCAGCAAGGGATCGCCCGATGCGGCCCATCTCGAAGCCAAAATCGAAGTCCTTTTCACTAGCTGCGAGGATCTGCTTGTTGGAGTGGAATCTGTAGGTGTGTCCGATGACGATGTAGCCGAAGCGCAAGCCGAAAGCGACGATCACCATCCATAGACAGGAAGTGCGTGCAATTGTCCACCAGCGCTGGTGGGCGCTAACAATTACCGGCGTCAGACTCGTCGCGGCGGAATCCACCATGCAGTTGTAGCCCATGGGATTCCTTTCAGCAACCTCGCTCGTATCTCGTTGTTCGTGCTCTACCATGTTCGTGCTCTCCTTGACACTCCGCTCCTGCGGCCTTTATCCTTAACTTTCGCTCCCTGGAGAAGTTACGCCTCTGAGCGTGCTTCCGCGTTCCTTTGCGGTATCGAGTGGGGAGGCGCGGAGGATCCTGATGCTCATCGAAATCAAAGATTTGGAACTCCATCCTATTGATTTTGAGGAGGAGTACCGTCCCGACGCCCTTGATTTAGGGCCGGATCTTCAGCAGAGCACTTCGCTGCACGCTGCCGGACGCGCCCAACTGATCGAGGAGCATCACGGGAAGCATCAGCGGATCAAGGACATACGGGTCAGCGGGGAACTCTCCACAAAGCTGGAGTTGCCTTGTGCTCGCTGTCTGGAGCCGGTGACCCAGGATGTAACGCGCAAGTTTGATCTGCTGTACCGCCCGCTCGGCGTGGATGCTGGACGCGAGGAGATGTCGGTAACTGGCGCGGAAGCCGAGGTCAGCTATTATCAGGGTGAGGGTTTGCTGCTTGAAGACGCGGTGCGGGAGCAGGTGCTGTTAGCGCTACCTCTGAAAGTCATCTGCCGCGAGGATTGCAAGGGGCTTTGCCCGCATTGCGGCGCGAATCTGAATCTAGAACAATGCTCTTGCGCCGAGCCGATGGAAGATCCGCGCTGGACGGCGCTGAAGGATCTGCGCAGCAAGTTGGAAGACTGAAAAAGAGGAATCTAAATGCCAAATCCAAAACGGCGACACTCCAAAGCGCGCACCGGAAGCCGGCGCGCCCATGACTCCCTCAAGAGCCATTCGCTATCCGAATGTCCAAACTGCCACGAGCGCAAGATGCCGCATCGCGCCTGCCCCAAGTGCGGCTATTACAAAGGCCGCGAAGTTTTGAACGTCGAGGAAGCCAGCTAGCGCCACCACTCCATGCCAAGCGTCATAGCCTTGGACGCGATGGGTTCGGATCGCAGGCCTAAGCCTGAGATCGAAGGCGCAATCCAGGCAGCGCGGCATTACGACGTCCATGTTCTTCTGGTCGGCCCAGAAGCGGCTCTCCGCGCCGAGTTGGCGCGCTATCCCGCCGCAGCCGAACTCCCCATTGATGTCGTGCACGCCAGCGAAGTCATTGGCATGGAGGACAAAGCGGTGCAGGCGGTGCGCTCCAAGCGCGATTCGTCCATGCGCGTCGGCCTTCGCCTGGTGCGCGATCGGCGAGCCGCGGGTTTCATCACTGCGGGCAACACGGGCGCTGCCATGGCCACGGCGAAAATGGTGCTGGGAGCGATCCCAGGCGTAGATCGACCGGCGCTCGCGGCCATTTTTCCAACAGCGATCGGTACAGTCGCGAGCCTTTTGGATGTCGGCGCCAATGTGGACAGCAAGCCTCACAACCTGGAGCAATTTGCGGTCATGGGAGAAATCTATTTCCGCACCATGTTTGGAACCAAACGCCCGAAGGTGGGCTTACTTTCCATCGGCGAGGAAGAAACCAAAGGCAACGAACTGACCCGGGATGCGTTTCAGCTTCTGAAAAAGCTGCCACTGAATTTTGTCGGCAACGTGGAAGGCCGCGACCTGTACAACGGCAAAGTGGACGTTATCGTCGCCGACGGATTCGTGGGCAATGTCGCGCTGAAGATTTCGGAAGGCGTGGCCAACCTGGTTCGCTCCACGCTGAAAGAATCGCTCAAGGCGACTATCACGCGCCAGGTGGGATACATGCTCTCGCGCAGCGCATTTGCTGATTTTAAGAAGCGTCTCGATCATACGGAATATGGCGGCGCGCCGTTGCTGGGTGTGAAGGGAGTCTGCTTCATCACTCACGGATCGTCGAACGCCAATGCGATCAAGAACGCGATCCGTGTGGCTGCGGAATTTGCCGAGCACCCAATCGACGCCGAGCTGGAAAGAACGCTGGCGGGAATTCGAGCAGCAACGACAACACGTAGCGGAAAAGAAAACATTGCAAGCAACGTTTCCACAGTCACTTCTTTGTAGAGACGTAGTTTGCTACGTTTCATTGCATAGCGATGACAACAACTTCACAGATTCTCACTAGCGGCCCCGTCGCATTCCTTTTCCCCGGCCAGGGGTCCCAAGCCGTCGGCATGGGCAAAGAACTGGCCGAGAAATATCTCATCGCTCGCCAGACATTCGAAGAAGCCGACCAAGCTCTCGGCTACAAGCTCTCGCAAGCGTGCTTCGAAGGCCCCGAAGATCAACTTCGCCTGACCGAGATCACACAACCGGCGATTCTGACCGCCTCCGTCGCGGCTTGGCGCATTTTGAACGAAAAGGGTCTCAAGCCTAGTTTCGTTGCCGGCCACAGCCTGGGAGAATACTCCGCGCACGTTGCCGCTGGAACTCTCAGCTTCGCCGATGCGGTTCGAGCCGTACGCAATCGCGGCAAATACATGCAGGAAGCGGTTCCCGTCGGTGTAGGCGCGATGGCGGCGATCCTCGGCATGGAGTTCGAGAAAGTTACAGCGGTTTGCAGGGACGCAGCTCAAGGCGAAGTGTGCGAACCCGCCAACATCAATTCGCCCGAACAGATTGTGATTTCCGGCCACACCCCAGCAGTGGAGCGTGCCGCTAAACTCGCCGACGAGCGCGGCGCCAAGCGCGCCAAGCTCTTACCCGTCAGCGCTCCATTTCATTGCTCGCTGATGAAGCCGGCACAGGACCGGTTGTCCGTGGATCTCTCGGCCATCACCTTCCGCAAGCCTGCAGTTGGAGTCGTCTGCAACGCCGACGCGGCATTGCTTGAAGACGCGGACCGCAGCCGCGATGCGCTGATCCGCCAGGTCACGGGCTCGGTAAAGTGGGAACAATCCATGCGCGTGCTGATCGCGCAAGGCGTGCAGACTTTCGTGGAAGTTGGCCCGGGGAAAGTGCTCTGCGGCCTGATGCGCCAGATTGACCGCGCGAAAACCTGCATCAATGTTGCGGACGAGGCATCCCTGCAGAAAACGCTGGAACAGCTTGCAGTGAAAGCTTAAGGCAAACGGGGCACCTTACTTCCGATCATTCCGTGACCCAGGTCCACCAGTTGCCACACTCAATCTCGCTGGGCGAGAAGGACAAGGTCTTGTTGGCTTTTTCCACCCAAACGTAAGCGTGTTCCGCCCGGGAATTTACCGTGACTTGAACGATGACTCCGCTCCCGGATCCCGGGCTCAACGAACAATCCACCGAATAAGACTTCACCAGGCCCCACTCTCCTCCCGGTCCCCAGTCGCGATAAAAATCGTTGAACCCGTAGGCAGCGTATTGGCTCGCGTGCTGTTTCCAGTCAGGATCGCGGAACCATACGGAATAAGCAGCCTCGTAGTTCTGTTTTTGCAGGGCTGCAAAGAATTGGCCGGCCGCCTTCCGTTCGGGATAGTGGCGGTAGTGATAAGCCACCCACGCAGCCAGTATGAAACAAACCACACCTACAGCGATCAGTCTCCGGCGGCGCCGTCCGCTCGCAGGATCGTACTGTTCGGCATCCATCAATGTCATGGCTTCCACCAGCATAACGGAAACCGGCGGGGAACAAAAAGTTCCCAAGCGAATTGAGTAATGGGGTAATTGTGAAATTTGAAAGTGGAGGCTCTGAAGGGGTTCTCAATTCCCAAATTACGCAATCACTAAATTGCCCGATCCTTCTACAGCGTCCTCTTGAATAGCGGCGTAGCGACCGCCAGCGTGACGAACGCAAAAATAGACAGGTAGACCATGTCCGGCCATATGGCGGCCACGCCCGCTTCCTTTAGCAGTATCGACTTGAAGCCGTGAACTGCAAACGTGAATGGATCTACTCTGGCGATCCCGCGCAACCACGAGGGAAACGCCTGGATAGGATAGATCGCTCCACTGGGGAAAAACAGGAGCGTGTTCAGGATTCCAAAAATCGCCCGTGGCACAAGAGGATCTTCCACCCGAACCATGAGCAGGAACATCATGGTGTTAAAGGCGATCGAGGTCAACAGAATCATCACCATGAGTTGGAGTATGGTGCCAGGATTGAATACCGTGCCCACACCCGCCAGCAGCGAGCCAATTACGGTGATTACCACTCCCGTCATCACCGCCTTGATCGCTCCCGCGGCGTTGAGCCCGAAAACCAGTTCGGTCTTGGTGATGGGCGTCACCAAATATCCTTCGTGAACCCCGCGTGCTTTGTCATCGATGTAAAGCATTCCCCCGCCGATCATTACCGACACAAACATGGCCAGCGTGATCGAACCCGGCAGGAGATACTTCATATACTCGATGTAGGGATAGAGCTCCACGATCTGCAGCACCGTCTGCTGCAAGATTCGTGGCTCGACCGTGGGCTCATTCAAGGAGTTCGTTATACCCGTGAGTTCGTCTTCCAGAGTCGAACTCATGAAGTTGTCGCTATTGTCGACCACCAGCGCAATCCGTGGCTGATCCCGTTCATACACTCGCCGCGAATATTGCGGCGGTATGACGACCGCGCCCTGGATCTTGCCGTTGCGCACGTCCTCCATCGCCGTCGTCGGGTCGTTATAGTAGACCGGTTCAAAGGTCCGCATGTTGGAGCGCACCGAATCGAAAGCCTGGCGGATCTTGAGTGCCTGCGTGCCGCCGTCTTGGTCCACCAGCCCCAGCTTCGCGTCGCGAATCTTCCCTCCGAACGCGTTGCCCAGCACGATGAGCTGCACCAGCGGAAAGATCATTGACGCCATCATCAGCGCTGGAGAACGAAAGAATTTGCGCATTTCGCGCTCGACAATGGCCAAAATGTGATTCATGGCTGCAATCCTGGTCTCTGGGGCATGGTGAAGGCGTGCGCTTTCACCAACTCATCGCGCAACTGCCGCCCGGTATAGTGGACGAACACGTCGTCCAGCGTCGTGTTCTGCACGGAGAGTGATCGGATTTTCACCCCAGCTTTCACCGCCGATTCCACCAGTTCAGTCGTGGTGCGCGATCCGTCTCCTGTCAGCACACGGTACATGCCCGCGCCCTCGTGCTGCACCGAGGTCACCTCACTCAACTTCTTCAAACGATCATCCCAATCTGCGGGAGCATTTTCGAACTGCGCCTCAATTACATTCGATCCTGGCACGCTTGCTTTGAGTGCTGGCGGAGTGTCGAGCGCGACCAGCTTGCCATGATCCACAATGGCGATGCGGTCGCACAGGCGATCGGCCTCGTCCATGTAGTGAGTGGTGATCAGAATGGTGAGCTGCCGATGGCTCTTGATGTTGGTCAGCATCTCCCACACAGCAACCCGAGATACGGGATCAAGCCCGGTCGTAGGCTCATCCAGAAAAAAAATTCGTGGACTATGAACCAAACCGCGCGCGATCTCGAGTCGCCGCCGCATGCCGCCGGATAACGTCTTGGTCTGAGCCGACCGCCACTTGGTCAGGTCTACCAGTTCCAGTAACTCATCAATCGCGGCCTTACGTTTTTTCGACGGAACATCGTACAGCTTGGCGTAGATGCTGAGATTTTCTTCGATGGTGAGGTCGAGATCGCTGGTAAGCGCCTGAGGAATTACGCCAATGGCCCGCCGCGCTGCGTCTGGGTCCTTCTGCACATCGTGACCCGCAATGCGGGCGGTTCCTGCCGTGATAGGGATCAGCGTGGTCATCATTCGAATCAGCGTTGACTTGCCCGCGCCATTCGGCCCCAGCAAACCGAATATTTCCTCTTCCTTCACGTTGAAGGAAACGTTGTCCACGGCGGTGAAATCGCCATACTTCTTGACAATGTGTTCCACCTCGATCGCATTGGATGCCGCGGCAGCCGAGGAATGTCCATTCGATCCCACTTCGCCGTTTCTCAGATCGGTGATCATGGACGCTGCTCCGGCGATACAGTCGCTCCGGCCACGCCCTTGATCTGATCCGGCGACACCAATACTTCTGCGGTCATGCCCGGAACATACGCACCCTTGGGATTATCGAGCCGCACCTTGAGCACGATTGTCCTGATATCCCGCTTGCGTCGGCCAACATCGCGCTGCGTGGCAAAGTCTGCTTCTGCCGATTTGAAAAATACCTTGCCCGAAGTAATCGTGCCGCCAGGAAGCCGAACCCGCAGCGTATCTCCCAAACCGATGTGATCGGCGTTAGTTTCAGGGATGGCCGCCCGCACCCACGTATCCCCGAGGTCGACAATGGTCACGATCGCCTGCCCTGCGTTCAACACTTCCCCTTCGCGGGCGGCGCGCACAGAAACCGTTCCAGTGACTGGCGCATAGATTTTGGTATAGCCCAAACGAACCTCAGCTTGCTTCAACATGCTTTCCGCGTTGGCCAGCTGCGCGCGCGTGGACTCGACCGTGCTCTCTGCAGCGTGCGCCTGATGGGTGTTAGCGACGGCCATGTTCAAATCGGCTTCGGCAGCGCCGACTTGATCCTTCAGCGATTGCGCCAGCGCCTTCTGCGCCGCCAGGTTAGTCTCGGCCTGCACCCGCTCCTGGTCGGAAGCGACTCCCTGCTTCGCAAGTTCGATCATGCGGCGACTGTCGCTCTCGGTGCGTTCCAGAGTAGCTTCCGCCTGCAGCAATTGCGCGCGAGCGGATTGCAACCGCGACTGCGCATTGGCAACGCTGCTGGTGGTCGATCCCTGCGTCGCTTGCAGGGTCGACTGGGTCTCCGCGACCTTGGACTTCAAACTGTCAATGGTGGCGGCGGCAGCGCGCTCTTCTGCCTCTAACTCCGACGGATCAAGTGCTGCAATCAGGTCCCCCTGTTTGACCTGGGTTCCCTCGTCGACCAAAAGCTTTGCAAGCCGTCCCTCGATTTGCGGACTCACAATTACCTGGTTGGAATCCACCGTGCCGATCAGAATCAAATCTTTGGTGCTGGGCGTAGATAAAAGGTAATAGGTCAGTGAAATGCTGAAAATCACGCCGAGAACAATCAGAAATTTATTGCGCACGCTCACTTTCGGGCTCCTCGGTGCTTTCCGTCGGCACGCCGGAACAGCGCGGCCGAAATAAAGTCCAGAACTGCCGCCCGGCGCGCCGCTATGCGCTCCTTGGACATGGGGTCTTTCCCTGTCATCAGGCGCGTGACCGGGGCGCTGGTGAAATAGAAAACAATGACTGCAATCATGGAAGGAACAAAATGCAAAGGATCAACCGCCCGGAAGTCGCCCGACGCATGGCCTTCCCGGAGCACTTCAGCCACCCGGCCAAACAGCGGACGGAAATACTTTTTCACAATCCGCTCAAGGTGGTTCGCCCTGCCCCGGCCCGCGCCCATCATTTCGCCCTGCACAATCCGGGGGTACAGCGGATGACTGGCAACGTAATCGAAGTGCGCGCCGGCGTAAGCAATGATCTTTTGGCGCGGCGGCAGATCGCGCGATAAAGCTTCCCCCGTGGATGCGATCAATCCGCCAAACACCTGATCCAGCACCGCACCGTAAAGCGCTTCCTTGTCTTTGAAGTAGTAATAGAGAAGCGCCTTGTTCACTCGCGCCGCCCGGGCGATGGCATCGGTTCTCGCTCCGGCAACGCCTTCCTGGGCAAACTCGTGTACCGCCGCCTGCAAAATGGCGGCCCGGCTCTGTTCGGGGCGGCCCCGGGAACCCAAACGCGATTTGGCAATGGTTTTCACTCTGTTAATTAACTGGTTAGTTAGATTATAACAGAAGCGGGAAAGATCCACAAGGATAAGTCGCAGCCGCAGTAGGATGGAAGTCCGAGCGTCCCCGCCCGGCCCGCCTGCGCCAGGTAAAACTCCCGCGTCAACTGGTACGCTTTAACCACCCGCGATCGAAGGCACGAGCAAAACCTCATCGCCGTCACGGAAGGCGTAAGCATTCCCACCTAGAAACCGAATGTCCTCCTCGTTGACGTAGACATTCAGAAACCGGCGAATCTGCCCCGCCTCATCCCGCAGATGCGGTTTCAGGTCAGGAAACTGCTGGTCGAGCGTGGAAAACAATTCCTCGACGTTCGCCACCGAACACTCAATCCGGCCGGTACCCGCGGTATGCCGCCGCAGCGCCGTCGGAATCTGCACGCTAATTGTCATGTTAAACCTCCACCGTCTCAGGAATGTTTTTCTCCGGCAGTTCCAGACTTCTTTGCAGAACCGCTTCAAACTCCGCAACCTTGGGACGAATCGGATCCTCCAGTTGGTACCTGCCGGTAAGCACATCTGTGGTCTTCAGCCCATTGCCGGTGATGCACAGCACAGTCGTCTCCTCCGGCGCGATCCGCCCCTGCCGGTAAAGTTTTCGCGCGCACCCCACGGTTACTCCACCCGCAGTTTCTGTGAAGATGCCTTCGGACTCGGCCAAAAGTTGGATGGACTCGATCATTTCGGAATCGGAAACATCCTCAGCCCACCCACCGCTTTTTGTGATGGCGCGGATGGCGTAGTGACCGTCGGCGGGATTGCCGATGGCGAGCGAGCGTGCCAGAGTCGCGGGTTTCTGAGGTTCGATCTCGGCGCTTCCGGTTTTCACCGCGGTCGAAATCGGCGAGCAACCTGTAGCCTGCGCGCCAAAGAATTTGACCGGCTTCGCTTCCACCAATCCGAGCTGAACCAGTTCGTCGAAAGCTTTCTTGATCTTGGTGATCAACGAGCCTCCGGCCATGGGTACGACCACGTTGTCCGGCAGTCGCCATCCCAGTTGTTCGGCGATCTCGAATCCCACCGTCTTCGAGCCCTCGGCGTAGTAGGGGCGCAGGTTGACGTTGACGAATCCCCACGGCCGTTCGTCGGCGATTTGCGAGCACAGTCGGTTTACCTGGTCGTAGCTGCCAGCGATGCGCACCACTTTGGCGCCGTAAACCTGCGTGCCGAGAATTTTCGCCGGCTCGAGATCGGCGGGGACAAAAACCCAGGCTTTCAGGCCGTTGCGTGCAGCTTGCGCGGCCACAGAATTGGCCAGGTTCCCCGTGGAGGAGCAGGCGACCGTGTCGAACCCGAAGCTCCGGGCCTGCGCAAGAGCAACCGCCACCACCCGATCTTTGAAGCTCAGAGTGGGCAGGCAGACGGCGTCATTCTTGATCCATAGATTCGTCGAACCCAGATGTCTGCCGAGGTGCAACGCTGGAAGCAAGGGAGTAAAACCCACCGGCAATCCCGGTGAGAACTTCTCCGGGAGAGGCAGCAGTTCCGCGTAGCGCCACATGTTCGGAGCACGATCGGCGATGCGATCGCGGGTAAAAGTTCCGCGAGCTTCGTCATAGTCGTAAAATACTTCCAGTGGAGAAAAACAATCTTCACAAATCGAGCGGGGCTGGTTTCCCCAACTCTTGTGGCATTCACGGCAACGCAACTCATACTTCACAGCAGCACTCATCGTCGACTCCGCTTTCCGCAGCCGAAGGACGAGCCCAATGTAGGCGCGGGCACCCTTGCCCGTGCAGCCCCACCGGAAACCTGCCCAAGAGAGTTTTCTTAAGGGAAAAGAGAAAACGAGATGCTGAAAATGCGGGCACCCCGAATCTCATGTCCCCCGTTTCCGGGTGAGAGTTGACACCAAACGACCGGGAGATGACTCCCGATCCGGTTGTCGTGGCTTCTCAGGGCTCGTCCCTCAGCCACTCTTCATGAAATTCAAGGTCTGCTCCGAAGAGCAAACTTGTTGGTGATGCTAAATGTTTCGAGGTCCTTCCGTCAAGTTGATGATCGAGGGATATAGGCCCTCCAAGACAATGTCACCCCCTAACCGCAACGAGACTTTGTCACCCTGGAGGATGGTGACATTGCTTTCACAATTCTCGCCACAGCCTGAACACATTCCTTATTAGAAACGGCCACGATCCGAAGGTCGTCCAAAGAATGCTGCGGGAATCAACGCTGGACCTGACGATGCATTACCCGCACATGGATGACGTTCGTATCGCTACATCTGGACCAACTCCTGGAAGCGATGAACTAAATCGGGGGCCTCAACTGGGGCCGAACGCACTGCAAATAAGCTGACGTAGATCGGGAAGCTTGTATAATGATGAACTTACCGCACCCAGTGGGCGCTTAACTCAGCGGTAGAGTGCCATCCTCACACGGTGGAAGTCATAGGTTCGAATCCTATAGCGCCCACCAGCAACCATCTGGCGTTACGGAAGTTATCCCGTACTGCCTCCTGACCGAAATGCGTTGAACCCGCCAAACTGCAAGTCTCGGGAAGTCCGCCGAGCTTCAGCCGCAACTTTCACCGGCGCGACGGTTTTATATAAGTGAGACTTGGCCTTGGGCGGGGTCGAAGATGAAAAGAAAATTGAACACTTACGGTCGGGAAACATTGGACGCTAGTTCAGTCGGTGAAGCAAAACGCGAGAAGTTTCCCGTGAAGGCATTAGCCGCGTGCTTCGTTCTACTGTGTGGCGCAGCGGTCCTGTGCGCACAGGAAGCCGGTATCAGCGGTGGTGGACGCTGGAAGGAATTCGACTCTCAGGACCAGATGACTCTGGTCACGAAGACTCGGTTTGAGCTCGATGCCGATAATTCGTTGCCCGGGAGCGAGTCCAACCCCAAAATCATCCTCTTCTGCACCGCGGGCAAACTGGACCTCAGCGACTTTCGCCCCAATGCAAGAATTGCCGGGCCGGACCATCCCAGTTTCTGGGGACGGCCGCAGATGGAAGTACTCGTCCGTGTAGACAGCGCCCACAGCAATCACGGTTGGAACTGGGTGAATGGCCACTTCCTCTCCATGGACAAGGGCACCACGCGCGAGATGCTGGGCGCGCAAGTGTTCAAAGTGGAGATCCAGACCCCCGAGGGACCACAGATCGCGAGTTTCACTCCCGCAGGCATTAACCTGGATCGGGTTAAGAACGCCTGCGGTCTAACCCCGAAAAAACCGTAACGCTCCCACGCGCAACCCTCGCGATTCCTATCAGGGTATGCCTGCAGGCATGCCGCATATCCGGCAACAAGTCTGGCTTTAAGCCGCGGCCTTTCAAAACTCCAACGCCAGAGCTCACCCGTTCGTGCTGGCGCTGGAATACGTTCTGTTGTTTTTTGATCCCATGTCAGCTTCACGGTAGGTGCGGTTTCGTCAGGGTGTCATAGCGTTCCATGATCGGCGCCGGGACGGTTGGATATTTCTGAAGAGGCTTGCCGGCCGTAATCGCCCAGTGATCAAGCCAGCTTCTTCCTTCCTCTGAAACGTACGTATCGGGCAGGCTGTAGGCCTGATCGCTCAGAGCGTTTTCGAGGGTGATGAACCGGTATCCCCTTTTTCGCAGCAGGTCGGCCAGTTCCCCAATGTGTTCCGCTTCCAGCCAGTTTCCATGCAGCAGCAGGATCTGCTTGGGCTCGTAGCCCACAATCTGCTTTGAGAGCTGCTCGTAATACGCAAATACCACGTCGGTGTAGGCAAGGTAAGCGCTGACAATTTCCTGCTGCAGCGCGGTGTCGTCTCGCTTCTTCGCATCCTCGTAGACGCCCCCAAACACCCAGTCCCAGGCATCGAGCGTGACCGGCGCGATAAGGTAGCCGCGTTCGCCGAGAAACGCCTCGGCATCGCGTCGAGTCTTGAGATCGCGCCCGGTATCGAGAAAAGGATGGCGGAAATACCGCAGAGTCATTTTGCGTTGAGCCATCAGGATCCGGGTGACGGTTTCGCCCTGTATGACGTCGTCTTCGAACGCTTTCAGCCCGCCCTTGTTTAGCGAAACATGGCTGAAAGTATGATTCCCAAGTTCAAGGCCAGCCTCCAGCCACAGGTCGAGTGCCTTGATTCGTTCATCCACTTCTCCCGGCCGGTATAGCTTTCTTTCATTGACGAACCCGACTGCCGGAATCTTCTGCTGCCGAAGCGCTGCCAGCAGCTTGGTCGTCAGCTCAGTGATCTCAGCGGCCGACATAAAATTCGCATTTCCTGCCGGCAAATCGTCAATGGTGACCGCGACCTGCCGGTCGGGCGAAGTAGCGGCGTGAGACGTAAAAGCAATGCACACCCATGCCGCCAGCATGATTCGTGTCCATATCTTGCTCATGAAAAAAAGTCCTCTTGCCACCAGCGTGTGCCGGTCGTGTCTCAGGCGCTCTTCGCCGGAATTCTCCGCGCCCTCAGCGGCCGTTCTCAGCGCCCTCTGCGATTTAAGACTTTCTCTTTCCGAATCCACATCACAAACGCAGTACTGTCATACCACAATAGAAACGTCACGGGTTAGGTTTCTCGCAAGAGTGCCCCGATCTATCCCCAAAATGATTTGGAAGGAAATGGTCTTCGGGGGAAATGGTTTGGAAGGATGATCTTGGAAGGGCACGGCTTCAGCCGTGCCGATCAACCGCAAAAGGGCGTGCCCCAGGAATCTACTGTCTGGGTCGGAAGGCTAGGGGTAAAGCAGGAGGCCGACCGCGAAGGAAGCTCTGACTGAGTGCTGAATGCTGAATGCTGAATGCTAAGTGCCAACTACCAACTGCCAACTGCCAATTCACTCCTGCACCGAAGCACAAGGCTTCTTACGGCTCCGACGAACCTTCCGGGCCACTTCAAAACATATCTGTCGCGCCTTGCCGGGCTCGTCGATGCGCGCCAGAAACAAATGCCGCAACACGCTCCGGCTCACGCATCCTCGAAGATAAGCGTCGTAGAGTTGGCTGCCCAGGGTGTACCCCAACTTCTGCGCGATGGCGTCGAACCGGCTTCGATCGCTGTGCAGCGCATCGTTCATCAACCGTTCGCAAGCCGCGCGCGAGAATTCGCACGCCTCTCGATCGCCGATCGCAGGCCGCGCCGGATACAACACCCGCGACCCAAAGTAGGCTAACGCATGCTCGATCGTCCGCGTGTAGAAGCGATCTTTGGGCTCGCTCGCCGCTGCCGCATGCCCATTGCGGAGCAGCGGCAGCCCCCGGCAGGCATGATGCAAAAACCGCGAAGCCTCTTCGGCGGCGCTCGTCATGTGAAATTCACGAACGTAAAAAGCATTGATCGCCGGCAGATAAACACTGCCTTGCGATTCAACCTTCTCCAGCATGCCCTCGATCCGCTCCGCCTCAGCGGTCACCCGCGAAAGCAGCCGCCGCAAACGCGCATCCGATGAACCACAATGCACCTCGGGCAACAGGTCAACCAGAAACTTCGGCTGCGTTCCATTGTGCGAGGCATAGCGGTCCACATCCAGAAAGCTCAACAGGCTATCAATAAGGTTATAGACGGTGGGCGCGATATCGGGAGACTGCTCGTCTTCCTGCTGCCAGCGTGACAGGCACAGGCGGTAGCTCTCATACTTCTCCAGCGGCGTGGAGTTGAACACACAAACCACGTCATCGCTCACCCGCACCGCATCGACGCGGTCCTGTTGTGCTCCAGTCGCCTGCCAATAAAGTGCGTCCACATTTTGCAACACGGTGAGCACCCGCTGCCCCGCCAATCGCTCGCGCAGCACTCGCGGAAGATGCTGTGGCGCCAGATGAGATTCGCCAAACAGCACCAGAATCACCGCATTCGGATGCCGCTGCCGGATCTCAGCAATCTTGTCCGCCGCGTGCCGGTCGCGGGCGCCGATCTTGCGCAGATCCTCCCGGGGCAGACAATCAAGCCCATAGACGGCGTCGGCGTGTTCCCGGGCGGTGACCAGCAATTCGTAAAAGGGGGGCCACTCATAGTTCCAGTCAAGATCGAAACGAATCCGCTGACGCAACTCTTCTTCGTCAATCTCCCGCCGCCACCACTCTTCGAGAATGTGCTGATGCCGCGAGAAAATCGTTTCCACTCCAAGCACAATCGGACGATCTCCAGGCTGCGCCCGCTGCTCCAACAAAGTAGCCGCAAAGCGCTGCGCCGAGGGCAACGCATGATAATCCCCGATCAGAATGATGTCGGCCGTTCCGGCCATAGCGCGTAACTGCTGCGCATCGAGGACGGACTCATAAGAGCGAAAAGCATCGTTGAAGTCCCGCAGATACTTCCGCCGTCCGCTGGAATCGTTAGCCCGAACCTCGCGCTCGACGCAAGCCAGAGCATGCATCTGCGCCGCGTTACGGCGCGATCCCAGATTGGTTGAAGTCGCCATCAAATTGTCGTTGGTCGTTTGTCGTTGGCCAAAATCGGTCGTCGGGGCTTCACACCCAACGACCACTGACTAACGCCCAACCACCGCTCCTTGACTTGCTCGCCGCCCGCTCCCTATGCTCAGAATTCACCCGTAGAGACCCAGCCAGCTACGTCTCTACAAAAACATCACAGGAGCGTTTCTTGCCCAGCCTTCCACCTCAGAACCTGACTATCGCTACAACTGGCGCCAGCGGGTCTTTATTCCTTAAGCATCTGCTGGCGACCGTCGAACGCGATCCACGAATCCAGACCGTAAACTTCATCGCCTCCGACAGCGCCCTGCGCGTCATGGCCGAAGAACTCGGCCTCCGCGGACGCAGCCACCTGCTCACCCAGCTCCTGGGCAAAGCCTCCCGCAAGATTCACCAGCAATCGAACGCCGACATCGGAGCCAACATCGCCAGCGGCTCCTATCCCGCCGACGCCATGGTCGTAGTCCCGTGCAGCGTGGGCACGCTAGCCCGCATCGCCAACGGCATCGCCTCGCACCTGATCGAGCGCGCCGCCGACGTCT
>Ga0210410_10000328_pt1 | contig 57638 bp, 46 predicted proteins | sample IncBWC4MmetaG_FD_161058 | JGI IMG/M metagenome (GOLD analysis project Ga0210410, IMG submission 161058) | Forest soil microbial communities from Barre Woods Harvard Forest LTER site, Petersham, Massachusetts, United States - Inc-BW-C-4-M | ecosystem: Environmental > Terrestrial > Soil >...
GTTCATCTCGCCGGGTTTCCCCATTCGGAAATCCCCGGATCAAAGCCTGCTTGCGGCTCCCCGAGGCTTATCGCAGCTTGCCACGTCCTTCTTCGCCTTCTGGCGCCAAGGCATCCACCGTACGCCCTTAGTAGCTTAATCATAAAACTCACTCAAGCCGTCGTTGTTCGTTTTACAGTTCAGGCTGTTAACCCTGATCTCTTTTCGATCTTCGACGTTTTGACTTTCGTAGCTCCATACATCCTCGCATCCGAACTTCTCGCAACCCGGGCATGGGTCACAAGGAAGGCTGCGTGACTCTTTTGAAGTCACCCAGGTATCGGAAGCAGGCTTTCGTTTCTACGATCCTCAAACGATTGAATAAGCCGCCTTTTCTTCCACAGTTCTGCTCAATCTCGAGCAAACTTGTATGTAATCCACACCATGGCACCCCGCCCGACCGTAATCGGGTCTAGGGTTATCGGCGTGGACTTGCCAGCCTTTCTGTTGTCAAAGAACTTTTATTCCGAGTCCATCGGAATGCCCCTGGCATCTGCGTCGCAGATGCTGCGAATAATCGCGCGGGACTTTGTCTGGTGGGACTTATCCGGCCGCGTTGCGCGGCCTCGCCTTCCAGCTCTGCTTACCTCAGCTTGCGCTGAGTTTTTGCTTGGTGTTTTAGTTGCCCTGCGACTTGGTTCAGAAATCCCTTGCGGAACTTCTCGCCACTCGTCACTCGCTACTAATCACTGCCGCAAAATAAAAAACCCGGCGTCGAGCGCCGGGTACAGCCACCCACACCTGGGTGGCTCCACGCGAAGCTCGACATCTTTCTAGCCAGTGCTCGTAAAGAACCTCACTTAGGATTGATGCTGACGCTCGAATCCGACTGTGATGCCCCTGAACGGCCCCGTGATTCCATGGAACCCCTAGGCCATTTGTAACTATACCAGCTTTTTTTATTCCGTCAAGCCCCTGCAACAATTATTTTGCCCGTTTTCCTCAGCACCGTGGGACCTGTGCAAAACGCCCCTAATCCAGCCGGCTTTCGTTATCCATTGGCAACCTGGCTAGTCACTCTCGCAGCCATTCGAATCACTTAAATACGCTACTCCGGCCTTCCCCGCCTCCGCCCGTAAGTTCTTATCCGGCGTTGCCAGCGGCAGCCTTCTCGTCGCGCCAGCTCAACATAAGAAGCGTCGTACGGCCAGGTTCCCATTTAACTTGTGTTTAGGAACCGAAGCGTAGCTTGGCCTCAACGGGGACCATTCCCCGCTTCAAGGAGAGACCATGAATGCCAAATACTTGGTAGCGCTCGCTGCCACTGGATTCTTGTTAGTGGGTACCGCCTCTGCCCAGGAGAAGAAGATCAAGCGGTCGGACCTTCCGCCCGCTGTCGAAAAAACGGTGGCGGAGCAAAGCAAAGGAGCAACCATTCGCGGGTTTTCCACCGAACAAGAAAAAGGGCAAACCCTCTACGAAGTGGAAATGACAGTAAGCGGCCATAGCAAGGATGTCTCGATGGCCGCGGACGGTACGGTTGTGGAAGTTGAAGAGCAGGTTGCGATGGACTCGCTTTCCGCGCAAGTGAAAGCGGGATTGCAGGCCAAAGCCGGCGCAGGAAAAATTCTAAAAATCGAGTCCCTCACAAAGAAGGGCAAACTCGTCGCCTACGAGGCTCAAGTCGAAACGAACGGGAAGAAATCTGACGTTCAAGTAGGACCAGACGGCAAACCGCTCGATCACGAAGAGTAGGGAACCCAAGGGCCTAATTCGTTCTTGAAATATCCTTTGCCCGGCAGAGGAGAGTGCGCAGCTCGCCTGCCTATTTCCTGCTTACTGGCGTAGTCCCCTCACTCCGGAAACGCTTTCGCATCAATCCCTGGCACCAGCTTCAGCGCATTCTTGTAGTAGACCTTTTTCAGAACTTCGTCCGGCACCTGGAACCCGTAAATCCTCCAGAACGCATGCCGCGCGCGGTAGTACTCGAAATATTCGTCGCGCGTTTCCAGCGCCCGGAAATACCACTTGTATTCGTTCACGTCATAAATGTCTTTGCCCATCAGCACGCGGTCCTGATACTTGACCAAAAAATCGTACGCCGAGTAGGGCTGCCTCCCCAGCTCCGCCAGCACCGCGGCGATATCCACGTACATGTTGGGCAACGAATCGAGCGTCCTTCCCAGTCGTTCCAGATCGTTCCCGTGGAACCCCAGATGAGCCGCAATGAAATTCGTCTTTGGATGCTTTGCAAATAAATGGTTGCGTTCCGTCATCAGCGTTTCGAACGGCGGATACTTCTCGGGTGGCCGCGCTCGCCCCGGAAATTGCTTCAGCTCCAGCCAGCGCTCGTTGTGATAATCCCACGGATCGAAAAACGCCGACGGTTCCGCCACGTGAATCAGCACGGGAATTTTCAGCTCCGCGCATTTCTCAAACACGGCGTCAAATTCCGGATCGTCCACGTGCACGCGCTCCCCATTGGCATATTTCAGGTCCATCCCGAAATCCTTGAAGATTTTCAGCCCTTGCGCGCCGTTCTTGACATCCTGTTCCAGCCGCGCTGCCACGCGCTTCCCGAATCCAGGGGTGTTCAGGTCGTCGTAACTCATGTTCGCGAAGACCACGAAGCGATCCGGATATCGCCCCTTCATCGCCGCCACGGTGCGCTGCAGCCGCTCTCCGGTCCCGCCGCTCAGGTTCACCATCACACGCAAATTGATGGTGTCCATTTCCTTGACAAGCTGATCCACTTCTTGCGACGTGGGATTCCAGTGATGGCTGTGAATGTCTATAAACGGAAATTTCGCCCGCTCAATCTTGTGTTCCTTGGTGACCAGCGTGGACTTCGGCTGGTATTCCTCGATAGTCGGCGTCTGTTGATTCTTCTGCGCGGCCGGCGTTGATTGCGGCGTCTTCGCGGCGCGTGTCCGCGCCACCAGCATTCCGATCAGAATCATGCCGAGGAGAGTGACAAAAGTGATCGAGCGGCGGGATTTCATAGAGCCCCTTTTGTTTCCGGATATCCCGCGTATTTTCCCACAGGAAGGCGCTCAAACGCCGCGGAATCCTCTGCTACAATCCGGGACGATGCCGCAGCACAAACTTCTACGTTACCTCTTGCTCGCCGGGCTCAGCCTGGCCGCCGGTTTTCTCGCTCTGGCGATTGCCGTCCCTCTCGAATCGCAAATTCCCGCGCTGTTGATTGCTCTTTTCTCCCCCGGCCTCAAGTTGGCAGAGCTGATCACGCCGGAAACCGGCAAATCCTTCGCGTGGACCTTTGGCTGGTTTTTGCGCATCGCCATTGCCGCAAACACCGCGTTCTACTACGCAATCTTTTCCCTCATCGCCTACGGAGTGCTCGCCGCGAGCAAAAAAGCAAAATAATCTGCCACTGTTTCACACACCTCTTTTTGTGTTTGAAGAATGCCGCACGCTTTGCATAAAGACCGGACGCGAGCGAAGACGAAGGATGGAGTTACCAGTCAAGGGGAAGAGCTAAGACAAGCGGGGGAGCACAACTCTCCCAAGAGTGCTCCCCACCCGTCAACCAGCCAATGGGAACGTACAACCGCGAGGCACAATATCTTTCTTGGATGCGGTCGCTCGTTCCGATTCGCGTCGGTCTGCACGGATAGTGACGGCAGCCTTCCAATCGTTTCACGTCCGGGTTTCTCTTTTTTGCTGGCTGGAATTGCTTACGAATTTAGGCCAGGACGTCAGGCGCTGTCGCGTCGTCTATTGGACTGGAGAGCTCTCTGTCGTTAATGCTTGCTCGCGCGGTTCCGGCCTCGCCGAGCCATCGAAGTAGCTTTGTGCTTTACGCCAAGCTTTGTCGGCAACGAGCCGTCCCAACTGGCGCCCCGCCAGGTCGGCGCGCGCAAAGTGAATTCCGCCGTAGCGACGCGACATCCCTGCTTCGTCTGCTGCGTCCGTGAACGTCTCCCATTTCAGGGTGACGGGTTTTGCTGGCGTCACACTCGGCTCAATCTTGGAGCTCCCTGCAGGCAAGGTCACTGACTCGCCGAAGCGTTCACTCCCCGTCCAAAGCGTTAATATGCGCGCAGCCGCCGCGCTGTACGTGCTGTGGCCCGAGACGTAATCCGGGAACGGTGGCGTCGGGAACGTCGCCGGTTGGTAAGGAATCCATTGCGAACCGTCCATTTCAACGGTCCCTTTGCCCGGGCCGCCCCAGGTACGAATCTTCTTTCCACGAAACAAGATCGATATAGCCGTTACAGGCCGAACGGAATCATAGGCGCGCTTCGCGTCCCACGCCGCAATCCCGGCGTCCAGCATGGCGTTGCTTAGCGCGAAGAACATCTTCACGTCGTCGTCCAGCGTGTGGTGGCCCCTTGCGGAAACGAACTGCCCGAATCGCAGCCAATGTCCTGGCGGCTGCTCCGTGTCCGGGCCGTCCGCCCAATATTCCGAAATCATTTTCTGCCGGTCCGTCAGCCCCGCGCTGAGGGCAATCAGTTCCTCAGCCTGTTGCTGGTATTCCACCGAATCGTATTTCGCTGGTCCCGGCCCTAGCGCCTCGCGAAACTCTTCGCCCTTCGACAGCGCAAACGGAGTGACAAAGCACCAATGCGCACCCACAAAGCGCTGCAAAACAAGGTTGCCGTTCGAATCCACATACGTCAGCGGCTGCCAGTGGCTCGCATCCGACGCCGTGGCCCGCGCGGGAACTGCGGCGGGCGTATTCACTGCAGCGTAGCCGCTCCAATCTGAGTAGGGCCCTTGCGCCAGATCGCCGAGCTGATTCGATTTGTTGTGATGGCGGAATTCCAGAACGGCCGCGCAGGCCACGTTGCCAATGCCCGTCGGCGTTTCGATATCCGTCGAATTGTCGTTCGGATCGTACCCAAGCTGCTTCATCAGCGGCTTGTATACGGATTCGGTGTCCACAGGCAGCACATCGCTCAGAGCTCTGTACGCCGCATAGCTAATGGCTCGCTCTTTGTTGGCTTGTGTTCGTTCCGGCGCTGGCCTCCGGAGCGCACCAGTCAGTTGCGTGCCAACCGCCTTTTCGTCGTAAGCCGCCCACGCATCGAACATGCATGTGTGCACGATCGCCAGTGCCCGCGACACCATCGGTGCGCCCACCTTCGCATCCCGCGCCCCTCGCATCGCCGCATCATTCCACCGACCTACAAGGTTTGGACCAGGTGCTGAGTTCGCACATGGAGCGCTAAGAGCTGGAAACAGCAATCCCGCCAACACCAAACTAGGCCACATCCGATGGCGCCGGTGTGAATGGCTCCGATTAGACATTGCTGTATCGACTGAGTTTCGCGATGCTCCCGACAGAGACATTCCACCGGCGCCTTCCGTGCTTAGCTCAAAACACCATCACAGAGCTGCTCCGTCAGCAGCCTGTCGGCAGGCAGTCTCCTCGGACGGATTACAGTGCGTCAGGGCGCTCCGCACTGCTCCCCTGAGCCTCTGTTTGATCGCCTCATCTTTGGTCTTAATCTCTTCTTGTTTCAAGAGACCGACTGCTTTGGGTTGCCCATCGCGTTGCCGGTATATTTCCATCCAAACGGCTACGGCATTCTCTCGCGCCAGAGATGATGTTGAATCTGCCTCAATCGCGCTCAGAACTCCTGGCAGCGCCTTCTTTCCGATCAGATCAAGCGCACCAACAGATGGATATAAATCCCAAACTCCCTTTATTCCCCCAGGATCAGGAAATCCTGCTTTTTCCTGGGACGTTGGCGGGCGCCGGAAATCTAACAGCCTCAACAGAGGAGCGATTGCTGCCTCATAGCGCGCGGTGCCCAGTTTGTGAATTGCCAAAGCGACGCAATGAGAATTCGTTTCGTCAGGAGTGACAGCGTTGAGAAACTGGACTAAGTCTGGGGGGCTAGCGTCTTGAAGGCTATCGCACCAGCCCTCGAATCTGTCATGTCCTTGACCGAGGATTGGGAAAGCGGAAGCAAGACAGAGCGATACGGTAAAGATAAAGTGCTTTTTCATGTTAGCGATTCTACCTATCATTGCAGGTTCCAAGTGGTCTTGGTGGTTCCGGCTCCGATCTGATTGTCACCGGGAACGTCGTTGACAAACTGGTAGCCGGATGCGGTCTTTGTGCAAGAAGCTCGGACATAGAAACTATAGTTTTGAGAAGATATTATTGTACCGCCCGGGAGTGCCGCATACGCGTAGAAATTGGTTCTGATCCGGTACGTGTTCCCATCCACTTTTGGCGGCTGCGGACCTGTGGCATCGAGGTCGTAGACTTTGCCCACGGGATTACTTGACTGCGGGTTGTCGGCCCTCAGGTGGGGGTCTGAAGTGTCATCCGTGCCCGGCGGTGGGCTTCCGGTTGACGTAGAGTTAGTGTAAGTGGCGCCACTCGCGATGGTGCGGTGGAGTGTCACGTTTCCAGCATATGTGCTCGGCGTTATGCTGCCAATGGTTTCGAACCCCACGAAGCAGCCCGTTGACGTGCCGCTCCCGATGATCAGACCTAGATTAGTGGTGCCCACCGTGGTTTTATAATTGCTCGAGGCGATGTCGTCGCTCGACACTGTTCCAGAAGTCCTCTGTGTGACGGTTGCGGTTGGTGCGGCGGAGGTAACTGCAAAGGAAATGTTTCCGATGGCAATAGGTGAGGGCCCGCCTTCGGGGTCTGGAACTGTTGCAGTGAGCGTAGCACCGCCGACTGTCAGGCCCTTTACGGTCACGCCAGTGTTCGTTGTGAATGTCCCTGTGGGACTGACCACTGCGGCGGCACTCGTGACGTTGAGAGAGATAGGCGTCGCATTATTCGTGGGTTCAACAGTGGCGTTTGTATTCGCAGTCTGGCCAACGAGGACATACGGAATATCTGAAAACGTGACGCTCAAGATCGACCCTTCGGAGGTCGCCTGGACGCCCTCCGGGCACGTGAATTGAGTGTTTTCACCGTAGCAGATGTATCCCGCCTGGATCGCTTCGAACGGATCATATCCACCGATGGAGGCTGATCCGGCGCTCACGCCGGTCACGAGCCCGGAGTTTACGGTTGCAACGTTCGGGGCGCTGCTAGTCCAGGTGGAATTGGACGTCAGATCAACCTGAACGCCGGAACCGTACGTGCCAATAAGTTTGACCTGGTCTTGGCCGCCAACGCCAACCGTGATTTGAGGAGCGACGGCCATGGCTTCGCTCACGCCGTCGCAGTTGACGCACACTTCGCCGCAGGTTGCCTTTCGCACGTTATAGGTTCCCGCGTCGATGGCGACCAGGATGTGCTGTGTGTCATCAAGACTGCCCGCGATTTTTGCGCCGCCTTCATGCACCGACGCGGGAATAGTATTTCCCTCGGCGTCGGGAACCTGATTCTGGATGATCTCAGAGATATTAAACGTGCGCGTGGCCCTCGGTCCGAGAGGGAGCGGGAGCGTGTAGTGCCCTCCCGAGAAAAACAGTTTGAAGACAAAGTTTTGGGCTTCGTCGGCGGGATTCCATACCGTCACCATGGTGTCGTCGCCGTTTCCCGTGCTCCAATACTGTAGCGACTTGGAAACACTCTCGGCTACGCCCCGCGGTGTTACTTCAAAGACGTAAGTGTACGTCTGGTCCACGCTGCCAGCGGCCAGCAGCAGGGAGCCCGGCGCTGCCTGCGCGTCAAAAGTGATATTGAAATTCCCATTGTAGGTCTTCAGGCCCGCGGACGAGAGCATGGACAGCACATCCAGGCTTTGCGTTTGCTGTGGAAGAAGCTGGATCGCCGGAAGGTGAGCGGACTGGGCGGCGGCGCCTTGCATCCACCAAATTGTAGGCGTAACGGACACAGGCGCAGTAGACACATTGCGCAAAACCGAATAAGGAGTGAACGTAGTTGCCGCGGGGAACAACATCATGGGATCCGCCGCACCTGCCATTAAGCCCAGTTCCGCGATGCTCACGGGTGATGGCGGAAGAGGCTGCGCAGGCGGGGTAACGAAAGGCAGAATCGCGGAGTAACCCCGGCTTAGGTCTTCCAAGCCCCCATTGACGATTAGCGTGTCTGTCGTTCCATCTGTCGTGATGACGATGCCGCCTTGGGTAGCGGCAGCAGATTGCAACTCGGTGAGGTCCAGGAATTTCATGCCGTGAGGGGATACGGTTGCCGTGTGCAACGCCAGGGTATTTGCCTGATTGTCGGTCACCTGCACGGTTACATTGGCTGCCTGAGACGATATGTTGGCCAGGGCGACAAATCCCGTGATATTGCTCTCCTGCTTCCACCACATACCCGCGATGGTCTTCGTTTGGGCAGTGGGCGGCATATGCTGCATTAAAAGAGGTGTTGGCGTGGAAGGCCGCATGGCATAAGTGAAAATCAGGCTGTGTGCCACGTCCACATTTCGGATCGTGGCGCAGAACGGATCCCATGGCCAAATATAGCGAATTTCCGCATACCCGCTGAGCGGCGCCAATGGTGAAATACCCTGAAGGAGTAGCCCTTGGTTGATGTCGATTATCGCGGTTCCCGCGGGCTGAAGCGTCACGTTGGGAAGCGTGTAGCTCGTGCCGTTGCTGAGGTACAAGACCGGAGTGACGGTAACGGGATCAGTTTCGACGTTATTCCTCAGGTATATGGAAGAGTTCAGATTAGCGCCGGTCATCCACAGGCCACCAATCATGGACCGGGGCGTGGCGGGCGTCAGCCACTTGGTGGGATTCGCAACGCGAGGAGGAATGGGTCTGTTCGGAGCGGGTACCTTGGGCTGCTGCGCGGCGCCGGCTAGACTAAGCCCGGCGAGTAAGAGGACAACCGCTGCGCATCGGAGGAAGAAGGACTTGCGACTTGCGACTTGCGACTTGCGACTTGCAGGGCCGGTTCGCGGTGTACATATGCGCTCCCTGACAACTCTGCCGGTCTTACGTACATCGGACGTTAGACCATCACGCGTCATATGTCAAATGAACAACAGACGAAGGGATTTCGTGGCAATGGAAGACCTGCTGAAAATGTCGTGAATACATGGCCTGATTTGGCAACCGCGTACTAAGAAACTGTTCAGGGCGCAGCCGCTTCTTCACCGCACGGCTGCCAGCGTGCCACGTTTCACTTTGGATTCGACTTCGGCGCGGCAATGGTGCAGCACTTCATAGGTGTTGTGCACCGACTTTCCGTCCTGGTCGCCTTCATCGACCGGCAAGAGATCGAGCAGGTGCCCAAATTCGTGCAGCAGCGTGGCGACCTGTGCGTGCAGAGTGTTCCCCGTATAAGGTCCGACGTAGAGCACGCGGTACCCCTGAAAACTCCCGGGGCCGCCATCCTTCGGGACCTCCATCACCATGGATAGCCCGGCGAAAAAGGCCCCTCTCCTGTTGAGGGTGATCGTCGCGTTGGATCCGTCACCTTGATAAACCCTCGCGACGTAGGGACTTCTGAAGATTTGCAGGGAGCCCAGGTCTCTGGATTCACGCACGTACTCTTCTCCCTTGCCATCCAGCGCGAAATTGAGCGTTCGAAAAGTGGCCGCGGGGTTCGGATCCTTCTTCCTGAACCAGTCCGAACACCCGTTCTCCGTTTGCAGGATTTCCAGAACCCTTTCGCGCGCCCGTAAAATCGTTTGCCCGGCTTTCCCCATCGGGCCCAAATCACCAGCCACCAAATCCTTGGGGGCATTGCACCCGGATGGCCTCAGACTCGGCGAGCTGCATGGATTCACCGGCATGACATTTGCTGGCGTAGCGTCACACGGTACGAATGCATCGGTGGCCGCACCACTGCCCGGGTTCAGTTCGGCGGCCGTTGTTTCGGCTTCCGCACATCCGGGAGGGTTTATGGGTCGAAAAGTACGAGGGCCTGAGTCGGCTTCGTAGCGGGCAAATTTGACGGTTTGTGAAAACGCGGCCTGGCTGGAAATACAACCAATAAAAATGAGTGCGACGGTCCGAAAACTCCGGGAAGCGGAGTGCATCTCTTTCTCCTGCCCGAACCTCAACGCACCACAGGCCGTTCCTGGCACTTCCAGATGACCGTCAACCGGAAGCTGCCCAAGAGCGGTTAAACCACGATCCGGGACTAATGAGAAAGACGAAGCTGGCGCAACAAAGCCACCTCAAACATTTCTAGAGAAATTCTCACGGGAATATCAAGAAATACTCTGCTCGACTTCGCCGGAAGAACAGGCCTTACGCGTAGAGATACTCGCGGCGTAACATCTCTAAATTGAGATAATCCGTTGCCGCGGCGCTCCAACTCACCTCGGCCAAGACAGTAGTCAGCTAACCTTCCTCACTTTTGCGGCCAATCCCTATTGAGCAGGCTTGGCTTGACAGGGGCTGGAACTGGCCCTAGGCTCCACAAACTCGCGCTGGTAAGTTGCCAGATTCGAAATCCCGCGTGGTCTCGAATCGGCGCAAAGCACGGCGAGGGAGGCAGCCCATGGTGAAAAGCTGGAGAATCGATCTCAAAACGGCGCGGCGAAACGCCGTGTTTTTCTTTTTCATCGTTTTGGACGCCACCCTTCTTTCACCTGGGCAATCGGCGGCGGCCGAAAAACACGAAGTGACGGTCACGCGCAATGTTGAAGCCAAGATGCGCGATGGCGTCACGTTGCGCGCCGATGTTTACCGCCCCAATGAAGATGGCAAGTTTCCCGTGCTGCTGGTCCGCACGCCCTATGACAAACAGGGGATCAGCGGCTTCGGCCACAGAGCGGCGGCGCTGGGATACGTGGTGATCGCGCAGGACGTGCGCGGGCGCTTCGAATCCGAAGGCGAGTGGTACACCTTCAAGCACGAATCGGAGGACGGCTACGACACCGTGGAATGGGCCGCAGCGCTGCCGTACTCGAACGGCAAGGTAGGAATGTTTGGCGGCTCCTACGTGGGCGCGACGCAATTCCTCGCCGCTATCGCGAAGCCGCCGCACCTGGCCGGAATTTGTCCCACGGTGACGGCTTCGAATTATCACGACGGCTGGAACTATCAGGGCGGCGCGTTTGAACAATGGTTCAACGAATCCTGGACCACCGGTTTGGCGGAAAACACCATGCGCCGGCGCGCGGAGCAAAAATACGATGCGCTGAACGGGAGCAAAGTGCTGCCGCTGATCGCTTATCCCGTGCTCGAAGCTCCCTCCTCAGAAGGCATAGCGCCATATTTCGCGGATTGGCTGGCGCACCCGAATTTCGACAACTACTGGAAACAGATTTCCATCGAAGACCACTACGCGCAAATCCAGGTTCCGGTGTACAACGTGGGCGCGTGGTATGACATTTTCCTCGGCGGCACGCTGAAAAATTATACGCGCCTGAAAACGGAAGCCGGCACGGACGCAGCGCGAAAAGGGCAGCGCCTGCTGGTGTATGTCGGAGGACACGCGGGAGGCTCGGACAGCAGAAAAGTCGGCGGTGTGGATTTTGGTGAAAAACTGCCAATCGATGAGGACGCGATGGTTCTGCGCTGGTACGACTGGCTGCTGAAGGGCGAAGCCAACGGCGTTGAAAAAGAAAAGCCGGTGAAGATTTTTGTGATGGGAAAAAATGAGTGGCGCGACGAAGACGACTGGCCGCTGGCGCGCGCGAAAAACACGCGCTATTACCTGCATTCGGCGGGAACGGCGAATGGACTTGCTCCGGGTGGCGCTCCGGCAGGATCATCGGCAGGCCCTTCCACCGTGTCAGGGCAAGCGGGCAGCGGTTCATTGAGCACACTCGCGCCGGCCGAAGAAAAGCCGGACCAATATGCCTACGATCCCGGCGAGGCGACGCCCACGATCGGCGGGCCACTGTGCTGCGGCGCGTTGCCGACGGGAATCGGCCCGCAAGACCAGCGTGCGGCCGAGGCGCGCGCTGACGTCCTGGTCTACACCACGCCGGCGTTCGCGAAGGACACGGAAGTAACCGGGCCGGTTTCTCTGGATTTGTACGTGAGCAGCTCGGCGGTGGATACGGACTTCACCGGCATGCTCGTGGATGTTTGGCCGAACGGCTTCGCGCAGAACCTGACCAGCGGAATCCTGCGGCTGCGCTATCGCAATTCGCAGGAGAAACCGGAGTTGGCCAATCCCGGCGAGACGTATCACATCACCGTGGATCTGTGGGCCACCAGCAACGTGTTCCTCGCGGGCCACAAGCTCCGCCTGGAAGTTTCCAGCAGCAATTTCCCCCGCTTCGACCGCAACCTCAACACCGGCGAAGAGCAAGCCCGCGCCTCGCGCATGGTCAAAGCCACCAACGTGATCTATCACGACAAGGCCCATCCGTCCGCGCTGATCCTGCCAATGGTTCCTTGACAATCTGAGGGGCGAGGACGAAACAATGAGGTAAGGAAGTAGGGAGTATGAGGGGGTCCCTCCCCCCGCGTTTTTTGTAAGTGTTGCATCTAAAGGATTTAGCTTTCCTGTAAATCGTTTAGAATCAACACTTATGGGCATCCGTGTAAGTGTTGCGGATAAAGGAGTTACGCTTCGTTCCTCAGGGCGACCGGGAGCGGGTTTTCCGTCACATGACGGCAAGGATTCTGTGGAGGAGAGGCTGAATGTTAGCCCGTTGCGGGGGTGCCACCCCCCCATTCCCGCATGAATTTGAAAACAAAGGGAGTTGCAAAATGGGTTCCCGTAAGTATATGAAAAAAAAGAGGGAAATTCTTCAAGAATGGGGGAGGCATTAGTTCCAAAATGGGACTGGGATGGAGTGTCGTGCGTAGGGATCGGGCAGCGGAAAAAATTGAGAGGTCGGGGCGTTCCGCGACCCCATCCGGAATGCAAAGTGCGCATCCTCATAGCGGCAACTTCGGGAACAGTATAGCATGAAAGTATGGATTAGTTAAGTGTTTTACATCGAGTGGTCGAATTTTCGCATTGAACGGCTAATAGGCGGATTGAACGGTTCCCGCGGACGGAGGGCGAACAAGAAAAAAGCAGAACCAAGCTGCACACGCTTAAGGGCAAGGCGCGGCACATGGCTAGGGAGTCAGAAGGGTTCTTCGAGAAGAGTAACTAGCTTGTTGAGGCGCAGAAACAACTCGTCATAAGTAATAATTGTCACGCCCTGGATGCGCTCGCGCTGTAACTCGAAGTTCTCCTTCATACTCTGGGTAGTAAGTTCGCTAGAGTCTCCCGCTATCACCACACAGCGGGGTTCACCGAGGGTTAGCTGCCTAGAGAGTTCCGATGTGACATTGTCGAAGCTTCGCGTGAGGGTCTGACGATATCTCAACACCTGGGCGACTGCCGCCGACACGTCGCGGGAGAGCGGGAAGACGTCGTCCCGATATGCTGATCCGAGCAGCTTTGTCAGCGGAGTTTTTATTTCGATTAGGATCACAGCATCTGTGGATTCTGTCGCAATCAAGAAATCGACCTCTTTCCCTCATCGATTCGTGATTTGCTTGCCCCCTGCGTATGCTTTGGACCCGATTACCACTATGGGGTAGGCGAAGACCTGACTGAGGACGTAGGAGCGATCCTCGAGCGATTGCTGCCAGAACGCTTCGGAGTCGTTGCTTTGATTCTGTTTCCAGAACCGTAAAGCATCTTTCACTGCAGCAATTCCCAGAAGCGCAGAAAAGGCGGGCACCTGGTCTGGCGCTTCGGATACGAGCTTCTCTGCTGCTTGGCGACGTCCTGATGAAGTGGCAAGCCATTTCACCAGCCTTAGGAGCATCGCCGTGGCATCGTCAGGCTGTGATTCAAGAAGTGCGATTAAGTCTTTCTGGCCGAGGGATACGAACTTGGCTAGGCTCCGATCAACTTGCACAAAGGTTTTCTGGCCCCGCGGGATCCCCTGTTGTTCATAGAATTTATAAAGCGGGACTAAACCCTCGAGGAGCGTAAGTAGCTCCTGGGCATGGAGAGTGAGCTTGAATTCCTCGCCGGCCTTTATCGTGGAAAGTGGGACAGTTTTAACAGGTATCCACCGCCCACTCTTGGCCTTTCTTTGGTAAATAAAATGACCGTCTACGCTAGCTTTAGGATTTGCGGGGTTATCTACGAGGAATGGGACGAAGGCTAGTCTTACCTGTTGTCCTTCTCTAAGCACTATGGGATTGCATCCCGCTGAGCTCCGTGACGTGGATTGTGTTTCGATTGTTTTCATCATTCGCTGGTCTGTGAATCCTGGGAGGATTATCCCACATCAAATGTGTTGTCGACAGCCAAGCTGACGTGTTGATTAGTCTTCTTGATCTAGAAGACTAAGTCATGGAACGACGAGGCGAGTACATTGTCGATGCGGCACCTTCGAACCTTTTGTCCCTGTCGTACTCAAAGAATTCACGTTCTGTTCGTCTAACTTTTTGAAGAGCACGGGCAAGGGTGTCCTTATCGACGGCCTTGGTCAGAGTAGAATCCGAGACGAGGGATCGCGCGACATCTTCAAGTTCGTCCCATCTCAGTAGCGCGAACTTTCCGAGAATGTTCTCTTTTTCGAGTTCCTTCTCCGCTAAATCCTTGCCGTGATCTTTTGATTTTGGGTGTGGCATCTTGCGTTCGATGTCTTCCTTTGAAACTTTGAACTGCACAGTCTTTCCACGTGATGCAAGCAGTCTTTTTAGTTCGTCTATCTTGGACGAGAATGAGGGAGGGCTTACGAAGACCAGAGTATCGAACCTACCGCTCCGTGTTATCGCACGATCGAAATAACTGATATGGTTTGTCGCAACAAAGTACATCAGTTTGCGGTTTTCCCAAAGCTGGGCAAGTCTTGGCAGCATGCTTGTTGTCAAAAATCTTCCGAAGGCATCTGCCTCATCACCCTCGCGCTCACGCACTAGTTCGTCGATTTCGTCAAACAAGACCACCGCATGATCAAGTTCCATCAATTGTCCAAAAATCTCGTCTGCTTTTCGCTGCACGTTTGGCAATCCATCGGAAACGAAGTGGCTAGCGTGAAGCTCAACGTAGTCCCAGCCGATCATCCCTGCTAGTGCTCGGGCAATCGTTGTCTTACCTGTTCCCGGTGGTCCATAAAGAATAGCAGCACGGTAATTCTCGGCCCCGATCGGTTGTTTGTCTGGATCAATGAGATCTTCCGCGCTCTCAGGGCAGTGGTGTTCCACGAACTCTCTAACCAGAAATCGCCTCAGCATGGATTCGGAAGTCCAGGTTCGAGTTCGGCTGGCCAACTTCTCGGCAGCTTTCTCTGGAGATGGATAGGTAGGGCGTTTTGGCAGTGCGGAAAGTGCTTCTTCGCGTGCCCACACTCCAACCAGCCGGCGGAGATATTCTGCGTACAGGAATACACTAGCGGTAGCCCAACTCTCCGGTTCAGGTTTGCCCGTTCGGTGGCCTGACGACCAACCGATTGCTGTGGGATTTAGCGAGTTGTCGAATGGTACTTGTGTGAAACGGGCATATTGCCAAAGGCTTATGAGGTTAGCAAAATGCATTTTCAGAACGCTGCGAATAAACCTGGCGCGGGGCTTCAGGGCCCAGCGGAGAAGCTCAGCAAAGGTCTCATAAACATAACAATATGCGTTTCCGCTGTCCCTGTAGTGAAACAGCGGGGCGTAGTGGCGCCAGCTGCCCACCTTTGTTTGTGTCTCGAAAAGGCAGTGGACTGCGTGTTTGATTAAGTCCTGTTCCGCAAGATTAGCTTGAGTGTTTTCAGGGGATCTGAGAATCACGGCGAGGGACCAGGCCAGTTGGTCAGAATCGAGCATCGACGATCCAGCAGAATGTAGCGAGACTTGGCTGCCAAGAGTTTCTCGTGCCCAGATACGCATTTTGTCAGACAGCGTCGACAGATGTAACTCTTTGCTGACCGCGTCATACTTTTTTTCGAAACGGCCACCGAGAGCGCTGAGCAACTCCATCGTCCAGTAGGTGTGATAAGCGTTCGGCGGATACCAATTATCCTCTTTGAGTGGCCGACCAGCCTCGCCGATTGCGAAGCGGTCTGGTCTTGTAAGCATCTGTTTGAAGATTGCGCTTACATGCAGCTCCACGCTTTTGTTCCAATGTTTGATATGTCGGATGACAAATGGAAGCGCTCGACAGCGACAATACGTGCCAGCCGATCCATCTGATACCCAGTCTTTTTGTGGGAGCCGTATCGCGCCGTCAGCATATCGTGGTGCAAGGTCTGGAATATCGAGGGGAGTCTGAGGCTTATGGCTATCGGAGCACTCGAGCAGGGAACCGAAACAGGTTGCACTTGAGGTGAGGTGCTCTATAGTCTTATTCTTGGTTTTCCGCTTCCCCTCCTTCCACACATTTACAAAGCTCAGTCCCGAGCTAAAATGGGCGACGCTGGCGTAATGAAGTTGGCAGAATTCTTGCAATAGGCGCCGATTTTCAGAGAATTCCTGAAAGGTGGCCATTAGAAGTTCTATCTTCGAAGAAATCGTTGAAGGTTTATGAGTTCTTTTTCTTGGACGACCTTGGACAAGTCCACGTCCAGGACGTTTGCCATGTGCACGACATAGAGAAAGATGTCAGCAAGTTCCTTGCTTTCGCTCGATCCCGAAGAAGGGCCGTGGCGAACCAAACGTTCTCGGTGGCGGATTTCTCGCGCGAGTTCGCCGACCTCTTCAACCATAAGCAGGAGGCAATCCTTGGGACTCTCGGACTTGTACCCGCGCTGAAGAGCAACTCGGCGGTAGTAGTGCTGAAACGCTGCCAAGGCAGGCCGGGGTATCGGCAATCCATGGCTCTTCAATGTTGCAAGGGCCGCCGCCGGAGAAGATATTACTTCCACGAACGAATGTATGACGGGGTCTTTGACGGGCTCCTTGGCAAACACCGGAACTCCGATAGCCTTTGCGAAACCAATTTCCAGTGAAGCAGTGGGACCGATATAGCCCTCTGGCGCGTGCAACCAAACGAAATTCGCTCTTTGGATCGCATCGAGATGGCGACCTTCAATGGCATCAGGCGATTGCGACTCTTCGCCTTTCATATAAACGAAGCCATCGGTTTCGCGCACCGCGGTCATATTGCTGGGTGAGAGGACCCGGCATCCGAGATCGAGCAGCTCCTCATACGTGGCTTTGAGCGCCTCGAAGTCCTTCCTATAAGACCCTGACAAGACCACTTGGCACTGCGCAGGCTCGGCAACGGGCAAGGAATGACTGATGTCAAGCGCAGGTGCCGCAGCTCCGATCATGACGTCGGTGTGCGTTCCTTCCTGGAACTTGTTCGTTTCCCCAGGCGCACCGGGAAAGAGGACGATTTGGCCAGGGTTGTGACTTTTCTTGGGCATAACAGAACGAAGATGCATGCTAGCGGGCCGATGAGTTTGCGACAACGAGACAATCGATCCCAAAGGGCGGGCTGTGGGAAAATTTGCAGGAAAATCTGTGGACAATAACGGATATCCACAGATCTCCACAGATAAAGGGAGCGCGCGGTTGCGACGTGATCTTGATGGCTCAATCATCGGTGTTGGCTCATCCGTTGGGATTGTATTAGCACGGGCGCGAATCACGGGACCGAGTGTGCGTTCTGGTGGCATGTTTTTAGCATATCATCCGCTAATTGTCGTCAAGGGAAATCCCCTTGGGGCCGTATCCTGATTGTTACTCCCCCGTTACTTGCGAACAGGGTAGCTCGGGCGGCGCCTGGGCTTCCGGCCTTCGTGCTCATCAAGCCGCGATATGCCATCAGATAGGATGCACCGGGGCAAAAATGAGAGGCTTCTGGGGTGAAAGGCCTTACAGCTCTACGGCGCGGCGGCGGTGATTTTCTCGACGTGAACGAACTTCTTGGCGGAATCGAACTTGCCGGCGAGCTGGACATGCTGGGCGGGGAAGTCTTTTACGGCTTCGGGGTTTTCGATAATCCAGATGGCGTGATCTTTGTCTGGCGTGATTTTGTCGGCCACAAAGACGGCGCGCTGGGGTTTCCATTCCGGGTGGCCGATGGAAGCGCCGCCGCGCCAGCATTTCTGGACGCAATCGGCGCGGCCGGGTTTGGTGTGCTGGGCGGCGCAAGCTTCATCGCTGATCCAGCCGGAACGAGAGGCGTTCTCCTGCTGCGCCGAGACGGAGCCGAGCGCGAGGAGAGCGCAAGCCACAAAGAAAACAAAAAGAATCCGGCGGCTGATCATCTTTATCCTCTCCTACTGCGTCCGTGGGCTGCCCCCCACCGTTAACATTCCAAGACCAGCCCGCACAGCCAGGAATGGCTGTGCCACCAAGGCCTAATGAATTGTGGGTTCAAGGCGATAGCCTTGCACGTATTCGTAGGCGACGCTCCAGATGGCGCCGCCTGAAGCGGCGAAGAGCAGCTCTTCGATGGGCACACCCAGGACATAAATTCCGAGAAGATTCGGAATGTTGTAGTAGCGCTGAACGAATTCGGGATACAACGCGAGAAAAATCAGAAACAACGCAAAATACAAAGCCGCGAAACTCAGTGCGCCGACGAGCATCGAGGGAACCAGGTCGCTGCGGAGAAAGGCGATCACCAGAGCGCCGACGGCGAAGGCAATGATGGTGTTGTAGATGGTTTTGCCCGGGTGCCAAATCTCCAGCGGGAGAAAAACCAGGACGACAACCACAAACGGGGCGTAGTGCCTTTGGCGCGCGATGCTGCGCATCGCGGAGAGCCGTTCTCGCAGAAGGATTTCGGCGATGACGGAAGCGATGCCGCCTACGGCTGCGGCCCACAGAAAATCCTCGATGCCAACCCGGATTTTCTGGTCGAGGTTGAAGAGCGACGGAGGCGTCCAATACTGCGGAACGAACAGGAGACTGGTCAGGGCCATAGGCGCGGCGATGAGGCTGCCCCAGCGGATTTCTGCGCGGTAACTTTTTCCGAGAATGGAGCAGACTACCCAGGCGGCGCCAAAAATGAGCACGCCAACAAGATAAGAATAATGATAATCCGGCAAAGGTTACCGCCTGCGGGAGAGTGAGCAGGAGTTTACGCCAGGAATGTGCGCAATGTCCAAGGCCGTAATTCCCCGCCCTTGCGAAACCAAAACTGCAAGGGCAGGGCACCAGCGGAAAGCATTTCGGAGGAGGCAAACGGAGCGTATACAATGTGGCGCGGTTTGTGAAGGAGAGGAATTTTATGCGCTACAAAAACCTTTTGCTCGTGGTGCTTGCGGTGATTTTCTGCCTGGCAATGGCTGCGTCTTCGCCCGCTCAGGAAAAAAGCCTTGCGGCGACGCCGCCCATGGGATGGAACAGCTGGAACCATTTTGCGGAAAAGGTGGACGCGCGGACGATCCGCGAGCAAGCCGACGCCATGGTGGCGAGCGGAATGAAAGACGCCGGCTACGTGTACATCAACATTGACGACACCTGGGAAGACAAGCGCGACGCTCAGGGAAACATCCAGCCGAACGAAAAATTCCGCGACATCAAGGCGCTGGCGGATTACGTTCACGGCAAAGGGCTGAAGCTGGGGATCTACTCCTCGCCCGGGCCGAAAACGTGCGCGGGCTTCGAGGGCAGCCTGGGCCATGAAGAGCAGGACGCGCAGAGCTACGCCAACTGGGGCATCGACTACCTGAAATACGACTGGTGCCAATCGAACCGGAGCGTCGAAGATATGAAAGCCGCGTACACGAAAATGCGCGACGCGTTGAAGAAGACGGGGCGGCCGATCGTTTTCAGCCTTTGCCAGTATGGCTTGGGCAATGTTTGGGAATGGGGAGCGTCGGTCGGGGGAAACCTGTGGCGCACGACCGGCGATATCGAGGACAACTATGAGTCCATGGCCAAAATCGGCTTCGGCCAAAGCGGCCACGAAAAATACGCCGGGCCGGGACACTGGAATGATCCGGACATGCTGGAAGTGGGAAATGGAGGAATGAACGAAGACGAATACCGCACGCACTTCAGCCTGTGGTGCCTGCTTGCGGCTCCGCTGATGGCGGGAAACGATTTGAGCAAGATGACGCCGTACACGCAGGATATGCTGACGAACCGCGAAGTGCTCGCCGTGGACCAGGACGCGCTCGGCAAGCAGGGTTATCCAGTGGTGCAGGAAGGCCCGTTTGAAGTATGGATGAAGCCGATGGCGGACGGCAGCACGGTGGTGGGGCTGTTCAATCGCAGCAAGGAAGCGGACAAAATGACGGTCAATTTCTCGCACATTGGCGTCACCGGCGAAGCCGCCATTCGCGATTTGTGGCTGAAAAAAGATCTCGGCCGCTTCAGGGAAAAATATAACGCGTACGTACCCGGCCACGGCGTCGTGCTCGTGCGAATAAAAGCGAATTGATCGCGCGCGATGGCGTGCGGCAACTTGATGCGTTCTCACTTGATACTTTGCCAGCACTCCTTGACATCGCGGGGTTCGCGTTGTTTACTCGGCGCGCGAGGAGGTCCCCACGCATGACATGTAAAGCGCGCACTACTGCCGCTCTTGTGGCGGCTGCTCTGATTTTTGGTTTCGCTCCCTCACTGCGGGCGCAGGATGCTGCCCACAAACTCACCGCCATGGATGAGTTCCAGCTGCAACGTCCCGGCGACCCGCAGATTTCGCCGGACGGAAAGAAGATCGTGTACGCGCGGCTGTTTAACGATCCGGCGACGGACAAACGCTATTCGAATCTGTGGATCATCAACGCGGATGGCACGGATCATCGTCCGCTGACCACCGGCAACCGCAGCGACGCTTCGCCGCGCTGGGCGCCCGACGGCACGCGTATCGCCTATCTTTCCGACGCGGACGGCAAGCAGCAGATTTACATTCGCTGGATGGACAGCGGGCAAACCGCGCGCATCACGAATCTTGAGCAGGCACCCGACGCGATCAATTGGTCGCCGGATGGCAAGATGCTCTCCTTTTCTTCGCTCGTTTTGGGCAAAGGCCCGCACCTTGCCGATTTGCCGGCTCCGCCATCGGGCGCGAAGTGGGCCGATCCCCCGACGGCTTACGACCGCCTGGTCTACCGCTTCAACGGAGCGGGCTACCTGAAACCTGGGTACATGCAAGTTTTCGTTGTCAGCGCGGATGGCGGCGCGCCGCGACAAGTTTCGAACGGGAATTTTCCGAACGGCGGCAACGAGTGGGGACCGTATCGCGCCGAATGGACGCCGGACGGCAAGTACCTGATTATTTCTGCCAATCGCCATGCGGAATCCGAGCACGCTTATTTTGACACCGAAGTCTACGAATTCAGCGTGGCCGACGGCTCGCTGCGTGCGCTCACCAATCGCAAGGGCCCGGACAATTCTCCCGCGGTTTCTCCGAATGGAAAGTGGATCGCCTACACCGGATATGACGACCGCTTCCAGGGGCATCAAACCACGAAGCTCTACTTGATGAACCGCGATGGCAGCGGCGCGCACTCGATTTCGGACAAACTGGATCGCGACATCCAGAATCCGCAATGGGCGCCGGACAACAGCGGCGTGTATTTCATGTACAACGATCAGGGCGACACGAAAATCGGCTTCTGTTCCGCCGATGGCAACTGCAAAAAGGTCACGGACTTTGTGAGTTCTTCGACCAGCGCGTATGGCGGCGGGTCCTTCTCGCTCGCGCGCACCGGCCTCATCGCCATGACCTACGGCCGGGCGGACAACCCTGGCGACGTCGCCATCCTCAATAACGGCACGATGAAAGTCCTGACCGCGCTGAATGAGGGATTGCTCGCGCAAAAAAAACCAGGCCACGTCGAAGAAATCTGGTACGAATCTTCGAAGGACAAGCGCAAAATCCAAGGCTGGATCGTCCATCCGCCGGACTTCGACGCCACAAGAAAGTATCCGCTCATCCTGGAGATTCACGGCGGTCCGTTTGGCGATTACGGTGGCCGTTTCGATTTCGAAAAACAAGTGTGGGCTTCGATGGGCTACGTCGTGCTCTATACGAATCCGCGCGGCAGCACCAGTTACGGCGAAGAATTCGCTAACCTCATCCACCATGCGTACCCCGGCGACGATTTCGATGATTTGAACAGCGGCGTCGATGCCGTCATCGCCAAAGGCTACATCGATACGAACAATCTTTTCGTCACCGGTGGCAGCGGCGGAGGCGTGTTGACCTGCTGGACGATCGAGCACACCGAGCGATTCCGCGCGGCAGCGGCCCTCTATCCGGTCATCAATTGGTACAGCTTTGTGCTGACCAGCGACATTCCCTGGGTCGCGCAATACTGGTTCCCAGGGAATCCCTGGGACAACACCGACCAGTACATGCAGCGCTCGCTCACCAACCTCGTCGCCAAAGTCAAAACGCCCACGCTGGTTATGACCGGTGAAGCCGACTTCCGCACGCCCATTTCCGAAGCCGAGCAGTTTTACGAAGCGCTGAAACTCCTCAATGTGGACTCGGTTCTCGTGCGCGTTCCGGAAGAGCCGCACGGCATTGGCCGCCGCCCGAGCCACCACATCGCCAAAATGCTGTACGTTGCAGGGTGGTTTGACCAGCACAAAGCAAAGTAGCGCCCGGTGCGAGCGCGAGGCTTGCGCTCAATTCCGAGATCGCCAATCCGCCCGCGTTTATGCTGGGTTTATGTTCATCCCTGTATAGATAGTTCCGCCGGGCAGTCTAAGACAAGGACTGCCGAGAAAAAGAGAGAACAATAAATGAAGCGTAAAACTTTGACTATTTTGGGAATCGGCGGTTCACTTGCGATTGCGATTTTGCTTTGTGTAGGCTCCTTCTCGGGGGCAGCACTGCCCGCCCCGGGCCCTTCCGGCTATCACGTGGTTACAAACATTCCCGTTGGCGGAGAAGGCGGCTGGGATTACGTGTATGTGGATAGCGGCGCGCGGCGCGTGTATGTTTCGCGCGGAACGCACACCATGGTGGTCGACGCGGACAGCAATAAAGTGGTTGGCGATATTCCCGACACCCAGGGCGTGCACGGCATCGCCGTCGCCACTGAATTTGGCCGCGGCTTCACTAGCAACGGCCGCACCGACAACGTCACCATTTTCGACCTCAAGACGCTGAAAGCCATCGGAAACGTAAAAACCGACGCTAATCCCGACGCCATCGCCTACGATCCCGTCAGCAAGCGCGTCTTCACCTTCAATGGCCGCGGCAAAAACACCACGGCGATCAACGCTGCGGATGGAACCGTGGCGGGCACGTTGGCTCTCGGCGGCAAGCCGGAATTCGCTGCTGCCGACGGCAAGGGCAGCATCTTCGTGAACAACGAAGACACTTCTGAGATCATCCAGATTGACACACAAAAGGTCACGGAAACGCATCGCTGGCCGCTGGCGCCGTGCAAGTCGCCTTCAGGACTTTCCATGGACGTCAAGAACCGCAGGTTGTTTGCGGTTTGCGATGAGAAAGTTATGGCCGTCGTGAATGCGGACACCGGAAAAGTCGTGGCGACACCAACGATCTGTGATGGTCCGGATGCCAGCGCATTCGACCCAGCGACAGGTTACGCGTTCGCTTCCTGCGGCGATGGCAACCTTACGGTGATCCACGAAGATTCGCCGGACAAGTACACCGTCGTGGAAAATGTTCCGACCAAGAAGAGCGCCCGCACCATGGGGCTGGATCTCAAAACGCATAACATTTTCCTTCCAGCAGCCGATTTTGATGCGCCGGCAGCAGGCGAGCGGCGCGGCAAAATGAAGCCGGATTCCTTCGTTTTGGTTCTGGTTTCCAAGTAAGCTCGGGGCGGGGGTGGCCCAAATCACGGATCACCCCGCTCTGCTCGAAACGTTTGTTTCATTGTCTCCGGATTTGTCCGCCAGGCAGTTTCCCTGTAACCCATGCAGGTAGAGATATTTGTAGGTTGACCTTTTCACTCAACCATTTATTCCCGTCCTGCGCCAATACCGCCCTGCCAACAAACGTTTCAATTTTTCAGATTTGATGAATTTGTTGTTGACACCCATCCGCCTGGGGGTGTATTGGAAAGCCACAGATTGTGTGAGTGGGGCCAACGAGTGGCTAATTCTTTACAGTTCTCTCCGGTGGCGTGTCTATATTTTTTTCTAATCCACGGGTGTGACCCTTGCCAGGAATTTCAGGTAGCTTGCAAGGAATTCTTCAACACGCGTGTCTGTACCTTGATTCGCGCCTCCGGAACTCGTTGCCGCTCGAAATCGATCCTGCTCGACAACTGATTCGGTCGGGGGAGGGCGTATGAGATTCTCCGCAAGGTTCGCTATCGGATTTGTCCTAATGGTGGTTTTGCTGTCCGCAGCCCCGTCTTGGGCGCAGACTGCTAATACCGGCCTCGTTCTGGGTACCGTCACCGATCCAGCTGGCGCGGTCGTACCGGACGCCACCGCCGAACTGACGAACACGGCCACGAACGAAAACAAAAGTGTGACCACCAATTCCTCGGGGCAGTTTGTCTTTCCGGGCGTCGCCCCGGGCTCTTATACGCTCAAAATCTCAAAAACTGGGTTTGCAGCGACCACTTTCTCCAACATAAAGGTGGATGTAACGAAAAGCTACACCTACGATGCCAAGCTCGAAGTGAGTTCCGGGAAGGAAATTGTGGAGGTGACGGCGGGAACCGTTGCCGAGCTCCAGACGACGGACGCCGTGATGGGGAACGCAGTTGGTGAGAACGAGCTAATGCGCCTGCCAACCTTGGGGCGCGATTCTCGCGAACTGCTAACCCTGCAACCGATGTCCACCCCCTTCGAGAGCAGCAATGGTGGAGGATTTGGTAACTCCGGTGGAACGATTGCAGGAGCGCGCAGCGATCAAAACGCCTTCAATCTCGATGGCATCGATATCACCGACAACGTGATTGCCGGTGGCGGAAACCAGGCTCCCATCATTCCCATAGGAGTGGAAAACGTCTCGGAGTTTCGCGTTGGCGTTACCAATAACAACGCTTCTTTCGGGCGGGCCGAGGGAGGACAGATCAACGTTATTACCAAGGGTGGAACGAACGACTTTCACGGTTCCGTTTATTGGTACCACCAAAACTCAGCTCTGAACGCCAATACCTGGGACAACGGGCATACCCCCATCGGCAGCACGGACTTTACGCCCAAGCAACCCCAACATGAAAATCGCGGGGGCGCTAGTTTTGGCGGCCCCATTAAGAAGAACAAGACGTTTTTCTTCGGAAATTATGAGATCCGCCGGTTCCCGCAATCGGTCGAAGTCGAGCGGATTGTGCCCACTACTTCGCTGCGCAACGGGATACTGACATTCAATGGAACGCCGTATAACTTGGCGACTTCCACCGCGTGTGGAACAGCCGGAAATCTTCCTTGTGATCCGCGCGGGATCGGGATCAGTCCGACGATTAAACAATTGTGGAGCATGATGCCGGCAGGCAATGATCCGAACGTCGGCGATGGCGCCAACACGGAGGGATTCCGCACCAGCGTTTCTGAGCCGCTCAAAGATGACTTCGTAAACTTCCGCCTGGACCACAACTTCACAGACAAAGTGAAATTCTTCGGCCGCTATATGTACCACCGAGATCTGGCTCCGAACTCTTCTGGCCAAGCCGCCGGCCAGGTTGATTTACTGGGAGGCAAGACTTCCTCTTCAAGTGCGTCTGACATCCGCGGAGACGGATTCACAAGTGGGTTGGACTGGCAGATCAGCAATACCCTCGTGAATACCTTCCACGCGGGCTGGATTCGCAGCCGCCAGGACTTCAACGTGATCAAGCCGAGTACTTCGGCAGGATTACTGAACCTGCCAGGGACGCAATCCCCGTTCGGTGACGTTGCACTTGCCCCGGGCCTCGGTCAGACCGGTCTGATTGATACAGTGATTGACGTTGATACCCAGCGTGCACGCCACCAGGCGATTTACGACAGCAACAAACAGGTATGTTGACAACCTGACCTGGATCAAGGGAAAGCACAATATCGTGACCGGGGGAGACGTTCGCTGGCTGCCCACTATTCACGTCCGCGACGATAAGGTAATTGGCTCCCTCAATTCGCTGGTGGCCACGTTGGACGCCGATGTGAGCGGTACGCTTTCCATTCCTACCGCCAATGAGCCTCCGGGCCTCTCTTCCTCGGATGCCCAGCGTTGGGACCGTCTGTATGCGGCCTCTCTTGGTTTGGTAGACTCCGTAGGCATCCTTGCCGTTCGGGATGGAAACTTGAATCCAAAGCCGCTTGGTGCATCACTCATTGCGAAGACTACGCTTCGTTCTTACAATTTCTTCATCCAGGATTCCTGGCGCCTTAGCCAATCTTTTACGCTTACGTACGGTATCAGTTATGGCTGGCAGACCACTCCTCACGAACTCAATGGCCAGCAAACGATGGTCGCCAACCATGACGCTGGAGACCAAATTATCGATGGTTTCCAGTACATCCAAGCCAAGGAACAAGCCGCCTTGGCGGGAAACTTCTACGACCCAACGCTCTCCTATGTGCCGATCAAAAACTCAGGACGGAGCGACGTGTTCAGCGTGGACTACGGCGATGTCGCTCCACGGCTTGCAGCGGCCTGGAATCCCAATTTCCACGAAGGTATGTTGGGCCGAATGTTTGGGGATCGAAAAACAGTGGTCCGCGCTGGTTACGGCATCGCTTACGACCGTGTTAACACCGTACAAAGCGTCATCATTCCGATGCTAGGCGTGGGCTTCGCCCAAACCATTAACCTTTCTACCCCTGGTTGCACGTTTTCTGGGACGCCGGGCCCCGGGTGTAATGTGAATACCACTGCCGGAGGTTCCAGCTTCCGGGTCGGCGTGGATGGGCAAATTCCAACACCGCCTGCCCCAACAGCTCTCCAGTCCCCGATAGTTCCATCAGTCCCTCTGGGCGAGATTCTCAGCTTCCAGAACAATCCAGAGTTCAAGGTGGGCCGGGCGCACATGGTAGACTTCACCATCCAGCGCAGCCTCCCGGGTCAGATGATCTTCGAGATCGGATACGTGGGGCGTTTCGGCCGCAACCTCCCCGCCAGCATCAATTTCAACTCAGTCCCCTATATGTTCAAGGACAAGGTCTCCGGACAAACTTTCGGGCAGGCCTTTGATGCGGTCGCTACAGCTATCCGCAATGGGTCACCCGTGACGGCGCAGCCCTGGTTCGAAAATCTGGTTCCCAACGGCTGCGGGAGCGGAACTTCGACGGCCTGCCTAGCGGCAAATAACGGTTCTGCTTTTGCCAATGACAACTTATCGAATCTTTTCCTCTCCATGGACTTCGCCCGTGCGGGCGCTGGATTGACCCCCTTCGACAACCTCCAAGTGCTCGAACTCTTCATGCGTACGAGCCGCGACAAGTCCAACTACAACGCTCTAGCTGTCACTCTCCGTAACAATAACTGGCACGGGCTGTTCTTTGACTTGAATTACACTTTTTCAAAGTCCCTCGACACCGTCGGCGCGGTTCAAAACGCTGCGGAATACTACTCGTCGAGCTACAATCCTCATCTGGACTACGGCCCATCGTTTTTCAACCGGCCGAACGTCTTCAACGCGCTGTTCAACTATGACTTGCCGTTTGGTGGCAGCCATCGTTTGAGCAGCAACAATGCCGCCGTTAAGAGGATTCTCGGCGGTTGGTTTACAGCGGGCATCGTACGCGTTAGCAGTGGCGTACCGAACCTCGTCACCGTCAGCGGACAAACATATGGCGGCGGACTGGACTTCGGCATCACCGCGGGCATGCTGCCGACGGTGCCCATTGGTTCAATCGGGGGTGGCGGCGTCAACGGGGGCATCTGCAGCTCTGGTGCAGGCTCGGGCGGAAATGGTCCGAACTGTACGCCGAAGGGCACCGGTACAGGTCTGAATTACTTCTCTAATCCAGCAGCTGCCATCAAGGATTTCCGCCAAGTCCTGATCGCCACGGACACGAACGACGGCCGGAATAGCCCCCTCCCAGGTCTCGGTTTCTGGAATGTGGACATGAGTTTGGGAAAAACGACAAACATTACAGAGAGATTCAAGCTGGTGTTCTCAGCGGACTTTTTCAATATTTTCAACCACGTCAACTTCTTGGATCCTTCTTTCGATACCACGAACCCATCAACGTTTGGCGTGATCAACACCCAACTAGTCCCTGCGGACAGGATTCAGGGTTCCCGCTGGATCCAGCTCGGGCTGCGCGTCAACTTCTAAACTGAATCGTAGACACAAAAAGAGGGGAGAGCCAGGCAGGCTCTTCCCCTTTTCATTCTCGTGGCACAGCTCGCGTCCCTTCGATTTCAATCACCCGAAAACGAAAGCGCCCGGTGAGGAGGGTCACCGGGACGCTTTTCGTTGGGGGTATTGAGGGAACTTTTAGTGCACGAGGCTGACGTTGTGCGCGCCGGAGAAAAACGACATCGCTGTTCCCGCGCCTTGAGGCAGCCACCAAAGCTTGCGCAGCAAGCCGACGTCGCTGGTCATCATGCGCTTGCCGATAAAATCCATCACCGCCGGGCTGACTTGCGTCGCCGCGTAAATGGCGTTCGAATTGGCGAACGGCCGCAAGAACGGATTCGCTTCCTGGCCGAAGCCGCCGACCACCGCGCGGTGCGTTGACCACGCGTCAAAAGCCGCGCCGGAGTGTCCCGCGATCGTCAGCGCGTACCAAATCTTTCTTTGCCGGGGGGTTTCGCGTGGCCGTGTCAACACCGGCTTTACCGGCTGAAACGGCTGCGCCGCCGGATTCGGCTCAACCAGCGCTGCGTCCGTTTTGACCTTGGGCGCCGGAGCGGAAGGCAGCGAGGCAACAAGAGTTGGTTCCTTGGAGGCGCTATCGGAAGAAGCTGCGGGAGCGGCCAACCGGTCTGCGGCCGGTTTCGAATTCACCACTACTTTCGCCGTGTCGTCCATCTGCGGGATGGAACAGATCAGGAGAAGCGCTGCTAAAACCATTTGCCACCTCAGTATCGCAAGTGGGTCTTGCAAGTCCGTCCCCACTCGCAATAGTGAGACTTTACTGCCCAAAAGGTCAGGTGACACTGGCCCGTTGGTCACATTCTGAATAGTACCCAGCTTTAGGTACTCCGTTTGCCGCTTCTGGAACCCCCGTACCAGGCCATTTTTGTGAAAAAATTTAGACATTTCTGGCATGCCGGTATCGCCTTGTCCTGAGCGAAGCCGAAGGCGTTTGCCTCCTGGCATGGAGCCGCAATCTCCCGGCTCGCGACTCTGCTATACTCTGCCGGTCGGCCGCTTCACGGCCGCCGATCGAAAAAACTCTCGTCCGTGCGGGGTCACACTTAACGATGCCCGGCAACGACTCTTCCGGCGCCAAACGCGCTCGCACCCCCCAGCGCGGTCCCCAGCCTCCCCGCTTCATCGTCATTGAAGGCCCGCTGCGCGTCGGCAAAACCACCCTCGCACGCATCCTCGCCGAACGGCTGCACGCCCGCCGCATCTACGATTGCGAGGACAATCCCTTTCTCGCCGATTTCTACAAAGCCAAGCCCGGCGCCGCCCTGCGCGCGCAAATGTATTTCCTCATCGAGCGCCAGAAGCGCCTCCGTGAGGCCCTCGCCGTCGAAGCCCCCGGCCCCATCCTCTCCGATTTTTTGATGGAAAAAGACCGCATCTTCGCCAACCTCAATCTCGAGGACGAGGAGCTCAAACTCTACGAGCGTTATTACGAAGCCCTTACCGCCGATCTTCCCGCTCCCGACCTGGTCATCTATCTCCAGGCCAAGCCCGAAGTCCTCCGCGCGCGCATCGCCAAAAAGGCTTCCCGCGAGGAATCGGACATCGCCCCCAAATACATCGAGGAAGTCGCCAACGCCTACGAACACTTTTTCTTTCGCTACTCCGCCTGCGACCTCCTGGTCATCAACACCTCCGACATCGACTTCGTCGAGCGCAGCGACGATTTGCAACAGCTCCTCCGCCGCCTCCAGGATCCTGTCAAAGGCACCCAATACTTCCTCCCCCTCGGCGCCGAATAAGCGCCCCTGCAGCTCAGGTCGTTAGACCTGAGGCTCTTCCTTTTTCATTGTACGGGCGTCCAAATGCCGAAGCGCTTGGGCGCTATGTTAGGATGGCGTGGTTTTTCATGAATACACTGTCGCAGGACATCCGCTACGCTCTTCGCGCATTCGCGAAGAATCCCGGCTTTACGCTGGCCGCGATCCTGTCGCTCGCGATCGGCATCGGTGCCAATACTTCCATCTTCAGCGTGGCCAACGCGCTTTTGCTTCGGCCGCTGCCCTATGCCGACGCAAACCGCCTGGTGATTCTGTGGAATCGTTCGCCGGGATTGAATATCGCCGAAGACTGGTTTTCCCCCGCCCAATATCTCGACATTAAAAGTGGGCACCACGGCTTCGAGGAAGTCGCCATCGCCATTGGTGGAAATTACAATCTGACCGGGAATGGCGAACCCGAACGCGTCGGCGTTATCCGCGTTTCCGCGAATCTCCTGCCCATGCTCGGTGTGCGCCCGGCGCGCGGCCGCTTGTTTGTTCCCGACGAAGATTCGCCCGGCCGTCCTGCAACGGCCCTGCTCACCGACGGCATGTGGACGCGCCGCTACGGCCGCGATCCGCACATGCTCGGCAAATCCATCACCATCAACGGGCAGCCGTATGAAGTGGCCGGAATACTTCCTCCGAATTTTTCTTTGCCGCGAGAAGTGTTGCCCACCCTCTACGGCACGGAGCAAGCCGACATCTTTTTGTCCTTGCCCCTGCCTCCCAACGCTTCGCAGATTCGCACCAACGAGGATTACAACATCGTCGGGAAGCTGAAGCCCGGCGTTTCGCTGGCGCAGGCCCAAGCCGAGATGGACACTATCACCGCCCGCCTGCGGCACGACTTTCCCGAAAATTATCCACCCAACGGCGGATTGACCTTCAGCATCGTGCCGCTACTCGAGCAGGTTGTAGGCAACGTCCGCACATCGCTGCTGGTGCTGCTCGGCTCGGTCGGCTTTGTGCTGCTGATTGCCTGCGCCAACGTCGCCAATCTCCTGCTCTCTCGGGCCGTGGCGCGGCAGCAGGAAATGGCCGTGCGCACCGCTCTCGGCGCCAGCCGCTCGCGTATCCTCCAACAATTGGTTACCGAAAGCGTGTTGCTCGCGCTTGGCGGCGGCATGCTCGGCATTTTCCTCTGCCTGCTGAGCGTGAAGTGGATCCACATCCTCGGCCCGAAAAGCATCCCGCGCTTGTACGACGTGGGTATTGACGGCCGCGTCCTCCTCTTCACGCTGCTGCTCTCCGTCTTTTCCGGAATTCTCTTCGGCCTCGCTCCCGCCTTGCGCGTTTCGCGGATCGATTTGAACTCCACTTTGAAAGACGCCAGCCGCGGTTCCGCGGGCGCCCATGCCATGTGGGGCCGCGGCAACAATCTGCGGCGCCTGCTTGTTGTCTCCGAGCTCGCGCTCTCCGTGGTTCTGTTAATCGGTGCCGGCCTTCTGATCCGCAGTTTCGCCCGCCTGCAAAACGTGCCGCCCGGCTTCAATCCGCAAAATGTTTTGACCTTCGATCTCACGATGACCGGCCGGAAGTACACCGACAAGCAATTCACCTTGAACACCTACCGCCAATTCTGGGACCGGCTCGAACACTTGCCAGGCGTGAGCGCCAGTGGCGGCATCACCTCGCTCCCCCTGAGTCAGGCTTTTGCCTGGACTCCCATTACCGTGGAAGGACGCACTCCGCTTCCCGGAGAAAAATTCCTCAACGCCGATGAGCGCATTGCCGGCGGACATTATTTCGAAGCCATGGGAATTCCCCTGCGCCGTGGCCGCTTTTTCAACGAGCAGGACAACCTCACCAAGCCTCGCGTCATCCTTGTCGACGAATTTATGGCCGAGCAACTCTGGCCCGGCCAAGACCCCATCGGCAAACGCATTCACATCGTCGAACTCAAGTCCGATGACCCGTGGCAAACCGTCGTCGGCGTAGTCGGCCGCGTGAAGCAAGACACGCTCGACTCCGACCCGCGCATCGCCTTTTACCTGTCACACACCCAATTTCCTGCGCGTGCGATGACCGTCGTCTTGCACAGTGGCAGCGACCCCGCGGGTCTGTTGAGTTCCGTCAGAACCGAGCTGCGAACGCTCGACGCCGATCTCCCGCTGTACTACGTCCGGACCATGCGCCAGCGCGTGGACGAATCGCTGGCCCGCCGCCGCTTCTCGATGCTGCTCCTCGGTGTCTTCGCCGGTGTCGCGCTAGCGCTCGCCACCATCGGCATTTACGGCGTCATCGCCTATCTCGTCAGCCAGAACACGCGCGAGATCGGCATCCGCATGGCCCTCGGCGCGACGCAGCGCAACATTCTCAGCATGATCGTTCGCCATGGCATGGCGCTGGCGCTCTCCGGCGTGGCCATCGGCTTAACGGGAGCCTTCCTGCTCACACGGCTCATTCGCAGCTTGCTGTTTGGCGTGGAAGCCACAGATCCATTCACGTTTATCGGCATTGCCACGCTGTTGGCGTTCATCGCCCTCCTGGCTAGCTACATCCCCGGGCGCCGCGCTTCGCAAATCGACCCGGTGGTATCGCTTCGTTGTGACTAGCTCGCTCCGTCCTATTCGAATCGGCCTATGGCCCCGCACGCATACCCGCTTCAAAAAACGGCGAGGCTTCCACCTTTCTAGTGAAAACCTCGCCGCTCTTAAATTCAGTTAAATCAGGAATTCCCTGATTTGACTGTGCCGCAAGCCGTCCCTACCGGCCATTGGGATAATTGGAATAGAGGAATTCCTCCCCCTCGTTGTTTCCTGGATAGAACCACACTTTGAGTGCCATGGGAGAGTCGCCCGGCCGCTCCTCAAGCTGAAAAATGGATTGATCCGGTGCTTCAAGCCGAGTGTTCGGAATAGTCAGAATCGTTGCCAGCAGTTGATTTTCATCCGCATTCCAAACCTGCACGATGTGCCGTTCGGAAGCCAGGTTCGCCAACTTAAAGACGTAGGTCCCCGCCGGCAGAACCTGCCCGGGGATTTCCACTGCATCGCTGAATGTGACGACGGTTTTCTTGTCCCACTGATCCGCCCTCGCTCCCGGGGCAAGCGTGACCCCGAACAGGATAAACAACAGCATCGTGCCTAACGCTAATGCAGCTCCTCTCACGATTTTCATGCTACTTCCTCCTAGTTGGATTGGCTGGACGGACTGGTGTGGCCGGAGCGGCTGGATTGCAAGGGCAGGGTTAGCGGCTGAGGATGGAGCTGGCTCGGCGGAAAACGAGGACTTGCAGAACCGCGTCGTCCTCGCTGACTTCCGCCTTCCCCCTTGGGATGCGGCCGCCTCTCTTCAGGTTGCGCGCGGAGTTGTTTTTTCTGGAAAATAATCCACTGGGTTTTTCGTTCAACCTTGATACAAATCGCCCGCGAGATACTTAAAACCCGTATCCACGGCCAACGTGGCGACGGTGCTGCCGCGCCCAAGTTCCCGCGCCAGTTGCAGCGCCGCGGTGACATTCAGTCCGGAGGATGTACCCGCGAAGATTCCCTCCTCCTTAGCCAAGCGCCGCGCCATCTCGCGCGCGGCCCCTTCTTCCACCGTGCGCACTTCATCGAAATCGCCGTCCTGCAGGTGCGGCGGCCGGAATCCAGCCGCGATCCCATCCACGCGGTGCGGGCCTCCTTTTCCCGTGGTGAGCGTTGGCGAAGACGCGGGCTCCAACGCCACAATGCGCGCCTTGCATCCTGCTTCCTTCAGCGCGCGCGACAGGCCCACTATCATCCCTGCCGTGCCAACTCCGCCGCAAAACGCCGCCAAGTCGTTGCCCGCCTGCTCGACCAGTTCCCTGCCGATTCCCATGTAGGCGCGAATCGCATCCGCGTTATGGAACTGGTCCGTGTAGAACGTGCCGGGCTCCTTCGCCAACTCTTCCGCGCGACGCTTCATCTGCTGGTAAAGCTCCGGCACCAGCTTGCCTCCGGGAGCCGGAAAAATCTCCAGGTCCCCGCCAAACAGCTGCATAGTCTGCAGCTTTTCCTTCGCAAAGCCGTCCGACGAAATGGGCGTGAAGCGGTAGCCCCTGATCGCGCAAACCATCGCCAGCGACGATCCCGTGCTTCCTCCCGTCCACTCCACCACGCGCATGCCCGGGCGCAACTCGCCGCGTGCCTCCGCCCCTTCGATCATCGCCAGCGCCATGCGGTCTTTGTACGAGCCGGTGGGATTGTAATATTCCAGCTTCACCAGCACGTCCGCCATGGTGGGCGTCACCACTTTCCGCAGCCTCACCACCGGCGTATTCCCAATCGCCTGTAATACCGAATCTCGAATTCCATTGCTCTGCGCCATTACCTTCTCCCTCGTCCCCTTGTAACCCGTCCCCGACCTGAGCCGCTCTCTGACCTAAATCCCGCCGCAGCTTACGCTTTTGCAATTGGACCCAGCAAGGTCCGCATTGGCACCTCCGAATCGTCGTCCTTATGCAGGGACACATGGTCAGTCAGCGGGAAGTCAAAAAGGAAATCCCGGCCTAGTACCCTGTACCAAATTGGATAGACGCCCCCCTGGGCATTCTCTACGGTATCAGTTGGACCAGCCTGCAAAACGTGTTGGCGAGCCGGTGGATTTTCCCGCGCGCGTTCGCATTGAATTCCGTTTGGCTTGCCGTGGGGAGAAAGAAAATGCGTAAGGCAGCGACAGCTATTCTCATTCTGATTTTGAGCGGGCCGGCCACCATGGCCGCCCCCAAGCCGGCCGATCAGCCGGGAACCATTGACGCCATCATCGATCGCGTGATCACCAACGAAAACCGCGCCAACCAGCAGATCAAGCAGTATTCGCCGTTAGTTGAGACCTACATCCAAAACCTGAAGCCCAACAAAGATCTGGGCTACGCCCCGGCTGGCGACAAGTATTTCCTCGGCCGTGCCGACTTCTCGAAAGGCGTCTCCCTCGTTCCCTTGACGGACAACACCAGTAACAAGGGGAAGAAAATCATCGGCTCCATCGGCGACTTCTTTTCATTCGGCATGAAATTCCTGCCGGGCGGCTTCCTCCAGATGATTTTTATCGACATGAATGGCTTCGACAAGCAGCACTACAGGTTCGACTACGTGCGCCGGGAATTCCTTGGGGAAGTGCGCTGCCTAGTTTTCGACGTCACCCCTCAGGAAAAGTCCGGCACAGGACGCTTCCTGGGCCGCATCTGGGTCGAAGACCAGGATTTTAACATCGTACACTTCAACGGCCGTTACACCGGCGGCGGGCATTCGAGTTACTACTTCCATTTCGATAGCTGGCGCACGAATGTCCAGCCGGGATTGTGGGTGCCGTCGTTCGTATACAGCGAAGAACGAGATCTCCGCTACGCACTGACCAAGAAGCTGGACTTCAAGGGGCAGACACGATTGTGGGGCTATAACCTGGGTCACGCGGCCCAGGAACAGGAGCTAGGCAAGATTTTCGTGGAGGCGCCTGTCCAGGATGACACGAACACCGCCAATGATCTCTCGCCCGTGCAGGCCCAGCGCGCCTGGGACCATCAAGCGGAAGAGAATGTCGCCGACCATTTGGAGCGCATCGGATTGATGGCTCCCCGGGGGGAAGTCGACAAAATTTTGGAAGCGGTGGTCAACAACCTAGAAGTCACAAACAGTCTCGACATCAATCCTGCAGTGCGCTGCCGCGTATTGATGACCACCACGCTGGAGTCCTTTACTCTCGGCCACACCATCGTCCTGAGCCGCGGATTGATCGACGTCCTGCCCGACGAAGCCAGCCTGGCTGCGGTGATCGCACACGAGTTGGGCCATATCGCTCTCGGCCATCGTATGGATTCGAACTACGCCTTCTTCGACCGTTTGCTGCTGGAAGACCAGAACACGTTTCGGCATTTCTACTCTGTGCATACGCCAGCGGAAGAACAGGCCGCCAGCGCGAAAGGGCTTCAGTTTCTGAGCAATTCTCCCTACAAGGACCAGCTCGGCAATGCGAGCCTTTTCCTCGGCGCACTGCAATCCCGCCAGAAGGAAATACCGAACCTGATCAGCGCGCACCTGGGCGATCTGGTTCGCGTCATTGCCGGCCTGAAAACGGCGGCGCCGGTGGATGCCAGGCAGAATCCTCAGATGCTCGCGGCACTGCCCCTCGGCGGGCGCGTGAAGCTGGACCCGTGGTTTGACAAGCTCGACATGATCAAGACCAAGCCGATAGGCACAGTCGCCGAACGCGAGAAGATGCAGTTCGAAATAACACCGTTCATGCCTTATCTGACGCGATTCGGCACCGAAGCTGCTGCACCCATCGCTATCAGCTCCGCCGGACGACAGAATCAGAAATAATGATCAGCATTAAGCACCCTAAAACCGATCATGGGGTACACGCCTTCGCTTCCCCCAGGGCAATCGGCCTCATCGGTTTTCCTGACCACACAAACGTGCTAAGCGACAGGATTAGACCGGAAGGCGTCGAGCACAAAGGAAGAGGCAAGACATGTTGATGTTCATTCTTCCCGTATTTGTCATCATAGCCCTCGTGGCGAGTCTTCCGATTTGGGGCCACAGCAAGAAGTGGGGCTTTTATCCCTTGGGCGGCGTAAGCCTCCTCATTCTGATTCTCCTCTTTCTCTTTTGGACCGGCCGCCTGTAGGAGAGGTAGAAAACACTGACTCAAGCTCCGTCGGCTGGTATTGGCTTAGCCGATTTCAAGGCTTGGCAGGCGCATCGGGCTTGAGCCAGCGCTTGAACCATTCGAGATTGCGCAGCATGTACTCGCGCTCAAGAGGCGGCTCGAAATTAACGTGCCCTCCTCGCGGATAAATGTCGAACTCCACCGTCTTGTGCAGCGTCTTCAGCGCTTTATAGAACTCCTGCGCTTCGCTCAGCGGAACTCGATTGTCACTCTCTCCGTGCTGAATCAGCAGCGGCGTCGAAACTTTCTGCACATGCGTTATGGCAGAATGCTGGATTAGGGATGCTGCATCTTCCCAGGGCAAGCCGAAATACTCCGCGACGGTGTCTCCCGCGTCCGAGAAGTAATAAAGATTGCTCAAGTCGCTCACGCTGGCCGCGGTGGATGCCGCTTTGAAGCGATTCGTCTGTGTGACGATCCAATCGGTCATATAGCCGCCGTAGGAAGCGCCCATCACTCCAAGGCGGTCCGGATCAGCAATGCCCTGGGCAATCATAGCGTCCACTCCGGCCATGATGTCTTTGTAATCGTCCTCGCCCCAGCGGTTGATGATGGCGCGAAATCCCGCGATCCCGTAGCCCGAGCCTCCGCGAGGCATGGGGAAGAGAATGGCCATCCCTGCGGAGGCCATGGCTTCGACCGGATACGGGTCGACTTGCCCCGGGATGTGCGCGAACTGCGGAAAAATGCCGTACGTGTAGCCGCCGATGGGTCCGCCGTGACAGTAGACGACCATCGGGATGCGCTGACCGCGTTGATAGCCCGGAGGAGTCAGCAGCAAACCCCAGATTTCCTTGCCGTCAAACGATTTCCAGTGCACCGGTTCGAGGTCGCCCAGTTTCAGGTTGCGCAGTTGAGGATTGATTTCCGTAAGCTTGCTGGCACGCCCGTTCGGCAGCTCCATAACGAACACGTCGCCCATCGTGCGGCTCCCCACGGAGCGGTAGGCAACGCGCCGCCCGTCCGAAGAGAGGCTCAGCGAATAGTTGACGACCGGGCCGGGCGTGACCATCTGCGGGGCACCGCCATCGAGCGAGACGCGGAAGATAGCCTGCTCGAACATGTGCTCGCCGGAATCGTTGGTCTGCTCGCTCGGAATGTAAAAAATCGAGCGGCTGTCCGGCGCCCAGCTGAATTCGTTGACCCAAACTTCTCGTGAAAGCGTGAGGCCACGCGGCGCTCCGCCCGTTCCGTCCGTGGCGACGACGTACAGGTCCTGCGCGTTGATCATTCCCGGCTTGCCGCCGGTAGAAATAAACGCGATCGATCGTCCATCGGGAGAAAATTGCGGCATGCGGTTGGTGCCCGGCCGCCGGACAATCGCTCGCGGCTCACCTCCACTCGTCGAAATCGTATAGACGCCTGAATTGTATGGCGCTTGGAAACCCGTCTCGTCCGAACCCGCGTAAACCAGGCTCTTGCCATCGGGCGCCCAGTGGAAGTCCAACACCGTCTTGTCAGCCGGGGACATGGCCTGCGGCGCGCCGCCGGGGATCGCTTGTAACCAGAGCCGCGGTGGCCGCTTGCTTTTGTCCACGTGAATCACGAAGCTCTTGTTTTTTTTCCGTTGCTCGTCCTCGGGCGGGGCCGGGTCCGATGCAATAAACGCAATTTGTTTTCCGTCCGGCGACCATTCATAGCGAGTCACCCCTTCCTTCAGCGAAGTGAGTGCCCACGGCTCGCCGCCCGATGGATACATCGCCATCACCTGCGGAACCTCGCCAACGTAGGCCACGAAGGAGAGCAACGATCCGTCCGGAGACCAGCGCAACCACGGCGACGGCAACGGCCTGTTGAAGATTCGCGTGTTATACGTCAAACGCAGCGGCGTTCCTCCCGCTGCGGCTACGCGGTAGAGCACAGCTTCATGCGAGGCCGTTTCGAGCGACGGCGTGGAGACCACATACGCGACCTGGTTTCCGTCGGGAGAAATTCTCACATCCGAGACGGTGGAGAACCGCATGAGATCGTCCACCGTCACCTGCGCCTGCACGCACGCCGGCGCAACAAATGCCACCGCCAGAAAGACCCACCGAATCTTTATCTCGATGCTCATTCTTTTGCCTCCCGCTCTTATCCCCCAGCGATGTCTTTGGCCATCAGCAGCGCTCTACGGCGAGATGTTTTGTGAGTCTTATATCACAGGCTTGGAGCGAGTTAACCTGGAGCTGACCAGAAGAAGAGCAGGTCAGGGTATTCCGCAAGTGCATCATCCCTCTGAAACGGCGCACGAATGACTTCCAATAGGCCCGCCTGACCAGCCCAATTCGGCGTAGGAGTGCAACGCATTGACAGCTGGCTCTGGCCAGAATACCCTTCGCCAGCTATGCGCGCCCGGACCGGCTATCAATGAAAAACCGGCTTCTCTTCGCGGCTATTGCCGCCGCTACGATTGCCATCGCGGCGTCGCTTCTCGCCGGAGTTCAAATCCTGCCGCTGCCGGCAGTTGCCACAGAAATCCTGCGCTGGCTGGCAATTCTTCTCATCGCGGCCTACGCCACCTCTCGGCGCTCGCTGACCGCTTGGATCCTGGTGGGCTTGCTCGCGGGCGCGGAGCTGGGCCACGACGCGCCGGACGCCGCCGCGAAGCTGCAATTCCTCGGCACGATATTCCTGCGGCTTATCCAGGTGATCATCGCGCCGCTGCTCTTCGGCACGCTCGTCGTGGGCATAGCCGGCCATGCCGACCTGAAAAAAGTCGGCCGCCTGGGCATCAAGTCCCTCATCTACTTCGAAGTCGTCTCGACCATCGCCCTGCTCATCGGCTTCGCCGCCATCAATATCAGCCGCGCGGGAGAAGGCGTGCACCTGCCGCCGTCGGCGAACGTCGAATCGCTCGTCGCTACTCCGCACACCGCGGCGCAACTCATCACCGATATTTTCCCGGAGAACATCGCCAAAGCCGTCGCCACCGGCCAGGTCCTCCAGGTCGTAGTCTTCAGTATTTTGTTCGCGATGGCGCTCGCCCTCGTTCCCGAACCCAAGCGCCGCCCGATGCTGGCCTTCGCCGAAAGCCTTTCGGAAACTATGTTCAAGTTCACCAACCTGGTGATGTACGCCGCGCCCATCGGCGTCTTCGGCGCAGTTGCCTACACAGTCGGCCATCTCGGCCTGGGAGTCCTTCTTCCTCTTCTGAAGCTGCTCGCAACCATGTACGTCGCGCTCGTTGTTTTCATCACTTGTGTGCTCTTTCCGATTGCTTTGCTCGTGCGTGTCCCCTTGAAGCGGTTTCTTCGCGCCGTCGCCGAGCCTGTCACCATTGCCTTTGCCACCGCCAGTTCGGAAGCGGCTTTGCCCCGCGCCATGGAGCAGATGGAAACTTTTGGCGTGCCCCGCGAAACGGTGGCTTTCGTTCTGCCGACGGGCTACAGCTTCAATCTGGATGGCTCCAGCCTTTATCAATCGCTGGCGTTGCTCTTTATCGCGCAGGTTGCCGGCGTTCCCTTGACCATCGGGCAGCAAGCCTTCATGCTGCTGACGCTGCTGATCAGCAGCAAAGGCACCGCCGGCGTCGCGCGCGCTTCGCTGGTTATCGTTCTCGCCGTCGCCACTTCATTCAAGTTGCCGACGGAGCCGCTCTTCCTGCTTTTCGGGATCGATCAGCTGATGGATATGGGCCGCACCGCCGTCAACGTCCTCGGCAATTGCCTCGCCTGCGTGGTGATTGCGCGCTGGGAAGGCGAATTCCCAAGCGACGTTCGCTCTTCAGCAGAAATCACCGCGTAAATCCGGCGCTGCTGGAAAGCCTTCTTGTCTTTCCAAATCGAAGGAGGAGACGCAGAGGCGCCCGCGATTCCGAAGCTTTTTCTTCGGCTCAGCTTTACTACCCATGGGGACAGGGTTCCGCTATCGCCGCGCCAACTGCTCTTCTTCGGGCCTTTGGTCCAGTTACGCGGTGCTGATTCTAGTCATAGACTGCCCGCAAAACAGAAAGTTGGTCGTCGTGCTCGCAGCCGGATTGCCCCTCGCGCTGGCTTCTCCAGCGGCAGGGGCAAGGAGTGTGTCCCCATGAAATCTCTCATCCGTTTTGTTGCAACCGTCACTATTCTTGTCTGGCTCGCTCCGCCAGTGCTAGTGGCCAACGACAAGCATCCTGCGCTGCCCTCGCGCGTGCTGTCTGCAAAAACCGTGTACGTCGATAATCAGACCACAGCCGCCGAACTCCAGAACACCGCCTACACCGAACTCGCCAAGTGGGGCCGCCTGCAAATGGTCGACGACCCGCAGAAAGCGGATATCATTTTGCGGCTCTCCAGCGGCAACTCCGTGAAGTTCGTCCCTGGCGGAGAAAATGGGCCGGCGTCCGATCCGAAAATCGCGACAAATAATTTTGCCGGCGCCGATGAAGCGGTGCCGCCGGGCTCCACGCGCGTCTCGCTGATCGATTCGAAATCCGGCAATTCGCTGTGGTCCGATGTTCGCAAAACAAATAACCCGAAAGCCGCGACGCACATGCTCGACGGCCTTCGCGCGGCTTTCGATCAAAAGTAAAAATAGCGCACATATGCTCTACGGTTTGCGCGCGAAGTTTGAACAGAAGGAAAAATAGCTCAGCGATTCATTCCGTAGGAAATCTCCAAGTCAATCACGATCTTAGGGTCCAGCCGCGTTTCCAGACAGCTCCTCACCTTTCGATTTTCAAACTGATGTATATTGCCCTGCGCAGAGCTTGGAGGGTTTCCACATGGAACTTTGGTCACGACGCAAATTTTTTCTTAGTTCGCTCGCGGGCAGCGCTATTGCCGGGGCGAACAAACTTTTTGGGGGGACGCTTTCGAATGGCAACGGCGCAGCTGCGCTCGCGAATCTCACTTCAGCGGCGCAGGGCAAGCCTGCCGCGGCAGGCTTGCGGCCGCTGATCATTTCAAGCGCTAACGGACTGCACGCGCTGGGCGCGGGCATGGACATTTTGAAAAAAGGCGGGGACACGCTTGACGCGGTCGTCGCGGCGGTCACGATTGTCGAAGACGATCCCAACGACGACTCCGTTGGCTATGGCGGGTTGCCGAACGAAGAAGGCGAAGTCGAGCTGGACGCCAGCGTGATGCACGGGCCGACGCACCGAGCGGGTTCGGTTGCTTCGGTGCGGCGGATCAAGAATGTCGCGAAGCTGGCGAAAACGGTGATGGAAAAAACCAATCACGTGATGATTGTGGGCGATGGAGCGCGGCGATTCGCAGTGGCCGAAGGTTTCGAGGAGATGAATCTGCTCACGGAACATTCACGCAAACTCTGGCTGGCGTGGAAGGCTTCCTCCTCGCTCAATTGGCGGCCGGGAATTGATTCGCCGGAATGGAAAGAGCATATGTCGGCGATTTTTGGTGGCGATGAAGAACAGATTGCTTACGCCGAGCGAGTGATTGCGCATCCGCCGACAGGAACGATTCCGTGCATGGCGGTCGATTCGAACGGGGACATTTCCGCGACGACGACGACTTCCGGCCTTTCGTGGAAAATTCCCGGACGCGTGGGAGATTCGCCGATCATCGGCGCGGGCTGCTGTGTTGACAATGAAGTGGGAGCGGCGGGCTCGACGGGCAAAGGCGAGGAAAACATCAAAATTTCCGGCGGACACACCATCATCGAGATGATGCGCCGCGGAAAGTCACCCGAGGAAGCGTGCCTGGAAGCGCTGGGACGCATTGCGCACAATTACAAGAACGACAAGAAAAAGCTTTCGACTTTTCACATTTTCTTCTACGCGCTGAACAAAGACGGCGTCCACGGCGCGGCTTCGCTCTGGCGCAATCATTACGAGGAAAAACAGCACTCGGTGTATGCGGTTCACGATGGCACGGAAGCGCGACTTGTCGAATGCAAGCCGTTTTTCGATGAAATCAATGTGCACCCATAGCGCGCACCGCTAAAATGGAAGCATGGACCAAGCCAACATACTGATCATCGGCGGCGGGGTGATCGGCTGCGCCATTGCGCGCGCGGTTTCTTTGCGCTGGCAGGACGTTTTTCTTGTCGAGCAATTCCCGAAACTCGGCATGGCTACCAGCACGCGCAACAGCGGCGTCAACCACTCCGGGATTTATTATCCGAAGAATTCGTTGAAGGCGCGGCTGTGCGTGGAAGGCAACCGGCTGACTTACGAATTCTGCGCGAAGCACAACGTGCCGTTGCGGCACTGCGGAAAACTGGTTGTGGCCACCGATGCTTACGAGGAAGAGGAACTCGCAGCGCTGAAAAAACGTGGGGAAGACAATGGCGTCGAAGGATTGCGGCTCATTGATGGGGCGGAAATTCGGAAGCACGAACCGCACATTCGGGGTACGGGAGCGCTCGTGGTGCCTTCCACGGGCATCGTCTCCGCGGAAGAACTGGTCCACGCCTATGCGCGCGTTGCGACAAATCAGGGAGCGAATATTGTGACGCGCGCGCAGGTCGCTTCGCTGGAGCCTGCGGGCAAGACAATCCGCGTGGGATTGCGAATTGGCGACGAGGAAGATTCGCAGCAGGAAACGATTGAAGCGCGGTGCGTCATCAACGCGGCGGGACTTTATGCCGACGAGGTTGCTGCGCTGCTGGGAAATCATTCGTGGAAGATTTATCCAGTGCGCGGGGAGTACTGCGAAGTGCGCGGCCCGCGTTCGTCGCTAATCAACAATCTTGTATATCCGCTGCCCCACAGCGACGGATTGAGTCTCGGCGTACATTTTACCAAAACGCTGTGGGGGACATTTCTGCTGGGGCCCACGGCGACGTACGTCGAGGGGAAAGACAATTATGAGAAGGACCGGCTGCCGATTGCGGCATTTGCAGAGAGCGCGAAAACGCTCTTGCCGGAAATCGAGGAGAAGGACTTGCAACTTGGGTATTCCGGGCTGCGGCCGAAACTTGTTCCGGCGGAGCACAAGGGAATCGTCGATTTCGTGATCACGCGGGATCCCAATGTGCCACAGGCGATTCATCTTGTAGGCATGGAGTCGCCGGGGCTGACGGCGGCGCCGGCGATCGCGGAGGATATCGTGAAACTTGTCGCAGAAGTCCTGAACTAAAAGAAGAGGGCACGATATAGCGTGCCCTTACGGTTGTGCAGATCATTCGACGATGACGCGGAGAAATTTCTTTTTGCCGGCGCGGAGAAGAAATTCCGAGGGCTTGCTGAGATCGATATCCTTGCGGGGATCGTCGATTGTCACGCCTTCGATTTCCACGGCTTTTTGTTTAATCAGCCGCTCCGCCTCGGCTTTCGACGGGGCAAGTTTCATGTCCACAAGCAATGCGGTAAGTTTTTTGGCTGGCCCTTTCGGCAATTTCACCACGGGCGCCTCGGTGGGGGCTTGGCGATCACGGAAGACGCGTTGAAAATTTTCGGCGGCTTTGCGCGCGGCGTCCTGGCCCTGGAATCCGGAGATGACTTCCTGGGCGAGGCGCATTTTGGCGTCCATTGGGTGGAGCGCGCCTCCGGCAACTTCTTTTTTCAGGGAAGCGATTTCCTGAGGCGTGCGGTCGGTGACCAGCTCGTAGTACGACCACATAAGGTCGTCCGGTATAGACATCATCTTGCCGAAGATTTCGTCGGGAGCTTCGCTGATACCGATATAGTTGCCCAGCGACTTAGACATTTTGCGCTGCCCATCGAGGCCAACAAGAATCGGCATGGTCAGAATGGCTTGTCCCGGCAAACCGTACTCACGCTGGATTTCGCGGTGGACCAGGAGGTTGAACTTTTGCTCCGTTGCGCCTAACTCGACGTCGGACTGTAGTTTCACGGCGTCAATCGCGGTCAGCAGAGGATACAAAAGCTCATGCACGGAAATAGGCTGGCCCTTGTCCAGCCGCGAACGAAAATCTTCGCGCTCCAGCATGCGCGCCAGCCGGTAGTGAGAACAAAGGCGCACGATGTCTTCGGCGGACATTTTGCTGAGCCATTCGCTGTTGTAGCGGACTTCTGTTTTTTCTTTGTCGAGTATCTTGAAAACCTGGGCGAGATACGTTTTAGCGTTGGCGTCGACTTGCTCGCGCGTCAGGGGCGGACGCGTTTCCGATACGCCTGTGGGGTCGCCAATCATGGCGGAGAAATCACCGATCAAAAAGACCGCGGTATGGCCAAGATCTTGAAGATGTTTCAGCTTGCGAAGGACCACGGTGTGACCCAGGTGAAGATCGGGGGCCGTGGGATCTACACCGAGATAGACACGCAGGGGCTTCCCGGTCTGACGCGATTTTTCGAGCTTAGCGACCAACTCGTTTTCCGGAATGATTTCCGCGGCGCCTTTTTTCAGGTAGGCGAGCTGTTCGGCAACGGGCTTGAAATTCGAGTTTGTCATGAAGTGTTTTCAGTTCGAGCGCAGCACGCGGCGGCCCGTGATTTTGTATTTTCCTTCCAGGACAATTTTAACGGCTTCGGAATAGATGCGATGCTCTTCCTTCAGGATTTTCTCGGATAGCGAGGCTTCGGTGTCTTTATCTTGCACGGGGACGACGGCTTGAATGATGATCGGGCCGGCGTCGAGATTTTCATCCACGAAATGGACGGTGCAGCCGGCGAATTTGACGCCGTATTCGAGGGCCTGGCGCTGCGATTCGAGGCCGGGAAACGAGGGGAGCAGCGAGGGATGAATGTTCAGGATGCGGTTGGGAAATTTGGCGACAAAATACGGTGAGAGCAGGCGCATGTATCCGGCGAGGCAGACGAGATCGACTTTGTGCTCGTCGAGAATGGCGGCGACCTGGCGGTCGTAAACTTCGCGCTCAAGGCCTTTCGAGGGAATGACGCGCGTGGCAATGCCGCGCGATTCGGCGCGCTGGATGCCGGGAGCGCCTTCGCGATTGCTAACGACAATGGCGATTTCCGCGTTGGGGATTCGCCCCGCCGCAACGCTTTCCGCGAGCGCTTCAAAATTCGAGCCCCGGCCGCTTAGGAGCACGCCTACGCGCTTCTTCATAAACGAAAAACGTTAGCACAAGCGGCGGAATCGGCAAAACGAGCAGATGGAGGAGTAGCAGTCAGTTTGTATTCTTGGCGTAGCGGAATACATAAATGGCCAGGATGACGATCCATGCGCCGAAAAGGAGGTAGTACTTGCCGGCATCATGGCGACCAAATCGGTAGTACAAGGCCGTCGCCAGCAGCGCTATCAATCCAAGTTGCAACGCAAACTTCACGCCATTGCCCCTCGCAAATTTCATCGCTTCCTCGAGGCCTCAGGTGACGGATTTGCTGTGGAACTGGCGGAGGCCGGTGGTCAGGAGCAGCGCGTTGAATAAGATTAGGCCGACGAGCACGGCCCACAAAGGGAGATGGGGATATTGGGGCACCATGGTGCCGCGCAGGCCTTCGCTCGCGTAGACCAGGGGATTGATCAGCACGGCTTTTTGGAGGATGGGAAATTTTTCCAGCGCGCTCCAGGGATAGTAGGTGCAGCCGAAGAAAATCATAGGGGCCACAATCAGGCTGAACATGAGGCCGATCTGGGTCTGCTGGATGCTGCAGCCGAGCGCGAGGCCACCTGTCGCGGAAAAAAGAGCCACGAGCAGCGCGACGCCAGCGAAGAGCAGCGGATGAGACACATGCAGATCGACGCCGGGGCGGAGCAGCACCCAGGCGGCAGGAATGACCATCAGGCCCGCGGCCAGAGCTTGCAGCGTGCCGGCGACAACTTTCTCGACGGCAACCCAGGAAATTTCCATGGGAGCGAGCAAGCGGTCTTCAATCTCGCGCGTGAACTGAAATTCGGACAGCAAGGGCATGGCCACAGCCCAGATGCCGGTGCCCACCATGCAGATGGCCATGATTCCGGGAAGCAGCTGGCTCTTGTAAGAGGGCGGCATGTAGCCGCTGCCGACCATCACGCGGCCGAAGATAAAGACGAACATCAGCGGCTGCAGAAAAGTTTGAAATAGCAAAGTCACGAAGTTGCGGCGGGCGACGTGCGCATCGCGCGCCAGCATGGCCAGAAAGGCTTTCCAGTTCATTCGCGCAAGCTCCTTCCGGTGTGGTGGAGAAAAAGATTTTCGAGGCTGGGCTCGGAGATGTGCACGTCACACAATTCGACCCTGGAAGAGATAGCCAGGCCGGCAACCTCCGGAACGAGCGAGCCGCCGCGGTCGGCATAGAGATCGGCGCCGTTGCCATCGGTGGCGCGCACTTCACGAACGCCAGAGAGCGCTCGCAGCCGGTCGAGCAGCTCCGCGGATTGATGACCGAAGCGCAGGCGAAGCAAATAGCCGCCGGGAACGGAAGCCTTCAATTCGCGCGGCGTGCCTAGGGCGATGACGCGGCCGTGATCGATGATAGCGAGGCGATGACAAAGCGCATCGGCCTCTTCCATGTTGTGCGTGGTGAGCAGAATCGTTTTTCCGCTTTGATTGTACTCGCGGACGATTTCCCACAGAAGCAAACGGGTCTGCGGGTCCAACCCGGCGCTCGGTTCATCGAGGAAAAGGACTTGCGGATCGTGCATCATGGCGCGCGCGATGGAGAGGCGCTGCATCATGCCGCCGGAGAATCCGCGAACCATCTGGTCGGCGCGATCGCGGAGCTTGAAGCGATCGAGGAGGTCTTCCGCGCGCTTGGTGCGCTCGTGCGAGGCAAGACCGAAATAGGCGCCGTGGAAAACGAGAATTTCGCGCGCAGTGAGGGAAAAATCAAGATTGGGGCGCTGGGCTACGACGCCAATCAAGCGCTTGACCGCGACCTGGGATTTCCAGACATCGTACTCGCCGATGAACGCCTGGCCGCTAGTGGGGCGGACGCGCGTGGTGAGGACGCCCACCGTGGTGGACTTGCCGGCTCCGTTGGGGCCGAGGAGGCAGAAAATTTCCCCGGGAGTGATGTCGAGAGAGATGCCGTCGAGCGCGACGATTTCCGGCCGGGGCTGCTTGACCTTGCCTTTCGGTGCGGCGAAAGAGAAGCTGCCACCGGCGGCGACCGGAGGAGGAGAATTGTAGATTTTGCGCAGGTCGCGGGTGCGAATGCCGGCCAGCATAAGAATTTCCTTAGGCACGCCCTGGAGATGCGTTTAGGCGGCGGAGTTTTGCGTTGGTGCAACCGATGGCTCTAAGTACGCATGTGATGATTTCAAAGTATCGGGACAGAAGTCAATTTCCATGGCTGTGGCTCCGGTAATGTGACTAACCCGGCCATATGGATGACTTCCGAGTTGCCCCTGATTCGTCCCGCAGCGGTAGACACGTGCCATCCGATGATGGTCAGATACTCCCTAACGTACGGAAGTCGCGAGGCGGAATTGACGATGGCAGCTTCTTTTCGTAGGCTCATCTGAATCATGGCCCTCACCACTAGAAGACAATTCGTCCAACAGGCGGCATTGGCCGCAGCCGCGCTATATCGCCGGCCAGTTCCGTCCCTTCTCAAAGACCTTGCTGAAGGACCGGGGCAAAATCCGGCTCCGGTCGATACTGCATCCATTCAAAAGCTTGTCTCCGGAATTAACGGCCGCGTGATCACCCCTGAAGCGGCAGAGTATGAGTCGGCGCGTCTGGTGTTCAATCGTGCATTCGATCGTCGGCCCGCGGTGATCGTGCGCTGCGTTGGCCCGTCCGACGTCGCGCGCGCGCTGGATTTTGCCCAGACCAGGAATTTGCCTCTGGCGGTGCGCAGCGGAGGCCATAGCAGGGTCGGATTCGGGATGTGCGATGGCGGCATGGTGATCGACCTTTCCGGAATGAAACGAGTTGAAGTGAACACCGTTAAACGCGTGGCCCGCGCCGAGGCGGGTGCGCTTGTGCGCGATCTGGACGAAGCGACTCAGCGCTTTGGACTTGCTACAACATCGGGCGGCTGCCCGACCGTAGGAATTGCTGGCCTGACGCTCGGCGGCGGAGAAGGTCGCCTGATGGAAAAGTACGGCGCCGCGTGTGACAACCTGGTTTCGGCGCAAGTGGTGACCGTGGACGGGAGGCAAGTCGAGGCCAGCAAGAAATCGAATCCAGATCTTTTTTGGGCCATTCGCGGTGGGGGCGGCAACTTCGGTGTGGTCACGGCGCTCGAGTACCAACTCCATCCGCTAGGCGAGGTTGTGTCGGGAGCGTTGACGTATCCGGCGGGACATCTTCCAGACCTTCTAAACGCCTTCGTCAGGTTTCTCGCTGGGGCTCCGGACGAAGTGGACGCGTTTGCCCAGTTGTTGCCGTCCGAACGGGGGCCACGACTCAAAATCGACGTCTGCTATTGCGGTGATCCACGAATGGCGAATGACTTGGTCCAGCCGTTGCGTGCGCTCAAACCGCAGGATGACACTGTGAAGATCATGTCTTATCTCGAAGCTCAGTCGGCGGGTGGATTTCTTCTAACGCCGGTTGCGCACTTCCAAACGAACCTTTTTCTTCTGGAACTCAGCGAAACCGCGATTGCAGCGATTACCACGGCAATCAACAGTGCGCCAGCAAAGTGCAAGGCTATCATTGTGCCATTGCGCGGGGCAGTTAGCCGTGTAAGTTGGAGTGATACGGCCTTTGCTCTGCGTCAGCCGGGCTTTGAGATAGACATCACGGGTGTCTGGAGCACTCCCGCGGAGAAGGCCGATGCGGTGCGATGGGTCGAGGCTACCCGCGACAGTTTGCAGCCGTTCGCGCATGGAGTGTACGTCAATCAGTTGGGCGATACGAGTGACCAGCTTATCCGCTCGGCCTACGGTCCGAACTATGCTCGCCTCGTGGAGATCAAGAAAAAGTACGACCCAAACAACGTGCTGCGGCTCAACCAAAACATCAAGCCGGATAGCCCAGCGAATAGCTAAGCGATAATACGCGCGAGTTGCTGGGGGCAAATCGTCGCCAAACCTTCCGTGACCCGATTGGGGAAGGATTGTCGACTTCTCGGAACGAATGGGTCAAGCCCTGACGTAATCGCGCTGACCGGGAACTGACCTCTACCATTTCTGCGAGATGATTTCCAGGCCTTCGGGGCCAACCACCAATGGGAAGAAAAGCTGCAGCTAGGCCTGTCTGCCGCAGGCAGGCTACCGCACTCCATGAAAACCTCGATTCCGCGGTAGAATGCCGGCTTCATTCAGCGACATCCGAAACGAGGGAATAGACTATGGCGAAGGTCAGAAACGGACTTGGTGAGCGGTTCTTAAAGACCGCTGTCGGCGTGGCGCTTGTTCTCTCCCTTGCAGGAGTTCGGGCTAACGCGCAGCGATTGCTGCCGCTGGACCCTGCGGAGCCGGCGACGGGAAAACCACAGCCGAAATCATTGCCACGGCCGGCCGCCGGTGTTGCGCGAGCGTCGGTGGATGAAAAATCGATGCGCGCGCTGATCGCGAAGCTGGTGGCGTGCGGGACGCGGCTGACGCTTTCTTCGTGGGACGACCCGAAGCGCGGGGCAGGGTGCGGGCGCGACGCCGTCGCGGCGCGATTCAATGAAATCGCGAAGGATTCCGGCGGGAAATTGCAAGTGGTGGTGGATAAATTCGAAATGACGTCCGAGCGGACTTCATCGAAGCCGACCCCGCTGGAAAACGTTTACGCGATTCTTCCCGGAAGCGATCCGCAGTTGGCGAAAACGATTTTCATTGTGTCGGGACATTTTGACTCGCGGCCCTCCAACGTGATGGATCCGCAGGCGGATGCTCCGGGCGCGGACGATGATGCTTCGGGCGTGGCGGTGAGCATGGAGTGCGCGCGGCTGCTGAGCAAGGCGGGAGCGAAGGGCCGAGGGACGTATCGCGCGACGATCCTGTTCGCCGCCGTCTCGGGCGAAGAACAAGGGCTGCTCGGCAGCACCCACCTCATGGACTGGGCAAAGCAACAGGGGTACACCGTGGGAGGAATGCTGGACGATGACATCGTAGGCGCCGATCCTGCGGCGGGTGCGCCGCATCGCGTGCGGCTGTTTTCCGGGAATGGCGAGATTGATGACGCGGATTCGCCTTCGCGGGAATTGGCGCGCACGATTGAGGAGATTGATGGACGCGCGGCGATTCGCATGATCTTTCGAATCGACCGTTACGGGCGCGGAGGCGATCACTATCCGTTTTACAAAGCGGGGCTTCCGGCGGTGCGCTTCACCGAGCCGCTGGAGGATTACAACCACCAGCACCAAACGCCGCGCACGGAAAACGGCGTCGAATACGGGGATTTTGAAAAGTACCTGAACTTCACGTTTATGGGCGACGTGGCGCGCGACAATGCCGAAGCGCTACGGCAACTGGCGCTGGCTCCGGCGCCGCCGACGGAGGCGAAACTAACCGGCGCAGTCACGCCGGACGCGAAAGTTAGCTGGGCGGCGGAAGAAGATGCTGAGCGCGCGGGATTCGAAATCCTGTGGCGCGAAACGAGCGAGCCGCGCTGGACGGTTTATGACTTTGCCGCCGCCCCGGGCGAAACGGTTTTGAAGGGCGTTTCGACCGACAACCACTTTTTTGCCGTTCGCTCTGTCGGCAAGAATGGCGCCCGTTCCATTGCCGTGCCTACGGAAATTGCACGCCGGCCGCCGCCACTTCCGACACCTAGTAAACAATGATCCGTTGCCGGTTATCCGTGAGGAGCAATTAGAAATCGGGAGCCTGTGCAGGGAGAGTATGGGCGCGCGGCTGCGGCAGGATGGGATTCGGCGTCGCCGTAACGAGATCCGGCCGCACAACGGAAAACGGCTGGCAGCAGACGCTGCCAGCCGTTCCTGTTTTCTGTGCAATGGGGCGAATCTTACCGATGTCCACCGCCGTTGGAGCCACCGCCATGGTTGCCGTGGGAGCTTCCACCACTGTGACTTCCTTGGTTGCCACCACCGCCTGAGCTGTGTCCATTACCGCCATTGTGACCGTATCCACCACGCCCCGAGTTGCCGTTGCTTCGGCCCTGGTTGCTCACGGAGTTCCCGTTGTTGTGAGTGTAGTTGCCGCTGCCGCGGCCGGAATATGCGTTGCCGCCGGGTGCATAGTTACCGTTGCGGTTGCCGTTGTAGCTGTTGGCGCGCCCAAAATTGCCATTGCCGCGGCCATAGTAGCCGTTGTTACCGTTGTTATATCCCGGAGCGTAGCCACGCCCGCGTCCGCTGTAACCGTATCCCCCACGGCCATAGTAGCCGTGGAACCACGGGCCGGCGCCAATAAAGACACCGCCGACAAAGTAGTCGGGGCCGTAAAAACCATACGGCGCGCATGCGTAGGGAGAATAGTCGTAGTAACCGTAGGCGCAAACGGGGGCCACGCCGACGTAGCCGTAACCCGGGTTAACACCAATGCCGACGGAAACTTGAGCCTGGGAGTAACTTGCGGTAAGCATGAACATGCCGAGTAAAGCGAAATACTTTAGATAGCGCATCTTAGACCTTTCGTCAGATCCGTAAGACCTGTTCTAAACCTAACTGGATCTGAAAGGCCGACTGACACCTCAGGTTAGTCTGAAGCGCCCCCTGTACTCCTATAAACCCCAAAGCCGGGAAAGAGTTGCATGACGCTTTCCAGGGCGAAAGAGTGCGTTTTCGGCGGCTTACTCGCAGTGGTCGGGGTACCAGAGGCGGGCGCACTCGGGACACATGCCGTGGGAAAATTCGACCTTGGAGCGCTCGCGGATGTAGGTCTCAATCTGCTGCCACTTCCCGTTTTCGTCGTGAATCTTCTTGCAGGAAGCGCAGATGGGCAAAAGCCCGGTAAGGGAGTTCACCTTGGAGATGGCTTCCTGCAAATCGGTGATGAGCTGCTCGCGTCCCGCTTCTTCGTGCTTGCGTTCGCTGATGTCGCGGCCATTGATGACCACGCCGCGAATGACGGGGTGCTCTAGCAGGTTGTAAGCGACAACTTCGAGGGAGATCCAAGTGCCGTTGGCGTGGCGGGCGCGGTACTGGATAGAATCTCGTGCGCCGGGATTCTTCCAGAATTCATTCAACGCCAATTCGACGGTTGGACGATCTTCGGGATGAATTAGCTCAAAGCCGGTGGCTCCGACCATCTGTTCCTGCGTGTAACCCAAAACTCGATTTATTGACGGGCTCATGTAGCGGATCTTGGCGTCGGCATCGCGGATGGTAAGGATGTCGTGGCTGTTTTCCACCATGAGGCGGAACTGCTCTTCCATCTCGCGGCGCGCTTTCTCCGACTGAAAGGACTCGTCGATTTTCCGGAGGATGCAGCACACCAAAGGGCCATCCTGAGAATCGACGGAGCTGACGCTCATTTCCAGAAGAAGCGCCGTACCGTCCTTGCGAATGCCAGGTATCTCCATTTCGACTCGAGCGGGCCGGAAGCCGGGAACACTCGTGGCACCAGCGGTTTGCCGCTGGTGCGCCTCGCGAAATACTTCGGGAAGCAGCGCTTCGAAATGTAACCCGATCATTTCGTCCGGTTCGTAGCCGAAGAGTTCTTCGGTCTGCGCGTTCGCCAGAAGGACCAAGCCGTGGGCATCGATGACGATTATGCCTTCGGGAGCGGAGACGAGCACAGCTTTGGATACCGCCTCGCGGCGGGTGGGTTTTTCCTGAGTCATAATTCCTTTTCCGAATCGAACTAGCAGGCCTAAGGTTTAAAACGATTCAAGAGGCAGCTGCTTGCGGACAAGAGTCAGGTGCAACGTTGACGAGAATAGAGTTTCGATTTGCGCGTGTCCATGCCGATTGTACTGGTACGGTAAATAGTACAAGGACAGGGGTCGCCAAAAAAAAGGACAGGTGCGTTTTTTGAATGGCCGGCGCTGCTGAATCGATTTATTGCAGGGGAGGAACGACTGGCTGAGCAAAAGTGATGAAGTGGCCGCCGGGATCCTGGACGCCAAATTCCCTCATGCCGTAAAAAGCGGTGCGCACCGGCATCACGATTTTCACGTCCTTCATGGCCGCAAGCACGGCGTCGAGATCGTCCACTTCCATGTAGAGATAGGTAGGACCCTTCCTGGCCAGCGCGGACATGGATGGCGGCGCGTCTTTTTCCACGCTCGAATAGGTCTGGTACATCACTTCGGCGGAGCCCTTCTGGAAAGCGATGAAGCCGAGCCGGTTGCCGTCGGGAACTTCGATGGTTCGCTCGAAGCGGAGACGATCGACCCAGAAGGGGAGGATGGGCTCGATCTCGTTGACGAGCAGGACCGGGGTGATGCGCTTGACGTTCATGGGCTTTTTCTCCTGAGCTGGATTGGCATTCGAATTGGCGTTCGAAACGGAAAGTCCAGACAGCAGCGCGAGAGTGGCAAGGGCCGCGAGCACGAAGCGGATGCTTCGGGAGAGCTGGAGTGCATGGTCGATGTTCTCCTTGACAGGGCGTTCGTCTCGTTTACACTAGTAGTCAGGAATGACTATTCTAAATAAGACTAGTCAGTCCTGACTACGATGTCAAGGAGCTTTTCATGGCTACCACTACACGACGGCTCGGCGACTTGGTCTCCATCGGGCCGGCGATGCTCAGGGACTTCCAGATGCTGGGCATCCGCAGCGTGTCCCAGTTGGCGAAGCAAAATCCGCGGCGGATGTACGCCCGGCTGAATCGCGCGACCGGGCAGCGGCAGGATCCCTGCGTGCTCGACACTTTTTGCGCGGCGGTGGCGCAGGCTCGCAATCCGCAATTGCCGGCGGAGCAATGCCAGTGGTGGTACTGGAGCAGGAAGCGGAAGTCCGCGCGGTAACAAAAAAAGATGAAGAGAAAAAGCAACGGCGAGGCACGGAGCGCACAGAGCCTCCCAGAAAAATCGGCGGCCAGCAACCGGTGGCCCCTGGTTCTGGCTACGGCGCGCAAGCCGGAGCGCGCAAAACGCGGGCAGGAGCTGACGACGCCGGATCTGGTGGTGCTAAGCCTGCTGGCCGAACAGCCGATGTACGGCTATCAGGCGAACATGGAACTGGAGCGGCGGGAGATTTGGGACTGGGCCGAGGTTTCGCGGCCACAGGTGTACTACTCGCTGGAAAAACTGGCGGGCATGGGATTGCTGCGAAAGTTGGAGCCCCGCGAACGGAACGCGAGGCTGCATCGCGACACGTTCGAAACAACGGAGCAAGGCCGCATAGCGCTGGCCGATGCCCTCGAGCGCGCGGAGTGGATAACGCAGCGCGACCGCCCTGCTTTTCTGACTTGGCTGGCGTTGTCCTGGCTGGCACGGCCCGGCGTCTTCCGGAAGCAGTTGAAGAAAAGGCGGAAATTCCTGCTGAAGGAGCTGAAAAGAGAAAAGGCGACGCTGACGTCAATTTACGCTGAAGTGGGGCACAAGTTCCACGAAGCCGTGTGGATGGTCGGGTTGATGATCTCTCACCTTCAAATGGAGATCCGCTGGAACAGACACCTAGAGCAGAGCCTGGCGAGAAGAGCCCAGGCGGTTTATCCCTCGGTATTCTCGGAAAACTTGCCGAAATAAAGCGGAGGGCCCGCGCCGGCGAGGCGGCTTCGCCAACTAAACTATCTCACGGTCATCAATTCGGGCCTCGACGGCGCGGTCCAGACGACATTGCCTTTGTCGTCGTAAAACTGCAAACCTGGCTCGCCTGGAAGTTTTTGGGTGGGAACGACGTAGACGCGCCCATTCAATTGGACCGCTCTTCCGGTGGCATTCAAACTCAAGCGAGCATACACGCGGCCGTCTTCATCCTTGAGAACGAACTGCTGCGCCTCGATTGTGCCGGCGCGAATGACCTGCTTGTCGAAACTGTCCGCGGGCTTTGCACCCATGAGAAGGAAGGCCACGCCGAAAAGCGAGAGAAGAGCGCTGGCGAGCTTCCAGCGGCGGTTCTGCGCTTCGAGTTTCTCAACGCGGGCGAACAAACTCTGAAGTTCGATAGCGGAATTATTCATGGCGACCTCCGGGATAATTGTGATGGGAGAGGTTCTGGATTGGTTGGACGCGCGAATCTGGGCGGCGGTAAGCAGGATAGTGCTTGCAATGGCTGCGAAAAACACCAGGCTCGCAGAACTTGCCCAAGTAAACTTTCGCGGCGGGTCAATCCTTCACTCCATACCCGCGCTCGCTACTATCTCAAGAAAGCGGGGGTACGCACGCAGTCGCGTGCTGTAGGGCCAGTACTTCGAAAACCACAATGGAAAAATCGGGTCATGGACCTTGAAACTCTCGTAGGCGTGACGAATGGCATCATCCTCGATTCGCGCTGCAGCTGCAGCAATAGCGAGCGTAACCGGTTGCACGTAGCCGCGCCGCGCCCGGGCCACCAGTTCTGCATAGAGCGCCTCGGCATCCCCCGCCTTTCCCCAATCTGCGAAAGTCGCGGCGAGGCTCATCACCGCCCAGGGGTGTCGGCCAGATATCGCCAAAGCCAACTCACCGGCAGAAACGGCTTCTTCGAATCGTCCGCTGAGGTGCAGGGCAAGGTGGTGACACCAGCGAGCGAGAAACGATTCAGGATCAAGTTCCACTGCGCGTTCACAGGCCTGCACCGCCTCTGCATGTCTACCAGCACAAAAACAGGTAAAGCCAACTAAGGTGTTCGTGTAGCCTGAAAGGGGGTCGAGCTCCAGGGCCAGCTTGGCCTGAGCCACACCTTCCTCCAAGCGGCCCACAGAGACTTGGAGGTAGAAGAGGGCATACCGGTCGCGCGCCTGAACGTAACGGGGATTGAGCTCCAGCGCGCGAAGGAACTCGCTTTCGGCTTGCGCTTTGTCCCATAAATCCATCAAACATGCACATCCCAAGGCGTCATGCGCTTCCGCAAGCGACGCGTCAAGAGCAACCGCCCGTCTCGCCGCTTCCGTCCCCTTCGGCATGCATGCCTCTGGATGTGCGAACCCGCAATAGCCGAGTACAGTGTACCCGTCGGCAAGGCCGGCCCAGGCAAGCGCGTACTGCGGATCGAGCTCCACTGCCCTCTGGAAACATTCCAACGCACGCGGAACTCCAATGCCTCGCCGAGGTAGAAGAGCACGGCCTTTGAGGTAGAGCTGGTAGGCTTCGAGATTGGCAGTCCCGGCCTTTACGAGCGGTTCCTGCCCGCCTTTCCCCACAGTGATTTTCAAGCGATCCGCAATCGACCGGGCGATCTCGTCCTGAATCTCGAAAACGTCCTTCATCTCCCGATCGTACCGCTCGGACCACACGTGGTATCCGTCCGCTGCGTTCACCAGCTGCACCGTGATGCGCAGGCGGTTGTCTGCCCTTCTCACACTTCCCTCGAGAACTGTTCGCACATTCAACTGTTCGCCTACCAGCCGCGGGTCAACATGTTTTCCCTTAAAAGAAAAAGCGGAACTTCGCGCCACCACGTGGAGTTCTTTGAGCTGCGCCAAGGCGTTGATGATCTCTTCGGTGATGCCGTCGGTGAAGAATTCGTTCTCCGGGTCCGCGCTCATGTTGAGAAACGGAAGCACCACGATTGAATCCTGGGCATCGCTGGCGGCTGGAGCGGCAGGAGCAGGCGCCGCACCCGCTGTGTTCACCGCGGCTACAAGTCGATAGCCGCGTTTCGGGATGGTCTGGATAAAGCGCGGTTCGCGGGCGTCGTCTTCAAAGGCGCGGCGCAGCTCTGAGATCGAGTGTGTCAACACGTCGTCGGTCACGAACGTGTCCGGCCACACGGTCTGAAACAGCGCTTCCTTGGGAAGAGTTTCCCCGGCATGCTGGGCCAGGCATACCAATACTTCCATCACCTTGGGTTCGAGGCGAACCGTGGTGCCTTTGCAGGAGATGCTGTTCAGGCTGGGCGCCACCAGCCAGGAGCCCACTCGGAAATCGCTCTTCACGACCTCCTCCAGCCGGTCTAAGTGACGGAATTATAAACCCGTTGCCCTGAATTGCCAGATGAATGCGCGGCTTAAGCTGAGGGCCATCCTCAACAAAGCCCCACATCGATTTCACCTTTTCTTCAGGACTTTCCGCAGGAGGTCCCGTACAAGGACTTGGACAGCAGGAGGTCGATCATGAGATCAAGGCTTCGCGTATCGCTGCTTCAGATTTCCCAATTTCTCGCCGCAGGCTTGTTGCTCGTCTTGCCTGCATTGGCTCGAGCGCAAACCGTGGTCGCCACGATTCCAGTTGGCACCGTACCGCGAGTGGTGGCCGTGAACCCGGTCACCAACAAAATCTTTGTTGTGAGTTGCAATGTTCATCTTGAGCCTCTAAGCGGCGTTTCCAGCATAACTGTTATTGACGGCGCGACCAACTCAGCCACGAGCCTCCCGGGAGGTTGCCCCGCAGCCGTGGCGGTAAACACGGTGACCAACAAGATCTACTTCCCAGGCGGTGTTATTGATGGCGCGACCAATTCAGTCACCCCTTTGCCGGGTGGAGGGCAACTGACGGATGTGGGTGCAGTAGCGGTTAACCCAGTTACGAACAAGATCTATGTAGGTGGCCAGAATGGCAATGTCACGGTGATCGACGGCGCCACCAATTCCGCGAGGACAGTCACAGATCCCAACGCGAACGGTCTTAATTCCGCCTCCATAGCCGTAAACTCGGTGACGAATAAAATTTACGTCGCCAACAACGCCCTTGGAATATTTGGCGT
>Ga0210410_10000329_pt1 | contig 57631 bp, 55 predicted proteins | sample IncBWC4MmetaG_FD_161058 | JGI IMG/M metagenome (GOLD analysis project Ga0210410, IMG submission 161058) | Forest soil microbial communities from Barre Woods Harvard Forest LTER site, Petersham, Massachusetts, United States - Inc-BW-C-4-M | ecosystem: Environmental > Terrestrial > Soil >...
CTTGCGAGGGCACCAGCGCTGGAGACGCAGGATCCGGGGCTGGCGCGCACCTACCGCGCGAGCCTCAGCGATCTCGGCGCGCTGCGGCTGCATCCCGATCTCACGGAAGGAGCGACCCTTCCCGCCGCGGGACTGCCGTGGTTCATGGCGCTGTTCGGCCGCGACAGCCTGATCGCCAGCTTCCAGGCGCTGCCCTACCTGCCCGGACTCGCTGCCACGACCCTGCGCGTGCTCGCCGCTCGCCAGGCCCGGACGCGCGACGACTTCCACGAGCAGGAGCCCGGCAAGATCCTGCACGAGCTGCGACTCGGAGAGCTGACCGCGAGCGGCGCGCGACCGCACTCCCCGTACTACGGGACCGCCGACGCCACGCCGTTGTTCCTCGTGCTGCTCGACGAGTACCACCGCTGGTCCGGCGACGACCAGCTCGTCCGCGCCCTGGAGCCGAACGCTCGCGCGGCGCTCGCCTGGATCGAGGACAGCGGCGACGCGGACGGCGACGGGTACGTCGAGTATTCCTGCCGCAATTCGGGCACCGGACTCGTCAACCAGTGCTGGAAGGACAGCTGGGACGCAATCCAGTTCGCCGACGGCACGCTGGCCCTGGGACCGATCGCGACCTGCGAGATCCAGGGCTACGTCTACGACGCGCGGCGCCGCATGGCCCGTCTGGCCCGCGAGGTGTGGGACGACGCGACGCTTGCCGAGCGCCTCGAGCGCCAGGCCGCCGATCTGCGCACGCGCTTCCACCACGACTTCTGGATGCCCGAGCGCGGCTGCTACGCGCTCGCACTCGACGGCGACAAGCGCCAGGTCGACAGCTTGACCTCCAACATCGGTCATCTGCTGTGGTCGGGCCTGCTGGAGGATGCCGCGGCCGCCGCGACCGCCGAGCGGCTGCTCGATGCGCAGCTCTGGTCGGGCTGGGGAGTGCGAACGCTCGGCGCCCACGAGGGCGGCTACAACCCGCTCGGCTACCACACCGGAACCGTCTGGCCCCACGAGAACTCGCTGATCGCGGCCGGTCTCGCGCGCTACGGCCACCGCGAGGCGGCGGCCACCGTCGCCTCCGCGATCCTCGGCGCAGCGCCGCACTTCGAGCATCGCCTGCCGGAGGTCTTCGGCGGCTATCCCGCATCGGTGACATCGGTCCCCGTCGCGTTCCCCACCGCCTCGCGTCCCCAGGCCTGGGCCGCAGGAACGCCGCTGCTGCTGCTGACCACGCTGCTCGAGCTCAGTCCGGGGCGCGCCGAGGCTCACGCTGAGGTTCCCGGCGGCATCGGACGCGTCGCGCTGCGCCGGCCTCCGGGCGGGGAGCCGTGAGGTAGCGCGCGGCGACCGGCGTAGCATTCCGGTGATGAGCAGTCCGGCTGTCGCGCCTGCGGTGTTGCATCTGTCGCTCGTGGTCGGGGCCGCGTTGCGCGATGGCACCGGGGAGCGGCTGGGTCGGGTGGAGGACTTGATCGTGCGGTTGGGTGAGCAGGGGTATCCGCCGATCACGGGGTTCTTGGTGTCCGTCGCGGGCCGGCGGTCGTATCTGCCGGCTGAGTTGGTCGAGGACATCGCGCCGGATGGGGTCGTGCTGCGCGAGGCCAAGCTGGATCTGCGGCGGTTCGATCGGCGTGCAGGGGAGGTGCTGCTGGCGCACGACGTGCTCGATCACCAGCTCATCAACGTGGACGGGGCGCGGTTGGTGCGCGCGAACGAGATCGAGCTTGCGCGGGTCGAGGGCTGGTGGCGGGTCGTCGGCGTGGACACGGGTCCGCGCGGCGGTGTGCGGCGGTTGCTGCCGCGCCCGTTGGGACGACGGGTCGCGACGGGCGCGTTCCTGGACTGGGCGAGCATCGAGCCGTTCGTCGGGCACGTCCCGAGCGTGCGGCTGCGGGTGCCGCATCCCAAGCTGGCCAAGCTGCATCCGGCGCAGATCGCCGACCTGGTCGAGGCGGCGTCTCATCGTGAGGGCGAGGAGATCATGCAGGCGGTCCGTGGCGACGATCGCGAGCTCGAGGCAGATGTCTTCGAGGAGCTCGACGAGCAGCACCAGGTCGAGTTCATCCGCGAGCGCTCCGACGAGGAGGTCGCGGCGGTCGTCGGCCGCATGGCGCCGGATGACGCCGCGGATCTGCTCGCCGAGCTGGACGACGAGCGTCGCGAGCGGGTTCTCGCGGCGGTGCCGGCCGGGCAGCGGGTGAAGGTGCGGGCGCTGTTGGGGTATGACCCGGCGCAGGCGGGCGGGCTGATGAGCACGGAGTTCGTGTGCCTCTACCGGCAGGCGACCGCCGCTGAGGCGCTTGAGCGCGTGCGGCGCGCGGACGTCCCGGCGGAGCTGCTGACGATGGTGTTCGTGATGGACTCGCACCGCGAGCTGGAGGGCTCGGTGCCGCTCGCGAGCCTGGTGCGTGCCGATCCTGAGGAGAGCTTGTTCGCGCTGGCCGGGCCGGGCCGGCCGGTGCTGCGCGCCGATGCGGACTTCGAGGAGGTCGCCCGGTTGATGGCCGACTTCAACCTGACTGCCGCCGCGGTCGTCGACGAGCAGGGCCAGATGATCGGCGTGATCACGGTCGACGACGTGCTCGAGGTGATGCTGCCGAAGGGGTGGCGGCGTCGCTTCGGACTGCTCGGCGACGAGTAGCCTGGCGATTGGCGCGCCGACGCGTAGACTGCCCGGCCGTGACCGTGTGGAGCGGACAGGTGGATGGCGGGCCGAGTACGGGCTGCCCTGCGTCGTGCCGGATCGGCCGTGCGCGGCCGATCGCGGCTGCCTGCGCGCTTCTCGCCACGCCGTAGTCGCCTGTTCGTGTTCCTCGGCCTGCTCGGGCCGGGGCTGATCGCCGCCAACGCCGGCAACGACGCGGGCGGCATCGCGACCTACTCGCAGGTCGGCGCGAAGTACGGCTACGACCTGCTGTGGATGATGGTGCTGATCACCGTCTCGCTCGCGATCGTGCAGTCGATGGCCGCGCGGATGGGGGCGGTCACCGGCAAGGGCCTCGCGGAGCTGATCCGCGAGCGCTACGGGATCCGCTGGTCCGCGTTCGCGACCTTGGCGGTGCTGGTCGCGAACCTCGGGATCTGCATCTCGGACTTCGTCGGGATCGGCGCCGCTCTCAACCTCGCGGGCGTCCCGCCGCAGGTGACGGTCCCGATCGCGGCGGCGGGGATCTGGCTGATCATCGTGCGCGGCTCCTACCGCTCGGCCGAGCGGATCTTCATCTGGCTGACGATCCCGTTCTTCGCCTACCCGATCGCCGCGATCCTCGCCAAGCCCGATTGGGGCGAGGTCGGCAAGGCGCTCGTCGTGCCGCACATCCATGCCTCCAGCGCCTACCTGCTGCTGTTCGTCGCAACCGCCGGCACGACGATCACCCCCTACATGCAGCTCTACCTCCAGTCCGCGATCGTCGAGCGCGGCGCCCGGGTGGAGGACATCAAGGCCGAGCAGCGACAGGCGATCTCCGGCGCGATCTTCGCCGACCTGATCGCCGGCTTCATCATCATCGCCACCGGCGCCACGTTGTTCACGCACGGCATCCACAGCATCGACTCCGCCTCCCAGGCGGCGCAGGCGCTGGCGCCGTTCGCCGGCCAGTACGCCGAGGCGCTGTTCGGGATCGGCCTGCTCGGCGCGAGCCTGCTCGCCTGCGCGATCCTCCCGATCGCGACCAGCTACGTCGTCTCCGAGTCGCTCGGGTTCGAGAAGGGCCTCGGCCACTCCGCCCGCCAAGCACCCGTCTTCGTCGGCGTCATCACGCTGATGATCGCGGCCGCCACGATCGTCGCGGTCATCCCCGGGATCCCCGTCATCAACCTGCTGATCGGCGTCCAAGTCGTCAACGGCGTCCTGCTCCCGATCAACCTCTTCTTCATCTGGCGCCTCTCCCGCGACCACGACCTCATGGGCGAGCACCGCAACGACGGCCTCTCCGACATCCTCACCGCCGCGACCGTGCTGTTCACCTCGGCGCTGTCGCTCGGACTCGTCGTCGTCACGCTCACCGGCGGTTAGACAGGCTGCGCTGGGGGCCGTTGGCCACGGAGCCGCTGCGCCCGACGAGCTCGCTGTGTCTGTCATCACGGACGCCGAGCTCGAACTGGGTGTCCTGCGCGCATCCGACACCGACACCCGCGCCCGCCGCCTCGCCACGCTCGCCCGGGTCCGCGCTGCCTACCCGCTTCTGCCTGTCGACCCCGAGGTCGCGAGCTGCTTCGCACGCATCGTAGCCGCCGAGCTGGAGGCCGGCCGCCGCATCCGTCGCCACGACGCCTGGATCGCGGCGTCCGCGCTGCGTCACGGCGTCGCCGTCGCCACGCGGACGCCGACTTCTCGGCGTTCGCTTCCGTGACCGTAATCCGCGTCTGACGAGCACGGGAGGTGCTGGCCCGCGCTCGTGGGGCGCCGTCCCCGGGCGCTAGATTCTGAGGTGGGCGAGCCTAGGAGGCAGCGATGTTGTTTGGACAGGAGCACGTCGATCGCTATCGCGCGACCGACGGTGAGGAGGGCTACAGCTGGCGGCGCGGAACGAGCATCCTGCTGCTGACGACGAGAGGCCGCAAGAGCGGCGTGGAGCGCACGACGCCGTTGATCTTCGAGCGGCATGGCGACGACTACCTGGTTGTCGCGTCCAGGGGTGGGAGCGACGAGCCGCCCGGCTGGTACGTCAATCTGCGGGCCGAGCAGGACGTCGAGGTGCAGGTCAGAGGCGAGGTCTTCAGAGCGCACGCGCGCGATGCCGCGCCGCAGGAGAAGCCGGAGCTGTGGCGCAAGATGGCGGCGGTTTGGCCTGACTACGACGAGTACCAGAAGAAGACGGATCGGGAGATCCCCGTGGTGGTGCTGCAGCGCACGTAGGCGCTCCGCATCTCCGCCGGCCGGCGCCGATTCGTCACGGGAATGCCTCACGGGCATTTCCACAAGCCGGCACCAAAACCCTGTAGCGATCTGATCGCGGCAGGCGTATGCTCGCAAGGGGTCTTGCCGCTGTGGCTGTCGGAAGGAGGTACGCCATGGCAAACGTCCTTCTCGCCGTGTGTCCGCCGGCCTACGCGGGTGACGGCGTCCCGCGGATCGCGCACCACCCGGTCATCCGAACCGCGACGAGTACCTGATCGTGTCCGGCGGCGCGCTCGCCGGTGCCGACGCGCACTCCTGCAGCACCCACGGCTCGGGAGGCGACGGGCCCGTGATCCGCTAGGAGCGAGCAGCCCTGCGACGCACCGCACATCGCGCTCCCGGTCTCGCGACGGTGCAGGGCTCTGTGCCGCTCCGGTGGGTGGCGGCGCCGGCCAGCAGGGCCGCCGGCCGCCCCGCAAGCTCGTTGAAGGACACCGCGTCGACGGGCGTGACCGAGCTGGACGTCGCTCTGGGCGGACTCTTCTGGGGAGACAACGTCGTCTGGGAGCTCGAGGGGGGCGGCTCGTCGCTGGCCCCGTTCGTCACCGCGCTGATGGGCGCCCGCGAGCAGTTCAGCAGGGTCCTGTTCGTGAAGCTCGAGGGCGACCCCGAGCAGCTCCGAGTGATCTATCCCGACGTTGACGTCCTCGATGCGCGGGTGGGTGGGGCGCATGCGATCGAGAACGCCGGCGAGCTGCTGATCGCCGTGCGCGAATGCCTCCAACGAGCGCCGCGGGCGCTGGTGGTGTTCGACTCGCTGGATGCCCTGAGCGATCGCTGGGGGCACGGCATCGCGCAGCGGTTCTTCACACGCGCGTGTCCGCTGTTGCTCGGCTTCTGGTCGGTCGGGTACTGGTCGCTCACCCCTGGGCGCCATTCCGCGCAATTGCGCCAAGCCGTGGACGCCGCGACCCAGTGCGTCGTCGTCCTCACGGCCGGTCGGTTGCGGATCGCGAAGGCCGAGGGGCGCCCGCAGGGCGTGCAGGGCAGCGTGTTCCACGTCCGGACCAACGGTCGGAGCACAGAGCTCGAACCCGCGCCCACGGCCGCGCGGCTCGGAGCGGCGCTGCGTGCCGTCCGCATCCAGCGCCACCTGAGCCAAGGTGAGCTCGCGCGGTTGGCGGGCGTCTCCGCCAGCGCGATCTCACAGGCCGAGCGGGGACGCCGCGGTCTCGCCTTGGACACCCTGCTCGATCTCACGTCGCGGCTGGACATGACGATCGACGAGCTGCTCCGCGGCGAGATCGCGCTCGGTTATCGGCTGGCGCGCCGGACCCGGCGCGACGACGCCGCGGCCCGGCTGGTCCCCCTCCTCGACGACCGCCGGGTCGGGCTCCGAGCTCGCCTCTCCTGTCTCTCGCCCGGCCAGAGCGTGCGCGCGCGGGAGGCTCACGAGGGCGTCGAGCTCGTCGTGGTCGCCGCGGGCCTGGTGCAGGTCATCCTCCCTACCGGGCGTCCGGTCCTCCGGCAGGGCGAGGCGTTGCTGGTCGAGTGGAGCGGGGTGACGGGCTGGTGCAACGTGGGAGATCACGACGCGCTGGTGTTCTGGGTCCTGCGCGACGAGCTGGGGCCCCTGCGTCCGCCGTCGGCGCGCGTACGCCGCCGCCAGGATTAGAAGGTCTGCTCAGCGCTCATGGCCGGGGGAGGCGCCGGAGCGTGGGCGTCAACGGCAGGACGGGCGTTCGCCTGCGCGGGTCGGCTGGCGGCAAGGAGGTGACGAGGTCCGGCTCGTCACGAGTCTTCTGCGCGTGGTCGATCGCCGCCACCAGCCCAGGTGGTGTGAACGACAGCATGGGCTTCGAGAAGACGCGTCGTGCCTCGCGCTCGCACGCCGGGCACGCGATCGAGCCGGGCGCGGTGCCGATCGCGCGCGTCACCTCGAACGCACCATGCTGGTCGCAGCGGTACTCGTAGATCGCCATGGGTATGTCAGTTCGCGGCGCTGGGCACCTGCACGCCCTGCGTCACCTGATGCGGCCTCGCGCTCGACGGGGCGACGTCGAAGTCGAAGATCCGCCTGGGGATGTAGACGGTCGCGCACGAGTTCGGGATGTCCACCACTCCGGAGAAGCGTCCCTCGATCGGCGCGGAGCCCAGGATCATGTACGCCTGGATGTCGGTGTAGCCGAACTTCATGAGGTAGTCGATCGCGTGGTGACAGGCGCGCGCATAGGACAGCTGTGCATCCAGGTAGTGCTGCGTACCGGCGAAGTCCACCGACACGCCGGAGAAGGCGATCCATTCGGAGTACTGCGGATCGCGCAGGCCCGGCATGAAGATCGCGTTCTCGGTGACGCCGTATGTCGCCATCCCGCCCTTGATGAGATCGACGTGCAGGTCCATGAACCCGCCCATCTCGATCGCGCCGCAGAACGTGATCTCTCCGTCGCCCTGGGAGAAGTGCAGGTCGCCGAACGACAGCTTCGCCCCCTCGACGAAGACGGGGTAGAAGACCCGCGTCCCGGCGGTGAAGTTCTTGATGTCCTGGTTTCCGCCGTTCTCGCGAGGCGGGGCAGTCCGAGCGGCCTCGCCGGCGACCCGGTCGAACTCGGCGCCGTCGAGCGTTCCCAGGATGGCGCTGTCCGGAAGCGGCGGCAGCGCCAGCGGCGGGACGCGGTCGGGGTCGGTCGCGATCAGGTCGGTCTCGCGCTTCGTCCACTTCGCGAGCAGCTCCGCCGAGGGGGCGGTGCCCATCAGGCCCGGGTGGTGGATGCCCACGTACGAGCATTCCGGGATGTGGCGCGAGGTGGCGACGTCGCCTTCGAAGTCCCAGATCACCTTGTAGGCGTCGGGGAAGCGCTCGGTCAGGAAGCCACCGCCGTTCTGCGTGGCGAACACGCCCGTGTAGCCCCAGCCCATCCCGGAGAGCGGCCCTTCGTCCTCTTGGTCGCAGGCGTCGATCTCGAGGATGTCGACGACGAGCAGGTCGCCCGGCTCGGCGCCCTCGACGTGGAACGGCCCGCTGAGGACGTGAACCCCGGGGAGCGGGGCATTGCGAACGTCATCCGCGGAGTCGTCGTTGTGGATGGCGCCGTCGAACCACTCGCGGCAGTCCGCGCGAAAGACGTCGCCCGGCTTGACGCTTACGGCCGCAGGAATGTCGGGGTGCCACCGATTGTGACCGACGCGCTGCTGGTCCGTGAACTTCTTGGTGTTGTCCAGCGGGAAGAGATTCTGCGGCATTGCATCCATCTCCTCGACGGTTGTCGTGAGCGACTGTCGTTCAGACCTGCGGGGATGTCACGCCCCCTGGGCCGGAGTAGGCGGTAGGGGCCGCGGCGGTACCCCACCGTGGCTTGAAGATCGCGAAGAAGACGATGAAGCTGGCCACCGAGACGGCACCGATGACGACCGCGAAGGTCGTGGTCAGAGCCGAGGGGATGTTGAGCAGGACGAGCGCCGGCACGAGCCCCGTGTAGATCCCCTGCGCGGCGCACCAAGCGCCGGTGAAGGTCGTCAAGGACGTCTTGCCGAGACCGAGCACCAGGAAGAAGAGGAACCACAGGACGGCCCAGCTTGCCCACAGGACGCCGAGCAGATTCCCGAGGGGCTTGCCGTTGGCGGTGAGGGCGCTGTAGTTCGCGAAGTTCCACCACGAGTACACGCCTGCGGCTGCGGCCACGAACACGCAGAACCAGCCGAGGCCGGTGCCGTCCAGGTCGAAGGCGTTGTTCATCGCCACGTACAGGTACGTGAAGCCGAAGAGGAACAAGCCCGACGCGCCGACGATGGTCGCCTGATTTCCATGTGCCGAGAAGATCAGGTAGAAGGGTGTGACGACCTGCAGAATGCCCACGAACAGATTCATCGGGATCATCGACCTGCCCCGGACGAGCCCGCACAGCGCCAACCCGTTGACGAACAGAACTGCGCCTACGTAAAGGAGCCCAACGGCAGCCACGAGCCACCTCACAGCTTGGTCTGGAGGAATCCTGAGAGCAATTGAATGCGCGCGGTGGCGCCGGGGTCAAGGCCGCGGAAGCAGCGCTTCAGCGCTCATGGGCGTTGGCCGTTCCGCTGGGCGGAGCGCGGTCGACCCGTATCGGTCGCCGCGTGTTGCTCGCGTCGACAGCAGCGCTCCATGTCGGACGCGGCCGTTCACCGCTCCGCCGCGTCGAGGCTGCCATGCACCGTGTCGCCGCTCCGCTCTCGATAGCCGGGTACGAACAGTGAGGTCACGACCCCGTGCTCGGCGGTCAGCTCGTCGATGAGCGGCCAGACCTCGGCAACCTTCTGCGGCCGGTCGATGTAGACCGTGTACGTCGGCCGATGGCTGGTCGCGCGCCCGAGCCGGTCGCCGTACGGTCGCTCGTCGCTCGAGAATCCCCAGTCGCCCAGGATCGTCGTCGCGCCTGCGGCGCCGGCCTCCCGCAGGCATCGTATGAACTCGCTGTGGAGCGCGCGGCCGTTGGCCTGCGCGCTGCGCCGCGTGTACAGACGGATCGTCTGCCAGACATCCCGTTCGCCCCGTCGGGGACTCGCGACGGTCGGTAGCGGCTCCAGCAGCTCGCCATCGTGCTTGAGCTGCGCGATCGGCTCGAGCGTGACGATCGGCTCCACGAGGATGTCGCCGAGGTGGGGGAGGGATCGTCGCAGGCGGTCGCGGCGGCCCACGGCGATGATCGTCATCGGCGTGCTCGCATTGGTCGAGAAGAGCCGTGCGCGCCGGCGCCTGCCCCCGAGCAGCCCGTCGACGCCCGGCAGCACCGTCGCGCCGCTCGCCCCGCACCGGCGGAGCAGCGCCACGGCCTCTCGGTACGCGGGCCGCCGACCCGTCCGCTCGCCCGCGGCGCAGTAGATCGTGAGCTTCGCCGCCTTCCCGGGTCCGTCGGGAAACGTGGCCCGCCGGACGTCCTCCCCGGATGCGAGCCGCGCCTGCTCGAGTGTCACGAGGCCCCGCGGAACCGCTCGATCGACGTCGTCGAGCACCGCTCGGATCCGCTCGCGCGCATCGACGGCGAAGGCGAGCAGTGGCAGGTCCGTGGAGACGTCCGGGAAGCGCTCGGCGTGAATGCGCCGGTTGATCCCGAACCCCTCGATTCCGCGCAGCAGCGTCACCGCGGTCAGGCCATGCTCGGCGAGGCAGGTCATCAGCGCGTCGCTCGCGAGCGCCCGTCCGGCGGTCAGCGATTCGCCGAAGTACACGGAGAGCTTGAAGGCGTCGGCGATCATCCGATCGCCCCGCCGATCAGCCACCCGAGCCCGGTGACGGCGAGGCCGGCGAGCATCGAGCCGAGCAGGTAGGCCCACAGCAACCCCCACGCGCCGTCCTCGCCGAGCCGCTGCGCCTCGACCATCCAGGTCGAGAACGTCGTGTAGCCGCCGAGCAGGCCCGTCCCGAAGACCAGCAGCGCGTCGCCCGTCACCGACAGGCCGGTGAGCAGCCCGAGCAGGAAGCCGCCCGTCAGGTTGACGACGAACGTGCCGAGCGGGAAATCGCTCGGTCGGCGCGCCGCGATCAGGCCGCCGAGCCGGAAGCGGGCCCAGCTCCCGACGGCGCCGAAGACGCCGACGCCGACCCAAGGCAGGGCGCTCCTCATCCGTACCGGCGCCTTCGCGCCACGACGGTCGCGGCGACCGCGGCGGCCATTCCCCCGGCGAGGCTGGCGGCGCCGTAGCCGACGGCCAGCAGCGCGTGGCCGTCGCGCGCGATTCTGATCGTCTCGACCTGGAACGTCGAGAACGTCGTCAGCGCGCCGCAGAAGCCGGTGCCCAGCAGGGGACGCCAGTACCGCGTCGGCGCCACCATCTCGGCGAGGCGCGTGGTGAGCCAGGCGAGCAGCAGCGCGCCGAACAGGTTGACCGAGAACGTCGCCCACGGCCAGGCTCCCGGGGCATGCGGCAGCGCCTTCGCGACCGCCGCCCGCGCGAGCGCGCCGGTCGCGCCCCCTGCCAGGATCGAGACGACGCGGAGCTGCGCCGTGCTCATGGCCGGCTGGAGGGCGCCACCTCGTGGGTGGCCGCGCCGCTGGTGGGGGAGAGCTGACGTTCGAGCTAGGTGGTCTTGACGGTGTAGGCGTGGGCGCCGGCGCCGGCGAGCTTGCCGCCCTCGACGATCAGGTACTCCTCGCGGATCGGGCGGTCCTCGAAGAAGCACTCGAGGATCTCGCGCGTGCCGGCGGCGTACCGCGCCTGCGCCGAGAGGCTCGAGCCGGACATGTGCGGCGTCATGCCGTGCCACGGCATCGTGCGCCACGGATGGTCTGGCGGGGCCGGCTGGGGATACCAGACGTCGCCGGCGTAGCCCGCGAGCTGGCCACTCTCGCACGCTCGCACGACCGCGTCGCGGTCGCAGATCTTGCCGCGCGCGGTGTTCACCAGATAGGTCCCGCGCTTCATCTTGCCGATCAGCTCGTCGTCGAACAGGCCCTCGGTCCCGGGGTGCAGCGGGGCGTTGATCGTCACGACGTCGCAGACACGCACGAGCGACTCGGTCGTCTCGTGGTAAGTGAGGCCCAGCTCGCGCTCGACCTCGGCCGGCAGGCGGTGCTGGTCGGTGTAGTGCAGCCCGACGTCGAACGGCTTCAGCCGCCGCAGCACGGCCGAGCCGATGCGCCCGGCGCCGACCGTCCCGACCTGCATGCTCTCCAGGTCGTAGGAGCGCGAGACGCAGTCGGCGATGTTCCAGCCACCGTCGAGCACCCACCGATACGACGGCAGGTAGTTGCGCACGAGCGTGAGGATCATCATCACGACGTGCTCGGAGACGCTGATGCTGTTGCTGTACGTGACCTCGGCGACGGTGACGCCGTGCTCGATCGCCGCGTCGAGGTCGACATGATCCGAGCCGATCCCGGCCGTCACCGCCAGCTTCAGCCTCGGCGCCTTCGCGATCCGCTCCGCCGTCAGGTACGCCGGCCAGAACGGCTGCGAGATCACCACGTCCGCGTCCGGCAGCTCGCGCTCGAAGACCGAGTCGGGCCCATCCTTGTCCGACGTCACGATCAGCCGGTGCCCGGCCTCCTCGAGGAACCTGCGCAACCCGAGCTCGCCCGAGACACATCCGAGCAGCTCGCCCGGCGTGAAGTCGATCCGCTTGGGCGTCGGCGTCGTCATGCCGCCGGGGTAGCGCTCGACCTTCGGGAGCTCGTCGCGCGGGTAGGCCGGCGGGTATCCGTCGACGGGATCGTCGTACAGCACGCAGAGGACGTTTGCCATGTCGTCACTCCTTCCCTTCACCGTGCGGCCCCCGGCGTCATGAGCGCTCCGGATGGAGGGCCGAAGCGATCGCGGGCCGGTCGGCTCGCGTCAAATCGTCGTGGCGAGCATCGCCGCACCCAGGCGTGCCGAGCGCGGCGAGCCCTCCCGTCAGGTTACGCCTCCTCTTCCGGCGCGAACAGCCCTCCCCGTCACTCGGCGCGTGGGTGCGTCCCGCGGAAGCCGGAAAGCCAGCACCAAGACCTGCTTTGCAGCCCCCTTCACTCGGCGGTTTGGCCACGGCGCCGTCGTCCGTGGCCAAACCGGCGTTTCGGGCCGTCACGGGATGCTGCACACGGCGTCGGTGCGGGTGCGGTGATCGCCAGTGAGATGGACCTTCCGCTCGGAGCAGGGCCAGGGACGTCGTCGTAGCCTTTCCGCAGCAGCCTCGCCACGCAGACGTGGGCGACGATCTCCAACAGCGGATCGCCAGCCGGTCGGTCGCGGCCGGTGGTCGCCGTCACGGCGAGCGGAAACCTGCCCTGGGGGCGACGATCGGTCAGCCCAACTGCGACAACGCTCGCACGACGACCGTAAGGGCTGCTCCGTCGCTGTTCGCGTGAACTACGCCAAACGCTTCGCGGCCGGGCCGGGCGGCGAACCCGACGGAGTGAGCGAAGTCGCACACGCAAGGAGCACCGCCACTGGCGCAACAAACACGCCGATGGTGAGAATCCCCACGACGCACAACACGCTCAGCAGGCACACACACGCCCATGCGACATAGCCGCTGACGCGACCGCCCCGCGAGCACTTGTACCGCAGCGCAATCCAAACCGCCACGCTCATGACGGCTGGCACCGCCACCACGAGCAACACGCTCCGGCCATTCTCATCCACCAGTGTCGTCCCGCCATACGCCGGCGCAGCCAGCGCCGCCACCAGCAGACCGATGCTCCAGACGAACGCAATCGCCGTCAAGGCGACGGCCCGGGGTCCACGAGAGGACGGCTTCGGCATCACGTTAAGAGCCTATCGCAGCTCGACGAGCGCAGACCGTGCTCAGCGGGTGTGGAATCGCATTCCCGGAGAATCGAGCATGAACACATGTTTGCTCGACGCGCTTGTGGAGACGTAGGAACCGCCGCGCCGATCTGCGGCGGTGCGGCACTGGGCGGCTCGTTCCGTCAGGCCGGCACCCTCCAGATGGCGCCAGCGGGACATAACGCTCCAAACGACCGCCGGGAGCGGCCGCACCCGACGGACGACAACGATCGCCCCATGGCAGCTTCCGCGCCGGCGCGGGCCATACCACGTTTCTTTATCTACCGAGAATTGCGTCGAGTCGCCGGTAGCGCTGACGCCAGCGAGACTCCCGAGTTTTGGCCACGAAACGGCACTCCGTGGCCAAAACCCCGGCCTGCGAGCGCAGCAGGCAGAGAACAAGAAAAGCGCCCATAGTGCCGCGGAGATCCGAGACACGCGGCCCACGCCACCTCGAACGCGTCCTCACCGCCCTGCGCACGGCCGGCTACGACGTCCGGCACGAGGACTGAGACGCGGCAGCCGCGAGAGCGCAAGCGGCTGTCGCTCGTCGCGTACGACCAAGGTCGTACTCAGGGCGACGTGAAGATCATTCTCGCGGCCGTTGTGGAGGGCCGTGGCTGGCCGTAGCGTGACGGGCATGATCCAGGTACAGAACGTGACGAAGCGCTATGGCGAGAAGATCGCCGTCGATGATCTGAGCTTCGTGGTCCCGACGGGAGTCGTGACGGGCTTCCTCGGGCCGAACGGGGCGGGCAAGTCGACCACGATGCGGCTGATCCTCGGGCTCGATGCGCCGACCGAGGGGGAGGTGTCGATCGACGGGAAGGCCTATCGCGACTACGACGCGCCGCTGCACATGGTGGGCGCGATGCTCGAGGCGCGCGCGATTCATACGGGTCGCTCGGCGTACAACCACCTGCTTGCGCTCGCGCAGACGCAGGGGTTGCCGCGCTCGCGGGTCGACGAGGTGATCGAGGTCGTCGGTCTCGGCGAGGTCGCGCGCAAGCGTGTCGGCAGCTTCTCGCTCGGCATGGGGCAGCGCCTCGGGATCGCCGCCGCGCTGATCGGAGATCCGCAGACGGTGGTCCTCGACGAGCCGGCGAACGGGCTGGACCCGGAGGGGATCCGTTGGATCCGCAACTTGCTGAAGCGGCTCGCGAGCGAGGGGCGCACCGTCTTCGTCTCCTCTCACGTGATGAGCGAGATGGCGCAGACGGCGGAGCGTCTCGTGGTGATCGGCCGAGGTCGTCTGATCGCCGACACGACCGTCGAGGAGTTCGTGCGCAAGGCGTCGTCCGACGCGCCGGTGCGCGTGCGCACGCCGCAGGCGACGGCGTTGCGCCAGGCGCTCGCGGGCGAAGGCGTCGAGATCGCCGACGAGGAGCGCGGCGTGCTCGAGGTGCGCGGCGCGAGTGCCGAGCGGATCGGCGAGGCGGCGGCCGCGGGTGGCATCGTGTTGCATGAGCTGACCCCGTTGCAGGCCTCGCTCGAGGACGCCTTCATGCACCTCACGCAGGACACCGTCGAGTACCACGCCAGCGCGGCGGCCGACGCGACCGACGCCGAGATGGGAGCCGCCGCATGAGCGCGACCGCCGCACCTTCCCCCGTCCTCCGGAGCGACGCGACGCAACGCGGCCGTGTCACGCAACGGCACGTGCTGCGATCCGAGTGGACGAAGCTGTGGTCGTTGCGCTCGACGCGCTGGTCGTTGCTCGCCGCGGTCGTCGCGATGGGCGGGCTCGGGGTGCTGGTCTCGGCGATCCAGATGAGCCGCTGGTCGCATCTGGACGCGCAGGAGCGGTTGCACTTCCGGGGGATCGATCACAGCCTCGGCGGGGTCAACATCGCGCAGCTCGCGATCGGCGTGCTCGGCGTGCTGATCATCAGCGGCGAGTACTCGACCGGCATGATCCGCTCGAGCATGTTGGCGGTGCCCCGACGCCTGCCGGTGCTGTGGGCGAAGATCGGCGTCTTCGGCGCTGTCAGCTTCGTGCTGATGCTGATCTCGGCGTTCGTCGCGTTCCTCGCCTCGCAGGCGGTGTTGACGCAGCATCACGTGAATGTCGGGCTCGGTGCCCCGCACGCCCTGCGCGCGATCGTCGGCACCGCGCTGTTCCTGACCGTGCTCGGGATCCTGTGCGTCGCGATCGGCGCGCTCGTGCGCAACAGCGCCGGCGGGATCTCGACGTTCGTGGCGCTGCTGTTCGTGCTGCCGGGGATCACCGCGATCCTGCCGAGCAGCGTCGCCGACGCGATCCACCCGTACCTGCCGTCGAACGCCGGAGGCGCGATCACGCAAGCGGTGCCGGACGCGCACCTGCTCTCGCCGTGGGCCGGCTTCGCCCTGTTCTGCGGCTACGCGCTCGCCGCCGTCGCGGCGGCGGCGTTGACGCTCGCTCGGCGCGACGTGTGATATCGACATAGGCACGATGCGCAGCGACGGCCACGTCCGCACGCTGGTGGACCGCCACCCGGTCGCGCTCGACGTGCTGATCGCATTCGGGTTGCTCGCGATCGCGAGCATGGAGCTGATCGCGCGCCGGGGGGAGGCGGGGCCCGGCTGGCTGTTCGCGCCGCTGCTGACGATGCCGCTCCTGTGGCGGCGCCGCGCGCCGTCGGCCGTGTTCGTCGTGATCGCGCTCGCAGCCTTTGGCCAGTGGCTGGTGGCGCGGCCGACGTGGGCGGACCTGGCGCTGCTGGTCGCGCTCTACACGGTCGCCGCCACGGAGCCGCGCGGACGCGCGCTCGCGGCCGGCGCCACGCTCGAGCTCGGCGTCGTGCTGGCGGTCGCGCGCTGGTCCGGTCGCGATCCGCTCGCCGGGACGGTGTTCTTGACGGGCATGGTGATCGCCGCCGGCGCGCTCGGGCGCAGCATGCAGATCCGCCGGGCGTACCTGCGCTCGCTCGAGGAGCGTGCGGCGCGGCTCGAGCACGAGCGCGACCAGCAGGGCCAGATCGCGGCGGCCGCCGAGCGGGCGCGGATCGCGCGCGAGATGCACGACATCGTCGCGCACAATCTCTCGGTCATGACCGCGCTCGCCGACGGCGCCGCCTACGCCGTGCGCAGCGATCCTGAGCAGGCGTCGCGTGCGATGGACCTGTCCGCCCAGACCGGCCGCCAAGCGCTGGCGGACATGCGGCGGCTGCTCGGCGTGCTGCGCGAGGACAACGACGCGGAGCGCACCCCGCAGCCCGGCACCGAGGATGTGCCCGAGCTGCTCGCGCAGGTGCGCGCCGCCGGCCTGCCGGTCACGCTCGCCGTCGAGGGTGCGCACGACGCGCTGCCGCCGGCGGCGCAGCTGACGCTCTTCCGGCTGATCCAGGAGGCGTTGACGAACTCGCTCAAGCACGCCGGTCCCGGCGCGACCGCGGCGATCGCGCTGCGCTACGACGCCGACGTCGTCGAGCTCGACGTCTCCGACACCGGCCGCGGCGCGGTGAGCCCGAACCCCGGCGGCCAGGGCCTGAGCGGGATGCGCGAGCGCGCCGCCGTCTACGCCGGCGTGGTCGAGGCCGGGCCCCGGCCCGAGGGCGGCTGGCGCGTGCGCGCACGCCTGAACGTCCCGCGGGAGCGGGCGATCGCGTGAGCACGCGCGTGCTGCTCGTCGACGACCAGCCGTTGCTGCGGCTCGGCTTCCGCATGGTGATCGACGCGCACGAGGACCTGACGGTCGTCGGGGAGGCCGGCGACGGCGAGGAGGCCGTGCGACTGAGCGAGCAGCTGACGCCCGACGTGGTGCTGATGGACGTGCGCATGCCCGGCACCGACGGGATCGAGGCGACGCGCCGGATCGCGCAGGCGGACGACGGCCCGCGCGTCGTGATCCTCACCACCTTCGACCTCGACGCCTACGCCTTCAACGCCCTCCGTGCCGGCGCGAGCGGCTTCCTGCTCAAGGACGTGCCGCCGAGCGATCTCCTGTCGGCGATCCGCGCGGTCGCCAGCGGCGACGCCGTCATCGCGCCGAGCGTCACACGGCGGCTGCTGGACGCCTACGCCGATCGCCTGCCAGACGACGACGAGGACGCGGCCCGTCCGGCACCGGACCATCGCCTCACGTGCCTGACCGACCGCGAGCACGAGGTCCTGCTCGAGGTCGCGGCCGGGCGCTCCAACGCCGAGATCGCCAAGCGGCTGGTCGTCACCGAGGCAACCGTCAAGACGCACGTCGGGCGCGTGCTGACCAAGCTCGAGCTGCGCGACCGCGTCCAGGCCGTCATCTTCGCCTATGAGAACGGCCTCACGGGTGGCGCGTCCGCGCCGCCGCCGTAGAGCGCGCGACCCGCGCCGGTGGACGATGCCGGGCCGGGGGCGGTTGGCGCCGCGCCCCCGGCCACCGTGTTCACGTGCTGCGTCACGCCAGGCGCGTGGTGCGCCGCGGGAAGCCGACGAGCCAGGATCATGACCGCCGAAGGGCGCCCCAGGGCGAGGGTTTTGGCCACGAAATGGCCACGAGCGGGCGAAACTGGCGCCCTGGCGCTCGCTTTCGGGAAGGAAGCGAGATTTGGTGTGAGCTCTGGATGTCGCCAGCGCCTGAGGAGGAGCTGCTGATCGCGCACTGATATCAAGTGGAGTGCCGTGCGAGGAGACGTTGTTCGCGAGGTGCCGGCCGTTCCGGGCGGACGCAGGACCGGCCGCAGGGTAGACAACGCCGAGAGCTGCGGTAAGGGCGTCGCCGCGGACGCGTGACGGCGTCTCGACGGAGCTCGCGGCGCGCGATCGGATCGCGCGCCGCGTCGTTTCACGCTTCCGGCTTCGCTCCTATATTAGGCTGATCGTGATGTGCGTCGTTCCTCCTAGTACCGTGACAGGCCCCGAGGGTTCGGAGAGTCTCCCCAGTTCCGGGCAGAGCGCGCTCGTGCCCTGTTGCTGTATTAAGTGGCCCGACCCCGGCTGGAGGCTCGTCACTGCCCCGGCGGCTTCGATGTTGAAGACCCACGGTCTTGATTCGGTGGCTGAGCCGTAGATTTCTAGGCAGTTTCCGAGACCGTATAGCACGGTCATTCTAATGCCCACGATGTTGACGATGAGGCCCGTGAGCACCGGTAGCGTGCCCGTGAAGCCCGAGTACGTCATGTGCCACGGCAGCGATGTGGGTGGTTCGCCTAGGACGGCTTCGGTGCCGTTGTGGAAGAAGAATTCCTTGCCTTCCATCCCCACGCAGGGATGGCCGACTATGGCTCTGGTGATGAAGCCGATTAGCTGTCCCGCGACCTTGGCTATCGTTCTCGAATGAAACGTTCCTTCCAACGTGGCGGGGCATCTGATTGCGCCCGGTTGGATCAGTTGCGTGGGCTTGGCGTTAAAGGTGAGTTCTCTCCATACCGCTCTTATTCCCTGATTGCTGATGCTGAGGTGGTTGGCCGAGGCGGTCGTGACCGAGCTCGCCAGCAGCAGTGCCGCGGCGAGCCCTGCAAGGCAGAGCTTGAGTGACGTGCGCATGGCAGACCAGCGCCTTTCGCTCGAATCGCAGATTGGGCGATTCGGGCTCCCCCGAAGCGCCCTTCCCCTCTCTGTCGCGGCGGCGCCGCTCGCGATGGCATCACCTGGCGATCGTCCGCCGAGGGTGCCTAATCCAGCGCAAAAATGATAACAGTCAAAAAAAAGGAGTCAAGCGTTTGCCCACGCGGTGGGCGCCTCATGCGCCCTCGCCACTCCCGCGTGGCACCACGATCACGGGGCAGGCCGCGTCGCGCAGCAGGTGCGTCGAGACGGAGCCGAGGAGCACGCGCCGGAAGGGGCCCTGCGCGCGCGAGCCGGCCAGGTCGCGTCCACGACCCGAGGGGCGCCCGGCTGCTCATCACCGACGCCAAGACCGAGACGGGCCGGGCCACTTCGGCGAGGCGACCCCGACGCAGCTGCGCAACGCCAAGCTGCCCGACTACGACCCGCGCCGCGCGCTCGCGAAGTACGTGCTCGTCGCGGGGCCGGTCTCGCCGCTGCGCCAGGCCGAGAACGCCGGCGTCTGGCGCTCGGGATAGACGGCTACGCCGGCGGCTCCTGCGGCGCCGGCCGCAGCTCGTCCCACAGCCCGAAGCGGTCGCGCCAGTAGTCGGTCAGGAAGACGTTGTTGGGGTCGCGCTCGGCGCGCAGGCGCAGGAAGTCCTCCCAGCGTGGGTACTGCGCGCGGAAGAAATCGACCCAGGTGCGGTCGCCCGGGGCGTAGGAGGGCTGGAACTTCCCCCAGTGCAGGCGGAACGGGATGCCGGCGTCGCGCAGGAGGTTCCAGAAGCCGAGGTAGAGCGTCTGCGTCGGGTCCCCCGCGTTGCCGGCGAACCAGTAGGCGTCGATCCGCAGCGCGCCCTCGTGCCACTCGTCCTCGCCGCTCGAGTGCGCCGCGTTCAGCCAGAAGCGCTCCGGCATCACCGCGTAGAGCTCCCAGGCGTAGGTGCCGGTGCGCTGTAGCGCCTCGTGGTCGTCCGTCGGCTCGGCGAAGTAGTCGCGCAGCAGACCCATCACCTGCTGGCTGCGCGCCAGCGGAACCCACGCCTCGGTGAACTCGGTCGGCAGCACGACGTCGTTGGCGGCGTTGTCCATCGGCAGCCCGTGCCAGCTCCAGTCCTGGAAGCGCTGCGGGCCGCGGTCGGGGCCGGTTCTGTCCTTGTCGAGCGAGACGAACGCGTCGACGAGCTTCGGGTAGAAGCGCGGCAGCTCGCGGCGGATCAGCGGCGCGGCCGGCTCGAGCAGCGCGATCGCCACATCGACGCCGAGCTCGATCGCTTTCGCGAGCACCTCCCCGAGCAGGTGGCCGATCTCGCCGAGGTCCTTCTGGCCGAGCAGCTCGAGCACCTGCTGCAGCTCGTCGCCGCTCGCCTCGAGCTTCGGCTTCGCCGCTGAGAGGTCGTCGAGGTTGCCGATGATCGTGAAGACGATCCCGAACAGGTGCTGGGCGACCTCCGGGTCGACGTCGCCGAAGCGTCTGTACGGTCTCGGCTCGAAGTTCGGCTGGGCCGCCACCGGGTCCGCCTGCCAGGTGACCATCCGCTCGACGCCGCGCTGGGGCCACCACTCCAGCCGCGCGAACGGGACCTCGCGCAGGAACCGCGCGAGCGACGGGCGCCCCGGCTCGCCTGTGCCGAACACGTCGACGGGGCAGTCCTCGATCGTCGTGGTCGCCTCCTGCCCGACGATGTCGAACGTCTCCGCGCACTCGAACGTGATCGTCGAGATCACGCCGAGCAGGCCCATGTTCGGGCACATCGCGTCGAACAGGTCCGGGTCGGCGTCCTCGCGCGTGACCTCATGCACCTCGCCGCGCCCGTCGATGAAGCGGAACCCCCACAGGTTGCGGTTGGCGGAGTATTGCAGCGAGCCGCCGGAGGAGCCGGTCGCGGTAAAGCCGCTGATCGTCTGGTGGGCGATGCCGCCGGTGTCGCTGAGCGTCCAGCCCTTCTCTCTCCACAGCTGCCAGAGCAGGCTGCTCTCCAGCGTGGCGGTGCCGGTCGGGTCGTTCGGGTCGCCGCCGATGTGGATCCCGGCATCCGCCTCGACGAGCTTGCGCGCCTCGTCGCGCGCGCGCCAGCCGGTGTAGCGGTCGAGCATCACGTTGAGGTTGGGGCCGCTCGGCGGCGTCTCCTGGCTCACGCGGTTGGGCAGCGCGTCGAGCGGGTCGGTGTAGATCACGTGCGAGACGGAGTGCGTGGCGCCGCGCACGCGCAGCTGCAAGCCCTCGCGGTAGGCGTGCTGCACGAGCGCGGCCAGCTCCTGCTCGCTGGCCGGGTGGTGGAAACCGTCCACGCCGGGGGCCGGAGTGACCGCGGTCACTCCGGTGACCCCTTCTCTCTCAGGCCACAGCTGGCGCAGCACGCGCAGCGAGTTTCCGGAGGCGATCTGCTCGGCGATCGCGGCGCCGTACTCCCGTCTCAGCGCCTCCTCGAGCTGCCGCAGGTCGCCGCTGCCCTCGAGCCCCGCCATCGTCGGCTTGATGAAGCCGTCGAAGTCGGTTCCGATCGCGATGTGCTCGTAGCTGCCGGTCGCTCTCTCGATCGCGTTGACGTGCTTGAAGATCACGTCGAGCGACTGCTCGAGCGTACTCGTGCGGCGGCGGCGAACGCCGTCGTTGAGCTGGTGCTGGGCCATGATCAGCCCGACCACGCCGCCGCGGCGCGCGATCGCCTGCACCGTCTCGTCGTCATGCATGTATTGCTGACTGCCGAAGCGATAGCCGGCGTGCGTTGAGATGACGGGCAGCGTGCGGTCGGGGTCGAGCTCGTCGAGCAGTCTCAGCACCGCGCGGATCGCAGGCGGCGCCATGTGCGAGAGGTCGACGAGGATGCGGTTGCGCACGAGCCCGCGGACGAGCGCCTCGCCGAGCGGAGTGAGCGGCTCGCGCTCATCCTGCGGGAAGACCACGTCGTAGAGGCGGTCGGGCAGGAACGGGAGCGCGTTCGCGTTCGTCGCGATCTGCCGGAAGAACAGGTGCGCGACGGTCACGTAGGCGACGCCGCGGCGCGCCAGCTCGACGCAGTTGGCCTCGATCTCGTCGGGGTCGCCGCCGAGGTGGAAGCCGCCCTCGACGCAGTGGACGAGCGCCGTGGCGCCGTCCGTCAGGCACCGCTCCAGCTCGCCGCGACCGTGGACCACGCGGATCGTCGCCGGGTCGCGCGCGGCGATGTCGGCCTCGACCGCCTCGAGGTCCGCGATCAGGTCGCGGAAGTAGCCCGGCGTCGGCGGCGACGCGTAGCGCTTGCTCAGGTCCATCTCGTCGAACGGCCGGTAGAGGACCGACAACTGCACGCCGACGTCGCTTGCCCGCAGGCCCTCGATCGTGATGCGATAGCCGCTCCACCAGTCCTTGTTGCTGAACAGCCGACTGAGCAGCTTCAGCAGGAGCGCGCGCAGCCGGTCCGCGAGCGTCTCCCGGCCGCGCACCCGTCGCATGCGCTCGACCGCGGAGGCCGGCGAGAGGTTCTCGATGACCTGCATCGGATAGTGCCCGTGCCAGTCCAGAATCATGTGCGTCGGCGACTCTATACGGCATTCGCTGATTGGTGAAGGGCGATCGCGAAGCTCCTCAGGATACGGCGGCCCTCGTTCTCGGCTTGCTGGACAACCTTCTTGCCGGTCGAGTCGACTTTCGGACACGTCAGCCGTCAGGCGGATCATCCAGTAGCGGCGTCGTACTCGTCGTGGCGGCGCCACCACGCGCCGGTCTCGTTGCGGCCCAGCGGCGCGCGATCCAGCCACTGGTACATGCCCCAGAGGCCGTCCAGGCCGCGCGCGTAGGTCGAGTAGGTGTGGTGGACGATGCCGTCCTGCATCGCGAACGCGCTCATCCCGGGCGCCTCGCGCAGGAACGTCTTGACGTCGACGCCGGCGCTCGCGCCGAGCCGCACGGCCGCGCTGTCGGGGCCGAGCGTCTCGACGAAGCTCATGTCGCGGTCGGCGAAGTTGTATTCGACGACGCCGCGCATCTGCTCCTCGGTGAACGACGTGTTGAAGTCGTAGTTGAAGTCGCTGTCCAGCGACGACGCCCACGGAAACGACCAGCCCATCCGGCGCTTGTACGCCGTGAGCGTGTCGACCGGTGCGCGCGAGACCGCGACGAACGCCACGTCGTGGTTCTCGAGGTGCGCGACCGAGCCGTCGAAGCCGTCGGCGATCGCCGAGCACGATGGGCAGCCGGCCGTGAAGTCCGGACCGAACATGAAGTGATAGACGAGCAGCTGCGAGCGCCCGCCGAAGAGGTCGGCCAGCGACGCCGGGCCGTCCTCGGTCTGGAACCGGTACTCCTTCTCGACGGGGACCCAGGGCAGCGCCTGGCGCTGGCGGGCGAGCTCGTCGCTGCGGCGTGTCAGCTCCTTCTCGGCCTGCAGCATTTCGAGGCGGGCGGCGAGCCACTGCTCGCGGGTGGCGGTGGGGTGGGGGCTCATGAGAGCAGCTCCTTCTGAATCAACGCGACGGCGCCGGCGGCGCAGGTCAGGGGCAGGGACATGGGGTTCAGCGCGACGAATGCGGCCATCAGAGCGAGGCTCGAGCCGACGCACCAGCCGCCGAAGCGCAGGCCCGAGCGGCGCTCGGCGCGACAGCGCCGCCGGCACGCGCGGGCGAACGGGGTGAGCTCGTAGAGGACGGCGGCGGCGATCACCACGGCCCCGACCGCCGGCGCGGGCGGCTCGTAGACCGCGAAGATCGCGAGGCCGGCCGCGAACCAGACGACGAGGTAGGACACTGCGAAGCGCGGCGCGGCAAGCGGGGCGTGGTTGGACCGCGCGCTGCGCACGATCGCCGGCAGCGCGCCCGGCAGCATCATCGCTGCCATCATCGCCGCCATCGCGGGGGTCGAGGGCATCATCGCCGGCCTCGGACGTCCGGGAGCGGCTCGCCGGTCTCCAGCAGCGTCTTGAGGTTGGCGATCACGCGCGGCCAGCCGCCGGAGATCATGTCCACGAGCAGGCCGTCGGGCTCGAGGTCGTCGTGGGTGACGGTGAGCTTGACCTGCTCGCCGTCGATCGGCTCGATCTCGAAGGTGACCTTCGAGCGGCGCTCGGCGGCCAGGCGCGCGCGCCGCTCTTCGTCGACGTCGACCGTCTGCGCCCACTCCGGCGTGAAGGCATGCCAGGTGTACGACAGGCGGGTGTAGGGGTCGGCCTCGACCACGCGCTGGCCGTCGTCGACGATGGTGACGTCGCGCTGCTTCCAGGTCATCGCCGACCTCGTCTTCCAGTCGGTCTCGAAGGCGATGTTCCAGTAGCGCATCGTGAAGGTGGGGTCGGTGAGCCCCTGCCAGAGGCGCTCGGGGGTGGTCCTGATGAACGTCGTGTAGACGAACGAGGGCTTGTCCATGGGGGTGGCCTCCAGGGCGGTCTTGAGGTCGGCGAGCGCGTGGACCCGACGCTGGTCGTACTGGGTGATCCAGCGCTCGGCGATCTCGTTGATGGGCGCCGCGTTGAGGTAGTGCAGCTTCTCCCGGCCGCGGCGGACGGTCGTGATGAGGTTGGCCGCCTCCAGCACCGCGAGGTGCTTGCTGACCGACTGGCGGACCATCTGCAGGTGCGAGCACATCTCGCCCAGGGTCTGGCCGCTGCGCTCGTTCAGGCTGTCGAGCAGCAGACGCCGGCTCGGGTCGGCCAGTGCCTTGAATACGTCGTCGATCGTAGGATATGCAGCCATCTGGCTGCATATCCTAGGCAGTCAGATGGCTGCATGTCAAGCCCCCCAGGACGTGGCTCGCGAGGCGGCCCACGGGAGCTTGGGCGATGTGGGATTGGCAGCGCTGGCCGTTCGCGACGGGCCGGCGGCGCCGCCAGGCGCCTGTGCCCGCGTCGCCGCTCCATCGCTGCCCGGGCTGCCGAGCGTGGACGCCGCGGACGCCGTGGGTCGGCGACGGCGTCGCCGGTGACGGTCATCCGCGTCTGAGGGCTCATGCCGCAGTCGCGGGGAGCGGCGCCAGCGAGTCACGCTAGCGTGACCCCGATGGTCAATGAAGGATTGTTTAGGACGCGCACAAACGCGTGCCCAGACATTCTGACGTGGCTCGCGCATATCAGGCTTGGTGTTCCGTCACGAAGGTACAATTCGGATTCTCCACTCCAGTCGATGGTGAGGAGGTCAATTTCCCGATTGCATCATTCGATGCTCAACAAGCCTTCTATCTCTTCGCGCGGTCCTCCGTACAGGCAGCCGGGCTGGTTGAAGAATTCGTTGAACTTCACTAGTATTGCGAGTGCCTCTATCGCAATCCGGATGCCGTCAAAGAGCGGTAGTGTCCCCTGGAAGCCCTCGTAGCTCACCCACCAGGGGAGCGTTTCCGGTTTCCCATCGAGCCGGTTAGCGGCCAGGCTGTGCCCCCGCGGCAGCGTATCTGGTAGCCGACTCTGGTGATGGCGCCGATGTATTCCTGTCAATGCTTGCGCACACTGACGCTGCGCGGAGCCGATTCTCAGGCGGCTGTCGAACGGATGCGGTTCTTTCGCGCGATATGCAGCGCCCTCGGGTCCCCGAGCAGGTCTGACGCGGAACGTGGGGTTGATCTCGCCGCGCTCGATGGCGCCGATGTAGTTGCGGTGTCGTTCTTGACTGGGGTCGCGCTCCCGATCAGGCGGCGACGCGCCTGAGTCGGGTTCACTGGGGAACAGGGATGGTGCCGGTGAGGTGGTCGAGTGCGACGTTGGTGTGCATCCGCACACCGGTTTCCAGCACGGAGTCGTCGGCGTAGAAATGCGGGTTGTGGTTCATGGCGATGCCGCGACCGCCCGGCACCGGAGTCAAGGAGCCGTCCAGGTGCAGTTCGCTGTCCTGGGCTCCGAGTTGGAGGTAGACCCCTCCATATCTGTTGACGAAGACCGACACGTCGTCATAGCCAAGCCCTGGTGGCGCTCTGACGAGCCAGTCATTGCCGACGACGCGCTCCATGGTGGGCAGGACCGCATCGATCCACGGCTTTGTGTTGTGAACGGCAGGGACGGGCTGGAGAAACTCGACGTCCGCCGTCGCGCCGTATGCCTGGGCGACGTGCTCGGCGGTGCGTCTCACGTGCGCGCGGGCGACGTGCATGTCGGGTTCGACGGAGCAGCGGATCGTGCCGAGCAGCTGCACTGCCTCGCCGACGACGTTGAAGCGACCCGTGTCCTCGACGTGGCCGATGGTGATCGCGAGCGGGTCGTAGCCCGGAAGTTGGCGGTAGACCTGTCCCATCGCGGCGACGATGTCGGCCGCCGGCGGCAGCGGATCGATCCCTTCCCACGGGGTCGATCCGTGGACGCCCTTGCCGTGCACGGTGATCCGGATCAGCACGGAAGCGCCGTACTGGTTGCCGGCGAGGTAGGCGACGACGCCTTTCGGGTACGGCGTGACGTGCATGCCGAAGACCATCGTCGGCACCGGGTCGGCGAGCGCGCCCTCGGCGTCCATCTCCCGTGCGCCGCCGGCCTCGTCGATCGGCGGGCCTTCTTCGGCGGGCTGGAAGACGAACAGCACGGTACCGGGCAGCTCGTCGCACGCCTGAGCGAGGACGCTCGCGGCGCCCATCAGCATCGCGGTGTGGCAGTCGTGCCCGCAGGCGTGCGCTACCGGGTACGGCCCGCCGGGATAGTCGTCATCGACGACGGTCGAGGCGAACTCGACGCCCGACTCCTCTCTCAAGGGCAGCGCGTCGATGTCTGCCCGCAACGCTGCGACGCGGTCGCCATCCAGTGCGCCGCGCAGGACGCCGACGACACCGTGACCTGCGATGCCGGTGCGAACCTCGTCGAGTCCCAGCGATCGCAGGTGATCCGCCACCATTCGCGCCGTCGCGATCTCCCGGTTCGACAGCTCCGGGTGGCTGTGCAGGTGGTGGGCGCCAGGCGACGACCTGCTCGCTGATCTCTGCGGCACTCTGGTCGAAGCGCGCGTGAAGGTCGTGGGGCGGGATGGTCTCGCCGGTCGGCTTGTGCGGGGCGAATCGCTCTTTGCCCGTCAGGGCGATGCAGGCCATCAGAACCTCCTGACATCGGGTGCTGTAACGGACACTAGCCAATCGGGACGCGCGTGTTGAGACGCCGGTACGAACATGCACCACTGTTCAAACTCGGTCACGATGCCTCCCGAGACCCGGGCGTACCCCGATGCGAGCGGGCGGACGCGGGGGCTCAGCGGACGAGACGCAGGGGCCGCGGGGGAAGCCCCGCTGATGGGCGCCCGTCCACTGAGCCGGGAGCCGGCTCGCACCCCGCACCAGAGACGCTAGGCGGACGGCCCACGAGTGCCTACCGGTCATCTGTCCGGGCGGGGCCGCGGGGCCGCGGTCGCGACATGGGTTGTGCGAGCTCCAACGCCTCGCGGTGGCGCTCGTACATCGCCACGATCTCTGAGAGCGGCATGGAGAGGCCGCGCGTGAGCTTGAGCAGCACGCGGAAGGTGGGGTTGATCTCGCCGCGCTCGATCGCGCCGATGTAGTTGCGGTGGAGGTCGGCGCGGTAGCCCAGCTTCGGGGCTCTGCTCCTCGGTGCACAGGCCGGGGGCGGCGCCAATCCGCCTCCGGCCAATCTTGTTCATGTGCTGCGCGACGCTAGGCGCGAGGTGCACTGCTCGGAAGGGGGACCGTGCCAGGGTCATGACCGCCTCAGGGCGCCTGAGGCCGAGGGTTTTGGCCACGAAATGGCCACGAAGCGCCGGGCTGGCGCGCAGGCGCTCGATTTCGCGATGACAGCGGTATTGAAAAAAGGGCGATGTGTGACTTGACAAACCCAAGGCGATGCCATAAGGTTTGGGCATGGCGCTCAACGTCCTCGCTCTTGCCGACCGGCTCCGTACCGAGGCAGACGCCTACCTGTTCCTTGAGGAGCTGCGGTGGGGCGATCGGCCGGTGTGCCCGCACTGCGGCTCGATCAGAACGCCGTACTTCCTCAGACCGCGTGAGGGCAGCTCGCGCAGAACGCGCACCGGCTCGGCGTCGCAGCGCCGCGTGTGGAAGTGCGCGGACTGCCGCAGACAGTTCTCGGTCCTGACGGGCACGATCTTTCACGGGAGCAAGATCCCGGTGCGGACCTGGGTGTTCATCGTCTTCGACATGGCGTCGAGCAAGAACGGCGTGAGCGCGCGCGAGATCGAGCGCAAGTACAGCCTGACCGCGAAGACGGCCTGGTTCGCGCTGCACCGCATCCGCGAGGCGATGACGCGCGAGCCACTTGCCGGCCTGCTCTCGGGCCGCGTCGTCGCCGATGAGACCTGGTTCGGCGGCAAGCCGAGCAACCGGCACGGCCATGACCCGAGAAAGAGCATCCAGGGCCGGCATGACAAGACGGCGATCATGTCGCTGGTGTCGCGCGAGACGGGCGAGGTCCGCTCGCAGGTGGTCAACAATGTGAAGCCAGCCACCCTGCGCTCCGTGCTGCGCGAGCATGTCGTCCCCTCGGCGACGCACCTGCACACGGACAGCGCCCGGAACTACCGGCTGATCGGGCACGAGTTCGCGAGCCACGAGGCGGTCAACCACACCAACCGCGAGTACGTGCGCGGCGACGTGACGACGAACCACGCGGAGGGCTACTTTGCGCAGCTCAAGCGGAGCCTGGACGGGACGCATCACCACGTCAGCCGCGAGCACCTGCCCCGCTACTTGGCGGAGTTCGACTTCCGGTACACGACCCGGCGCGACAGCGACACGGAGCGCATGGAGCGGATCATCCGGCGCGTCGCAGGCCGACGGCTGACCTATCGGCCAGCTCGCGGCGAAGCGTGCCGCTAGCTACTCGCGGAGGGACCCTCTAGACTAGGAGGGTCTAGCGAAACTCGCAACGCCCCGTGGCGGCGCGGGATCACGACGGGCGAGAATCGGCACGTACCCCGACATCGCGGGCAGGCTACCCCACCTGTCGGGTATGGCCCCGGTCCACCGGCGTTCCGTCCGACCCGTTCGGGCATATTTAGAGGAACAGACCCCGCTAGGTCAAATCAGCGGGGAACACGATGTGTTGGGGTCAGGGGCCGGGCGTCTAGAACGCCCGGCCCCCTACGCCAGGAGTTGGAGGGCCAACGTCTCGGCCCGTCTCCTGTCGATCTTGGGACGCGAGCAGGGAGCCGGAAGCGGCTCCCGCCATGCGGAAGTCTGCGCCGCCCAGCGCAGGGGCGAGCGCGAGTCGGGTAGGGGGCTGGCCTACCGCAAGCCTGGAGCGGATGCTGTGCATCTCATTGTCCGTGGCACTACCACTGTCTTCGGCATACGGGCATCCTTGCACCCGCTGAGGACAGAACGAGGAACGGCCCCACAGAGAACGCTCTGAGGGGCCGCTCCGCAGCATCCTTTGCCGAAGACGCCGCCAGGGACAACGGGGTCCAGTGTGGCAGTCCGGCAGGACGGAAACGTACAGCGCGGTGCACGCCCGTCGTAGCGGCCCGACCGCTCAGTCGGAACCGAGCTTGACGAGGCCCGGCTTCATGGCATTGAGGACCGCAATCATCTGGTCCCACGCCTCCTCCGTGAGAGGGAACGCCCCCTGCACGGTGACCCATTCAGCGCCGGACAGCGGCACCTGCACTGCTCGGTGCGCTGTTGGCGGAGGCGACGGTGGAGAGGATGGCGGAGGGTCGGTCCGATGGCCGCCCTGATTGGCCGCAGCGTTTGTGGCTGGCGGCGGTGTCACGCCAGGCTCCTGGCCCGGATCGTCTGACCCGTTTGCCGTCGTTTTGTCTTCTTCATCGGGAGAAAGCGTACCACCGCCGCCCAGACCTGCAAACGCGATCGTGGCCCGGAAGCGGGGGATGAAGTCGGAGACAGCACCCTCCGTGAATGCGCGTTCGAGCAGGAGGTAGTGCCGCAAGTTCGCATCGGAGGGCAACCCCTCGGGGTACTTGCTCAGCAGCTCTCTGTGGATGGTTGGAGCAAGAGCCGCCGCGCGGATCGCCTGCTGCCGCTCCTCCGACTCCTCCCGCTGATCGAGGACGATCGTAAGTGCGAGTCTCGTCAGGCGCACCTGGCGGTGCTCCTTGCTGCCCTCGTCGTCGATCAATCCGTACTTCTTGAGAGCGGCGAGTGCCAGGCGTCCGCCGCTGCTCTTGGCGCTGTAGCCCCAGTTGGAAAGCACTGCGCTCACGGGCGCGGCGTTTCGACCCTCATGGTTGTAGAGGATGCGTGCCCGCTCGATGGCGTCCTTGAGGCCGATCGCCGGATAGCTCGGGCTGCGCTGCTTTCTGGCCTTGTGCGTGGCGGGTTCAGGGGGAGCACCGTTTTCCATGCGCCGGAAGATAGCGGAGGGAGACAAGGCCGTCAATAGGAGCCCGTTCTTTTGTCTTCTGCTGTCTGCAAGTGGCAGAGACATATGGTAGACTTAAGTCTGTGGATAGCTTGCGCGCACAAGAGCACGGCCGCCTTCGCGGCAGTCGTGCGTCTGTGCGCAAGAACATCGGAGCGGTGCGCCGGGTCCACTCCGGCGGTCCAACTCGGCTCCGTAGCCGTGCGAGCAAGGTCCCAACTCGTACGGCGATCTCCGCGAGGGTGAGGGCGGTCGTTCCTGCGGCCGTCCTCACCGGAGATTTTAGCTCAGACCGGTTGCATCCGCAACAAAAAGTGACCCCCGCGGCGTTGGTGCGCCCGGGGGTCTGGACCACCGAGGTACTGTGGGGCGGCGATACGAGTCCTGAGCAGCTTGCAGCGAGCATGTCCGCGTCCCCCAGAAGCGGCGCTTTCCGAACCAAGATCGCGACCGCCAAGACGTTCGGACTGATCGAGGTTGGGCGCGGCAGACTGCGCCTGTCGAACCTTGGGCGACAGGTCGTCGACCCACAAACGCAAAGAGCAGCCCGCGTCAAGGCGTTCATGGGAGTGCCGCTTTTCGGTGCGATCTACAACGAGTACAAGGGCGGCACGCTCCCGCCGGACGCTGGCCTCGAGCGTAAGATTGCCGACCTTGGAGTCAGCTCGAAACAGACGGCGAAGGCACGTCAGGCCCTCATGCGTTCCGCCGAACAGGCCGGCTTCTTTCGTCACGGACGCGACCGGCTCGTGGAGCCGCATGTCGTTCCGTCAAGACAGGCAGGCGGCGGCGATCAGCAACACTCGCCCCACGGTGAGCGTGTGAAGCCGCCTGCGCCGGTTGCAGCGTCAAACGACCCCGTGCAATCGCTTTGGCTGACCCTGCTCCACGACGGGCGGTCATGGTCGGCCGAGAAGACGCACGAGTTCGTGGAGGCGGCGCGCAGACTCCACGAGGTGCTGTCCAAGACCTGAGAGGGTCGCCGCCGTAGTAGCGGGTACGCTTGGGGCATGTGTCCCAAGCGCGGTGACGAGCGCGTATCGCTCTATGGCCTCGCGCCAGAGGGGGCGTTGAGAGCGCTGCTCGCAGTCAGACCTGATGCGGCGGATAGAGAGGAGCCGGAGGACGACGGCTCCCGTCAGGGGGCTGAAAAGGCAGGCCCCGACCAGGGGCAGTAGGCGCTACTGCTCGCTCAAGCGAGCGTCGAAGACGCGCCCGAACTCCTCCATCGGCACGTCGAGCGCGTGCAGGACCGCGGCGACGCCCTCGAACGACGAGCCGCGCCGGCCGCCCTCCAGCTCAGCGACGAAGTTCCGTGAGCGGCCGGCAAGGTCGGCCACCTGCTCTTGCGTGAGGCGTCGGCGGGCGCGCAGCTCGCGCACGGTGTTGGCGAGCGCGCGGCGGTCGCGGACGAGCGGCGGGGTGGGTCTGCGGCTCACAGCGGGAAGCCTGCTGCGCTTCCGGCTTGACAGCCATACCGGGATTCAGGAAGGATGCCCAAAGCGCAGGGCATAGAGACCATGCCGTCGTGCAGAGCAGGGCCTTCACCCGCGCAAGGGGGCAAGCGCATCGGTCCCCCACCGCACAAGCGCTTGCTCCCGCCGGCGACAGGCAGGCGGCCCTTCCTCCCCCCACATCGCAAGCGAAGGGCCGCCTGCCCCGCCCCGCTCACTCGGCGTCGAGAAGGCGCGCCTCGAACGTGTCGACCAGCTCGCGCAGCGGCACGCCCAACCCGCGCGCCACGAGGATCAGCGCCTCGAACGTCGTCGCCCGCCGGCCCTGCTCAAGCTCGCCGACGTAGTTGCGGGACACCCCGGCCGCGTGTGCAAGCTCCTCCTGCGTCATGCGCCGACGCGCACGCAGCTCGCCCACCGCGAGCGCCAGGGCGCGACGCTCGCGCGGCAGGGGATCAACCACGCCCGGCAGCCTTCCCGAGCGCGGGTCAGGCTTCCAGACGTGGACTTGGGCACCATGCCCAAGCTGTAGGGCATGAACACCCGGATCGGGGTAGCTCAGTAGGAAACTTCGGCAACGACCTCGACTCCGGGGAGCTGCTTCACGATCACGACCCCCTCCGCGACGAACTGGTCAACGCAGAGGATCGTGCGCCCGAACGCCTTCATCCGGACAGGCAGGTTGCTCGCGCTGACCTCCTGCTCCACCGGAGCCTCGAACCGGATGCCCACCGGCTTGCCGTTCTGGCCAGTGTTGATGAGGCGTCGATCCTGCTCGTCGGTCACGAAGCGGATCGCGCGCGATCCAAGCGCAGAACCGGGCGTGGCCACGGCTTCAAGATGCCCCGCGACCGAGGGCCCGCGCCGTGCCGCCAGCCGGAAGCGGACGCGCTCACGCGCAAACGCGATGGAGCCAGGACGCAACCACTGCGCCAGGCACGAACCGGCCCACAGGCTGACGCCGATCACGAGCGCGATCCCTATGCCGAGGGGCTCGATCATCGCCGCCGCGACGACGGCCGCCGTGAGTGCCCGCCCGATCTCGCGCGCTTCGAGCCGCACCCGCGCAGCATAGCCACGCTTGGGTTTGTCACGTCACACATCGCCGAAAAAAGCGCTGGCTAGCAGCGCTTTTCGCGGATGGCGAGACCCGGACTCGAACCGGGGACACCACGATTTTCAGTCGTGTGCTCTACCAACTGAGCTATCTCGCCGTGACGGGCCATGGTAGCCGGTCCGCGCGGGCCGTTGCCCTGTCGTGACGGGCGATCGGGCCCGCCGCTCAGCCGGCGTCACCCGCCTCGCTGGTCCGCACCCGCGCCGCCTCCGCCTGCCGCAGCTCGATGCGCCGGATCTTCCCCGTCAGCGTCTTCGGCAGCTCGTCCACGAACTCGACCAGCCGCGGGTACGCGTACGCCGACAGGTGCTCGCGCACGAACGCCTTGATCTCCTCCGCCAGCGCGTCGGAGCCCGCAAAGCCCTCCGCCACCACCACGAACGCCTTCACGACCGTCCCGCGCCGCTCGTCGGGCGACGCCACCGCTGCCGCCTCCCGCACCGCCGGGTGCTCCAGGCACGCCGACTCGACCTCGAATGGCCCGATCCGGTACCCGGCCGAGATGATCACGTCGTCGGCGCGGCCCTCGTACCAGTAGTACCCCTCCGGGTCGCACGACGCCGCGTCCTTCGTGTGGAACCACTCGCCGCCGAACGTCTCGCGCGCGGCCTCCTCGTTGCGCCAGTAGCCCAGCGGGTAGTGCGGGTTCGAGCGCGCACGCAGGCAGATCTCGCCGCGCTCGCCGACCTCGACCGGCTGCTCGTCCTCGTCCAGGATCGCGACCTCCCACCCCGGCATCGGCCGGCCCATCGATCCCTCGCGCACCTCCATGAAGGGGTAGTTCGCGACGAGCGGGTATGACTCCGTCAGCCCGTAGAAGTCGAGCACGGTCAACCCGTACTGCTCGCGGAACCAGCGGATCGCCTCGGGGTTCAGCGGCTCTCCCGCCGAGCACACGCGCCGGAACGCGCACGGGTACCGCGTCCCCGCGTCCGCGATCCCCATCATCGAACGCATCGCCGTCGGCGTCGTGAAGACGTTCGTCACCGCGTGCCGCGACAGGAACGCGAGCTGCTCGTGCGGGTCGAAGCCGCCTCTCCGCTGGAAGACGTACTGCACCGCGCCCAGCCGCCACGGCCCCAGCAGCGGCGCGATCCCGGCCGCCCACGCCCACTCGCCCATCCCGTGGAAGCGCTCGCCGGCCTGCACCTCGTGGCAGTAGGTGAACTCCTCGTGCGCGAGCAGGTACCGGTGCGCGTGCACGATCCCCTTCGCGAGCCCGGTCGTGCCGGACGTGTAGTAGAGCTGCGCGGGATCGTCGGCCGTCGTCTCGACCGCGATCGGATCGGTCGGCGCGCCCGCGAGCAGCCCCTCGCCGTCGTCGAGCACGAGCACGCGTGCGCGCGCATCCTCCGCGAAGCGGTCGGCGTTCGCGCGGTCGGTCACGAGCACGGTCGGCTCCGCGTCACTCAAGCGGTGCCGGATCCCCTCGTCCCCGTACAGCACGCTCATCGACAGCAGGATCGCGCCGAGCTTCCAGGTCGCGAGGAAGATCGCCGCCGTCTCCGGCGTCGGCGGCAGCACCACCGCCACGCGATCCCCCCGCGAGACGCCCGCCGCGCGCAGCACGTGCGCCGCCTGGTTGGCGAGGTCCTGCAGCTCGCCCCACGTCAGGTCGCGCCGCGCGCCGTCGAAGCGCTCCCACACCATCGCGAGCTTCTCGCGCGGGTGCTTGTCGCACACGTCCTGCGCGACGTTGTAGCGCGGCGGAACCTCCCAGCGGTGCTGCGCGCACGCTTCCTCATAGGAGCTGAACCCCATCCGACCTCTCCTCGTACGTGGGACCGGCGCGAGCCTACCCGGCGACCGGCGCGGGCGAAAGGGGGGCCGGGGTAGCATCGCTGCACGATGAACCCGCGCAGCCTGCTCACGACGCTTGCCGTCGGTCGCCTCATGATCGGCGCGGCCCTTGTCGCCAAGCCGCAGTCGCAGGTCGGCGCCGGCTGGGTCGGCAAGGAGGAGGCGAGCCGGCCGAGCACCGGCCTGCTGTTCCGCTCCGTCGGCGCGCGCGACATGGCGCTCGCGCTCGGCACGCTCGCGGCGCAGCGCAGTGGCAGCCCGCTCAAGCCGTGGCTGCTCGGCGCGACCCTCGCCGATACGGTCGACCTCGCCGCCACCTTCGCCGCCGGCAAGGCGATCCCCGCCAAGGGCAAGGCGGCGATCGCGCTGCTCGCCGGCGGAGCGATCGTGCAGCAGCTCGCGATCGCGCGCCGCGTCGAGGCCTGAGGCCGCAGCCGCCGCGCGGCGGCTAGAGCCCGGCCCAGCGCTCGAGCTGCGGCAGCGGGTCGATCGGCTCGCCGCCTCTCGCGTGCCAGCCGCCGATCCAGATCTCGAAGTGCAGGTGGGGACCGGACGCGTCGCCGGTCGCGCCGACCTGCGCGAGCTGCTGCCCGGCTCGCACCGCGTCGCCGGGGGCGACGAGGACCGAGCCCCGCAGCAGGTGCATGAAGGCGTAGTCGCGCTCGTCGCTCGTCCCGTGCACGATCAGGTAGATCCCCGCGCCGCCCGGCTGGTTTGCCTTCACCGTCACGAGCCCCGCGACGGGCGCGACGATCGGCTGGCCGCTCGCGGCGACGACGTCCTGGCCCTGGTGGACGTGTCCGAGCCGACGGGCGCCGAAGCGCGCGCCGTCACCGCCGAAGCTGAAGGGGCCATGCACCGGGAAGACGCCGGAGACGGTCGGAACGAGCGGCGCGGGCACGACCGGCTTCGGCGCGGGCTGTCTCGCCTTCGCTCGCGGCGTCGCCGTCCTTCGGTGCACGACCTTGGGTCGAGGCGGCTTGTGACCCGCGAGCGCACCACCGGTGCGGGAGCTGGTGGCTCTCTGCGCCGGCGCGACGCCCGGCGCTGCTCCGCCGACGGAGCCGCCGGTTGCGGGACCGCCGACCACCTCACCCCCCGGGGCCGCGCCGCCGGCATTCACCGCTGCCGCACTGGCCGGCAGCGCCGCCGCCGCGGCCCCGAGAGCTGTGAGGAGAAGCGTGGCGCGAATCGATCGAGCCATCCTCCGTACAGTCGGTGTATCGGCAGCGAGCGCGGAACCCTGCAGTTCGCCTTGCACGACGTCGATCGCGAAAGCCCGTGCATCAGCCTCCGCGACGGTCTTCGCACGGACCTGCTCAGCCGTCCAGCAGCCGCAGCAGCAACGCCAGCGCGCCCGCCTTCGACAGCGGCTCGTTGAGGTTCCCGCACTTCGGCGACTGCACGCACGACGGGCAGCCGCGCTTGCATCCGCACTCGGCGATCAGGCGGTGCGCGTCGCCGACGAGCCGCTCGAAGCCGCGGTAGCCGGCGCGCGTGATCCCGACCCCGCCGGGGTGGCCGTCGTAGATGAAGATCGTCGGCCGCCCCGTCTGCGGGTGCGCGTTCGTGGAGAGCCCGCCGATGTCCCAGCGGTCGCACATCGCCAGCAGCGGCAGCACCGCGATCTGCGCGTGCTCGGTCGCGTGCAGCGCGCCGAGCAGCCGCTCGATCCCGAACGCGGCGTCGGCGCCGAGGGCGGACAGCTCGTCCAGCTCGTACCACAGCGCCTGCGTCGTGAAGGCAGTCTCCGGCAGCTCCAGGGCGCGGAAGTCGATGTGCTGGTGGTCCGCGAGCGCCTTGCGCTGGTAGCCGGTCACGACCTCCGTCACGACGACGGTGCCGAACGACAGCTGCACGCCCATCGCCTCGCGCCGCTCCACGAGCCGCTCGATCGCGGTCGTCGTCTCGCGCCTGGGCTGCGTGAACCAGTCGCCGTCGAACGGCTGCAGCAGCGCTCGGCGGTCCGCGAGATCGAGCTGCACGACCTCGTAGGCGCGTCCCAGGTGCAGGTACACCGCGCCCTCGTGCACCGTCGAGAACGCGCGCGCCGCCTCGAGCGTCCCGATCATCTCCCCGCTCGCGACGTCGATCAGCGAGAACACGTCGGCCGACGACGAGCGCAGCGGCACGCGCGCGGCCGGGTAGTCCTCCGGGGCGCGCAGCTGCAGCATCCCGCGCCGCTCCACCAGCAGCCCGGCGCTCACGAGCCGCTCGGCGTGCTCGTGCCATCTGGGGCCGAGCACGTCCGCCTCGCCCTGCGCCAGCGGCCCCTCGTGCGCGGCGCACAGCAGATGCGCGGCGTGGATCTGCTCCGACTCGTGGTCGAGGATCGCCGCCTCGACGGGGCGGCCGAGGAACTCGTCCGGATGCCGGCAGAAGAACTGATCCAACGCGTCCTCGCCCGCGACGTACACCGCCAGCCCTCTGCCGCGCCGCCCCGCGCGGCCCCACATCTGCCGCAGCGACGCGACCGTCCCAGGGAACGTCACGCAGATCGCCGCGTCGAGCTCGCCGATGTCGATCCCCAGCTCGAGCGCGTCGGTCGCGACGACGCCGAGCAGGTCGCCGCGCGTCAGCCGCTCCTCCAGCTCGCGCCGCTGCTGCGACGTGTAGCCGGCGCGGTAGGGCGCGATGCGGTCCGCGAGGTCGGGGCGGTCGCCGCTGGTGAGCCGCGCGGTCGCGTGGCGCAGGATCAGCTCGACGGCCTTGCGCGACTTGATGAAGCAGATCGTCCGCGCGCCGGCACGCACGAGATCGGCGAACAGGTCGGCGGCCTCGCTCAGCGCGGACGCGCGCACCCCCAGCGCCTCGTCGAGCATCGGCGGGTTCCACATCGCGATCTTGCGCTCGGGCGCCGGCGCGCCGTCGCGGTCGATCAGCGCGATGTCCTCCAAGCCGGTCAATCGCTCCGCCAGCTCGAGCGGGTTCGCGACCGTCGCGCTCGCCAGTAGGAAGCGCGGCTCGGTCCCGTACGCGGCGGCGATCCGCCGCAGCCGCCGCAGCACGTTCCCGACATGGGAGCCGAACACGCCGCGGTAGACGTGCGCCTCGTCCACCACCACGACCGCGAGGTTCGCGAGGAAGTCCCCCCACGCACGGTGGTTGGGGAGGATCCCGACGTGCAGCATGTCGGGGTTCGTCAGCACGACGTTCGCCTTCGCGCGGATCGCTCTGCGCTCCGGCTGCGGCGTGTCGCCGTCGTAGATCGCCGGGCGGATCCGCGGGAGCTTGAGCGCCGCCAGCGCCCGCGCCTGATCCTGCGCCAAGGCCTTCGTCGGATACAGATACAAGGCGCGAGCGCGCGGGTCGACGAGCAGCTGCTGCAGCGTCGGCAGGTTGAAGCACAGCGACTTGCCCGAGGCGGTGCCCGTCGTCACGATCAGCGGCCCGTCCATCGCAGCCAGCAGCGCCTCCCGCTGGTGCGTGTGCAGCGCCACGATCCCCACGCGCTTCAGCGCCGCGCGCAGCTCGTGGTGCAGCTCGCCGGGGATCGGCACCGCGTGGCCGGCGCGCGGCGGCACCGTCGACTCGTGCACGAGCCGCTCGTCCGCCCGCCCGCGCTCCAGCAGCCCCGCCCACGGCTCGTGCTCCGCTCTCGTGTGCGCGACCGCCATCGCGTCGATGGTACGCGCCGCCCGCGTGCGAGACTCCACGGCCGATGCGCTGCGTCTACGTCGACCTCGATGGCACCCTGCTCGGCCCCGGCGCCTCGCTGCTGCGCGACGCCGACGGCGACTTCAGCCTCGATGCCGTCCGCGCGCTGCAGGCGTGCCACCGCGCCGACGCGGAGGTCGTGATCTTCTCCGGCCGCCGGCAGGCGCAGGTGATGGAGGACGCGCGCCTGATCGGCCAGAGCGCCTACATCTTCGAGGCCGGCTCGGGGCTCGTCGTCGACGGCGAGCTGGAGTGGCTCACAGGCGGGCTGGAGCCAGACGCGGAGGGCGTCACGATCCACGACCAGATCGAGGCGTGCGGCGCGCCCGCGCTGCTGCTCGAGCGCTACGCGGGGAGGCTCGAGCACCACGCGCCGTGGCATGTGAACCGCGACGTCTCGCACCTCTTCCGCGGCCTCGTCGACGCCGCCGAGGCCGATGCGCTGCTGGAGCAGCACGGCCATGGCCACCTGCGCCTGGTCGACAACGGCGTCGTGCGCTCGCGGTCCGCCGACCTCGCCGCGCTGCCGCTCGTGCGCGCCTACCACCTCGTGCCGAAGGCGGCCTCGAAGGCCGGCGCCGTCGCGCGCCACACGCAGATCCGCGGCTACGCGCCGGAGGAGTGCATCGCGATCGGCGACTCGCGTGAGGACCTCGGCGCCGCCACCGCCGTCGGCGCCTTCTGGCTCGTCGGCAACGCGCTCGCGAAGGACCCGACGCTGCGCGACGCGATCGCCGGCCGTCCCAACGTCCGCATCGCCGAGGGCACCTACGGCGCCGGCGTCTACGAGGCCGTCGTCACGACGCTCGCCGAGCGCACCTGAGCCGCGGCCCGCAGGTCAGGCCGCGACCGGCTGGCGCTCCGCCCGCGGCGGCGGCGGCGGCGCAGGCGCGACCGCGACGGGCGGCACATCCCGCTCCCGCTCACCACTGCCGCTCTCCGGCAGCGCCAGCTTGACGATCTTCTTCACGACGCTGCCGAACTGCGTCCCGAGCGGCCCGGCGTTGTACGGCAGCCCGTAGCGCTCGCAGATCTCGCGCACCTCGACCGCCAGCTCGCCGTAGCGATGCGCCGGCAGGTCGGGGAACAGGTGGTGCTCGATCTGATGGCTGAGGTTGCCGCTCAAGATGTGGAACAGCTTGCCGCCGGTGAGGTTGGCCGAGCCGAGCAGCTGGCGGTGGTACCACTGGCCGCGCGTCTCGCCCTGCGTCTCCTCCTCGGTGAACTCGTGCGTGCCCTCGGGGAAGTGACCGCAGAAGATGATCATGAACGCCCACACGTTGCGCACGGCGTTCGCGGTCATGTTGCCGGCGAACGTCATCGGCGCGGACGGGCCCGCGAGCAGCGGGAAGAGCGCGTAGTCCTTCAGCGCCTGCCGGCGGCCCTTGCGCCAGATCGCGCCCAGCATCTCGCCCTTGTCCTTCCACGACGCCTTGCCGGCGGTGACGCGCTCGACCTCGAGGTCGTGCAGCGCGACGCCCCACTGGAAGAACAGCGCCAGCAACACCGCATACACGGGGTTGCCGAGGTAGTAGGGGTTCCAGCGCTGCTCCTCGGACATCCGCAGCACGCCGTAGCCGATGTCGCGGTCCTTGCCGAGGATGTTCGTGTGCGTGTGATGCATGTAGTTGTGCGAGTGGCGCCACTGCTCCGACGGGCAGGCGCTGTCCCACTCGAACGCATGGCCGTTGACCGCCGGATCGTTCATCCAGTCGTACTGGCCGTGCATCACGTTGTGGCCGATCTCCATGTTGTCGAGGATCTTGGAGAGCGACAGCGCGGCCGTGCCGGCGACCCAGGCGGGCGGCAGGAAGCTGAGGAACAGCAGCCCGCGGCCGCCGATCTCGAGTGCGCGCTGCGTCGTGATGACGCGGCGGATGTAAGCGGCGTCGCGCTCGCCGAGGTCGGCGATCACGCGCTCGCGGATCGCGTCGAGCTCGCGCCCGAAGGCGTCGAGCTGCTCGGGGGTGAGTTGCGGCGGTGAGGTCGTGCTCATGGCGTTGGCTCCTGAAGTGATCGAAGGATCAGATGTCGAGCGTCACGTCGCCGACGGGCACGTTGACGCAGATCTGGATCAGCTCGTCCGGCGCGGTCGAGACCTCGCCGGTGCGCACGTCGCGCACGGCGCCGTCGAGCTTGCGGCAGCTGCACGTGTGGCAGATCCCCATGCGGCAGCCGGACTGCGGCGTGAGGCCGGCCGCCTCGGCCTGGTCGAGCAGCGGCGTGCCGCTGCCGGCCGCCTCGCGTCCGCTGCGCGCGAAGCGCACGCGCCCGGCGACGGCTCCCCCGCCTGCGTCCACGACTGCCGGGGAGGGCGGCTCGAAGCGCTCGACGAACAGCCGCTCCTCATGTCGGTTCTCGACCCACATGCCGCGCACCGCCTCGACCAGGCCTGTCGGGCCGCACGCGAACGTGTGCGCCTCGGCCGGGTCGACGCCCGCCGCGCGCACGTGCGCGGGGCCGAAGCGCCCGCGCAGCTCGCCGGCGCTCGACTGCCGCGCGTAGCCGTGCAGCAGGCGCACGTTCGTATGCCGCGCCGCCAGCGCGCGCAGCTCGGCGGCGTACGCGACGTCGTGCTCGTCGCGCGCGTAGTGGAGGAATGCGATCGGGCCGTCGTAGCCCTCCTCGCAGAGTGTCCGCAGCATCGACATCACGGGGGTGATCCCGCTGCCGCCGCTGATCAGCAGCAGCGCACGCGGCCGCTCGTCGGGCAGTGCGAAGTCGCCGTCGGCGGGGGAGAGCGAGACGACCATGCCGGGGCGAGCGCTCGCGCGCAGGAACGGCGAGACGTGGCCGTCGGGCTGCGCGTGCGCGGTCAGCTCGACCAGGTCACCGGCATGCGCGGAGGAGGCGGGCGAGTAGCAGCGAGTGTGGCGCACGCCGTCGATCTCGACGCTCGCGCGGACGAACTGGCCGGCGCGGAAGCCGGCCCAGTTCGCGTTCGGCCGCAGCGTGAGCGTGACGCTGCGCGCCGTCGCGCGATGGACCGCGACGAGCTCGGCGCGCACCTCGCGCAGCGAGAAGGCGGGCCGCACCAGCTCGATGTAGCGGTCGACGCCGTGGGGCGTCGTCAGGGCCTCGGCCAGCGCGGAGCCGAGCAGGCGGCGGGCGAGGCGATTGGGACGGGGTGGGGCGGTAGGCGTCGGCGACACGGCCGATCTCCCTCAGTTTCAGTGAACAGTCGTGCACAGAGTAGGTGGGAACATCCGATCTGTCCAGGTAAGCTGTGTGACATGGGGCACAGCAAGTCCGCGAACATAGCGACACTGAGAGCAGTGAAGGCGGCGCGCCTGACGCGCGCCGAGCAGAAGGAGCGCACCCGGATCGCGCTGCTCGACGCAGCGCTGCGGCTGCTGGAGCGCAAGAGCTTCGGCAGCCTCGGCCTGCGCGAGGTGGCGCGCGAGGCGGGCGTCGTGCCGACCGCGTTCTACCGCCACTTCGAGTCGATGGAGGAGCTCGGCCTCGTGCTGATCGACGACTCCTTCCGCACGCTGCGCCGGATGATCCGCGACGCCCGCTCCGAGCCGCTCGCCTACGGCGACGTGATCCGCAGCTCGGTCGAGATCCTCGTGCGCCACGTCCATGCGCACCGGCTTCACTTCCGCTTCGTCGCGCGCGAGCGCTCAAGCGGAGTGCCCGTCCTGCGGCAGGCGATCCGCGCCGAGATCCGCCTCTTCAGCAGTGAGCTGGCGACCGACCTCGCGCGCTTCCCCTACCTCGACCGCTGGAGCACGGAGGACCTCGGCATGTTCGCGACGTTGATCGTCAACACGATGGTCTCGACGGCCGAGGAGATCGTCGAGGCGCCGAGCGGGCGCCCGGAGGCGGAGCGGGAGATCGTCCGCCGCGCCGAGAAGCAACTGCGGCTGATCGCCTTCGGCGTGCCCGTGTGGCGCAGCGAGGGTGCGGCGGCGCCCGACGCGGGCGACGGCGAGCCGGCCGCGCCGACGTAGGTCGTAGAGCGCAGCCCGGCTGCTCGCCGGCGCGGGACGAAGCTAGGCGTCGTCAGGCCGTGCGCCCCCGAACCACACGCGCACGCGCGCCCACCCGCGCTGCCAGCCGCCGTGTCGCACCTGCTCGCGCCAGCGGGCCGGCGGCGGGACGGTCGCGCGCACCAGGGCGACCCACTCGCCGAGTGGCAGCTCGCCGGCGATCAGGCGGCGCAACGCGTCGTTGACGGGCGCCTCGATCCCCGCCCCGGCGAGCGCGCGCGCGAGCAGCGGGACCGACTCGAGCGACTCGACCGCCTGGCCGATCCGCGCCGGGATCTCGCTCGCCGGGACGCCCCGCGCGAGCAGCTCTCCCGCACGCCTGTTGCGGCTCTGCGGCGCGAGCGCGGTCGCCACCAGGTCGCCCGTGCCGGCGAGGCCGATCATCGACTCCGGGCGCGCGCCGAGGCGCTCGGCATAGCGCCACACCTCGGCGAAGATGTGGCCGGCGGCGGCGCCCGCGGCGTTGAGGCCCTGCGCCTCCGTCGCGCCGGCAGCCAGTGCGGCCGCGTTCTTCGCGGCGCCCGCCAGCTCCACGCCGACCGGGTCGTTCGACTGCTCGCACACGACGCCCGCGCGGATGAACATCGCCGCGAGCTGGCCGGCGAGCGCCTCATCGCTCGACGCGGCGACGAGCCCGGCGCCGTCGCGCACCATCTCCTGCGCGTGCGCGGGGCCGCCGATGCAGGCGACCCGCGCGGTGCCGAAGCGGGAGCGCAGCATCGCCGTCGGCGGCGTCCCGTCCGGCGGCACGAGCCCCTTCGCGAGCGAGATGACCGCGGCGCGGCGCGACAGGCCCGCCTGCTCCAAGCCTGCGATCACCGAGCCGAGCCCGAGCGAGGGGACCGCGAGGAACACGAGCTCGGCGCGTGTGAGGCCGGCCGACGTCGGCTCGATTCGCAGCTCGCGCGGCAGCTCCACGCCGGGCAGGTACTCGCGGTTCTCGCGCGCCTCGACGAGCGCGTCGGCCTGCTCGCGCGTGCGCGTCTGCAGCGTCGTGCGCATCCCGCCACGCGCGAGCAGCACCGCGACGGCCGTCCCGAACGAGCCGGCGCCGACGACGACGGCCCGCCGCAGTGGCGGGGGAACGGGGAGCTGGGGGCGCGGGCGAGGTGCCACGAGCCGGCGAGCCTAGCGCTGAGCGGCTCAGACCAGCGTCGCGAGCCGGCGCCCGGCCGTCTCGAGTGCGTCTGCGTCGCCTGCCTCCAGCACCGCCTGCAGATCGAGGATGCGTGCCCCGAACGCGTCGAGCGTGCGCGAGCCCACGGCCGCGAAGCAGGGGATCCCGCCCTGACGCGCGCGCGTCGCGATCTCGCCGGGCGCTTTGCCCGCCAGCGTGCCGAGGTCGAGCCGGCCCTCCCCGACGATCACCGCGTGTGCGGCGCGCATGCGCGCGTCGAAGTCGAGCTGCGCGAGGACGAACGACGCACCGCCCTCCAGCCGCGCGTCGCACGCCGCCCACAGCGCGCCCGCGAGCCCGCCGCCCGCGCCGCCGTGCGCCACGCCGCGCGGGTCGCGCGGCAGCCGCGCGGCGAGCGCGTCGACCTGGCGCCCGAGCGCCTGCGCGCGCGAGCGCTCCAGCTCGCCGGCGCCGGCCAGCGCCTCCGCGACGCGCTCGACCGACGTGCGCACGTCGCACAGCAGCACGAGCGCCGCGCGCAGCCCGCCGCCGGCCGCGATCGCCTCGACCGCCCCGGCGCCGCCGTCTGCCGCCACGAGATCGCCCGCGCCGGCGATCACGACCTCGACGCCGGTCGCGTCGACCGCGAGCAGCAGCTCGCCGACCGCCGCGCTCGAGGCAGCGTCGTCCGTCGCGTCGAGCACCTCGTGCAACTCGACGAGCGCCGTCGCCCCGTCCTCGATCAGGCCGATCCCGACCGAGCTGCCGTCGACCTCCACCGCGGCCGTCTCGCCGCCGAGCGCGGGCAGCAGCACCTCGAGCGTCCCGACGCCGCCGTCGGCGACCGGGCACGGGTCGATCGGCCAGCCGCCAGCCTCGAGCCCGCGCGCGAGTGCGGCCGCGACCTCGGGCGCGCGCAGCCTCCCCTTGAAGGCGGTCGGGGAGACGAGCAGCGGCGCGCGGACGGTCGAGGCGGTCACCTACCGCATCCTGCCACGCTCAGGGCGTTCTGCAGAGGTACAGCAGTCCGAGCGCGCCGAGCGAGACGGTGATCGTCGTGGCGGCGGAGCGCCAGCCGGAGGAGATCTGCGCCTGCACCGCGTACTGGCCCGGCATGAGCGTGACGGCCGGCAGCTGGTAGAACGTCGCGCTCGTGGTGGTGGTCCCGCCGCTCGGCAGCGTGACGGCGTAGACGATCGTGTCGCCGGCCGGCGGCGCGACCGCGTCCCACAGGATTCTGCTGCTGGCGAGCGAGGTCAGCCCGCTGCAGCGGATGTTGCCCGGCGTCGGCACGGTGTAGGCGGCGAGGCTCGTTCCGGAAGTCGTCACGGTCGCTGCGAACGCCGCCCACGCGGCGGGGGCGGCCCACGGCGACGTCCCCAGCGCGGCAGCTGCGACGGCGGCGGCGAGCGCGCGGCGCCTCATGCGTGCAGCGGGCCTCTCCGCCGCCGCGCGCGCCCGGGCTGCTCGGGCGCGTCGCGCCGCCGGCGGATCGCCACCCACGCGAGCGCGAGCAGCCCGGTCGCGACGCCGAGCCAGTACTGCACCCAGCGGCCGCCGAGCCACGTCAGCGGCCGCCCGACGGCCGGCACCACGAGTACCGGGCGCTCGACGCTGCGGACCGTCACGGCCGGGTCGGCGGCGCGATTGCGGTCTCCGCGCAGCACGAGCGTCATCGACCCGTCGCCCGCCGGTCGCGCACGACGCACGCGATGCATGATGCGCCGCCCGTCGCTGCGCCGGATCGCCACCACCTCGCCGACGGTGACGTCGGTCGCCGGCTGCGGCCGCACGAGCACGACCGTGCCGACGGGCATCGCGGGTGCCATCGAGCCGGTTCTGATGACGAGCGGGCGCGCGCCGATCAGCAGGCCCCACGCGGTCAGCAGCAGGCACGCCGCGCCGACCAGCGCGAGCAGCCAGCTCGCGCCGGCGAGCGCGATCCCGCGGGCGCGCTCATGCGCTCGCGGTGAACGAGAACGTGGCATTCGTCGTCAGCCCCTGCAGCGTGTTGCTCGCGCTCGAGGGCAGCTGCACCTTGAAGCAGAGGAACTCGCTCACGCCGCTTGCGAGCGGGCGGGACGCGACGGCTGCGCTGCCGAGCCCGGCAGCCTCTGCGTACACGGTCGTGCTCGACGCGTTGTAGTCAGTCGCCGCGCAGGTCGCGCTCGGCACGACCTTGATGCCGATCGTCAACGCGGCCGCAAGCGTCGCGGAGCCGGTGGTCGCGGTCGCCATCGTGTAGCTGAAGTCGTTGCTTCCGCCGTTGGAGACTCTGAGCGCCGCATAGCTGACGGCGCCCGGCGTGATCCCGCTCATCGACAGCGACGTGAACGCGGCGGTGCCGAGCTGGTCATTGGCTCTGATCACGACCGTGCCGGTCGAGAAGCCGGAGGTCGCGGTCACGTTGTCGGTGAAGGCGGAGAAGGCGCCGGCCCAGGACAGGGCCACGAGCGGCCCGACTGCGAGGATCGCGCGGACACGCCGAGTTGAGGGGATTCGCATGCGACCTCCCGCGGTCGATGGGCAACTCGTTACGCGGCGAGGCATCGGCCAATTACTCAATTCTCTTTAGAGCAATCAGGAAAATCCGCTGACCTTGGCGCGCTGCCGCGCGGATTCGCAAGGCGCCTCGCGCCGGCGGCGCCTTCGTGCGAACCTTCCAGCGATGGCCCGCGAGCACACGACGATCGAGGTCGCCGGCCGCGAGGTCAGACTCTCGAACCCCGGCAAGCTCTACTTCCCGGCGGCCGGGCACACGAAGAAGGACCTCGTCGACTACTACCTCGCGGTCGCCGACGCGGCGCTGATCCACCTGCGCGAGCGCCCGACGGTGCTCAAGCGCTACGTCGACGGGATCGAGGGCGAGCCGTTCTTCCAGAAGCGGGTCCCCGACAGAGCACCCGAGTGGCTGGAGACCGCGACCGTCAGATTCCCCAGCGGGCGCGAGGCGCGCGAGCTGGTGGCGAACGACGCAGCGCACCTCGCGTGGGCCGTCAACCTGGGCGTGATCGACTTCAACCCGTGGCCGGTGCGCCGCGCCGACCTCGACAGCCCCGACGAGCTGCGCGTCGACCTCGACCCGACACCGGAGGCGAGCTGGGACGACGTGCGCCAGGTCGCGCTGTGCGTACGCTCGGTGCTCGACGACCACGGCCTGATCGGCTTCCCGAAGACGTCGGGCTCGCGCGGAATCCACGTCAACGTGCGCGTCGTGCCCGAGCACGACTTCACCGAGGTGCGCCGTGCGGCGCTCGCGCTCGCGCGCGAGGTCGAGCGCCGCGTCCCCGAGCTGGCGACGAGCAAGTGGTGGAAGGAGGAGCGCCACGGCGTCTTCGTCGACTACAACCAGAACGCGCGCGACCGCACCGTCGCGTCCGCCTGGTCGGTGCGCCCGCTGCCCGACGCGCGCGTCTCGATGCCGCTCACGTGGGATCAGATCCCCGATGTCGAGCCGGCCGACTACACGCTCGCGAGCGTCCCTGCCCTGCTCGCCGAGCACGGCGACCCGCACGCGGCGATCGACGAGCACCCCGGCTCGCTCGACGCCCTGCTCGCGCTCGCCAAGCGCGACGAGGAGGAGGGTCTCGGCGACGCCCCCTGGCCGCCACACTTCGCCAAGCAGCGCGGCGAGGCGAGACGCGTCCAGCCGAGCCGCGCCCGCAGATCCGACTAGGCGCCCGCCCGCCCGCTCAATCCGCCAGCTGCTCGATCCCGCACTCGCGCGGCGGCTTGTCGTCGCGCCAGCGCTGGAGCTTCGCGCCGTGGCGGATGCGGTGGCGGCTGACGTGGTCGAAGGAGATCTCGATTACGAGCTCGGGCCGCAGCGCGACCCACTCCAGCTCCTTGTCACTCTTCCAGCGGCTCGGGTCGGCGCTGCCGCGCTCGCCGCTCGCGTAGGGCGCGAGTCTGTCGATCAGCGCCCGTCTCTCGGCGGCCTTCAGTCCGGACGTGTGGCCGACGGTCCGCAGCTCGCCGTCGGCGTCGTAGAGGCCGAGGATCAGCGAGCCGACCGTGCGCTCCTCCTTGCCCGGCCGCCAGCCGACCACGACCGCGTCGATCGTGCGCACGCGCTTGATCTTCGCCATGCCCTCGCGGGTGCCCGGGCGGTAGGGCGCATCCAGCTCCTTCGCGATGACGCCCTCCGCGCTGTCGAGCCACGTGTGCGCGTCCGCGGCGCTGCGCACGCACGGCGTCAGTTCGACCGGTGGCGCGAACGGGAACGCCTCCAGCGCCGCCCGCCGCTCCGCGAACGGCAGCTCCAGCAGCGTCGCGTCGTCGCGCGCGAGCAGGTCGAACGCGACGAAGCGCGCCGGCGTCTCCTCCGCCAGCCGCGCGATCCGCGAGGCGGCGGGGTGGATGCGGTTCGAGAGCGCGTCGAAGTCCTGGCGGCCGTCGGCGCCGTCGATCACGATCTCGCCGTCGAGCACGTAGCGGCCTGGCGGGAAGCGCAGCTCCGGGAAGTAGCGCTCGAGCGGTCTACCGCCGCGCGACTGGAGCGCGACGGCGTCCCCATCGACGAACGCGAGCGCCCGGAACCCGTCCCACTTCGGCTCGAACGCCCACCCGTCGCCGTCCGGCAGCGCGGCGCGCGAGCGCGCGAGCTGCGGCGCGAGGGGAGGGGAGAGCGGGAGCGCCACGGCCATGCGATCGTATCGAGCGCAGTTGCAGCACCAGCGCTGCGCTGACGACGAGCGCGCCGCCGAGCAGCTGCGGCGCGGTGAGCCGCTCGCCGAGCACGACGAACGCGAGCAGGCACGCGAGCGGCGGCTCGAGCGTCGCGAGGATGCTGGCGCGTCCCGGCCCCAGCCGCGCAACGCCGGCGAGGAACGCGCCGATCGCGAGCAGCGTCGAGCAGAGCGCGAGCGTCAGCGCGCACGCCCACGCCTGCGCGCTCATCGCGAGGTGCAGCGTCCCGGCGGCGCTCCCGGCCGTGACGAACGCGACGGCCGCGCCGCTGCACACGAGCGCGGCGAACGTCGGCGCCGGCAGGTGCGCCCCGACGCGCGCCGCCGTCAGCACGTAGCAGGCGAACAGCGTCGCGCCGCCGAGCGCGAGCGCGATCCCGAGCGGGTCGAGCGCGCCGCTGCCGGCGCCGGCGCCGGCGAGCACGAGCGCGACGCCGCTCAGCGACAGCGCGAGTGCGACCATCCGCCGCCGCGAGAACGGCTCGTGCCGCAGCGCGATCGCGCCGAGCACGACGAGCGCCGGGTAGGTGAACATCAGCAGCTCGGCGAGCGAGACGTGGATCCGCATCACCGCGCTGAACGTCAGCCCCGCCTGCGTCGCGAGCAGGAAGCCGAGCGCGAACGCGACGCGCGCGCGGCGCGGCTCCGCAACGCGCGCGACGCCGCGGCGCGCCGCCACCAGCCACAGCAGTGCCGCTCCGACCGTGAAGCGCACCGCCAGCAATGTCACGACCGTGGCGCCGGCGCGGTGGCCGAGCTTCGCCACGACCATCGTCGCAGCGAAGCACGTCGCGGAGGAGACGCACAGCAGCACGCCCTCGCGCTCGCGGCGGTCGGCGGCGCTGGACGAGGCGGGCGCGGACACGCCTCCACGGTAGGCGCGCCGACGTCATCGCACCAGCCTTGATGTGCTTCACTTCCCATAGGGATTGCCTATGACGCTCCAGCAGCTCCAATACGTCCTCGCGGCAATCGAGCACGGCAGCTTCAGCGCCGCCGCGGATGCGTTGCACCTCGCACAGCCGTCCGTCTCGGAGCAGATCCGCCGGCTCGAGGACGAGCTCGGCGTCGCACTGTTCGTGCGCACCGGCCGGCGGCTCGTGCTGACGGAGGCCGGCCGCGCGCTGCGCCCCGAGGCGGAGGCGACCGTCGCGGCCGTCGCCCGCGTCGCCGAGGCGGTCGCCGACGTGCGCGAGCTGAACGGCGGGACGGCCACCTTCGGCACGTTCGGCGACGTGCCGAGCTGGCTCGTCGCGAACGTCGCCGCGACGTTCCGCCGCCGCCACCCCAGCGTCCGCCTGCGCATCGTCGGGCTCAACTCGAGCGACGTCGCCGACGCCGTGCGGGAGGGCCGGGTCGAGGCGGGGATCGTCGTGCTGCCGGTCGACGACGACGGCCTCGACGTGCGCCCGGCGATGCGCGACGAGGTGCTCTACGCCAGCGCCGACCTCGCGCACGTACGCGCGCCGGTCGCGATCGAGCAGCTCGCGCGCGTGCCGATGATCCTCGCCGACGCGCGCTGGGGCGGGCAGGCGCCGATGCGCCGGCAGCTCGCCGTGCGCGCCCAGCGCGCCGGCGTGCGGATCGAGCCGACGATCGAGGTCGAGAGCGTGCGCCACGCGCTCGAGCTGGCCGCGCGCGGGCTCGGCGACACGGTCGTCACCGCGCGCACCACCCGCCGCCGCGGCACCGTCCCGAGTGCCCTGCACACGGTGGCGTTCGCCGAGCCGCTCCAGGAGACGTTCGCCTTCATCTCGCGCCGCGGCGCACCGCTCTCGCCCGCCGCGCGCGAGCTGATCGCGCTCACCGAGCAGCAGCTCGGCGGGCTGCGCGCAGGATGACGCTCGTCGGCGCAACGACTACGATCAGCAGTCGGGCCGGCCTCGCCGGCGAACGCAAAACGGAAGTGAGCAGCGGTGTCGCACGAGCACGCCACGGTCGCGGAGGAGGAGTACCTCCAGATGCTCTTCTGGCTCCACGAGGCGGGCCTGCCGATGACCGGCGCCAACCTCGCGCGCGCCATGCAGCTGTCCGCGCCGACCGTCCACGAGATGATCGGCCGGCTCGAGAGAGACGGCTACGTCACGCGCGGCGAAGACCGCGTGATCGCGTTCACCGAGCACGGCCGCTCGCACGCGGAGGAGATCACGAGCCGCCACCGCCTGATCGAGCGCTTCCTGACCGACGTCGTCGGCGTGCCGTGGGACGACGTGCACGAGGAGGCCGAGCGCATGGAGCACGCGATGTCGCCGCGCTTCGAGGCCTACGTGAAGGCCGCGATCGGCGACGCCGCCACCTGCCCGCACGGCCACCCGATCAAGGTCGGCGAGCGCGTCCTCGGCGTCCCGCTCGCCGACTGCGTGCAGGGCGCGCGCGTGAGAATCCTCCGCTTCGAGAACGAGGCGGAGGACCTCCTCCACTACCTCAAGGACAGCGGCGTCGAGCCCGGCCTCGACGGCACGGTCGCCGCGATCGACGACGACCACATCACCGTCGCCTCCGCCGACGGCGAGCACGTCCTCACCCGCAGCGTCGCCGAGACCGTCTCGGTCACCGCCGACCCCTCACCGCCCCCGCGCACCGCGCTGCCGAGACAGCTCGTGCTGGGGCGCGATCGTTACGGCCGGTAACTCGCGTTCGAGCTTCCGCGCGCACCGCGTTTGCCGTGGCGGGCGGGTCCTGTCGCGGCGTGCGGGTCGTGCATCCCGCTTCGCGGGCGCACGATCCGCCGCCGCGCCACCCGCCCGATCGGCGTCTCTTCGTGCGGCGGGTCCCGCCGCTCGCTTTCTGTGCTGGTCAGCGCCACCGCTGGTGGGCCCGGCCCAGGCATCTGACGCACTGCTCACCGGGTTTTAGCGGCGTCGACAACGTAGGCTGGATGGCCGGGCACAACCACGCCTGGGCCCGGCCGCGTCCCCACGAGGCTGTGCCCGGCCCAACAGTCCTACGTTGTCGACACGGCCGAAAGCTCGCGAGCAATCCGTCAGATGCCACGGCCGGGCCCAGAGACGATTGCGCTGGCCAGCGAGCGCCCACGCGGTCGGCGCCCGAGCCGCGGCAAGACGCTGATCGGGCGGGTGGCGCGGCGGCGGATCGTGCGCCCGCGAAGCGGGATGCACGACCCGCACGCCGCGACAGGACCCGCCCGCCACGGCACCCGGACGTGCGCGCGCCCGGAGCCGACAGGACCCGCCCGCCACGGCGCCAGGACCGAAGCGTCAGGCAGCCACGCCCAGCGAGCGGACCGCTTCGGCGAGTCGGGCTACGCCCTCCTCGATCTGCGGAACCGTCACGCCGGAATACGCCAACCGGAAGGCGTTCTCGCCGCCCTCGAGCAGGAAGTCGGTGCCCTTGACGATCTGCACGCCGCGCTCGGCGGCGGCCGCGAAGAGCGTGTCGCCGTCGGTGCCCTCGGGCAGCTCGACCCACAGGAAGTAGCCGCCCTGCGGCGCGACGAAGCGCGCCTCGGGGAGCTCGCGGCGCAGCGCCCCGCAGAGTGCGTCGGCGCGCTCGCTGAGCGCGGCCTTGACGGTCGCGATCGAGCGCTCGAACCCGCCGCCGCGGCAGAACTCGTTGACGATCGACTGGGCGACCATGTTCGGCGAGATGTAGGTGTTCGTCGCGAGCTTCGTGATCCGCGCGATCAGCTTCTCCGGGCCGACGAGGTAGCCGACGCGGATGCCGGGGCAGACCGTCTTCGAGAACGACGAGGCGTAGACGACGCGATCGGCCGTGTCGAGCGACAGCATCGTCGGCAGCGTCTCGCCGCTGAAGCGCAGCTCGACGTACGGGTCGTCCTCGAAGATCGTCATCCCGTGCGCGGCCGCGAGCGCGACGAGCTGATGGCGCTTCTTCAGCGACAGCGTGTAGCCGGCTGGGTTCTGGAAGTTCGGGATCAGGTGCGCAAGCCGCGGCACGGCGCCCTCCGCGATCAGCGCCTCGACGCCGGCGACGTCCACGCCGTCCTCGTGCAGGTCGACGGGGCGCAGGTCGGCGCCGTGGGAGCGCAGCGACAGCAGCGTGCGGTCGTACGTCGGCTTCTCGACGACGACGACGTCGCCCTCCTCGACGAGCGCCTCGAACAGGAAGGCGTCCGCCTGCATCGAGCCGTTCGTGACGATCACCTGCTCCGGCACGACGCCGTGCCGCTCGGCGATCCACGCGCGCAGCGGTCTGTAGCCGATCGACGTGCCGTAGGCCGTCGTGCCGGCGGGGTCGTTCTGGAAGGCGCGGTCGGCGGCGGTGCGGAGGCCGTCGACGTCGACGATGTCGAGCGACGGGGCGCCGCGGGCGAAGGAGATCGGGGCGGGTACGGAAGCCATGGGAGGCAGGGTACGCAAAGCGGCGCGACGCCGTCAGGCGGTCGCTCGCGGCAGCGGCGAGACGGTTGGCGCGAGCGTCAGGCCGACCGCAGCTGCGTGGCCGTGCGACGCCGCAGGCGCGTCAGGCCGACAGGAGCTGCATGGCGATCTCGGCCGTCTCGGTCGGCGTGCGGCCGACGCGGACGCCCTTCGCCTCGAGCGCCTCGGCCTTCGCCTTGGCGGTGCCCGCCGTGCCCGAGACGATCGCGCCGGCGTGGCCCATCGTCTTGCCGGGCGGCGCGGTGAAGCCGGCGATGTAGGCGACGACGGGCTTCGTCACGTGGGCCGCGATGTACTCGGCGGCCTCCTCCTCGGCGCTGCCGCCGATCTCGCCCGACATCACGATCAGCTCCGTCTCCGGATCGGCCTCGAACAGCTCGATCACGTCGATGAAGGAGGAGCCGGGGACCGGGTCGCCGCCGATCCCGACGATCGAGGAGTTGCCGAAGCCGCGCTGGGCCAGCTCGTTGCCGATCTGGTAGGTCAGCGTGCCGGAGCGCGAGACGACGCCGACGTTGCCCTGCTTGAAGAAGGACGCCGGGATGATGCCGACGCTCGCCTTGCCGGGCGACAGGATGCCGGGGCAGTTGGGGCCGACGAGGCGCACGTCCGGGGTGCGCTTCAGCTGCGTGTAGACGCGCAGCTCGTCGTGCGCCGGGATGCCCTCGGTGATCGCGATGATCAGTCCGATCCCCGCGTCGGCCGCCTCGAGGATCGAGTCGGCGGCGAAGCGCGGCGGGACGAAGATCATCGCCGTGTTCGCGCCGGCCTTTTCGACCGACTCGCCGATCGTGTCGAAGACGGGGATCCCCTCGACGTCCTGGCCGCCCTTGCCGGGCGTCACGCCGGCGACGACCTGCGTGCCGTAGCGCTGGTTGTTCGTCGCGTGGAACGTGCCCTCACGGCCGGTGATGCCGGTGACGACGAGGCGCGTGTCGTTGTCGACGAGGACGCTCACGCGGCCACCCCCGACCCTGCCGCCAGCTCCACGACCTTCGCGGCGGCCTCGTTCATCGTCGCGGCGGTCGTGACGTTCGGCAGGTTCGCCTCGGCGAGCAGCCTGCGGCCCTCGACGTCGTTCGTGCCGTCGAGCCGCACGACGAACGGGACCGTCGGCTTGACGACGTCGAACGCCTCGATCAGGCCCTTGGCGACCTCGTCGCAGCGCGTGATGCCACCGAAGATGTTGAACAGCACCGCTCTCACCTTCGCGTCGGAGAGGATCACCTCGACCGCGCTGACGATCGCGTCGGCCTTCGAGCCGCCGCCGGCGTCGAGGAAGTTCGCGGGCGCGCCGCCGGCCTGCGCGACGACGTCGAGCGTCGACATCACGAGCCCGGCGCCGTTGCCGAGGATGCCGATGTCGCCGTCGAGCTTCACGTACGTGAGGCCGCGCTCGTGCGCCATCTGCTCCTGCTCGTCCTCGTTCGACGGATCGCGCAGCGCCGCGTTGTCGGGATGCCGGTAGAGGGCGTTGCCGTCGAGCGTGACCTTCGCGTCGAGCGCGCGCACGTCGCGCTCCGGCGTCACGATCAGCGGGTTGACCTCGATCAGCATCGCCTCCTCGGCGGTGAAGGTCGCGTAGAGCTTGGCGAGCATCGCGCCGACGGGACGGATCAGGTCGGCCGGGATGCCGGCCGCGAACGCGAGCTTGCGGCCGTGGAAGTCCTGGAAGCCGAGCAGCGGGTCGACGTGGAGTCTTGCCAGCGCCTGCGGCGTCTTCTCGGCGACCTCCTCGATGTCCATCCCGCCCTGCGTCGAGAGCATCACGAGGGGAGCCTTCGCGGCGCGGTCGAAGACGATCGACGCGTAGTACTCCTCGGCGATGTCCGACGCGGCCTCGATCCAGACCTCATGGACGGTGAAGCCCTTGATGTCCATGCCGAGGATGTCGGCGGCGTACTGCTCGGCCTCGGCGCGGTCCTTCGCGAGCTTGACGCCGCCGGCCTTGCCGCGCCCGCCGATCAGCACCTGCGCCTTGACGACGCACGGGTAGCCGATCTCCTCGGCGGCGGCGACCGCCTCCTCGACGGTGGCGGCGGGCTTCCCAGACGGGACAGGGATGCCGTGACGGGCGAACAGCTGCTTGCCCTGATACTCGAGCAGGTCCATCGCGGCGCGCCACGTTACCCGACGCGCGCTGGAGGCGTCGCGCCGGGAGCTGGGCGTCGGGTCCGCGGCCCCGCGGCGCCTCTTGAGCGCCCCGCGCGGCATAATGCGCGGCCGATGCCGATTCCCAAGAACGTCACGTTCGTCACATTTGACGCCTACGGCACTCTGATCGACTGGGATCTGGGTGCGTTCGAGGCCTTCACCAGAGAGGCCGAGCGCGACGGCTTCGAGATGGACCGGGACACGCTGATCCCGCTCTTCCACTCGATCCAGCAGCAGATCCAGGCGGGCTCCTACGAGCTCTACGCCGAGGTGCTGCGCCGCACGGCCGTCCAGATCGCCGAGGAGCTCGGCTGGCCGCTCGAACCCTCCCGCAGCGGCTTCCTGCCCGACTCGGTGCAGCGCTGGCCAGCCTTCAGAGAGGCCAACCCGGTGTTGCAGAGACTCGCGAAGCAGGGCCTCAGCCTCGGGCTGATCGCGAACATCGACGACAAGCTGCTCGGGCTCACGCGCCGCCACATCCCGCACGACTTCGACCTTGTCGTGACCGCCCAGCAGGTGCGCTCCTACAAGCCGGACCCCGCCCACTTCAAGGAGTGCGAGCGGCGCGTCGGCGGCAAGAGAGGCTGGGTCCACATCACGTCGAGCTATCACCACGACGTCGAGCCCTGCCTCAAGGCGAAGATCCCCGTCGTGTGGGTCAACCGCGCGAGACAGCAGCTCGAGGCGGGGCAGAAGAGACCGGACCTCGAGGTTTCGAGCCTGCGCGAGGCCGTCAGAGCGCTCGGGCTCTCGTAGCGCCGCCCGCCCGTCGACCCCAGGCTCGTCCGCCACGCCGTCATGCGCGCCATCGCCGTTCACGAGGACGTCGTCGTCGCGATCAGCGCGATCTGGAAGACGACCTGCACTGCCGTCCGCGCGGGCACCGACGACGAGGCGTTCCTGATCGACTCGCCCGTCCTGCCCGAGGAGCTGGAGGCGCTGCCGGCGCTGCTCGACCAGGCGGGCTTCCCGATCTCCGGCCTGCTCGTCACGCACGCAGACTGGGATCACCTGCTCGGCCGCTACGCGTTCCCCGAGGCGTCGATCGGCTGCGGCGAGACGACCGCCGCGCGCCTCGCGGCCGAGCCCGGCGGCGCCCAGCGCGAGCTGCGCGAGTTCGACGAGGAGTACCTGATCGAGCGCCCCGGACCGCTGTCGCTCGCGGGCGTGCAGGCGCTGCCGGTGCCGGGCTACTGCGCCGTCGGCGAGCGCGAGCTGGAGCTGCATCCCGCCGACGGCCACACGTCCGACGGCACGGCGATCTGGATCCCGTGGGCGGGCGTGCTCGTCGCCGGGGACTACCTGTCGCCGGGCGCGATCCCCGAGCTGTCGCCGAGCAGCTCACTCGACGGCTACCTCGCGACGCTCCGCCGTCTCGCGCCGCTCGTCGAGCAGGCCGACGTCGTCGTGCCCGGCCACGGCGAGCCGCTCGACGCCGTGCGCGCCGCCGCGATCCTGCGCGAGGACGTCGCCTACGTCGAGGCGCTCCAGCGCGACGCCGCCGCCGCGCCGCTCCCGCTCGCCCGCCGCAACGGCGGCAACCGCAAGCTGCACGACTGCAACGTCTCGCTTCTCGGCGGCTGAGATGGGCCGGTTCGCACGCTGCCTCACGCCCCGCGGGTACGATCCGCCTGTAGTGACCGACCGCCCCGTTCACGAGCTGCCGGACTGCCCGGCGACCGACAGTGTCGAACCGGACGCCGAGCTGACCCGCCTGAAGCTCCGCTCGGCGGACGTCGTCGCGCCGCGCGTGGAGCAGCTCGCCGCACTGTTCCCCGAAGCGGTGCGCGACGGCAAGGTCGACCTCGACGCGCTGCGAGCGGTCCTCGGCGACGTCGTCGACGACGGCCCGGAGCGCTTCGGGCAGAGCTGGCCCGGCAAGCGCGACGCGATCCGCGTCGCGCAGACGCCGTCCGAGGGGACGCTCGTGCCGATGCCCGAGGAGTCCGTCGACTGGGGCACGACGCAGAACGTCATCGTCGAGGGCGAGAACCTCGAGGTGCTGAAGCTGCTCCAGCGCAGCTACCACCGCTCGGTTCGATTGATCTACATCGATCCGCCGTACAACACCGGCAAGGACTTCGTCTACCCCGACAGCTTCCGCGACCCGCTCGACGAGTATCTGCGCTACTCCGGGCAGCTCGACGACAACGGCGGACGGCTGCGCGCAAACTCGGAGACGGGCGGCCGGTACCACTCGGCTTGGCTCTCGATGATGTGGCCTCGCCTCCACCTCGCTCGCTCATTGCTGCGGGACGACGGGATCGTCGTCGTCTCGATTGACGACACCGAGGCGCCGCGACTGCGCATGCTGCTCGACGAGATCTTCGGCGAGGAGAACTTCGTCGCGACCGTGATCTGGGAGAAGGTGTACGCGCCGAAGAACACGGCGCGTCACTTCTCCGGCGATCACGACTACCTGGTCGTCTACGCGCGCGACGCGGATGCATGGCGTCCGAACGCACTTCCGCGCACGGAGGAGATGGAGCGGCGGTACCGGAATCAGGACGACGATCCGCGCGGGCCGTGGAAACCTGGGGACCTCTCGGCGCGCAACTTCTACTCGCAGGGCACGTACCGCATCGTCTGCCCGGGCGGGCGGGTGATCGAGCGCCCGCCGTCCGGTCGCTATTGGGTCGTCGCCGAGGACGAGTTCCGCCGCCTCGACGCCGACGACCGCATCTGGTGGGGCGAGGACGGCAACAACATCCCGGCCGTCAAGCGCTTCCTCGCGGAGGTCAAGGAAGGCAGCACGCCGCGCACGCTCTGGCGTTACAGCGAGGTCGGGCATACGCAGGACGCCAAGAAGCAGCTGCTCAGACTCGTGCAGTTCGAGTCCTCCGACTCCGTGTTCGAGACGCCGAAGCCCGTCCAGCTCATGCAGCGTCTGCTGCAGCTCACGACATCGACGGACGAGCCGGAAATAGTGCTCGACTTCTTCGCCGGATCGGGCACGCTCGGTGACGCCGTGCTGCGTCTGAACGCTCTCGACGGTGGGCAGCGTCGCTTCATTCTCATCCAGCTGCCGGAGCTGCTGGACGACAGCACGCATGGGACCATCGCGTCGCTTGCGCGCGCGCGCGTCCGCGCGGTCCAGGAGGAGCTGGAGGGAGACACGGCGTCGGCACGGCGGACTGCAGTGGGCTTCCGCGCCTACCGGCTGGATGCGCCGGGGCTCGTTCGGCGCGAAGGGTCGGGAACTGACCACGAGGGCTCGTGGCAGCTCTTCAGTGAACCGGTGAACCCGACGCGCGGCGACGAGGCGCTGCTCGCCGAGGTACTCCTCGCGCGTGGCTTCATGTTGACGGCGCCGGTGGAGTGGCTCGAGGTGGCGGGCGCGCGGGCGGCGTCGGTTGAGGACGGAGCGCTGGTCGCGTGCTTCGCGCGCGAGCTGACGGTCGAGCTGTTCGAGGCGCTCGTGGCGCTGGAGCCGGCGCAGCTGATCGTGCTGGAGGCGGGCTTCGGCGGTGACGACGAGGTCAAGGTCAACGCGCTCCAGCACCTGAAGACCGTCAACGCGCATCGCGCCACGGCGACCGA
>Ga0210410_10000330_pt1 | contig 57622 bp, 53 predicted proteins | sample IncBWC4MmetaG_FD_161058 | JGI IMG/M metagenome (GOLD analysis project Ga0210410, IMG submission 161058) | Forest soil microbial communities from Barre Woods Harvard Forest LTER site, Petersham, Massachusetts, United States - Inc-BW-C-4-M | ecosystem: Environmental > Terrestrial > Soil >...
AGCGGCGAGATGTGACTTCTTCGCGAGCGCTCCCGGAAGCGGGTTTCCCCATCCGATACGGTAATCGAAGAACTACTAACAGTCAATCACAAAGTTGCGTGCTCCTGCATTTGCGAATCCCAGGCCACTACAGTGATTTGCGCCTTTTGGAGTTGCGGCGGACGGGGGCAGGGCGGATCTTGCGCAAAGCCGCGTTGCCGGCGCGCTGGCAGGCGCGCCACATGTACCAACTGGCGACTGTGCGGTAGGGGCGCCAGCGCTCGCCGAAGGCGAGAAGCTCTTTGGGCTTGGGCATGTGTTTTTTGCCGTAGGTGATGGACCAGCCTTTTTTAACGCCGAGGTCGTGGATGGGGAGGACATCGGGGCGGCCGAGGCTGAAAATCAGGAACATCTCGACAGTCCAGGCGCCGATGCCACGCACGGAGGTGAGGCGTTCGACGAGCTCGTCGTCGGAGAGGCGCTCGGCCTGCTCGTGGGAAGGAACTACGCCGGACAGCGTTTTGCGCGCTAAATCCTTCATGGCGTCGACTTTTGCGCCGGAAAGACCGGCTTTGCGAAGAACGGGCCGGCGCAATTTCAGCATTTGATCGGGAGTGGGTGCGCGACCGTTGGAGCCGAGAGCCTTGACACGTCCAAAGATGGTGGCGGCGGCTTTACCGGAGATGGATTGATAGGCGATCGATTCCATGAGCACTTCGTAAGGGCTTTCCGTGCCGTCGGTTTCGATGCGGAATTCTTCGGTTTCTTTGATCAGCGGGGCGAGCCGCGGGTCCTTCGCCGCGAGCGTATCCATGGCGAGGCGCAGGTCGAACGGCGGCAGACGTTTTTCGGGCATGAGAGTGTTTCTCCAGTTTCGGGGAATGGCTTCATTTTCAGTCACAAGAGAATAAACGAAATCTGTTAGAGGTTGAAGCGGTCACCCCGAGGCTACGATTCGACGGCGTGAAGAACGTGTGTGCTAGGATGATGAGTTTGAGCGCATCGAAATTTTCTAAATGGAAGGGCTTGAGTGCAGACGGGAATTATTGGACTACCACAGGTGGGGAAGACGACGCTGTTCCGGATTTTGACGAAGGCGCAGGTCGAAGGGAAAGCTGGAGCGTCGGCGACGCACGTAGGCGTGGCGAAGGTGCCGGAGCCGCGGTTGCTGGATCTGGCCAAGCTTTATAACCCTAAGAAAATCACCTACGCGACGGTGAATTACGTCGACCTCGGAGGAATGCAGAAGGAGCGCATGCGAGATGCGCTGGCGCAACTGCGCGAAGTTGACGTGATTGCGCATGTGATCCGGGTGTTCGACGATCCGTCGGTGCCGCACTCCGAAGGGAGCATCGATCCGCTGCGGGACGCGACGAATCTGGATTTGGAGTTGATGCTCGCGGATCACGACCAGATCACGCGGCGGCTGGAGCGCGTGGACAAGGATTTGAAAAAGAAGCACGACCCCATCCTGGAGACGGAGAAAACGGCGCTGGAGAAGTGCAGGGCGCAACTCGAAACCGAGAAGCCGTTGCGCGAGTTGGACCTGACGACGGAAGAGAGAAAGTCCATCGGCGGATTCCTGTTTTTGTCGCAGCGGCCGATGCTGTACGTGCTGAACCTGGGTGACGATGAGGCGGCGGAACTCGCTACAGCGGTTGCGCGGCACAAGTTGAACGCGCTCGAAGGAAGGCCGAAGACGGCAGTGGTGGCAGTCTGCGGGCGGCTGGAGGCGGAGCTTGCGGAGATGGACGAGAAAGAAGCGGCGGAATTGCTGGCCTCCTACGGATTGAAGGAGCCGGGGCTGAACCGATTGATTCGCGCGACCTACGATTTGCTGGGAATGATTCCCTATTTTACGGCGGGAGAGCCGGAGGTGCGGGCGTGGACGATTCGGAAGGGCTCGACGGCGGTGAAGGCGGCGGGAGAGATTCACAGCGACATCGAAAGGGGATTCATTCGCGCGGAAGTAGTGCGTTGGGATGATTTGGTGGCCGCGGGGAGCATTGCGGCGGCGAAGGAGAAGGCGCAGGTACGGTCGGAGGGGAGAGAGTATATCGTGCAAGAAGGTGATGTGATTTTGTTTAGGCATTCGGGGTGAAAAGAAAAAAGAAAGAACAAGAATTAACACAGAGGGCACAAAGGAAGAGGCACAGAGAGCGCAGAGAAGAAACATGCTGGCGGTAATTGCTCTTGTGGCCCGAACCTTATTTGGCAAGTTATCGTAAAAGCGGCGGCTTGGCCTGTTGGGGCCGGGGTAATCTGCTGCACTCCATATGGGAAACGAGTTGGCAATTCGGACGGTGCTGGCTGCGGCCTTGGGATTGGTCGCGGCGGCGGGGAATCTAATTGGCGGCTATTTCGTTGTGCGAAGGGATTGGCCGCGGCAATTTCTTCAGTATTTTCTCGCGCTGGGTGCTGGCTACATGTTGGCGGTGGCCTTCCTGGAAGTCGTTCCAGAATCGCTGCGCCTTGCCGGCACAGGGGCCCTGCTTTGGGTTTTGATCGGATTTTTCCTGGTGCATCTTTTCGAGCATACGCTGGCGCCGCATTTCCATTTTGGCGAAGAGACGCACACGGAAGAGTTCAGTCATCACCACGCCAGAAATTCGGTGTTGCTGGGGCTGGCCATCCATACTTTTTTCGATGGGGTGGCGATCGCGGCAGGATTCCTAGTTTCGAACTGGCTTGGGGCCGTAATTTTTGTGGCGATCTTTCTGCACAAACTGCCGGAGGGATTCACAGTTGCGTCGATGGTGCTGGCGAGCGGCCAAGGAAAGCGCAACGCACTGCTCGCGGCCGGGTTATTGGGAGTGGCGACGCTGCTTGGTGTTGTGTTGACCAGCGCGATGCAAGGGCAGTTGAAGTATGCGTTGCCGCTGTCGGGCGGCGTGACCGTCTACGTGGCGGCGACGGACCTGCTGCCGGAAGTAAACCGGGAGCCGAACTGGCGGATGGCGGTTTTGGTGTTCGTTGGCGTCGTTAGTTTATTGATAATGCAGCACTTATTCCATGTTTAGTGGCAAAAACCACAGATTTTGAGCCCGGTGCCCAAGCTCCAGCTAAACCCTGCCGCACCAGTTGTTTAGCCCGTATTTCCACTCCCCCTTCACTCGAAACTTTCTGTTAAGCCGTGTGTTTGATAGAGTGTGGCGGCTATGGCCAGGTCGGACGTCCAACTGATGCTGGACGTGAAGGCGGGCGATGAACAGTCGTTCGCGCTTCTGCTCCAGCGCTATCGCACGCCACTTGTCAATTTCCTGTACCGCATGGTCCGGGGGCGGGAGCAGGCAGAGGATCTGGCGCAGGAAGTTTTTTTGCGGGTGTACCGGGCGCGGAAAGATTACGTGCCCAGCGCGAAGTTCACGACGTGGCTGTTTCGCATCGCGACGAACCTGGCGCTGAACTCGATGCGGGACAACCGCTGCCAGCGCATGGAAATTTCGATTGATGCGCCGGTAACGACGGACGCCGAAGACGGTGACGAGCGGACACTGGATGTGGCGGAACAGAACCCCAACATCGAGCAGCACTTGATTGAGGAGGCGCGGCGCAAAATGATACGTCATGCCATCGACAAGCTTCCGGAAAAACAGCGCGCGGCGGTGCTTCTGCATAAGTATCAAGAGCTGGATTACAACGAGATCGCGAAGATTCTGGATTGCTCGGAGAGCGCATTGAAGTCATTGTTGTTCCGGGCGTACGAAGCGCTGCGAGTGGAACTCGCGCCGCTGGTGGCGCAGCAGTCGAGGTAGGAGCGGAAGAGTTTGGAAGTCAGATTTGGAAGGATGGGCACCATGAGTTGCAACCGGATGGAAAATCGGATTCTGGCGTACGTGGATGGGCGGCTGAAAGAGAGCGAACGTCGCGAGGCGGACGCCCATCTCGAGAGCTGCGCGGCATGCCGCTTGCGCGTGAATGAGTTTCGCGCGGTGTCGGGTTTGCTGGATGAGCTGCCGGTGATCGAGCCGTCAGCAGCGTTCGATATGCGCATGCACGCGCGTGTGGCGGCAGAGCCGGTGAAGCGAGGCTGGTGGGGATGGTTTGCGCCCTCGCCTCGAGTGGCGTTTGCTGCATCGCTGTTGGTGGCCGTGACATTGTGGCTCGGGTCGTTTTCGACTCCCACACCGCCGACGATTGCGCAGGAGGATATTCCGGTACTGGAGAATTACGACGTGCTGTCGAACTTCGAGCCGTTGACGGAACTTCCGCAACCTGTGCAGGCCGACGAGGCGGATCAGCAGAATCAGCAGATGTAAACGAAAATGAAGCTGGGACTCCAATTCGGCGGATGGATGCTGGCGCTGGCGATCAGCGCGCTGGCTGCATTGCCGTGCGCGGCGCAGCAGCCGCATAAGAATGAGCGGCCGCCACAGCAACAGCGCCAGGGAGGACATCCGCAAAGACAGGATCGTCCGCAGGGCCGGCCGCAGGGAAGGCCCCAGAGCAGGCCGCAAGGAAGACCGCAAGGAATGATGCCGCCTCGAGGCGGCGCGCAAACTGATTTTGCGCGCCGCGGCTCTGAAGCAAGCAGGCCGCTGGCGGGCGCGGGGAGTTCGTTTAACGGCGGAAACCGGCCGCCGAACGCGGCAGTTCGTCCGCGGGATTTGTCACCGGATGAACGGATGAGGCTGCAGCAGAACGAACGGAGATTCCGGCAGCTGCCACCGCAACAACAGCAAGAGATGCGCGAGCGCGCGCGTGTGTGGCAGCAAATGACGCCGGAGCAGCAAGCGCACATCAAGAACGATGTCTTGCCGCGGTGGAAACAATTGCCGCCGGACCGGCAGAGGGCGATACAACACCGGCTGGGGGTGCTCCAGAATATGCCGGAGTCCGCGCGGAATCAGCATCTGAACGATCCGAATTTCACGCGGGGCATGAGCGAAGAAGACAAAAGCACGCTCCGCGATCTGAGCCATCTCCACGTTGGCGGAGCGCCAGACCCGCCGGGTGAGTAATACCGTCAACAGCGCATAGTCGAAATTTCAAAGTAAGCGCGGGCGCAATGTAGCGGCGCTCGACCCGACTCTCACCTCTCCAAAACTTCCGTGGTGCCAAGTTGGCTTTGCAAGTTCCGCGTCACGCCGTTGACAACTGCTCTCCTATCACGGCATGGTGATTAGTTCGCAGTTTGTGCATCCAATGGGTGGAGGGCAACATCCCGCTCGTGTCCACGCGCTTCCGCGCCCTGCAACATAGAAACTTTCAACTTTTTATCGCCGGACAGCTCGTTTCCTTGATCGGCACGTGGATGCAATCCACCGCGCAGCTCTGGCTGGTGTATCGCTTGACGCATTCCGCGGCGCTTCTGGGTGTGTTCGGATTTGCGAACCAGATCCCCATCCTTCTGCTAGCTTCCGTCGGCGGTTATGTTGGCGACCGCTATAACCGGCATCGTGGCGTGATCTGGACGCAGGCGGCAGCGATGATTCTGGCATTTGCGCTGGCGGCGCTGACGTTGACTCACGTGGTTCAGGTATGGCACCTGGTGTTTATCGCGTTTCTCGTGGGGATTGTGAATGCGTTTGACGTGCCGATCCGGCAGTCGTTCATGGTGCAGATGGTGGGGAAAGAGGATCTGCCGAATGCGATCGCACTGAATTCGTCGATATTTAACGGGGCGCGCGTAGTAGGACCGGCGATCGCGGGATTCACGATCGCCTGGTTCGAAAAACATCACGTAAACAGTCCCGAGGGCTGGTCTTTTTTCCTGAACGGAGTGAGTTTTCTCGCGGTGATCGGCGCGCTGTTCGCGATGCGTATTCCAAAGACGGAGCCGAAACGCCCGGAAGGCTCGCTGCTGCGGAATTTTCTGCAAGGCTTTCGATTTGCGATGCACGACCGCCCGATTCGCTCGGCGCTTATACTATTGAGCGTCCTCAGCCTTCTCGGTTTGCAGTATTCCGTGGTTTTGCCAATTTTCGCCGGAGAGATTCTGCATCGCGATGCGGGTGGGTTCGGGCTGCTGCTGAGCTTCGCGGGCGTGGGAGCGGTGCTGGGTGCGCTGCATTTCGCGGCGCGCACCGATTACCGGGGACTCGCGAAATGGATCGCGACGACGTCCGCGATTTGTGCGATCTCGTTGATCGTTTTTTCGCAATCGCGAGTTTTTTGGTTGTCGTCAACGGTGCTGGTCGTGGTGGGATTCGCCGCAACTTCACAAATGGCCGCCACCAACACGCTGATTCAAAATCGCGTGCCGGACGAGCTGCGCGGACGGGTGATGGCGGTGTACGCGACGATGTTCATGGGCGTGCAGCCGATTGGTGCGCTGATGGCCGGAGGGATCGCGCGGAAAATCGGCGCGCCAGCAACGCTGGCGATCTTCGGAGCGCTCGTCCTGGCAGGGAGTTTGTTTTTCTTTTTTCGCGTAGCGATGCGGCTGCGGCAGCAGCAGGCGGCGGAGCCTCAGGCCGGGTTGGAGCGATAAAGCCAGCCGGACTTTGCATGAATTTCTAATGTTGGCGGCGTGTTGATTTCCGTAAGGATGGTGTCCACTTTCGAGCGCTGCGGCGAGAGGGAACAAACAGGATCGGTCGCGGAGGCGTCGCCCGCGAGGAGGAAAGCCTGACAGCGGCAGCCGCCAAAATCCTGAGCGCGGCGGTCACAACTTCTGCAGGGCTCCTGCATCCAGTCTTCGCCACGGAATCGTCGGAAGGCAGTGGATTTTTCCCAAATATCGCGCAAGCCGCGGTCTTTCACATTTTCGAAGAGCATTCCGGGAATGACGCGCGCGGCGTGGCAGGGAAGCGCTTCGCCATTCGGAGCGATGAGCATGAGCTTGCGGCCCCAACCGCCCATGCAGGCTTTGGGAAATTTCGCGTAGTAATCCGGCACGACAAATTCCACACGGACTTGTCCGCGCAGGCGTTCCTCAGCGCGCTTGAGAATTTCGATGGAGCGCGTGAGCTGCTCGCGCGTGGGTAGAAGATTTTCGCGGTTGGCGAAGGCCCAGCCGTAGTACTGCACGTTTGCAAATTCGACGCGAGTGGCGCTTGAGCTTTCGGCGAGAGCGAGCATTTCCTCGATTTGATCGATGTTTCGGCCGTGGATGACAAAATTGAGAGTCACAGCGACGCGATACTGCTTGAGCCATTCGAGGACGCGGAGTTTGTGGGCGTGAGACTTCGTGCCGGAGATTTCATGGGCGGTATCTTCGCGGGAGCCTTGAAAACTGAGTTGAACGTGGTCGAGGCCGGCGTCGATGAGAGATGCGAGGCGAGTTTCGTCGAGGGGCAGGCCGGAGGTGATCAAGTTGACGTAAAGGCCGGCTGCGCGGGCGGCGCGGATCAGTTCGGCAAGGTCGGGACGAGCGAGAGGCTCGCCACCAGTGAAATCGATCTGCAAAGCCCCCAATTCGGCGGCTTCGCGAAAGACGCGCGACCAGATCTGCGTGTCGACTTCGGCGGCGCGCGATTGCAGTTCCAGCGGATTCGAGCAGTAGACGCAATGAAGGGGGCAGCGATGGGTGAGCTCGGCGATGAGGGCGAGCGGGTTGGAAGTGGGTGTGGTCATCAATTTTCAAAGAGCCGGTCGCAGACGGCGGCCGCTACAACGTCAAGAAAAATCCAGGGCGCGCTGGTCGTGCAGCAATGCGAGATAGCCGAGGATGTCCTGCTCAACTTTGGCCGGATCGGCCTTCGAATAAATCGTCTGCAATTCCGTGATGATTTGCCGAACCGTGCGCTTGCCGTCGCAGCGTTCGATAATTTCGAGGCTCGGGCCGCTGAGGCGCAAGGCGCGCTCGGGCATCAGCAGTGTGCGCGGCTGCTGCGTTTTTTCGTTCAATCGGCAGCCGGGAGCGAACCGGGGGTGGCTGTTTAAATCAGGTGTCATGATCGGTTTTCGTGTGGGATGAAGGCGCCGGGGGGCGGCCAGCCGGGGTTGACGTAAGCAAAGTAGAGGGCGTCGAGCTGGGCCCAGAGGATGTCGCACTTGGCTCGGAGAGCAGCGTGGGCTTGGTCCTGCTGTTCACGCGTGCGGGCGTGCTTGACAACCCAGTCGAGAACGAATTCAGCATCCTCCGGGGCCTGCGTCAGACGGCCGGTGAAGTAGTCCAGGCCGCCAGAGAGCCACGGATAGTGTTGGCGCATGCGATCCATCCGAAGGGAGATTAGCTTGCGGGAAAAAAGTTCGGTAAGAGAAGAGGCCACGGCCTCGAGATGCGAGCGCGTGGAGACGAAATCGACGTAGGCCTGCACGGCAAAGCGCGTAGCGGGCAAGATCCCGTCGCCCTCCAGAGCTTGCTCGCGGGACAGGCCAGTGGCTTCGACCAGGCGCAGCCATTTCTCGATGCCGCCAGGTTTCGTGCCATCGCCGTCATGGTCCAGGATGCGTTTGCGCCAGGCGAGCCGAAAGGCGGGATCTTCGCTGCGGGCAAGAATTGCGGCGTCCTTGATGGGGATGCGGCTCTGGTAGTAGTAGCGGTTGAGCGCCCAGGCCTGAAGCTGGCCCCGGGTGAGCTTCCCTTCATGCATGGCCAGATGGAAGGGATGCTTATGATGATAGCGTTCCTCGCCGATAGCATGGAAGCCGGCAATAAATTCGGCTTCCGAGAGAAGCGGCTTGTCCTGGTTCACGGTGACGCTCAAAGTTCGAACTCCATGCCATCGTAGGCGATTTCGAAGCCGGCATCCAGCACCGCGCGATGCTCGGCGCTGTCTTCATCCAAAATGGGATTGGTATTGTTGATGTGGATGAGAACCTTGCGTCCGCGGGCATGTTTGGGAAACTGCTCGAGGAGTCCATTCGGGCCAGAGAGCGGCAAATGACCAATCTCGCGCGCGGTTTTCTTGCTGCGGCCGATCTTGATCAGTTCGTCGTCGCTCCAGAAGGTGCCGTCGATCAAGATTAAGTCGCTCGATTCCGCCCACATCTTCCAAGCGGTACCGCGGCCGGGAAGGTTTGGGACAACTAACAAACGCTTAGAAGAGTGCTCGAAAGCGAAACCGACGACGGCTTCGTGTGCGGGCAATTCCGCGCGCAGTTTTTCGCTGATGTAATCGGGGTACTCGCCACCGAGGGCAAAGGTCTTGCAGGCGAGTTGCGGTACTTTTTCCGGATCACCCTTCTTTTCCGCGTCGAGATCGGAAGAGAGGGAAAGAGAGAACCACTGCACGGGAGGACTGGCGCGCCCAAGGACACGAAAGATGGAATTTTCTTCGGAGAGAACGCGTCGGACCGCCGGAGTGGAAAAAATCTTAAAGGCTTGAAATTCCCGCAGGTGCAGCAAGCCCATCAGGGAATCGACGTCCGCGCTGGTGAGGAAGATATCCCGAATCGGCGTGGAGCCTGCCGTGTCTTTGAAGGGCTTGAGTTCCAAGGCGGCGGCGATTTGCGAACGCAGGTCCGGAGAGGCATTCACCAGAGTCCAATAATTCCGGAGCGCATATTCGGGATCGCAGTGAATGGCAATCTGTGTTTGCGTGCGAGGAAGGCCGCGAAGCGTTCCGTTTCGGAGCCGAGAGCAGTTGCGGCAGGCGCAATTCCATTGTGGAAAGCCACCGCCTGCAGCGGAGCCGAGAATTCTAACCCGCATACGCCTGAATTCCGAAGTTGAGAGAGTGAAGTTCCAGGGGGACTGGTGACCTGCGACTACTGTCGATAGCCGGATCCCGGCCTAGAGTTCGGCGTTGGCGTAGGCGCTGATTTCGCAGTTGAGGTCGATCTCTTCGTGTTGAGGGGTGGTCCATTCCATGAGCAACGCTCCTTGGGGATGAATCTGTCAAGTACGGGGTGAGAATAACATGGGACTTGAGACGGAAAGAAGCGAAAAAGACAGAGCGCGAATTCGGACGACCTAGCAGTTGAAATGTAACCGCCAAGAATGCTGTTCTGCATGCGGCGAGTGACCAACAGGGAACAGCTGCACGGCCAAAAACAACACCACCAAATGTCGTTGTTCCTCGGGGTGAGAAGCACAAGCTGTGGCGCCTAATTTGAGCTTTTCCGCGTTCACAAGAATCCACAACTTTTTTGAAATTATTGTACGAAATCTCTTGACAAGTGCGGAAAGGAGCCTATCATGTGGTCAAAAGTGGGGCAAAGTGGTAGCCAGTAGGAGACGGTAGAAGACAGTAGGGCAGGGTAGAAAGTTTCCGAGGGCTGCATTGCTATTGGGCATTTTAAGCATTCCAAATCAATTTTTCATGATGTCCGACCGCGTGGCGGTTGGCAGCAGGGCAAATGAATCTGCGGGGAAACTGTCCGGCGAAGGTGGACGAGAAGGGTCGGTTAAAGATACCCGCCGTGTTTCTCGAGGCTCTGAAGGAGTACGGGAACCAGTTTTACATCACCAGTCCGACAGGCGAATCGGCACGCATTTACCCCATGAAGGTGTGGGCGGGGATTGAAGACAAGTTAGCGAAGGTATCGAGCCAGAACCGGGCAAAGCGGAAATTCCTGATGCGCACGAGCTATTACGGGCAGACGGTGGAGCTGGACGGGCAGGGCAGAGTGCTGGTGCCTGCGGTACTGCGTGAATCGGCGCAGATGAAGGGCGAGGTGGACGTGTTCGGGAACCTCGACTACCTCGAGGTTATGAACCACACCCGCGTGCTCGATGACCTGAAGAATTCGCCGTATACGGAAGACGATTTCAAGGCGCTCGAAGATTTGGGGATTTAAGTAGTGGCGGGCGGCGAGTGACGGGAACTTCGCCACACACGCCGGTGATGTTGGATGAGGCGCTGGAATGGCTGGGCATAAGACCGGACGGAACGTACATCGACGCCACGCTGGGAGCCGGGGGACATTCGGAGGCCATCGCGGAAAGGCTGACAACCGGGCGCCTGATCAGCCTGGACCGGGACGCACGGGCGCTCGACCTGGCGCGGGAGCGGCTGAAGAGTTTCGGGGAGAAGGTGACGCTGGTGCAGGCGCCGTTTTCGAGGATTGCGGAGGTCGCGCAAGAGTTGGGGATTCCGCTGGCGGACGGGGTCTTGGCCGACTTGGGAGTTTCGAGCATGCAGCTTGACCAGCCGGAGCGTGGATTTTCGTTCCGTGAGTCGGGTCCGCTGGACATGCGGATGGATGCGGGGGATGAACTCACCGCAGGAGAAATTGTGAATCGCTGGCCGGAAAAAGAATTGGCCGATCTGCTCTTTCGCGAAGCCGATGAGCACGATTCCAGAAGAATCGCCAGGGCGATTGTGCGCGCGCGGCCCATCAGGGACACCGCGCACCTGGCAACGGTTGTGGCAGGGGCCCGGAAGCAATGGGGAAGGCAGAGACTGCATCCCGCAACAAAAACGTTTCTGGCGCTGCGGATAGCGGTGAATCGAGAGATGGAGGAACTCGGGCAGTTTCTTCTCCGGACCCCCGCCACATTAACTTCCGGCGGCCGCTGGGTGATCTTGACGTACCACTCACGCGAAGACCGCCAGGTGAAGCGCGCGTTTCGAGAGGGAGAGCGTCAGGGGGCATTGAAAGTGCTCACCAGACACGTTATCCAGCCGACGGAACGGGAGACGGCGGCGAATCCGCGTTCGCGAAGCGCGAAATTGCGGTGCGCCGAGAAAGTTTAGTCATGACCAGGAAGAAAAAAAAGGCCGCACAAACAGAGTTTCATACCGTCAAGCGCATCGACAATACCAGGCTGGTACGCCATGTGGAGCCCGTGAAGCTGCGCAATCTGTATCGCACGGCGGCGTTGGGGTGCGTGGTAGCGGCTTTTTTCATGCTGTACACCTACCAGCATTTCCACTGCATCGATCTAAGTTTTCAGCTCGAGGATTTGAGAGCCAGGCAGGTCCAGGCGGCGGCGCTCAATTCGGAGTTGAGGCTGGAAATCGCCAGCCTGCGCAATCCCAGGCGGATTGACGCAATCGCGCACCGTCAGCTCGGTTTGACCCAGCCGTTGCCGACCCAAACGCAGGAATTCAATGACATGAGCGGCGCCGAAGAGGCCGCGGTGCGCTTGGTGCGTCAGAACCGCACGCCGTAGTAGAGGCCAGCGCGGGATTGCGGCGCTAGATTTCCGACTGTGTAGAGCACCGCCAGGAGCGCGTATCGACCTCGATTCCATATGCCCAAAAACCGCGCCCACGTCCGTTTGCTGATTGTCGCCGGCGTGGCCTTCCTGTGGATCACGGCTGTTTTCGGCCGCCTCACCTATCTCCAACTCTTCCGGCATAGCGAATACCTGGCGCGGGCTCAGCGCCAGCAGCAGCGCACGATCGAGATCACCCCGAAACGCGGCGCCATCTACGACCGCAACATGCGGCCGCTGGCGATGAGCATTCCCGTCGATTCAGCATTTGCGGTGCCCTCGGAGATGGCCGACGAAACGCTCGCCGCGCAGCTGATTTCCGGGGTGCTGAACATTCCGCGCGACGTTTTGGAGACGCGGCTCGAATCTTCGCGCTCGTTTGTATGGATCGCGCGGAAGCTGCCGCCAGAAAAGGCCGAGGCGCTGGCGGCGCTGAACCTGAAGGGCATCTATTTCCAGAAAGAAAACCAGCGTTTCTATCCGAAGAGAGATTTGGCCGCGCATGTTTTGGGCTTTGTGGACCTCGATGAAAAAGGTCTTGGCGGGATCGAGTACCAGCTGGACGAGCAGATTCGAAGCAAGAGCGAGAAAATAATCGTGATGGCCGATGCCCACCAGCGCTGGTTTGACGGCAGCGAAGCCGTGCGCGATCGTGGCGTGAATGTACTCCTCACTCTGGATGAAAAAATCCAGTACATCGCGGAACGCGAACTGCAGGTTGCGATGGGCAAAACGCGCGCCGCAGCCGGTACGGTGGTAGTGATGAATCCCAATACCGGCGAAATCCTGGCGCTGGCAAACTGGCCAAAATTCAATCCCAATGCCACGAAAGAGGCTCCCGCGGAATCGCGGATGAACCGCGCCGTAAGCGCGCTTTACGAGCCGGGTTCGACCTTCAAGCTGATTACTCTTGCCGCCGCTTTCGACCAAAACATCACGCGGGCCGACGAGGTCTTCGATTGCGAGAACGGCGCGGTATATGTTGCCGGCCACCGCATCCGCGACCACAAGCCGTTCGGCATGCTGAAGGTTGCGGACATATTAGCGCAATCGAGCGACGTGGGCGCCATCAAGATTGCTCTTCGCTTGGGCGCGCCAAAATTTTATGACTACATCCGAGCGTTTGGATTCGGTTCGCTGACCGGTGTGGATATGCCTGGAGAGACGAAGGGCATTGTGCGGCGGCTGGAAAACTGGTCGCAGATTTCGATTGGCTCGATTTCGATGGGGCAGGAAGTCGGCGTCACACCGATCCAGCTCATCACTGCAGTTTCGGCCATCGCCAACGGCGGGTTGTTGTACAGGCCGCACGTCATCGCGGGCTTCAAGCGCGGGGAAACGGTCTTGCCGCCGCAAGGGTCAATTGGGTCCACCGAACCAAAACGGGTCGTTCGTCCGGAGACGGCGGCGACGCTCCGCCGGTTGATGGAAGGTGTAGTGCTGGAGGGGACGGGAAAGCTGGCGCGTTTGGACGGCTGGACCGCTGCAGGAAAGACAGGCTCGGCGCAAAAAATCGATCCGGCGACAGGACGATATTCAAGGACGCAGTTGATCGCATCGTTCACCGGGTTTGCGCCGATCAGCAATCCCGCGGTGACGATACTCGTTTCGCTGGATTCTCCCGTGGGAGAACACGAAGGGGGACAGGTGGCGGCTCCGGTGTTCAAGCGAGTGGCGGAACAGGTGCTGGCGTATCTCGATGTTCCGCGTGATGTGCCGCTCGGAAATCCGCGGATGCTACGGGCGTCGTATCGGAGGGATGCCATGACGGATAGCGCATCCCTGGAAGATTTTACGCCGACGGATTTTTCGAGCCAGGCCGACCAACTGCCGGAAGCGCTGCACGAATCTAAACCAAAAGAGACTCCTCCGGCGGTGACGGTGGCCGTGGACGAAGGCGGAGACATTGGCGTCCCGGACTTTTCCGGAATGACCATGCGCGACGTAACCGAGAGGAGCTTGCGGTTAGGGCTGGATCCGGTGCTGGTTGGAAGCGGACTTGCAATGAATCAGGCACCGCGAGCAGAAGCGCGCGTTCGCCGCGGCGCGAAAATCACCGTGCAGTTCGGAACACCGGTCGCGAAAAAAAAAGCACCGCGCAAAGGAACCAGGAAATAGTATGGCAAGGGGAATCAACGAAACGCGGGAAGAGGAACGCAACGACGCAACGAATCACAACACCGAGAGCGGGGAACGGGAGGGCGCCGTGACAACGGCCGCCCCCATTCGCACCCTAAGACTTCGCGCGCTTTTCGAATCAATCGACGTGAGCCTGCCGCCGCGGACGAGCGAACTCGAGATTCGCCAGGTGGCTTGCGACTCGCGCAGAGTGCAGCCTCGCGCGCTGTTTTTCGCGTTGCGCGGGGCCAAAGCGGAAGGAACGGCGTTTGTCCGCGACGCGGTGTCGCGCGGAGCAATCGCGATTGCCAGCGAAGAGGCCGCTCCGGCCACTTTGCCGGCGAGTGTGGCGTGGATTCGGGTTCCGGAGGCACGCAAGGCGCTGGCTGTCACGGCGGCGAACTTTTTTGACCACCCGGCGAAAGCGCTGCAGCTTGTGGCAGTTACAGGGACGAATGGCAAAACAACCACAACTTCGTTGGTTGACGCGATCATCAAAGCCTCCGGCGCGAAGACCGGACTTTTCGGCACCATCGCTTACCACACGCCCCTCGGCAATTATCCCGCGCCGAACACGACTCCCGAATCCGTCGACTTGCAGGGATTTCTGGCCGAGATCCGGGATGCTGGCGGGCGCTACGCAGTGCTTGAAGCGAGTTCGCATGCGCTCGCGATGGACCGCTTGTGGGGCTGCCATTTCGCCGCCGCGGTGTTCACGAATCTCACGCGTGAGCACATGGATTATCACAAGACGTTTGAAGAATACTTCGCGGCAAAACGCCGCTTGTTCGAAGGCACCGGAGCGGGCGCGCCGGACACGACCGTCGTGAACGCCGATGATGAATACGCCAAGCGGCTCACGAGCTTGGCGAAGAAGAGCGTGACGTACGGCCTGGAGTCGAGCGTCGACATCAGTACGAAAAAGTTTCATCTGAGCTTCGACGGACTGGCATTCACGGCGCAAACGCCCAACGGAAAAGTGCAGGTGACTTCAGCTCTCGTCGGCCGCATCAACGTCTACAACATTCTCGCGGCCATCGGCGCTGCGCAGGCACTGGGCCTTTCGAACGAGGTCATCGAAACCGGGATTCGAGACCTCGATAGCGTTTCCGGCCGCTTCCAGCGTATCGATCTCGGCCAGCCGTTTTTTGTGGTGGTGGATTACGCGCACACCGACGACGCGCTCGAAAATCTGATCCGCACAGCGCGCGAGCTGAATCCCAAGGGCCGCATCATCACGCTGTTTGGCTGCGGCGGCGAAAAAGACCGCACCAAGCGTCCCGTAATGGGCGAAGTGACCGGGCGGCTGAGTGACCTCACGATTCTTTCGAGCGACAACCCGCGCAGCGAAGATCCGCTGAAAATCATCAGCGACATCATCGTGGGACTGCAAAAAACGGGCGGTAAATATTTGATAGAGCCAGACCGCGAAAAAGCCATAGCGCTGGCGTTAGACGAAGCGCGAACCGGCGATATCGTTCTGCTGGCCGGAAAAGGCCATGAGAATTATCAGATGTTGGCCAGCGGCACGATCGAATTTGACGACCGGGAAACAGCGCGGCGCGTCCTGCGGGAACGCGGTTACGGCGAAGGGCAAAAGACGCCGGGAAACAATCAGACGAAGACAGGTCCAGGGTTTGGCACGTAGCGCGCTCTATTCCAGCGTGTGGAGAGGGCGCGTTTATCTATAAGAGGAGGGGCCCTCAAAACGGTGAACACAATCCGAGGTGTGGGTTATCTTCGTAAGGCGAATCCGTTGAGGTACTTATGCGGTGGACGATTGCACAGGTGGCTGGCGCTTTGGGTGCTCGGCCGGGCGCGGGGCTCGACTCCGTGGCCCGGGTGGCCGGCGTGTCGATTGATTCTCGCACGGTACGTGCCGGAGAACTGTTCATCGCCATCCACGGACCGCGTCACGATGGACACGACCATGTGGCCGCTGCGCTGGAGCAGGGAGCGTTGGCGGCGGTGGTGGCGGAAGGGCGGCTTGCGAGCTACCCGGGCGGAGTCAGCGACCGCTGCATCCCCGTGGGCGACACGTTCGAAGCGCTCAAGCAGTTGGCTCGCGCCGTGCGGGAAGCCTGGGGAAGGAAAATTGCGGGCGTCACAGGCTCGGTCGGCAAAACCACTACCAAAGAGATCCTGGCGGCATTGCTGGGCACGCGGCTGCGCGTCCTGAAGTCCGATGGAAATTTTAATAACGAGTACGGCCTGCCGTTGACGCTGTTCCGGCTGGAGGAAACGCACGAGGCGGCAGTGTTGGAGATGGGGATGTCCCGTCCCGGCGAACTGACGCGTTTGGCGGCGATTGCGCGGCCCGACGTGGGAGTTGTGACTCGCGTCTCTCCCGCTCACTTGGAATTTTTCGCGTCGGTGGATGAGATCGCGCTCGCCAAGCGCGAGTTGATCGAGGGTTTGAACGGGCGTGAGTCGGTCGCGGTGTTGAACGCGGATGATCCGAGGGTCGCGGCGTTCGCGCCGTTTGCACCGGGGCGCGTGTTGACGTACGGGATAGAGAAACCGGCTGACTATCGGGCGGAAGCAATTGAAGACCGCGGCGCGCTGGGTTCTGCATTCGTTCTGGCCGCGAACAGCCAGCGGGTGCGGCTGGAGCTGGCGCTCCCCGGCAGGCATGTAATCGCCAATGCGTTGGCGGCGCTTGCTGCGGCCAGCGTATGGGGAATTGGCGCTTCGGAGGCACTGGGAGTTTTCAGCACATTGCACGCGCCGGAGATGCGCGGAGAGCTGTTGCGTTTTACAAATGGAGCGGCGCTTATCAATGATTGCTACAACTCGAGCCCTGCCGCGCTGCACGCGATGATTCACCTTATGGCAGCGACTCCGAATTACCGCCGGCGCATTCTGGCAGCGGGCGAAATGCGGGAACTGGGTCCCACTGCGGCGGAATTGCACCACGAGGCGGGCAATTTTGCCGCGAAGACCGGAAAAATCGATTGGATCATCGGAGTGGCCGGACACGCCGCGCAAATCCTCGAAGGAGCGGTGGCAGCAGGACTCCCCCGCGAGCGCACCAAGTTTTTTGCTTCGTCCGAAGAGGCCGCAAAGTTTGTGGAGGAGCTTATCGGACCGGGCGACCTCCTGCTCGTAAAAGGATCGCGTGGAGTAAAGATGGAGCGCATCGTGGAAGAGCTCCTTGCCCATCACGCCTCGCCGGGCGCGGCAACTCCACAGGAGGCGCGGCACTGACATGCTGTACTATCTCCTGTACCACGTTTTGCAGCGTTACTTCAGTCCGCTGAATGTTTTCCGGTACATCACGGTTCGCACCGTTTACGCGAGCCTCACGGGGATGTTTCTCGCGTTTGTGTTTGGGCCGTGGCTGATCCGTCGGCTGCGCGAGCTGCAAATCGGGCAATTCATCCGCGAAGAAGGGCCGCAGGCGCATCAGAAAAAAGCGGGCACGCCCACGATGGGGGGCGTGCTAATCGTTCTCTCGACGGCGATTCCGTCGCTTCTCTGGGCCGATCTCACCAATCCGTTCATCTTGCTTTCGCTGTTTGCCCTTTTTGCGTTTGCCGCGATCGGTTTTGTGGACGACTACGCTAAGGTTTCCAAGCAGCGCAACCTCGGCTTGAGCGGCAAAACGAAATTGTCGCTGCAGTTCCTGGTGAGCTTCATCGTGGGTATCAGCTTGCTCCTGCTGGCGACGCGGAGCGTGTACTCGACGCAGTTGATGATTCCGTTTCTGAAACGGCTGCATCCTGAGCTCGTGATTCATTCTTTGCTTACCTCGCCACATCTCTGGCCGCTGGCGTTCGTGCCGTTCCTCGTTTTTGTTTCGCTGGTGATCACCGGCTCGTCCAACGCCGTGAATCTTACCGACGGACTCGATGGCCTGGCCATCGGCTGCACGGTCATCGCCGCGGGCGCGCTCACGGTGTTGACATATGTCAGCAGCAATTACCGCTGGGCGACGTATCTCGAAATCCAGTACATTCCGCGTATCGGGGAGCTCACGGTTTTCTGCGGGGCGCTGGTGGGAGCTTCACTGGGTTTTCTCTGGTACAACGCGCACCCGGCGGAAATCTTCATGGGCGATGTGGGATCGCTTTCGCTGGGCGGCACGCTGGGCGTCATCGCGGTTATCATCAAACAGGAAATACTTTTGTTTTTCGTAGGCGGGATTTTCGTGGTGGAAGCGCTGTCGGTGATTCTGCAGGTTGGTTCGTTCAAGTTGCGCGGCAAGCGAGTCTTCCGGATGGCGCCGATTCACCACCATTTTGAGCTATTGGGCTGGAGCGAATCGAAAGTGATCGTGCGCTTCTGGATCGCGGCGCTGGTCTTTGCGCTTTTTGCCCTGACGACGTTGAAGCTGCGTTGATGGGGAACTCGATCGAGTTGCGGGGCAAGCGCGTTCTGGTCGTGGGACTGGCCAGGACGGGTGTCGCTACGAGTTTGTTCTGCGCCGCGCACGGAGCGGTCGTAACCGCCACGGATGCGCGGACAGAAAATGAGATTGGCGCCGAGATTGCGAAATTGTATGAGGCCGGAGTGGCGCTGGAACTCGGCGGCCATCAGGAGAGAACTTTTTTAGCGCAGGATCTGATCATCCCAAGCCCCGGCGTTCCGGCAGATGCTCCGCTCCTGCAATCCGCGCGCGCCAAAGGAATAACCGTTTGGAGCGAGATTGAGCTGGCGTCCCGCTTCTTGAAGGGCAAACTCATCGGGATCACCGGCTCGAACGGGAAGACCACGACAACTTCGTTGGTCGAACACATTCTGAAGAGCGCCGGTTTTTCCACCATCCTCGCAGGCAACATCGGGACGCCATTGATCGGCTGCGTCGAGGCGTCGCGCGATGACACTGCGACTGTCGTGGAGCTGAGCAGTTTCCAGCTCGAACTGATCGAGACCTTCCGTCCCAATATCGCCGTGTTTCTCAATCTAACGCCCGATCATCTCGACCGCCACGGCACCATGAAAGCCTATGGCGCGGCCAAGGCACGGCTGTTTGAAAACCAAACCGGCGAGGACTTCGCGGTCTTGAACGCCGATGATCCCGCCACAACTCCGTACGCGCCGGCGCGGCCGCAGCTTCTCTGGTTCAGCCGGAAACAGCGAGTTGCGGAGGGCGCCTACCTGCGCGGTGAAGAAATTGTCTTTCGGCACGCCGGAGTCGAGGAAGCTGTGATGAAGCGCGGGGAAATTCCCCTGGCTGGCGCGCACAATTTGGAAAATGTACTGGCCGCGGTGGCGGCGACACGCATTGCCGGTGCGGGCGCGGCGGCTATCGCCAAGGGTGTGCGCAGTTTCGCCGGAGTCGAGCACCGCCTCGAATTCGTGGCGGAGATCGGCGGCGTGCGTTTCTACAACGATTCCAAGGCCACCAACGTCGACGCCACGTTGAAGGCGCTCGACGCGTTCCCCGGCCGGATTCTTGTGATCCTTGGAGGCAAAGACAAGGGCAGCGACTATACGCTATTGCAGAAGACCTTGCGCGAAAAAGCGATCCTGGCGCTGCTCATCGGCGCCGCAGCGGAGAAAATTAAAAAGCAGATTGCCGGCAGCGTAGCGGTCGAGCACGCGGGAACGCTGGAGAGAGCCGTGGAAATCGCTTCGCACGCCGCGCAGACCGGCGATGTTGTCTTGCTGGCGCCCGCATGCGCGAGTTTCGACCAGTTTCAGAATTACGAACACCGGGGACGCGCTTTCAAGGAGCTAGTCGCGCAGTTGGAACATCGCTCCGCCAATCCCGCTACGCGAAGGTGAGAAATCGTGCCGAGACGCCTGGAAAATGACCGCTGGCTGTTCGGAGTGACGCTGGTGCTGTGTTTGCTTGGCGCGATAATGATTTTCAGCGCCTCGGCGGTGACCGCTGAGCATCAGTACGGGCACTCGTATATTTTCCTTTTGCGTCAGGCGGTTTGGCTGATTTTGGGTCTAGCCGGAATGTTTGCGTTGATGCGCACCGATTACCGGCGCCTGCGCGAGCCCGCCGTGGTATTCACCATGGTTTGCGTCGTGCTCCTGTTGCTCATCGGCACGTTTTTCCTGGACAAAACGCATGCCACGCACCGGTGGATCCGTTACGGACCGATGAATATTGAGCCGTCCGAGCTCGCGAAACTTGCCGTAATTCTTTACCTGGCGTGGTTTCTCGATTTGAAGCGGCGCAACGCCGTGGGCATGGAATTTTGCAGGGAGGATTTCTGGCACGCGATTCTGCCCGCCGCCGGGCCCGTCTTCGTGGCTGTCGCTCTAATTCTGCTTCAGCCCGACCTAGGAACATCCATCGACATCCTGGTTGTGGCCACGGCGATTCTCTTCGTCGCCGGACTCTCGTGGAAGTGGATCGCCGTCGGCGCGGCGGCCGCGGTGCCAGTGCTCTATCTTCTAATTACGCAGGTTTCCTATCGCCAGGCGCGATTGACGGCATTCCTCGATCCGGGCTCCGATCCGCAGGGAGCAGGTTTTCAACTGCTGCAATCGCTGATTGCCGTCGGCTCCGGTGGCTTTACCGGAGTCGGATTGATGGAGAGCAAGCAAAAACTTTTTTATCTGCCTGAGGCGCACACCGATTTCATCTACGCTGTGATTTGCGAGGAGCTGGGCTTCATCGGCGCGCTTTTTGTGATCGGGCTATTCGCCGTTTACGGCTGGCGCGGGCTGCGCACTGCATTTTCGGCGCCTGATGGTTTCGGCCGGCTGCTGGCGCTGGGCATTACCGCGATGGTGCTCAGCCAGGCGCTGATTAATTTCGCTGTTGTGCTGGGGATGGTGCCCACAAAAGGAATTCCGCTGCCGTTCGTTAGCTATGGCGGTTCGAGCCTTCTGGCAATGCTCCTGGCGACCGGTGTGCTTCTGAATATCAGTCAGCAGGCCACGGATTGATGAGAAGAGTCGCGCCGTGAAATTGCTGATCGCGGGCGGAGGCACGGGCGGACATGTGATTCCGGCGGTGGCGATTGCGCGAGAGTGGTTGTCGCGGGGCAAGGAAAGAGAAGTGGTGCTAGTGGGAACACAACGCGGTCTCGAAATGAAATTGGTACCTGAAGCTGGGCTGCCGCTCGAGACGTTGCGCGTTGCGGGATTGAAAGGCAAGGGCGGCGCCACGCTGCTGAAAAATCTTGGCATGCTGGGACCGGGCTTGTTGGATGCGTTCCGTGTCTTGCGCAAGCACAAGCCCGTCTCGGCATTTGGTGTCGGCGGCTACGCAGCAGGGCCGATGCTGCTTGCGACGTGGCTGAAGCGCGTGCCAAACGTAATCTTCGAAGCCAATGCAGAACCCGGTTTCACCAACAAAGTGCTCGCCAGAATCTCCAAGCGCATCGCCACCGGCTATGAAAGCTCGGCGCAGACCTGGAGCGCCAAAGCCGTCGTGACAGGATGCCCGGTGCGTCCTGAGTTTTTCTCCATTTTTCCGCGCACGCCGCAAAAGCCATTTCGTCTCCTGATTACCGGCGGCAGCCAGGGTGCGCTTCCCATCAACCGCGCGTTTGTCGACGCCATGGATCGACTGGCCGCGCGAAAGAGCGAGCTGTCGATCGTGCACCAGACCGGTGAACGCGACTATAATGCGGTACGCACCGCCTACGCGCGGCGCGAAATTAATGCGGAGGTGGTGCCCTTCCTGAAGAATATGGCGGAGCGCTTTGCCTGGACCGACGTGATCGTCTGCCGGGCAGGAGCCATCACTGCTGCGGAAGTCGCGGCCGCGGGCCGCGCCGCCATCTTCATCCCGTTTGGGCGCGCCACTGACAGCCACCAATTGCGCAACGCGGAGGAAATGGCCCGCGCAGGCGCGGGACGCGTGATTCCCGAGCCGGAGCTCACCGCGGAACGCCTGACGAACGAAATTTTCTCCCTCCTCGACCAGCCCCGGGAGATCGAAAAACAATCAACCGCAGCGCGCGGGCTTGCCCGGCCGCACGCCGTGCGCGATATCGTCAACTTAATCGAAGAGGTCGCGCTAACTCCAGGATAAGGCCCGAGGACAGAAAATGATGGTCTCTTTTCGCAATTTTCAGCGTATTCATCTGGTGGGCACCGGCGGCATCGGCATGAGCGGCATCGCCGAAGTGCTTCTGACCCTCGGATATTCCGTCTCCGGATCGGACACGAAACCTTCCGCGATCACCGAGCGGCTGCAAAATCTTGGCGCAACGATTTATGAAGGGCACAAGGCCGCTAACGTCGAAGGCGCTCATGTGGTGGTCACGTCTTCCGCGATCAGGACGGAGAATCCGGAAGTCGCCGAGGCGCACAAGCGAAAAATCCCTGTCATTCCCCGCGCGGAGATGCTGGCGGAGTTGATGCGCTTGAAGTACGGCATAGCCGTGGCCGGCGCGCATGGCAAGACAACGACCACGTCGATGGTAGCGTCGGTGCTGGCAGCCGCTCACCTCGATCCCACCTTCGTGATCGGCGGACGCGTGAATCAGGTGGGAACTACCGCGAAGCTTGGCAAGGGCGAGTACTTTGTGGTGGAAGCCGACGAGAGCGACCGCAGCTTCCTGCTGCTTGCGCCGGTCGTTGCTGTCGTCACGACCATCGATCGTGAGCACCTCGATCAGTACGCCTCACTCGAAGACATTCAAGGTGCGTTTCTCGAATTTGTGAACAGAATTCCATTTTACGGCGCGGCCATCTTGTGCCTCGATGAGCCGAACGTCCAAGCCATAATTCCGGGAGTGAAGCGGCCCATCATCACCTATGGCACTTCCACTCAGGCGGACTTGATCGTCGGCGACGTGAAGCTTGAAGGCCTGGGCAGCGAGTTCCGGCTCACCTACAAAGGCGAGGATCTCGGTCTGTTCACCCTGCCGCATCCGCCCGGCATCCACAACGTGCGCAATGCTGCTGCTGCCGCGGCCGTGGCGCTCTATTTGAACGTCCCCTCCGATTTGATCCGCGAGGGGCTTGCGAAGTTTGCCGGTGTTGGCCGCCGCTTCGACATCAAAGGGGTCGTCAACGACATCACCGTAATCGACGATTACGGCCATCACCCAGCGGAGATTCGCGCCACGCTCGAGGCCGCGCGCGGCTGCAGGTTTAGTCGCTTGCTGGTCCTTTTTCAGCCCCATCGCTTTACGCGCACGCAGCACTTGTGGGACGAATTCTGCCTCGCGTTCAACCAAGCCGACATTCTCGTCCTCACGGACATTTACGCCGCGAGCGAAACGCCGATTCCCGGCGTCACCAGCGAAGCGCTCGCGAATGCCATTCGGGAGGCCGGCCACAAAAATGTTTTTTTTACTCGCTCGATGCGGGAAGGCATCGAGCACTTGCTGCATGCCGCCCGACCCGGCGACGCCATTCTGACGATTGGAGCCGGCAGCATCAGCCGCGCCAGCGGTGAACTGATGGTTCTGCTCGGAACGGAAAACCCCACGCATCATGCGCATTGAGAATCCCAAGATTGTTGCCGCACTGCGCGAGCTGGATGTTGAGCTCCGGTCGCGCGCCTCGCTGGCGAAACTGACTTCTCTCGGGATCGGCGGAACAACCGATCTGCTCAGAATCAAGAAGCACGACGCGATTCCCGGCTTGCTTGCATTGCTCGATGCGAACGGGATCGCTCACAAGTTTCTCGGCGGCGGCTCAAACCTGTTGGTCGAGGACGGCGAGCTACCCTGGATCGCGCTGCAGCTTGCGCGGCCGCAGCCGGATGTTGTCCTCGAAGGGAATTTTGCGCAAGTGGACGCCGCGGCGGACCTCGGTCGTACCGTCACGTTCTGCGCCAAACATGACCTAGGCGGCATGGAAGGCCTGATCGGCGTGCCCGGGACGGTCGGCGGGGCCCTGCGCATGAACGCCGGCGCCTACGGGATGCAGATCGGGTCCTACGTGCGCGAGGTAAAGCTCTATCGGGCCTCCGGGCGGAAGCTAGAAATCCTCAGGGGCGATCAAATTTCCTTTGAATACCGGCATACTTCTTTTGCGCCTGATGATATGATGCTCGCGGTGAAGCTGGAACTTCCCTCCAAACCGTACCGCGAAATACTTCAAGGGATTCGTATCTGCAACGAAAAACGGCGCTCGAGCCAGCCGCTCGGTCAAAAAAGCGCCGGCTGCATCTTTAAAAACCCTCCCGGCGCGTCCGCGGGACGCATGATCGATGAATTGGGGCTCAAGGGACATTTTGTGGGTGATGCCCGGGTGAGCGATCGGCACGCCAATTTCTTCGTCAACGCCGGCCACGCGACCGCGAAAGACATGCTCGCGCTGATCGCCGATGTGCGCGAGCGTGTGCACAGGGCGTTTGGCGTGGACCTGGAGAACGAGGTAGTGATGTGGAACGCCTGAAGCCCATGCAGCGGAATTCCGCCGCAGCGGCGGAGGCTGATTCGTACCGCCCGGAACTTCTGCCGGACGATGAGCCGCGTTATCTGAGGCGGCAGAAGCCGGTGGAGATCCGCCGCAAGAAATTCGGTGGACGAACCTGGTCATTCTACAGGCGCGTTTTAGTGTTCTGCGTTGTCAGCGCCGCGGGCACGACGGCTGCTGTTTTCGCCGGGCGTTTTCTTCTCTATTCTCCACAGGTGCAGCTCTTGAAGCCCGAGCAAATCGAGCTAACCGGTAATCACGTCGTCAGCCGCGAAGCCGTGCTCGATAAGTTCTACCACGATCGCGGGCGAAGCGTTTTGCGGATTCCCCTGAATGCCCGGCGCAGCGCCCTGGAAGAATTGCCCTGGGTGGAATCCGCCAGCGTGCAGCGCATTCTCCCGAATCGCATTCGCGTTGAACTGGCGGAGCGCACACCGGTCGCTTTTCTCCGTAACGGCACGGAACTCGCTCTGATCGATGGTCATGGCGTGATTCTCGACCGGCCGCGCGGAGAAGACCTGCAATTTCCTGTTGTAACAGGACTCTCCGAGAACATGCCACGCGACGAGCGCGAGCGGCGCATGCAGACCTATCAGGAATTTCTGAAGGACATCGACTTGGTGCGTTCGGGCTCGACGGAGCACGTGAGCGAAGTTGATCTCTCGAATCCCAGAGACCTCCGCGTGGTCATGACCGGGCTCGCGCGCCCGAACGATCCGCAGGCGGTCACCGTTCACTTCGGAACCGGCGATTTCACCGGGAAATACCGCATGCTGGTCGAAAATTTTGTTCAGTGGCAGGCGAACGCCGGCCGCGTGCAGTCAATTGATTTGCAGTATTCGCGGCAGGTGGTGGTGAATCCGGACACGAGCGCAGACGTGTCCGCGAAGACAAAGTAGCTTCGGAGCGGCGGCTTGGCGAAGAAAGACAAGTACCTGGTGGGCCTGGACATCGGCAGCACGAAAACGTGCGTGCTGATCGCGGAAGTCGACGAAGAGCAGGTGAGATTTCTTGCGCTGGGCGCCGCCGAATCGAAGGGGCTGCGTAAAGGTTTGATCGTCAACCTCGATTCCACGGTCAGCTCGATTCGCCGCGCGGTGGAAGAAGCGGAAAGTGTCGCCGGCGTGCCGGTGGAGTCTGCTGTGATTGGCGTGGCCGGCGCGCATGTGCGCGGCGTAAACAGCCGCGCTGGCGTATCGCTCGGCAATCGCCCGCGCGATATTGAGCGCGAAGACGTGCGCCGGGCCGTCGATGCGGCGCGTCACATCACGCTTCCAGATGACAGAGAAGTTCTGCACGTCCTGCCGCATGAATTCATCGTGGACGCGCACGACGGGATTCGCGATGCCATCGGCATGGTCGGACAGCGTCTGGAAGCCAATGTTCACCTGGTGACTTCGTCGGTCGCCGCCACGCAAAATCTGGTCACCGCGGCGAACCGCGCGGGCATTTTGATAAGCGATACCGTGCTCGAGCCGCTTGCCGCCGCGGAATCCTGCCTTACGCAGGACGAACGCGATCTCGGCTGCTGCCTGCTCGACATTGGCGGCGGCACGACAGAATTGATCGTGTACGGGGCCGGGGTGGTGCGCCACACCAGCGCCGTGCCTGTCGGCGGCGATCATTTCACAAACGATCTCGCGGTCGGCTTGCGCACGCCGATTCCCGAAGCGGAAAGAATAAAGCGGCGGCATGGGTGCGCTTCTCGCGCGCTGCTTCGCGAAGATGGCACGATCGAAATCGCCAGCGTGGGCGACAGGCCGCCGCGTACGGTTTTCGCGCGCATGATCACGGACATCATGGAGCCCCGCGCGCTGGAATTGCTCGCGCTGATTCGCGACGATCTGCAGCGCGCAGACCTCGATGGACAGCTACCGGCGGGGTTCATCCTGGCGGGAGGCGGCGCGCAGCTTCATGGCCTCGATGAAATGGCTGAGGATGCGTTTCATCTTCCGGTGCGCATTGCGGAGCCGAAAGGCCTGGCCGATCTGCCGGAACAAGTGGTCCAGCCCGAATACGCAACGGTTGTGGGGTTGGTTATGTACGGCGCGAAAGCACGGCGCACCGCGCCGCAGCGCGCGGGGAATCTTGTATCTAAATTGAAGGCCATGTTCGCAGGCGCATCGTAGCCCTGCCCGCCCTGGCGGGCCCGCCCAAGCGGCGCGTAGCGAAACTGGAGAAGGTCGAGGAGCGCATGATATCGAGAGAAGCAGGAATCCGCATGAGCTTTAGCGAGGAGTTGCAGCCGGCGAAGATCAAGGTAATCGGCGTGGGCGGGGGCGGTTGCAACGCCGTGAATCGCATGATCCGCGCCAAGGTCGAGGGAGTCGAGTTCATTGCCGCGAATACCGACTTGCAGGCGTTGAAGTTGTCGCAGGCGCCGGTCAAGCTGCAACTGGGCGCGAAACTCACGAAAGGACTGGGCGCGGGCGCTAACCCTGAGGTTGGTCGCAAAGCCGCGCTCGAAGACACGGAAAAAATTATCGAGGCGCTCGAAGGCTCGGACATGATTTTCATCACCGCAGGCCTCGGCGGCGGCACAGGGAGCGGCGCGGCGCCGGTCGTGGCTTCGCTGGCGAGCGAACTGGGCGCCTTGAGCGTCGCCGTGGTCACGAAGCCGTTCGCATTTGAAGGCAAGCGCCGCATGCTGCAAGCCGAGCAGGCTTTGCAGGAATTAATCGGCGCGGTGGACACCGTGATCGTGATTCCCAACGAACGCTTGATGGATACTGTCGAGCGCGGCACTAGCTTCTTCGACGCGTTCCGCATCGCCGACGACATTCTGCGCCAGGCGGTGCAGGGTATCTCGGACATCATCACCGTTCCCGGCATCATCAACCGCGATTTTGCCGACGTGAAAGCCATCATGCACGGGCAGGGCTACGCGGTTATGGGCACAGCTGTGGCCACGGGTACGAATCGCGCCGTCGATGCCGCCAATCGCGCCATTTCCAGTCCGCTGCTTGAAGACAACACTATTCAGGGCGCGCAGGGAATTCTCATCAATATTTCCGGCAGCTCGAGCCTGACGCTACATGAAGTTCATGAAGCTTCGAGCGTCATCCAGAAAGCCGCTCACGAAAACGCCAACATCATTTTCGGCGCGGTGCAGGACGATCAAATGAAAGACACCGTGAAGATCACCGTGATCGCCGCCGGCTTCAAGGAAGCCAACAAGAAGGGCGTGCACCCGAAACAGTCTCTTCTGCCGAAAACCTGGAGGGCCGGCCGTGAAGTCCAGGATGTCCCGCCGCGGCAGCAAGAGCTGCCCAACGTGGTGCACCAGGTTCAGCAGAATGTGCGCGAGGTCAGTCCCGAAGTTCCGGCCGACGACCTCGACGTGCCGACATTCCTCCGCCGCCAGGCGCAAAAAGCCTGATTGACTTTCATTTGGTCAGGTAATGGGTAGGAGTACTCTTAGTTCTCGTTCTCTCCTGCTCTGGAAGATGTCGGGTTCGCAAGACACTGAATCGAGTTGGTACCACAAGAGATTTAGTACTTGACTGTCCCTAAACTATAGATAAAGTTTATCCCGCCCATAAGCCTAAGTCCGCTCTTGAGCGTAGCGCTGTTGCGCGCTCCGGATTTCAGAGGGTCCCCACCGGTAAAAAAGGGCGGAGAGTTCCAATCACTTCACACGGAGGATTCATGAAAAAGACATTGCTCGTATCTGTCCTGATTGCAGGCGTTGCCGCATTGGCGATGTTCGGCGGTGATTGGAGTGGTTCGCCCTTTGCCTCGGCGAGTGCGAACTCGGCTTCAAGTACTGACGTAACTTACGACATTAGCGCCTTGGCAGGGAAAATAGCCTCGGTGAACGGAACCCAGGGGCTGCAGATACGCTTCTCAGCTTTCATCGAAGAAGAATCAGATAATACATTGCAAGAGAGCGTGAGTCCGAAGCCCCTCGGCCTCATCACTCCGAACATACTGCTATCGAGTGGGTTGGACGGCACGAGCGTGCTGCCCCCTAATGTCACTGTCAACCAGGACCAAGCGGGGGGAATTCAGAATGAGACTGCGATTGCGGTGGATCCTAACAATCCGAATCGCATCGTGGCCGGAGCCAACGACTACGTGACCCTTACATGGACATGCAACATCGGCGCGACGCCGTGCAGCGCGCTAGGCGACGGATACTCCGGCACATATTTCTCGAATGATGGCGGCGCCACGTGGTGTTGTGCGTCGAAGCTCGATGGATCGAATCTAGGCACTTTGATACCGGGAGTCGAACACCTTGTTGGAGGTCAATATGACGCCGGGGGCGATCCAGTGGTTGCGTTCGACAGCCAAGGGCATGTTTATTACGCGGGGCTAGGTTTTGACCGCACAGCACCTGGGAGCACCGTGGCGGTAAATAAAGGAACGTTTGACGCCGGTGGGAACCTTACGTGGGGTGCACCAGTGTTCATCAACCAAACCACCGCTTCTTCCACACTGAACGACAAACCTTGGATCGCGGTAGATTCCCACACCGCAAGCCCTTTTCGCGATCGCGTGTATGTGACCTGGACGAGATTCATTTTCAATCCGCACAATGGCCGTTACGTGCAGTCTCCCATCGCGGTGGCAGTCTCCCGCGATGGTGGGCAGACGTTTAGTGATCCGCAGTTGATTGTGAGCAACGTATTGTATAGCCAGGGCTCCCGTCCCACGATTGGTCCCGACGGCACAGTCTATGTCTTTTGGGATGGATCAACTCGGCTGGCCACGCTCGATAGCATCTGGATGGTCAAATCAACGGACGGAGGCAAGAGCTGGAGCCAACCCGTGGCAGTTTCTCAACTCGTGGACATCATTCCGGCGGCCAATACGGGATTTCGCGTCAACAGTTACCCGGCCGCGGACGTTGCCCCTAACGGCGACATCTACGTCGCTTGGGACTCCATGCTGAGCAACGCGGGCGGCCTGTGCCCCGCTCGTACTAACGTTGGATGCCACGCCGCATCGCTGTATAGCAAGTCCACCGATGGCGGAGCCACCTGGAGCGCTCCTGCGCTGGTTCTGCCGGGTATGGACGCTTCTACGCGGACGGCGGTCGGTTATCCGGCGACCCAGCCTGACGGCAGCATGCTGAACGCGCCTGCGGCACGGCGAGTGGACACGTTTTTCCCCGCAGTATCCGTTTCAGCCACAGGACGCGTTTACATGTCGGCCTACGCCGCTGATGTTGTTTCACCCTGGCAGACCTGTGCGCAATTTGGTTCGCCTACCCTGAGTGGTAATAACTGCAAGCAGCTTGGACCGTTTATCAACAATGCCCGGCTGGACTACGTAGTGGCCGATCGAACCAGCGGCGTGACCAACACGGTGACAACGCATCCGATCAACACCCGCTATTTCTTCCGAGGGGCGTTTTTCGGTGACTATACGGATATTGCAGCAGGGTCTGACGATCGCTTCCATGCGTTCTGGACGGACTCCAACAATCAGCAGACCATCGACTGGTTTGCCGGATTCGAATGGGCGTCAGGGACGAAGGTTAATCAACAGGATGTGGTCGTTCAATCGGATAGTTTTTAGCTTTGGACCTGCTTGAGCTAAATCACTCTTAAGCGCAGGAACGTCTACGGTGGCTCCGGCAACGGTGCCCCCGCAGATGTTTTGTCTCACCCCACCAATCCCTGGATCTGAGCGCTCGATCGCCTCTGCTTTCCTCCTTACATCAGGGGGGAAATGACCTGTGTGAGCCTACCGTTCGCCCAGTTCCAGATCATGCCCAGCAACGCTGCGGCGTTCCAGGCCCACATGAAAACGCGCATCGTGGCGGGGCTGTAGGAACGATTTTTCCAGAGTACCGCCGCATCGAAGAAGAACCAGAGCGCGCCAGCGGCAAGAAAGCCGCCGATGACGAAGTCTCGAAAAAACATCAGCACCAGCGTACTCTCGACGCACAAAAAAACTGCAATCAGTGTTTTTGCAGGTTGACGACCGATAGCAGTTGCCGTCGTGCGTCGCCCGCTCAGTCTATCCGGCTCGATGTCCATCACTTCGCCAAATATGTGCGAGTGCATGGCGAACAGTGCTCCAAAGAGAAACGTCGGCCAGGGAAGCTGCGCGGCATGATTCAGCCAGCTGCTCAGGACAAAAATGAGGAGATAACTCGCTTGAATCAGCACGTCGAAGGGCGGGAGGCTTTTCCAGCCGATGCGTGGAGCGTTATACATCCCCACGGCCAGCAGAAGCGCCGCGGTCCACCATAGAATGCGGGCCCCGACTAAGATGTAGAAGAGTGTGAGGAAAGGCAGCACGGCCAAGGCAATTTCCCATCTCAGGGCTGCCAGCTGTTCAGCCGCGCCGCGCGAGCCAAACAAGAAAGTCCCCTTCCGCGGGTTCATGCGGTCGGCCTCCGCGTCCACGATGTCGTTTACGCCGTAGAGGAGTAGCCCCAGAGGAAAAAGGACGAAAAACAGCCCGATCCAAAAAATCGAGGAATTGAAAAAGTTCGCGTGCCCAAGCGGCATGAGGTAAAAGAGCGTGGTGGTCGTCCAAAGCCCGGGCCTCGAAACCTGGATCAGAAAACTGGGATGGGAGACTCTGGCTTGAGTCTTCGTTGCGCCCGATATCGTCGCAGTGGCTTCCATCATTGTGCAGGGCCGCCCTGGCGGAACTCTCCCCTCCGGACCTGCAATCGCCCGGACTCACTTCTAGCAGACTATAGGGGGTCAATGGCTGCCAGTACTCGATTGGAACGCAGACACCTATCGAGCAAGGGCCCCGCATTCAAACGAGCCTGGATCGTGGTGTGAGGGAATTCTCAATGGATTGGGCAGTGTCACGCGGCGCCAAGAGCCGCGAAAGCTGTGATGGCCGCGCAGCCTAGCGCGACACCGAGAACGATTCCGGCCAGGACATCACTCAAAAAATGCATGCCGAGTACGATGCGCGAAAACCCAATGCTCAGAGCCAGAAAGAGGAGCGTGCTTTCCAGTGATGGATAGTAGTAGCTGAGCACCAGGGCAATGGAGAACGCCGTCATGGTATGGCCCGAGGGGAAGGAAAATTTGTCGGGTGGCAAGACCTTCGACCAGCAGTGCGGCTCCAACTGGCAGGGCCGGGGACGGTGGCTCAAGCGCTTCAGCGCCTTGAACACTATGATTCCAGCAATCGCCGCGGAGCCGGCTGCACCCACCGCCGAAAAGCGCTGCGGCCCTCCCCACAGCAGCAGAATGATGCCCAGCGCATACCACAGCCAGCCGTCGCCCATGCGCGTTGCGGCAATCATCCAGTACCGGATCCATCGTGGCGCACGCCATCGGTTCAGCCGCCGCATCAGGCCATGATCGCCGCGCTCGATAAATCCCCAGACGGTGCGTGACACTGTCATCAAATTACCCCGCCCAATTGGCCTCGAAACTCGAATCCATCTCCCACAACATTCGCGGACGCTTCGCTTCCTTCTCAAGAACAGCGGACCACTTGCGGCAGAAGCGCATCTCGTTGAGCCAGTGGCCCGCAGTGCACACGGGAACAAAGAGCGCAAGCGGAAGCAGGCATAGCGTCCATGGCTTCTCGCAGAAAAGTGACCGAACGATCGAGAAGACGTCCGCGGTAAGTTTCCAGTAGCTCCCGTCAGCGCCGTGCACGCGCCCTTGTCCGGCCCGCAACCCCGCAAAAAAGTCTTCCTTCGTGCGCGCTCCGGGGACTTCGGTATAGGTCCGGCCGACCCCGCCCATGGCATGCGAGTCGCTCCCGGCAATCGCGATTTTCGCAAACCGTCCCGCGAGGAGCGCCGCACTCTCATTGGCTCCTGCCGTCATTTGGCCATTGCGCGTCTCGAAAGCCGGGAAGTACGAAGCAAACCAGCGAAAATCCTCTTCTTCGCGGCGGCCGGTGAGCCCCGAAAAAACGTGATTCACGCTGAAAAAAAGTTTCTTCTCGGTCAGATACATCAGGAGCGCAATGAAATCTCCGCGGCGGCGCTGAATCTCCGTATGATCGCGTTCCGTAATGTCATACACGCCGACGTGGAGCTCCGTCCCGGTCGGCATCCGGCACGTGACCTCCTCGCTCAGAAAGAAGTCAGCGTGCTTGCGGAGAGCTTCCGCGCCTTCAATCGAGTCATGGTCGGTCACAGTCACGAGGGACATGCCAAGCTGCTTGAGACGGGTGTAGACTTGGGCCGGATCGTTGTAAGACTCACGGCAAATCCGGTCCATAATGGGAGTGTTACACATGCCCGAAGCGATCGAATGAACATGGAGGTCGCAGCGCATGAAACCATTGTCAAGAGCGGATATTAACAGTCTGTAAAGAGGTTGCGAATTGTGGGTAAATGTGTCCATGGAACTCCTTGAACACAAGGGGCTTACAAAATTATCCACATGGCATCGAGGATGCTCTTCCTGGCGAACAAGAAGCGTATGGCAGAATCTCCTTCATGAAAAAGATACACATCATCTTCCATGACGGCGGAGGCGGGCACCGCAATGCTGCCTTCGCTCTGAAAGCCATTGCCGAACAGCAGCAGCGCGACTGGCAAATTGGGCTGATCCAATTCCAAGAACTGACCGACAAGCTCGATGTCCTCCGAAAGATGACCGGCATCCGCATCCAGGAGCAATACAACATTATTCTGCGGAACGGCTGGACCCTGGGGAGCACGCAATTGCTGCGCGTCTTGCAGGCGACCATCAGGCTGTTTCACCGGCCCTTGGTTCGTTTGCTCGAAGAATTTTGGCGACAGAAGCCCGCAGACCTGTTGGTCTCCGTGATCCCGCACTTCAACCGGCAAATCGCCGAAAGCTGGAGCACGGTTTATCCCGGCCGGCCGTTTGTTACTCTGATCACCGATCTGGCTGATTTTCCTCCCCGCTTCTGGATTGAGCCGCTTCGCGAACAGTATGTGATCGCAGGCACTGAACGAGCCGCCGAGCAAGCGCGCGCACTCGGCCATGATGACGCGCACGTTTTCCAAACCTCCGGCATGATTTTGCGGCCGGATTTTTACGCGCCGGATAATTCCGATCCTTTGGTCTTGCGCGCCGAAATGGGCCTCCGCCCGGATTTACCGACTGCGATTGTCTTGTTTGGCGGATATGGCTCGAATGTGATGTACCAGATCACCCAGCGTCTAGACGCGGCGAATCTTCCAGTGCAACTGATCCTAATCTGCGGCAAGAACGAAGCTTTGGCCGGAAAACTACGCGCTCATAAATGGCGCATGCCCGTCCACGTGATCGGCTTCACCAAGGAAGTGCACAAACTGATGCGCGCGGCGGATTTTCTGATCGGCAAACCGGGACCAGGCAGCATCACGGAAGCAATGGCGCGTGGCCTCCCCGTCTTGATTGAATGTAATGCCTGGACATTGCCGCAGGAGCGCTATAACGCAGATTGGGTGAAAGAAAAGCACGTCGGCATTGTGCTCAAGAGCTTTCGTGATGTGGCCGAGGGGGTGCGTGAAATGCTCGCTCCGGCGAGACTGCCAGAATTCCGGAAAAATGTCGCCGCGATCGAAAATCGCGCGATCTTCGAGATCCCCGAGATTCTGGGTGGGCTGCTGGACGAGCCACCAATTCATTCCCAAGCAAGCGCCCCAGAAACATCTAAACTTGCCCTTCCCGTGAAAGCTTAGCCTCGGCGCGAAGCCACACAATGCCGCACTTCCCGAATCGGGTTGGAATCAGTCCCAAAGTGGCTTTTCAGCCCAAATTTGGCGCTGCAATTTACAACCTTGCTTAAGTTAAATGATTGAAATCTAACGAATTAGAATCAAATCCAGCGAAGGTCTCAAGTGGCGCGCCCCGTGCAATGGCAAGTGATGTGGGCGCGTTTCAAATGACGAGATGTGAAGAGAGGCGAGCGAGGGGGAAGGGGCTTGCTCGTCACTTTTTACAGATCGTTCCCACCTGCCTCTGAGAGGGAAGCTAGGATGGATGACCCCACGCGCCGGTGTGAAAACGACACTGGCATCGAAACGCGCCTTCAAGGGCCCCCGATCCCAAGCGGGGGCCCCGCTTTTTTCTGAGCAGTCCCCGTCGCTAGATTCCCTAAGTCTGTTGCTTCTAATCGATCCGGGCTTCCTCCTGCCGAATTTCCCAAGAAGCGCGAAATGATCACGTACGCAAACAGGCAAACACGCAAACACGTTGTCATCCTGAAGGGCGCGTTTCTTGCGCCCTGAAGGATCTCAATCAAGACACCCTGCATGATTCCAAGGTTGAGATCCTTCGGCTATCCTCGTCGGATAGTGGTTTGCCCAACACTTCGCCCGGTTCAGTTAATTCACTCTCCGCGTGACGGGAATGCTCGCTTGGCCGAGCACATGCGCCACCTGCGTTTCCCGCAGGCGGGAAGCGTCGTATTCGAACGATAAGTGTTTCTTGTCTTCGTCGACGCGGAACTTTCGCAAACCGTACGTGTTCGCAAATTCGCCGAGCCGGCGGAGCTGTTCCTGGCTCAGGGGGGATTGCAGTTCGTAGGTAATTTCCACAAGTGTCATGGCCGCATTATACCAGCCCCTCGAGTCGCGTAGAAACTCACATCGGCTCCGCGCCCAGATAACCATCTGAATTAGCGTGAGTGACATCACCGGGCTGCGGGGCAGCGAACTTGACAAGTATAGGGTATAGGGGTATAAATAGCCCCTGGAGGTATATGGCATGAGAAGCAAAGCGGTGGCCACCACGAAGAGCGCAGCAAACCGGCACCTAACGCCTGCGAGTTGCGCCTGCGAGACAAGCAATGGCCGCAAAGCGGCCGGCGTCGATCCGGAGATCAAGCAAGCCAATCAGAACAGGCTGCGGCGGATTGAAGGCCAGATCCGCGGACTCCAGAAGATGGTCGAAGAAGACCGCTACTGTGCCGACGTGATTACCCAGATCGCTTCGGTGCAGGAGGCGCTGCGGGGTGTCGCGCGGAATTTGATGCGCAACCATTTGCAGCATTGCGCCGCGAAAGCGCTCCGAAGCGAGAAAAAAGTGGAGACGGAAGCCATGTACAACGAGCTTCTGGAACTGATCTATACACATCTCCGCTGAAAAATGAGAAGGGACGCGATGAGTCACGAAGCAAGCACCGAAAAATTGGAAAGAGATCCCGTCTGTGGAATGAGCGTCGACCCGTTGAAGGCCGCGGCTGAGTCCAACCACGCTGGCAAGACCTACTATTTTTGTTCAGTGGGATGCGCGAAACGATTTTCGAAGGAGCCCGAGAAATTCCTGGCAACTCCCGGCACAGCAGGCATGATCCACGGCCATTCCGCCGTCAAGCTCTCGCCACAGCAAGAATTAATCGCTCCCTCCACGCTTCCGGCGATGCCCGCGAACAAAAATGTGCGTTACACCTGCCCCATGCATCCGGAAATTGTGCAGATCGGCCCAGGCGTCTGTCCGAAATGCGGAATGGCACTCGAGCCGATGGACGTTTTCGCCGAAGTGGAGGCCGATCCGGAATATGACTCCATGCGGCTGCGATTCTGGGTGAGCGCGGCTCTCTCGCTTCCGGTGCTCCTTCTGTCCATGCTCGGTGAAAAGTTCGGTTTTCACTTGGCGCCGCAAATCAAAAACTTTATCGAGTTTTTTCTGGCGACACCTGTCGTCCTTTGGGGAGGCTGGCCATTTTTCGAGCGCTTCTGGAAGTCGCTTCTAAATCGCAGCCCGAATATGTTCACGTTAATCGGCCTCGGAACTGGCGCTGCCTATCTGGACAGTGTGGCGGGAACTTTCTTCTCGAATCTATTTCCCGCTTCTTTCAAAGGAATGGACGGCGCCGTGCCTGTCTATTTCGAAGCGGCGGCAGTCATCACCACGCTCGTGCTTCTCGGCCAGGTGCTCGAGCTGCGCGCCCGGCAGCGCACCAGCGGAGCCATCCGCGCGCTTCTCAATCTGGCGCCGCAGCAAGCTCATCTCATCGCCGCCGATGGAGCAGAAAAAGACGTCGCGCTCGCGCAAATCAAGCCCGGCGACAACCTTCGCGTCCGGCCCGGCGAACGCGTCCCTGTGGACGGCGTGATTCGCGAGGGCGCTAGCGCCGTGGATGAATCCATGGTTACCGGCGAGCCGATGCCGGTCGAGAAAGCCCCGGGCGACGAGGTGACCGGCGGAACGCTCAATACCAGCGGCAGCTTCGTGATCGAAGCCGAGCGCGTGGGCAGCGAAACACTCTTGGCGCAAATCGTGAAGCTGGTCAGCGAAGCGCAGCGCAGCCGCGCGCCCATGCAGCGCCTGGCGGACAAAGTGTCGGGCTATTTTGTGCCCGCTGTTGTGGCGGCCGCTCTGCTGACGTTTGCGGCCTGGGCGCTCTTTGGCCCAGAGCCTCGCCTCGCCCATGCGCTTGTAAATGCAGTGGCCGTTCTGATCATCGCGTGCCCCTGCGCGCTCGGCCTCGCCACGCCCATGTCCATCATGGTCGGCGTCGGTCGCGGCGCCCACGCTGGCGTCTTGATCCGCAACGCGGAAGCGCTCGAAGCTCTCGCCAGAGTAGACACTCTCGTCGTCGATAAAACCGGCACATTGACGGAAGGGAAGCCGCAAGTAGCGAACTTCGAGCTTTTTGAAGGAATTGGACTCTCAAACGAGGAACTCCTCTCGCTGGCAGCAAGCCTCGAGCATGCAAGCGAGCATCCATTGGCGCGCGCCATCGTGGCCGCGGCAAAAAAAAAGGGAGTGGAATTGGCAGAAGTATCCGAGTTCCACGCTAGTCCTGGTGGCGGGGTGGAGGGCCGTGTCCTTGGGGACAGAGTTTGCGTGGGGACACTCAAGTTCTTGCTGGAACGAGGTGTAAATGCAGCGCCAGCAGCAAAACTTCCAGGGATGGATTTCGGTGTTGAACGAACGGCTGCGCTCACTCTCGTTTTCATCGCCGTGAACGAAAGATTGGCGGGCATATTCGTTCTGGCTGACTTGATGAAGGATTCGACCCCAGAAGCCATCCGTGACCTTCAGGAAGAAGGTATGCGCGTTGTGATTCTCACGGGAGATCGGAAGAGCACGGCAAGGATGATCGCCGAAAAATTAGCAATCAGTGAAGTAGAAGGAGAAGTTCAGCCACAGCAGAAAGCTGAAATCGTGCAACGGTTGCGCAGTCAAGGGCGAATCGTCGCGATGGCAGGCGATGGAATCAATGACGCTCCGGCACTGGCCGCGGCGGATGTGGGCATCGCCATGGGCACCGGAACGGACATCGCCATCGAAAGTGCCGGCATCACCCTGGTGAAAGGCGACCTGCGTGGCATCGTGCGCGCCCGAAAGCTCAGCCGCGCGACAATTCGCAATATTCGGCAAAATCTTGGCTTCGCTTTTCTCTATAACTTCTTGGGAATACCGATTGCTGCTGGCGTGTTCTATCCCATCTTTGGCTGGCTGCTTAGTCCCATGATTGCCAGCGCAGCCATGAGCTTCAGCTCCGTCTCCGTAATCGCCAACGCCCTCCGCCTCCGCAATGCCAGGCTTTGATTGAATTTTGGAGAGCAGGCTCTCAGGTCAAGGCTGAGCGAGAAGGTAGTCGAAGTAGGTAGTCAGCTCGGGGGAGTCCCATCGCTGCGGTCCGATGATTTTGCGGGCGATACGGCCGTGCCGGTCGATGATGTAGGTCTCCGGGATCCTCACCGTTCCGTAATCGTGCATCACTTTCGAGGAAGGATCGCGCCAGGTGGGAAAGGGCACTCCAAAGTCCTTTAAGAATTTCTCGTAATTGTCGGGATCGTCATCGATGCTGACGCCGATGACCACACCACCCCGCCGGGCGATGCGCTCCTGAAGGTGGTTGAGGGAGGGCGCTTCCTCGACGCAGGGCGCACACCAGGAAGCCCAGAAATTCAGTACCACAACTTTGCCTTTGAAATCAGACAGGCGCGTGGGCTTGCCTACCACAGCAGGCTGGCCCATTGCAGCGGATAGGCCGGAGAGCTCCATGGCGAAATCCTCGGCCGACTTTCCGGCCACGGAGACCTCTCCTTGGCGGTAACTGGGCCGGGCGAACAATACGAGGACTCCGAGGCCCACCGCCAAAACTCCCCAGGCGAACAGTTTTCGAAGAAGTTCCATCGAATGCTATACTAACGTATCTCCCGCGAATCGGGTACCAGTCCGCAGCAATCTAACTAAACAATGTCAAACGCAGCGCCGAACATGCCACCAAGAGCCGCCTCCAGTGCCAATCAAACCGCGGCGCGCGACTCGGCGCACGTCACTGCGCGTGTCACAGCCATTGTTCCCGCACGAAATGAAGAAGCGGTCATCGCGGCCTGCGTCGAGTCGCTGGCGCGCCAGCCGGAGATTGCGGAAATCATTGTCGTCAACGATGAATCGTCGGACCGCACTGGAGCGATCATCCGAGGCTTGATACCGCAAATTCCGAACTTAAAGCTCCTGGAAGTTCAGGATGTGCCAGCCGGATGGGTCGGCAAAAACTACGCGGCCTCGGTCGGAGCGGCCCAATCCACAGGTGATTGGCTGCTCTTCACGGATGCCGACGCGGAACTTCAGTCTGGCGCCGTGCTTCGGGCATTGGAACTCACGCTGGAACACCGCGCAGCCCTCGTTTCTTTTTCGCCGGAACAGGTAATGGAACGTTGGTACGAGAAGGCATTGATTCCCTTCGTGTACTGCCGATTGGCGAAATATTTTTCATTCGAAGCCGTGAATGACCCGGCTTCGAGCGCCGCCGCCGCAAATGGGCAGTTCCTGATGATTCGGCGCAACGCCTACGAAGTGATCGGCGGCCACGCCCAGATCGCCGGCGAGGTCTTGGAAGACGTGGCGTTAGCCCGGCGCGCCAAAGCCGCCGGATTCCGTTTGTGGTTCGGTTCTGGCGCGAGCTTAGTGCGCGTCCGGATGTACCGCTCCTTCGCGGCGATGTGGGGCGGTTGGCGGAAAAATCTCTATCTATTGATCGGCAGAACACCCCAGGCGGTGTTCCGAGAGCTTGGCCAAGTGTTTCCGTGGATCCCTCTTTTGGTGCTTCTGCTGGGCTTGAAAATTCCCATCGCGGCGTTTCTCGGAGTCTGGCTGCTCATTTTCCGCCAAGTAAGTTACGGCTCGGAATTGAAGCGTAACCATTTCCTATTCTCCCTCATCCTGTATTACGTACCCGCCGTACTGCTCTATACGGGTGTGCTCTGGGCCTCGTACCGGAGCCACGCCCGAGGAACGGTGCAGTGGAAGGGTCGCGAAATACCGGTGGGTGTCTCCAACGCCTTACGGTAGACGATAGCCATGATCCTGCTGACGCGCAAAATCGAGTTTTCGGCCTCGCACTTTTACCACAATCCGGAATTTTCGCCGGAGGAGAACCTGCGTGTCTTCGGGAAATGCAACAACCCGCACGGCCACGGACATAATTACACTCTGGAAGTCACGGTGGCCGGCGAGCCCGACCCGGCTACGGGGATGGTTCTGGACCTGAAGGACCTGAAGGAAATTCTTGAACGCGAAGTGATGCAGCGCATGGATCACCGGCATCTAAACTATGAGGTGCCGGAACTCGCGGGCCAGATTCCCACGTGCGAGAACGTCGCGCGAGTCATCTGGAATTTGCTCGAGCCCAGGATTACGCAGGGAAAATTGTACCGCGTGCGTCTGTATGAGTCGGCTGACCTGTTCGCCGATTGCTATCGCAACGGAGCAAAAGCCGTATGAACAGCGGACCAAAAATCGAACTCGGGCGACGCTACCACTTTGCGGCGTCGCACCGCCTGCACACCGCGCGGCTGACCGAGGATGAAAACTGGCGCGTCTTTGGAAAGTGCAACAATCCTTTCGGCCACGGACATAACTACGTCGTGGAAGTAAGTGTCTCGGGAGACGTGAATCCCGCTACGGGAATGATCACTAATCTGGCCGACCTGGACAATTTTGTGCATCGCAAAGTGATCGAACCGTTCGATCATCGGTACTTGAATGAAGAGGTCGCCGCTTTCCGGGAAACAGTGCCCACGACGGAAAATCTGTGCGTCGAAATCTTCGCGCGGCTGAAAGATTTTCCCCATGCGAAACTGGAGCGCGTGCGCATCGAGGAAACCGGGAATAACAGCTTCGAATACTCCGGGGATACTATTATTGGTGACCACAAACGGGGCAATCCAGAAGGGAACAGGCCGTGACGAAACCAACCGAGGAAATTCTGCTTCACGACACCTTTGCAATCGCGAAACAGGAGAGTGTCGCCGATCTTGTCCGCAAGATGATCAAGCTCGTGGGGGAAGACCCGGAGCGCGAGGGCCTGCGCAAGACTCCGGAGCGCTACGAGAAGGCGCTGAAATTCTTGACCAGCGGCTATCACCAAAATGCCGACAGTATCCTGAACGGCGCGACGTTCAGCGTCTGCTACGACGAAATGGTGGTGGTGAAAGACATCGAGTTTTTCAGCCTGTGCGAGCATCACCTGCTGCCCTTTTTCGGCAAGTGCCACGTCGCCTACCTGCCGAACAAAAGGGTCATCGGCTTGAGCAAAGTGGCGCGCCTCGTAAATATGTTTGCGCGTCGCCTGCAAATTCAGGAACGGTTGACCAGCCAGATCGCCAAAGCCATCGAGGAAAAAATCAGCCCCGAGGGCGTGGGCGTTATTGTCGAGGCGCGCCATCTGTGCATGCAGATGCGCGGAGTCGAGAAGCAGCACGGCCAGGCCGTCACCAGCGCGATGTTGGGCGCCTTCCGCCACAACAAACAGACCCGCGACGAATTCCTCTCGCTCGCGCGTTCCAAAAACGCCTGAGACTCAGGCTGCCCAGAACTCTCATCAAATAGCGTGACTCGAGCAAAAATCCCTGCGCTCAAATCGCTTTCAAGCCCCTTGCCTGCGAACGGCGGCTGTGTTCAACTTTGACCCAGTTGTCACCATGGTTGGCCAGTCCATCGCGCATTATTCCATCACCGAAAAAATCGGTGAAGGCGGCATGGGCGTCGTGTATCGCGCCCACGACCTGACCTTGCATCGCGACGTGGCCTTGAAGTTTTTGAGCATCGATGTGCTCGATGACCGCCTTGCCAAGGAAAACATTCTAAAGGAAGCGCGGGCCATCTCCGCCCTCAATCACCCCAACATCTGCACCATCTACGAAGTCGGAGAGGCCAACGGCCGGCCGTACCTCGCGATGGAATTTCTCGAGGGCCAACCTTTGAGCCGCGAAGTCACGCGCGGCGGACTTGCTGTCGATGTCCTGGTGCGTTACGGCATTCAGCTCGCCGATGCGTTGGGACATGCCCACGAACGAGGCATCGTCCATCGCGACCTGAAGGCCGCGAACGTGATGGTCACGTCATCGGGACGCCTGAAAGTTCTGGACTTCGGATTGTCCCGGCGAATGGAGAAAAAAGTCAGCGAAGACACCACCGAATACGACCACGGCCGGAAGTCGCCGGGCTTCATTACCGGCACCTTGCCCTACACCGCGCCGGAAATTCTGAAAGGGATGCAGGCCGATGCCCGTAGCGATATATGGGCGCTGGGAATCATCCTGCATGAATTGGCTTCCGGCAAAAGGCCATTTCGCGGTGGCACGCCGTATGAACTAAGCGATGCAATTCTTCGCGGAACCCCGCCACCGATTGTTCCTGCGCTCCCCTTTGTCGTGCAATCTGTCGTCGACAAGTGTTTGGATAAAGATCCCAGCCAGCGGTATCACTCAGGGGGCGAGGTGCGCGCCGCCCTCGAAGCGGCGAACTCCGCGGCGAAATCGGACCGCATCCCAATCGCGACTTTGGCGGGCGCTGAAGATGTCCAGCGACCGGCCGTGTCTCGCCGAAGCTTCTTGTACGCAACGGGCGTCGTCGTGCTCCTGGCGCTGACGGCCGCGGGATTATCCTGGAAGGGCAGGAAGCCGCCGAGCACCGCCCGGGTCGTTCCTGGAGCGATCCAATCGGTCGCCGTGCTGCCGCTCGCAAATCTCTCCGGTGATCCCGCACAGGATTATTTTGCAGACGGAATGACGGACGCGCTCATCACCGAGCTCTCGCAAATTCGCAAGCTGCGCGTAATCTCGCGCACCTCGGTCATGCAATACAAGCACTCGCAGAAACCTCTTTCCGAAATCGCCAGGGACTTGAACGTGGACGCCGTTGTCGAAGGCTCCGTCGTCCGGGCCAACGGCCGCGTGCGAATCTCCGCCAAGTTGCTTCAGGCATCCGTCGAACAGAGTCTTTGGGCGGACAGTTACGAGCGCGACTTTACCGACGTGCTCGCGCTGCAGAGCGACGTGGCCACGGCCATCGCCCGTGGAATCCAGGTCGAGCTTTCCGGCCCCGAAGCCTCTCGCCTGGCTAGTAGCAAAGCGATTGTTCCGGAAGCGTACGAAGCCTACTTGAAGGGGCGCTTTGAAGCCGAGAAGCGCACGCCGGATGGACTGACCACCGCCGTTCAATATTTTCAGAATGCGATTGCAAAGGACCCGGCGTTTGCCGCTGCCTACGCTGGCCTGGCCGACAGTCTACGTGATCTCGGCAACTATGAGATCCGGCCGCCCGCCGAAGTGATCCCACAAGCCAAGGCCGCCGCGCAGAAAGCGCTCGAGCTGGATGATCGACTCGCGGAAGCTCACGCCTCGCTGGCGACGACGCGTTTCTACAACCTGGAATGGGACGGGGTGGAATCCGAGTTCCAGCAGGCTATCGCCCTAAACCCGGGTTACGCGACCGCGCTCCACTGGTATGCGCTGTTTCTCGCGGCACAGGGCCGGAAGGAAGAATCCTTCACTGAAATCAAGCTTGCTCGAGATATCGATCCGCGCTCCTTGATCATCAACGCAAATGTCGGATGGTGTTATTACCTGGCAGGCGATCCGGAACGGGCGATTGAAGAGGAAAAAAACACTCTGCGGCTTGACCCAAGCTTTGGAGTCGCGCATGGATATTTGGGCCAAGCCTATATTGAGAAGAAACAGTTTGTCGATGCGATCGCAGAGTTGCGAACATTTGTGTCTCTCGCGCCGGGGAGCCCTTCTCGTCAAGCGGAGCTTGCGAACGCGTACGGTTCGGCGGGGAGGAAGGCGGAAGCCGACGAGATTCGGATGGAGTTCGAACGTCTGCGCGGTCAAAAATACATCTCGGCGTACGATTGGGCCATGCTCTATGCGGGGTTCAATGACAAGCTAAAAACTGTCGGCTGGCTGGAAAAGGCGTTCACGGAACGCAATGGTCGAATGGCCAATATCGCGGTTCATCCAAGATTTTTGTTTTTGCACGAAGAACCTGGCTTCCGGGATCTGTTACGCCGCATGGGATTAAACGCTTCAGGGCAAAGTGCCCCCGCTTCGTGATGTTCTTGACGCGCACCTAAGCGTTGGTTAGACTCCGCCGAACTAGCATGAAATGGAGACCTTCGTGCAATTCTCGAGGCTCTCGGTTCATGAGCGCCCTTTGACGGGGAGGATGTTATGGCTAAGAAGAAGAGAAAAAAGGGGAGTATTTCCCTCAGGCCGGTTGTAGACGCAATCGACGACACCATAACGGAACTAACCAGAGCAAGGAAGAGGGCCTCGGATGAGGCCAAAAGAGTGCTCAATTTGAAGATCAAGTCGATGCGGTCGCTGCGCAGCGAAGCAATGACCCGATGCAGAGCGCTCGATCTTTGGATTCCACACATTTGAGATTCTGACTTTCGGCAAAAAACAAAAACGGTGCGTCACAAAGCCCGCCCGTCTCGCGTAATTCGCTCGCGGAAAATGGACAAAGCCGCCGCCTCTCCGCTTTTCCGGCGCTCTCCATTTCTCGTCAGCTACTGGCTCGGAAACGATCTCGTTTTCGAAAATTTTGCCGCTCGACGGCAGATCACCGCTGATCCCATCACCTCTATCATCCTCGATTTTTTCCACACTGGTCGCTCGCTCAATGATTTCTGTTCACACTTCAAGGAATATGATCTCTCCTCTTTGCGCCGGAGTGTGAACTTGCTCGTGAAACACTCCATGCTCGAAAAGGTCGGCGAAAAACGAAACCATGCCGCCGAGATGCACCAAGCTTGGGGCGAGTGGAATCCTGTAGCGAGTTACTTTCACTTCTCCACGAAAGATGCTGCCTACGAAGTAGGCGCCGAGGAAGGGTACACAGTCTTACAGAAATTGGCCCGCTCATATCCCAAACCGTCATCTGTCAAGCGCTACCCGGGCGCCACAAAAGTGAAGCTCGATTGGCCGTCCGCCGGCTCGGAATTTCCTCGCGTTCTTCTCTCGCGGCGGACTTGGCGGAAATTCTCCAAGCAACCCGTCGAGCTTGCCGCACTCGGCACGCTACTTGGCATGACTTGGGGCGTGCACGGTTGGGTAAAGGTTCCGCGAGTGGGATCCTTGGCAATCAGAACCTCGCCGTCGGGCGGCGCGTTGCATCCCATCGAGGCTTACGTGCTTGCTAAAAATGTGCGCGGGTTGCGCCCCGGACTGTACCACTACGATGGCGCCGCGCATCGCCTCGAGCTGCTGCGTCCCGGCGCGAGTTCCCGCCAAATCATCAAATGCTTGGCGGGGCAGTGGTGGTTCGGCGACGCCTCGTTTGTAGTCTTCATGACCGCCGTTTTTGCGCGCACGCAGTGGAAATACGATTACCCGCGCGCCTACCGTGCCGTGCTTATGGAAGCAGGGCATCTTTGTCAGACGTTTTGTCTCACCGCCACTTGGCTGGGCCTCGCGCCGTTTTGCACGATTGCCTTCAAGGATTCCCTGATCGAGCGAACGCTTGGCGTGGACGGAATCTCCGAATCTGTTTTGTACGCCGCTGGCGCAGGCAATCGCCCCTCCGAAGAAACGCAAGCGCATCTCGGGACCATGGGCGCCCCGGTCAGTTGGCGCCGCTAACCTCTACTTCTTCGAAATGTCCGCGGACGCGCTGGTATTTTCCCATTCCATGCGCAGCGTGCAGCCTGCCGCGCCCTTGTCGAAAGCGATCGTGAAATTCTCGGCCGGTGCCGCCAGTTTCGAGACCTTCATGTCTACCCGGGCCAGATCGTTGTCCGGCCCCGGATAGGCCGTGCCCCATTCCCCCGTCTTCTTGCTGATGACCAGCGTCCACTTATCGGCCTCTGGCACAGCAAAAATCGTGTAGCTTCCCGCCGGCACGGCTTTGCCTCCGACCGTCAGATCCGTATCCGTCACGAACGTTGTCGCCTCGTTCGCTCCAGCGCGCCACACTTTGCCGAATGGCACCAGTTCGCCAAAGATTTTCCGGCCCTTCATGCACGGGCTGGAATAATCCACGGTGACGCTCTTGCCGCCCGCAAGTGCGCAGCTGGCTTTTGCCGGCGGGCTCGGTCGCGCACTCTTATCCTGTGCGGCCCCCGTAGCGGCACAAAATGCGAAGACCAGTCCCATGCCAATACACGTTGCAAATAATTTCTTCATTTTCTTCCCCCTTTATCGAATCTCTCTCTGGGCAGACAGCATTCAACCGAATTTGACGCCCCAGCGCAAGAAGGAATGTTGCTTATTCTGCCTGTGACGCTCGATACGCGTCCCGGAGCACCGGGTCAGTTTCCGGACTTAACCGGAGTTACCAAACAACCGTCGGTGCCCCAACCTGTTAAGCTTGTGACGATGCGGGCGCAAGAAACTCGTTGGGATGAATTCACAAGGATCAAGCGGAACTTGTTTCTCACTTTCCTGTCGTTATTCGTGGTGTGGCTACCTCTCGATTCCTGGCTGCGAGTGCATCCAGCTTATTCGTTCTTGAGCTGGACCGCTCTGATCATGCTTGGCGCTTTCGGCTATTACTTTCAGCGCTACGTTCATTGGCAATGCCCTCGTTGTTCGCGCCCATTTCAGCAGAGTGCAGAATGGACTTTTTATGGTCCTTGGACTGTGTGGCCTCGAAAAAAATGTGCGAACTGCGGCCTGGGTCTGCGGGAAAACCCGACTCCGGCTTGAACCCTACCGCCGTAACTCCTGAGAAACGCGGAACCGGACAAGTCCCGTAACCCGGCGCCGCCTGCAGGGCTCACTGGAGCCGTAGCCAATCTCTCTTCAGCGCCTCGTCGCTCGGAATAGTTCCGTCCGCACGCCACGCTGCAAGGTTGGTGAGGTTCGCCATTAGTGGCGAAGTGCCGTTGGACGCCTTTACGAATATGGCGGCTTCGTCAGCATCTGTGAAAAACACTTTATCGACGGTGTTCTGCAAACCGTATCCTTCCTGGATCGTGTTGAGGATTCCAGCTTCTGCAGGTGTTAAATCTCTTCGACGCATAGGTACCAGCACCAAGAGAGGTCAGAATTGTTTGAGTGATTCGATACTCGGAAGATTAAATGGTCCCTTCCAATCCGGTATTGCGTAAACTTCAAGCTCCGAGATCTCCCCTTCACGGGCGTGAACAATAACGCCCACCTCGATGCCCTCAGTAGTTTTTCCTACGAAATCGGCCAAAATGATTGATGGTGCTGTTTTTCGTTGTTCGCGGTCACCTAACGCCAAATCTATGGTGGGACAACCGCACGTGCATTTGCCGACGACGTTCACATTCGCAATTTGTGCGATGTACGGTTTCGCGTCTGGACTACCATTAGCTAACAGCCATTCGAGCAGTTTTCGCTCTTCCTCAGTCAGCGGTCGGCGTTCCGGGCGAATGAATCTGGACATTTTTAGCTCTGGCCGAAGTATACCAACAGAGTCGGAACTCCTGATAAACGCTCACCGGAAACTGCCCCACCACGCCTCCCGCACATTTCTTTACACTTTCAACGCCGATGTGTTAGCCTGAATGTGTCGAAGAGAAGAGGAAAATTTAGGGGACGACGGAGAGGGGCACTTGAGCGAAGCCAAATCAGTGTTGATCGAACAATTTCGGGCCCATGTGAAAGATACGGGTTCACCCGAAGTACAGATTGCGCTTCTCAGTGAACGGATCAACTACCTGACGACGCACCTCAAGTCTCACGTGAAAGACCACGCATCGCGCCGCGGATTGATCATGATGGTCAACAAACGCCGGCGTCTGCTGGACTATCTCAATCACCGTGACCCGGATCGGTACCGCGAGATTGTCGAACGCCTCAGCCTGCGCAAGTAACCGCTGTACACAGCGGAAGCCTCTGCGTTATCGCCAAATGACAAATTCTTCACAAAGTCTGCTGCAAGATTCTTTTGTGGTAGTGTGCAGGTTTGTCCGGTTAGGCGCTGGGTGTTAGCTCTTTTTCCCGTGGTGCAACCCGTCGCGTTTCGTTCGCCTCGCAAAGTATTCCCGCCTCTTTTCTTCCTATAGACGGCAGAAATAGATTTTCTGCTCGGCTGTTTGCTGGTCAAACAGTAAGGAAAATGCGTCGCGTGAACGCGGCGCCAAAGGAAATGAATTATGTCTGAAAATACCCATACTCCCGCACCACACCAGGTCACTGTCGATGTTGGAGGACGTCCCCTCATCCTCGAGACCGGCAAAATTGCCAAGCAGGCCAACGGCGCCATCGTGGCGCGTTATGGAGATACCGTCGTGCTGACGACTGCCTGCATGGCGCCCACGGCGAACGACCGCGACTTTCTTCCGCTTACCGTCGACTATCGCGAAAACACCTACTCTGCGGGAAAAATTCCCGGTGGATTCTTCAAGCGCGAAGGCCGTCCCTCGGAAAAAGAGATTCTCACCTCCCGGTTGATTGACCGCCCCATGCGCCCGCTCTTTCCCGATTCCTGGCGCAATGAAACACAAATCGTCAGTATGGTGCTCAGCGCCGACAGCGACAACGACCCGGACGTCATCGCCGTTACCGGCGCTTCCGCCGCTTGCTACTGCTCCGATCTTCCGTTTGAGAACCCCATCGCCGCCGTTCGCATCGGCCTGCTCGACGGCCAGCTCGTGGCCAACCCGACTGTCGCCGAACAGAAGAAGAGCCTCCTGAATATCGTCATCGCCGGAACAGACCAGGCCATCGTCATGGTGGAATCCGGCGCGCTCGAAGTTGCCGAGGAAACCGTCGTCGAGGCCCTCGAATTCGGCCACGCCCAGATCAAGAAGATCGTCGCCGCCATCCGCGAGCTTCACAGCCAGCTAAAACCCAAGAAAGTTGTCGTCCAGCCGCTGCCCTTTGACGAGTCTCTCTCCAAGGAAATCGAGAAGAAGTACGGCGCAAAGCTTCACGACGCTCTCAACACGGAAAAGTATCCCAAGCAGGAAAGCTACCACCTCGTGGACGCCTTGAAAGACGAGATTAAGGAGTCGATCCCCGAAGAAAACGAGGAGAAGCGGGCCCTCGCCATGCGCGCGTTCGAGCGTCTGCGCGAGAATTTCTTCCGCGACGATATACTCAACAAACGCCGGCGTCCCGATGGCCGCGATTTCGACAAGATTCGCAAGATCACTTGCGAAGTCGGATTGCTCCCCCGCGTTCACGGCTCCGCGCTCTTCACCCGCGGTGAAACGCAAGCCCTGGCGACGCTCACCCTCGGCACCAAGGAAGACATGCAGCGCCTCGATCTGCTCTTCGAGCAGGATCAGTTCAATCGCTTCATGCTGCACTACAACTTCCCGCCGTTCAGCGTCGGCGAAGTAAAATTCCTTCGCGGTCCCGGCCGCCGCGAAATCGGCCACGGCGCTCTTGCGCAGCGCGCGCTCGTGAACCTCCTTCCCGCCGAGGAGAATTTCCCTTACGCCATGCGTCTTGTCTCCGACATCCTGGAATCGAATGGTTCCTCGTCCATGGCCACCGTTTGCGGCGGCTCGCTGGCGCTCATGGATGCGGGCGTTCCGATGAAGGCTCCCTGCGCGGGCATCGCCATGGGCCTCGTCGTCGGTGAAGACCACAAGTACGCTGTCCTCACGGACATCGCCGGCGCCGAAGACCACTACGGCGACATGGACTTCAAGGTTGCCGGCACACGCGCCGGTATCACCGCCCTCCAGATGGACATCAAGGTTCTCGGCATCAGCATCGCGATGATGCGCGAAGCGCTCGCCCAGGCGAAGAAAGCCCGCCTCGAGATTCTCGACATCATGGAAAAGACGTTGAGCGAAGCGCGCACCGACATTTCCGCCTACGCACCGCGCCTCTTCAAGTTGAAAATTCCGCAGGACAAAATCCGCGACCTCATCGGTCCGGGCGGCAAGAAGATCAGGTCCATCATCGAAGCCACCGGCGTCAAGATTGACGTCCTCGAAGACGGCACCGTGCACATTTTCTCGACCAGCGGCGCCGGCGGCGATGCGGCCCTTCAGATGGTTCGCGACGTCACCGCTTCCGCCGAAATCGGCAAGACTTATCTCGGCAAGGTCGTCCGCCTCGCGGAATTCGGCGCCTTCGTCGAACTTTTCCCCGGCACCGACGGCCTCCTTCACATCAGCGAAATCTCCGAGCACCGCATCCGCGACGTTCGCGATGAGCTGAAGCTCGGCGACCAGGTCCTCGTCAAGGTACTTTCGATCGAGGGCAACAAAGTTCGTCTTTCTCGCAAGGCCCTCATCAAGGAAGCCCGCGAGAAACAACAACGCGCCGCCAGCAGCGGGGCCGCTGCCACTTCTTCCGATGCTGGCGCCGGCCACGACCGCCCCGCCACCGCCGAATAACTTTCTCCATTTTCAAAATAAAAAGCCCCCGAATTACTCAGGGGCTTTTTGTTTGAACATTTCTCCGCGCTATTACGCTGCCGCTGGCTATGACCGCCCCGCCACCACCGAATAACTCCCCTCGTTTTTTTGTTTGTCGGGGCGGGCCTCGGCCCGCCCTTCTTTTATTGCTCTGCACTTTCTTGTAGGAGCGCAGCTTTATCCGGAGCGCAAGCGAGGGAACGCTGTGCCCCTCTCGCCAAGGCGTAAGCCGCGGGAATGCTACGCCCCATTTCATCGAGACGTAATATTTCTTGGGTCCGCCCTTCTTTTATTGCTTTGCACTTTAAGCTCTGCTGACTTCCTAGTGGAAGCCGCCGCGCTTCATAAGAATCACTAGTGTTCACCTAGCAAGCGCCGGAGGCGCGCCACAATTTAGCCCCGCCCGTGAGGGCGGGGTCAGCGAATCGGCAATCTCAAGCGCCGTAGGTGCGACACGCTCGATCTCATCGCGGTGTAATATTTCCTCGGTCCGTCTGAAATCACGCTCCCAAAACAAAAAGCCCCCGACTACTCGGGGGCCTCTTTCGTAACTCTTCTCTGTGATCTCTGTGCCTCTGACCTTGTGTTCTCTGTGTTAATTCCTTTTCTTGTCCTTGCTTCTTTAAGCCGCAGCTGCTTTCCGCTTTTTCTCGCAATGCACCGCGTCGAGCGCGCCCCACAGCGCGTCCAGCGCTTCCTTGGCCGTCCCCACAATCTCATCCTCATCGCCCTGCGCGTGTTCTTCGAGCCAGCCGCGCCAAGCTGCGCGATGCGCCTTGTCCGTCTCTTCGTGCACCGTAAAATATGCGAGCCCTTTCGGCTCATTGATCCCGTAAAACCTCTTCAGGCCGTCAATCTTCGTAGCGGCGATTTCCGGCACTTGCGACTCGTAGGCATAGAGCGCTGCGACCGCTTCCGCCACCGGCCGGTCTCCGCAAATTTCCCGGAATTTTTCCACCACCGCCTGCGTCCCCGGCAGGGCGGGGCAGCAGGTGATATCATCCTCGCCCACCCCCACCGCCTCGGCAAAATCTCGCCACAACTTCGGATGCGAGCCGCCCGGATTCTCTTCCTCGGCCAGATTCTCCTGGATCAATCCGTGCAGCGGACCTTCCGTCCGCGCCGCCAGCACCCGCAGATGCTTCGGAAACGCTTCCACGTGCCGGTAATACTGCGCGGCGTAAAGCTGCAGCGCTTCGCGGCTCAGCTTGCCCGCCTGCCAATCCTGATAGAAGGGATGCTTCAAGAGGTGTTTCTCGGCAATCGCCGCATCAATCCGCGCCAGCAGCGTCGAACGCCTCGCGCCCGCGCTTGAATTCGTGTTCGCCATGGGCAATCCCCTCCGCAGTGCGCGCCGCCCGAAATCCCGCGCACATACTAACAGTCCGTGTCGCGCATTGTACCAGACTTTGCTGCGATCTGCCTGTGGCACAGCCACCTCCACCCCATCGCGCAGTTTTAGCGCGATGAATCCTGGCTGTGAGTTCTTGTGGTTTAGAATAGATCCGTGCAAATCAAGAACAAGAATGGCCAGGTAATCCACGAGTCTGGCAAGACTCTCGTTTTCGACGAAATCGATCTTCGTGATGCTGTATTGGAGGGATTGACTCTGCAAGGAGCCCACTTCTGCGATGCAAACTTGAGTGGCGCAAATCTCCGAGGAACGGACTTATATTGGGCCGATTTCTTCTTAGCAAATTTGGTGAACGCTGACCTTGAGAATGCCCAACTTCGAGGCGCCGATCTAAAAAAAGCCAACTTAACGAACGCGAATTTGCGGAACGCGAACTTGGGACGCGATAATCTCGGCGGCTCGACTCAACTGCAAGGCGCTAACCTAATGGGCGCAATTTTTGAAGGGGCTTCCTTTGAAGGTGCGGAATACGATGACCAAACTGTATTTCCGGCAAATTTCGACCCCAAGCGGCACAAAATGATCTTGAAAAACGAGAAAGACAGAAAAACCTAATGCTATGACCCGGCCCCGTGCACCCGCTCAATATCCGCCCCCACGCCGCGCAACTTCTCCACGATCCCTTCATACCCGCGATCGATGTGATACACGCGGTCAATAACCGTCTCCCCGTTCGCCACCAGTCCCGCCAGGACCAGCCCCGCACTCGCTCGCAAATCCGACGCCTGCACCGTCGTCCCGGATAGTTGCGCCGGTCCGCGCACCACGGCACGCCGCCCGTCAACCGAGATGTTCGCGCCCATGCGCACCATTTCACTAGCATGCAAAAATCGGTTCTCAAAAATCGTCTCGGTGATGACCGACGTCCCTTCCGCCTGCGTCGCCAGCGCCATATACTGCGCCTGCATGTCCGTGGCAAAGCCGGGATACTCCTCCGTCGTCATGTCCGAGCCCGCCAGCTTCTTCGCGCCTCGCACGCGCAGCGTGGTCTTGTCGATTTCGTCGATGCGCACGCCTACCTCCTGCATCTTCGCGACGACTGCGCCTAAATGCTCCGGCGCGCAATTCGTAATCGTCAAATCGCCGTCGGTAATCGCCCCCGCCACCAAAAACGTTCCTGCTTCAATCCGGTCGGGGATGACCGTGTGTTCCGTCCCGTAAAGTTTCTCCACGCCGCGAATGCGCAGAGTCGATGTGCCGTCGCCTTCGATCTGCGCGCCCATTTTGCGCAGCATCGCCACAAGGTCGGTAACCTCCGGCTCGCGCGCCGAGTTCTCCAAAATCGTCTCGCCCTTGGCCAGCGACGCCGCCATCAGGATATTTTCCGTCCCGGTCACCGTGATTTTTTCGAACACGATGTGCGCGCCCTTCAGCCGTCCGTTCTTCGGAACCTTGGCCTCGATGTAGCCGTGCGAAGTCGTGATCTCCGCTCCCATCTTCTCGAGCGCCGCGAGGTGCAGATCCACTGGCCGTGCCCCGATGGCGCATCCTCCGGGCAGCGAAACTCTCGCCACGCCCGCGCGCGCCATCAGCGGACCGAGCGTCAATATCGACGCGCGCATTGTTTTCACCAATTCGTACGGCGCCACGGCATCGCTTACCGTGGACGCTTCGATCACATAATCGCTCGCCGGCAGCTCTGCGATCGAAACTCTCGCGCCCATGAACGCCAGCAACTTGCTCATGGTGATCAGGTCGCGCACCTTGGGGATATTGTGTACGGAGACTATTTCGGTCGTCAGCAGCGCCGCGGCCATCACCGGCAGTGCTGAGTTTTTTGCGCCGCTGATCGCCACGTTCCCGTGCAGTGCCTTTCCGCCTTTGATTACAAATTTGTCCATGCGCTCCCTTTTTGGAGTGCGGCAGCCCCGCTGCCGCTTTTCCTCTTACTCTTCTCTACTCCCCGGCGTTAGTCTTCCCCTTCCACTCTCCCAATGCCTTTCTCAGATTCCCATCCGCTCGCGCAAGCAACCTCTTCGCTTCCGCTGCGCTAACGTCTTTCTTCAGCATCACCAGCGCCACCCGCAGCTTGCGTCCCGACTGCCGCAGAGCGTGTTCCGCCGCCGACAGTTCCTTTCCGCTCGCTTCCGCCAGAATCCTCAGCCCCCTCGCCACAAGCTTCTGATTCTTCGGCACCACATCAATCATCAAGTTCTCATAAACGTGTCCGAGCCTCGCCATCGCCGCGGTAGAAAGCATGTTCAGCACCATCTTCTGCGCCGTTCCCGCCTTCAACCTCGTCGATCCTGTCACCACTTCCGCCCCGGTTTCCGCCGCGATTACAATTTTGCCCTCCCTCGCCAGTGGCGACCGCCTATCCGCCGTAATGGCCACGGTCGTCGCACCCCGCCTGCGCGCGAATTTCATCGCCCCCAAAACATACGGCGTCGTCCCGCTCGCCGAAATCCCCACCACAACATCGTTCCGCGTCAATTTCGTCCGGCGCAGTTCCCGCTCCACATTTCGAACGGAATCCTCCGCCCCTTCAACCGCCCCTGTCACCGCGCGCCGCCCGCCCGCGATCAGCGCTTGCACAAGCGTCGCCGGAACCCCGAACGTGGGCGCGCACTCCGCCGCATCCAGCACGGCCATCCGCCCGCTCGATCCCGCCCCCAGATAGATCAGCCGCCCGCCCCTTCGAATCCCGTTCACAATCGCATCCACCGCCCGCGCGATTGCGGGAATTTCCCGCCCCACCGCAACGGCAACTTTGCGGTCCTCTCGATTCATAAGCCGCAGAATAGCCTTCGCCGGCATCAGGTCGAGCTTCTTCGAAGCCGCGTTGCGCTCTTCCGTGGCTCTGCGTTCTTTCGTCCGAGAGGGCATGGCCGCATTATATCTGTGCGCTGGGACGCTCAGCCAATCCGCAGCGTAAGGGACACATCCTTGGTTAACGCGAAGGATGGCAACTCGCTATCAAGCAAATCACTCCGCCGGGAATCAGCTATGCTAAAAATGAGTTAGCTCCAATGTCTCGTCAAAATGGGTTGATTGGATCTCAAAACATTGACTGACGTTCTCCAAAAGCTTTTTGAACAGCGGTTCCACTCCCCCGTCGAGCGGGTACAGCGGCTTCAGGGCGAGCTCGGCGGTTCCGGCCGCAAGATCATCCGCCTGGCTAACGAAAAAATCAGCGCCATCGGAATCCTTTACGGTGTCCGCGAGGAGAACATCGCCTTCATCGAATTTTCCAAGCACTTTCGCCGCAAGGGTCTGCCGGTTCCGGAGATTTATGCCGAAGACTTGCCTCAGGGCGCGTATCTCGAACAGGACCTCGGAGACACCACGCTCTTCGAGTTTCTCTCGAAAAACCGCGAGGGCGAGAATATCGCCCCTCAGATAATTGAGGCCTATCGCAAAGTCGTCGCCATACTGCCGCGTTTTCAGATCGAAGCAGGCCGCGATGTGAACTACCACGTGTGTTATCCCTGCGCCAGTTTCGATCGCCAGTCCATCACCTGGGATTTGAATTATTTCAAATATTATTTTCTCAGGCTCGCTGGCATCCCCATCAACGAACTGGCGCTTGAGGATGATTTCAGCCGCTTGACGGAATTCCTCTTGACCGCCCCGCGCGATTACTTCCTGTATCGCGATTTCCAGTCGCGCAACGTCATGCTGCCCGGCGGCCAGCCCTTCTTTGTGGACTACCAGGGCGGCCGCAAGGGCGCGCTGCAATATGACATAGCTTCTCTTCTGTACGATGCCAAGGCCGATCTCCCGCCCGCGCTGCGCCAGCAGTTGCTCGATCACTATCTCGATACCCTCTCGGGTTTCCTCCCGCTCGATCGCGAAGCGTTTATGCGGCATTACTACCCTTACGTTTACATCCGCATCATGCAGGCATTAGGCGCTTATGGTTTTCGCGGCTATTACGAACGCAAAGCCCATTTTCTCCAAAGCGTGCCCTACGCTCTGAAAAACCTGCGCTGGCTCCTTCACAACGTCCAGCTTCCCGTCGCGCTCCCGGCGCTCATGCAGGCATTCCAAGGCATGCTGGGCTCCGAAAAATTGCACACGCAGGCTCCCGTTTCGGAAAATCTGCTCGTGCGGATTTTCAGTTTTTCCTTTCACCGCAATGTGCCGCAAGATGATACCGGGCACGGTGGCGGGTTCGTTTTCGATAGCCGCGGCCTCCCGAATCCCGGCCGTGAAGAACGCTTCAAACCCCTTACCGGCAAAGACGCTCTGGTCATCGACTATCTCGATCAGCAGGAGAGCGTGCAGCAATTTCTCTCGAACGTCATGCCGCTTGTCGATTCAAGCGTGAACAACTATCAGCAGCGCGGCTTCAAGAATTTAATGGTCTCGTTCGGCTGCACTGGCGGCCAGCATCGCTCCGTCTATCTTGCCGAACAAGTAGCCAAACGTTTGCGCGGCCGCAACGGCGTGGACGTGCTGGTGCGCCATCTCGAGCTGGAGCACCTCGGTAAATGAAAGCCATGATCCTCGCCGCCGGCCTCGGCACGCGCCTCCGGCCGCTCACCGACAATCGTCCTAAGGCCCTCGTCGAAATCTCCGGCCGCACGCTGCTCGAAATCACCCTCTCCCGCCTGCGCGCCTTCGGCGTTCGCGAAGTCATCATCAACGTCCATCACTTCGCGGACATGATTGCCGGCTATCTGAAAGCCAAAAACAATTTCGGCATGCGCATCGAAATCTCTCGCGAAGACGTCCTGCTCGACACCGGCGGCGGCCTGAAAAAAGCCGCCTGGTTCTTCCTTGAAGATGCCAGCAGCCTCGACGAGCCCTTCATCTTGCACAACGTCGATGTCATCAGCACCATCGATCTCCCGCGCATGCTGCAATTTCATAAGGAGCATCACGCTCTCGCCACACTCGCCGTCCAAGCCCGCGAGACCTCGCGCTACCTCCTCTTCGACGACCACCTCCAGCTTTGCGGCCGCCGCTCCAGTGGCACAGCCACCTCCGCCCCATCGCGCGGGTTTGGCGCGATGAATCCTGGCTGTGCTCCGGACTACACCCCGAGGCAGGAGCAAGCCCCGCCGCCGCCCGCCTCTTCTGCTTCTTCCTCCATCTCGCCACTCGCCGCTCGCCACTCGCCACTTCCCCAACCCCTCGCCTTCTCCGGCATCCACATCATCTCTCCCCGCCTCCTCCCAATGATCACCGAAGAAGGCATTTTCTCCATCATCAACACCTACCTCCGCCTCGCCTCCCAGGGAGAAAAAATCCTCGCCTTCCGCGCCGACGAATACTATTGGCGCGACCTCGGCCGCCCCGCCGACCTCGCCCAAGCCGCCCTGGATTTGCAGCAAAACGTTTTTCTGTAATACGCTCGCCGCAGCTATGACTCCCCCTTCTTTGCTTTTATGTTCCGCATTTGGTTCCATTGTCATGGTTGGTTGCAATTCCTCCCCGCCCCGCACGCAGGAACCGGTTGCAGAGCACTACATTTCTGTCCCAGGTTCTGTGGGGTTTGACATAGAACCTCTCCCAAGAGATGGTTCTGCAGAGCGTTGGCTCGCTACGTACGTCTCCAAGGGCAAAACGGCAAAATTCACAATTGAGCTTGGCCCATCAAAACTCCGCGAAGACAAAGAATCGAAAGACGTCGATACCCAGCAGGGCGAAGGTAGATTCCTCGCCGAGCCAGGATCGGATGCGAGTGTCCTTCTTGCCGACCTGAAGAACGCGCTTGAGGCCAAGAAGTTCCCAGCGAAAGTTCAAAGAGCGCGCGATCTTCCGTTCGTTTTCGTGAGTTTCGGGAAAAAACAGTCCCAAGATGCCGGCGGTGGTTTCAACACTGAACCACCAGGCCATTGGACTCCGATAAAACTCTTCATCGGCAAGGGAGAACAAGAAGGGCAAGTGTTTCTAAATCTTAATCCCTTTATCAAGAAGGGTCAGTTTTCCATAAAAGATCCTGAATATGGCGACATCGTTCTCGCGCAATTCGCGCGAGTGCTCTAACTCTAAATTGCCCGGGGGCGCAGACGCTCGTGGGGTGCTGCAGCCTTCGATCTTAAGCGCGTTTTTTGCGTTCCGGATGGTTTTGCGGAGGCTGCGGGTTTTGACTTTTTGCCGGGTGCCGCAGCCTTCGGTTTTAAGGCTGCGGATTTTGACTCTTCCTTTTCTTGCCCCTAATTTTTTAACTTGACCTGCATTACCGTCGCGGTACAATATCCCTGTATGAAACTGCGCCCCGGCCAAGCCGGGGCGTTTCTGTTTTAGGCCCTGTTGTAGCACAGGCACTCCTGCCTGTGCCCTCTCTCGTCACCAATCCAAAACTCAACTCTAAGGAGACTTTTATGTCCTCTCTCAGTGCAAAGGACCGCGTGTCCTTGTGTTCGTTCACGTTCTCGGATGGCCGCCGTTGCCGCTCTCCGCGCATCAGCAACCACCCCCACTTTTGCTTTTACCACGCCCAAAAAGAA
>Ga0210410_10000331_pt1 | contig 57606 bp, 34 predicted proteins | sample IncBWC4MmetaG_FD_161058 | JGI IMG/M metagenome (GOLD analysis project Ga0210410, IMG submission 161058) | Forest soil microbial communities from Barre Woods Harvard Forest LTER site, Petersham, Massachusetts, United States - Inc-BW-C-4-M | ecosystem: Environmental > Terrestrial > Soil >...
AAGTAGTCATGCGTGAATTCGTGCACGGTGCAAAACGGCGGGCTGGGTTTGAGAAGGTCGTCCTGGTGACTCGCAAGACCCGGCTCGCCGAATTGATCGAACGATTCAACACTTTGGCACAAGCCAAGTTCTACATCGAACATGCAGGAGGGAATTTCCAGGAATATCAACTGGAGGATGAAGCGTACAGACAAGCCGCTGACGTTGTCCGCCGGGCGATTGAGCTTGGGTTGAAAGTGCAGGAAATCGATCGAGGACTGGTGCCAACGTATACGTTTCTGCCGGAAGATCTCGTGGTCACGTTAGGACAGGATGGTCTTGTTGCCAACACCGCGAAATATGTCGGCAAGCAGCCCGTTGTCGCTGTAAATCCGGACCCAGAAAGATTCGATGGCATCCTCCTTCCCTTCCTTCCCGGTCAAACAGGGCGCGCGCTTGAGGAAGTGATCTCTGGAAAGTACCGCATTCGATCCGTTACCTTGGCGGAAGCGCGCCTAAGTGATGGCCAGCGGCTGCTGGCGTTCAACGATCTCTTCCTCGGGGCCCAGACTCACGTTTCGGCCCGATACCGGATTCGGTGGGCCAAAGCCGAGGAACCCCAATCATCCAGTGGCGTTCTCGTCTCAACTGGCGCGGGCAGCACAGGCTGGGTTTCGTCGGTATTCAATATGGCATCCGGGGTTGCCGCCTTGGCTGGGGGCCATACCGTGAAACCGATGCGGCTGGATTGGGAGGACCGGCGTCTGCTATTTGTAGTTCGCGAGCCCTTCATCAGTCGACATTCCAAGGCAGGTATCGTTGCCGGGATCGTCGAACACCAACAAACCTTGGAGCTAGACTCGCTGATGCCATCAGGTGGCGTCATCTTCAGCGATGGCGTTGAGGCGGACTTCCTGCAATTCAATTCGGGCTCCAGCGTAATCGTGAGGGCGGCAGCGGAAACCGCCCAACTTGTCGTGGGGTGAAACGTGGAAAGTTTGCGTGTGACCGTAGACATTGTGATCTTCACGCTGAGAGAGGGTTTGCTTCAGGTGCTGCTGGTTAAACGGGGCGTTCCGCCATTTGAAGGGCGATATGCGATCCCAGGTGGCTTCATTCGAGAAGACGAATCGCTCGAGGAAGCATCTCTTCGCGAGTTGTACGAGGAGACGGGTGTGCGCAATGTGTTCCTCGAACAGCTGTACACATTCGGCGATCCCAAGCGGGACCCACGGGCGAGAGTGGTCACGGTGGCCTATTACGCTTTGATTGCTTCTGATAAATTGTCTTTGGTTGCGGGAGCTGACGCCGCCGAGGCGCAATGGTTTCCTGCCAATGAGCTTCCGCCCCTGGCCTTCGATCACAAATCCATTCTGGGCTACGCTCTCGAACGCCTGCGCAACAAACTGGAGTACACCACGGTTGGCTTTCAGCTGCTTCCAGAAAAATTCACTCGTGGCGAGCTACAAGCGGTGTACGAAGCAATCCTTGGCCGGCAACTCGATAAGCGCAACTTCCGCCGCAAGATCGCACTTTTGGGAATCCTGAAACCGCTTCGAGAATGGCAACATACCGGCCGCAAGCCGGCCCAGTTATTCCGCTTTGCAGCAGCCCGGTTTGAAAAACTGAAAGACAAGGGAATCCTCTTTCCTTTTTAGTGGACTACGCTCTTTCGAGCTGGGCCCATTCGATGCCAAAGGGGCCTAGGTCGACCCGGTGCAGATCTACAGTTGCGTGCTCGATGTTGAAATCACTTCTACTGAGAATGTAGTAGTAGTGCTATGAACTTTGTTCGGCGCCCCGCGCTCATTGCGACGCACCGCGAATTTGGCCTGGACTCGTCTCCGAGTTAACGGCCTGTTGTATAGACTTACCCGAGCCAGTAGATCGCGAGGCCGATCAATCTTGCGTCTTCGACTCTGTTGCGGTTTTCACTTCGCGAGGGGCCGCGCTCTTCACGAATTTATCAAACCATTGCAGCATTTCGGAGAGCACGTCCTCAATCGATTCTCGCGCTGAGTAACCGTGGGCTTCGTCCGGCAGGGTTACGTATCGCACCGATCCTCCATTTCCTTTAATCGCGCGGTACATTCGATCGGATTGCATGGGAAAGGTGCCTGAATTATTGTCCGCTTCCCCGTGAATCAGGAGAACGGGTACCTTGATCTTGTCGGCGAACATGAAGGGAGAAACCTTTATATACATCTCAGGCGCCTGCCAGAAGGTCCGGCGTTCACTCTGAAATCCAAACGGAGTCAGAGTGCGGTTATAGGCTCCGCTTCGCGCGATGCCTGCGCGGAACAAATCCGAGTGCGCGAGCAGATTCGCGGTCATGAATGCGCCATAACTGTGCCCGCCTACGCCTACACGATTTGGATCAATGAAGCCCATCTCCGCGGCCTTATCGATGGCTGCTTTGGCGCTCGACGTGATTTGCTCAATATAGGTATTGTTGACGGTCTCGGGATTGCCAACTACAGGCATCGAGGCTCCATCCAGCACCACGTAGCCATCCAGCAGAAAAAACAGTTGCGACGGGCCTACCAGGGTTGTGAACCGGTACGGAGAGCCGCTTACCTGGCCCGCAACGCTAGCGTCTGTGAACTCCAGCGGGTAAGCCCACACAACTGCCGGCCGGCGTTCTCCCGGTTTATAGTCGGGAGGCAAATACATGGTCATAGACAGCTCCACGCCGTCTTCTCGCTTGTAGGTGACCAACTGCTTTTGGATGGCTCTCAATTCCGGCGCCGGATCGGCAAAGTGAGTGAACTCCGTGACTTGAGTCAGGGATCCCGGATCCGCAAAATTCCCATTGAAGGCCACCGAATCGCGGACCAAGTAGTTTGGCGCACCCCGGGGAGTCTCGCGCCGCGTCAGCAGCTTTGTCCCACCCGTGGACAACATGGCCACGATTTCTTCATAAGTCTTTGGTTCGGCCTGGAAGATTCGTTTCAATTCCATGGTGTTGATGTCGAGCCTGTCGAGGAACGGACGCTCTCCGTCCGGGGAAGCTCCCGCACCAATCAAGAATATGTAGTTACTCTGCTGCAGGACGGCGCTGTGGCCGTTGAGCAGAGGCCACAATACCGGCGTCCCGGAATGGTGATACCTGTCCTGCCTGTTGAGATCCCACACCAGCGTTTTTTCTTGCGGCTTGTCGGCGTGAAAAGTCCAGGGTTTATCAGGCGTCGGCTGTGGATTGAAAAACCATGCTCGGGCCCGAAGCGTGTCCCTGTCAAAATCACGCAGGATCGCAAAATCACCCCTCTCGCCGAAAGAAATCCCGGCAAAGCGCTTCTCGGTGCGGGTTAGTTCGACCGGCTCGCCGGTAAACGGTTCGTGCATCCATATCACCTTGTCTCGCTCTTTCACCTGTTTCTTCGGATCGCCGTCGTCCAAGGCCTCGACCCAAACCAGAGTCGCTGACTTGTTCGGATGCCACTCAATATCACGCGGCCCTGTTGGTACTCCTCCGATGGGAACGCTCTCCTGCAGCGGCAGGCTTGCCACTTTGTAAACAACGTGCCCCGTCAGATCCCACACCTCCACGTCTCGCGGGAAGCGCTCTGCCGGAACGAGGTACGAATAGGGCCGGTGAACCCGTGACACCAGCACGTGCTCTCCGTCGGGCGCCGGATCAGCGACGAGGAAAATTCCTGGCGCTCCCACATTTGCGACTTTGCCGCTCCCGGCGTCAATCAGAGCCAGTTGCGAAGTAGCGTAGTAATCGAACTTCGTCGCGTCGTATTCGTTTTCCAGCAGGTCTTCAAACGTGGCGACTGGAGCTGCTTTGCCGAAACTCTCTTGCACCCGCGGGCCCGCAGGCACCGCCGGCGGCTTGGGAGCTGTGCCCCGTCCAGCTGGGATTGTTTGGCATAGGAGCGATTTGCCGCCCGGCATCCAGTGGCAGGGCCAATTCTCTTCGGAAAATCCCATCGTGCCGAATGTGGCGTTCAGTTTTACTCCCTGAACAGCCGCGGCCTTACCTGTTCTTGCATCAGCAAGCCACAGTTCGATGCTGGAGTCTGTGGCATGGGTGAACGCAATGGTGTGACCTTCGGGCGACCAGAAGGGCTGCGAAGCGTAGAAACCTGCCGGCAAATCAATTTCTTCCTCATGGCCGTCTGCGACTCTTTTCAGAACCAGATTGTTAAACCGAGGCGCGTTATGCGGCCCGTTTGTCGCCACATCGATTCGCAATCCCGCCAGTCTCTCAAACGGTTGCGCGACATCCGCAATGGGCGGATAGAGCACGGGCGAGTAGAGCAACACTATGTCTCGCGCTCGCCCGACGCTCGCCCGTGGCGTTACAGGGGCGTTCAAAACCTTGAGTATCTCATTTGGTGGCTTCTGATAAACGTCCTGCGCCCGCGCCCTGCCGGATAGCAGGAGCGTCGCGGATGCTGCTAGTCCAAGAAGCGCTGCTCCCGATACCGCTCTGTGGCTCATGCGACCTATCATTCGCTCTCGATTCATGGTAGCGCCTCCAATTCGCGGGCAGATTCTACCTCAACAATGGATTCCCGGTGGGCGACGGCGTCTCGCATGAAGAAGAGGCTTTCCAGTTCGCGCTGCTGTCTTCCAACAGCGACTCGAACGATTCCTTGTATCAAGATTCCACGGTCTCCGGCCACCCAATCTCCACAAGAGCTTGGTGTGTTCGAAGCTTTTTCTTCCCTTGTGGTCTCACCGACTCGGCTTGCCGCCTCACCGAAGAGTCGGGAAACTATTTATGTGCGGCGTGAGGGTTGTTCAAGGTATTTGTGGGAAGTTGATTTGGCTTGTCTGCTTCAGGGAGAAGAAGTCCTGTATCATTCCGAGTGAGCTCACAGCAAAAGATGCGGTGTTGACTGCGCGACGGAGAACGGAAGATGCGGAATCGGCCATTTGGAAAAACGTCGGTTGTGAAGGAGGTCGAACTTTGCACCCTGGCGAATTCGAACAGAATGGGATTGATCATTTCAATCGCAGTGCTTTTGTGGTCCGCGCTGGCTTGGCCAGCCAATGCGGAGCCGGTGTTGCCGCATTTGTTCAGCGATCACATGGTGTTACAACGGGATTCCGACATCCGCGTTTGGGGTTGGGCCGATCCAGGCGAAAAGATTAGCGCCAACTTGGGGGGCAACACAAAAGTGACGAGCGCCGATGGCCAGGGGCATTGGAAGCTGGATCTACCTGCCATGAAGGCTGGCGGTCCATTTGTTCTCCGTGTGCAGGGCAAAAAGACTGTTGAACTAAAGGATGTGATGATCGGGGAAGTGTGGGTCGCGTCCGGCCAGTCGAACATGACGTTTGCATTGAGTGGGGCCACCGGCGCCACCGAGGAGATTCCCAAAGCGGACTACGAGGAAATCAGATTCTTCACCGTTCCCCAGAAAATCTCACTCGCCCCACAAACGGATACTTCCCCTTCGGAATGGTTGGTTTGTACGCCAGAAACGGCAAAAACATTCTCGGCGGTAAGTTATTTTTTCGCGCGCGATTTGTATCGAGCGTTGGGCGTTCCTGTCGGAGTCATTTTAAGTGCGCGGCCGGGCACGGCGGCGGAGGAGTGGACGGATCCCGAAGCCCTGCGCCGCGAGTCAGCGCTTCAATCCATCCTGAAGGCGTGGGACGACGCTCCAGCAACCGTGAAATCGCAAGCGGCCAGGCCGATGGATTTTTCGCTTGAGTTTGATGATTTTGAGTTGCTGCCACAGCCGGGCGACGGAAGCTTGCCGATGCGCATCAGCGATTTTGACGATGGATCTTCTCGGGTTTCCACGGGAGGCGAGTGGACCTACAGTTGGAAGGATTCTCCCGGAGCGGCATTCGAGCTTGTGGCTCCCGGAAGAGGCGGCAAAGGTTACGCGGCACGCGTGTCAGGGACCCTAGATGAAGTGAGTTCTTCCCGGTTGCAGGCGAATTTTCACGTCGATCTTTCGCCTGCGGACATGAGCCGGTACTCCGGCATTCGATTCTGGGTGCGCGGAAACGGCCAATTTCAGCTGGAAATCCTTCAACCGACAATTTCGGATTGGGATAACTATGCCGCGGAAATAGTTCACGGCACGTCGGAATGGAAGCAGGTCACGATTCTATTTAAAGATGTAAAGCAAGCAGGTTGGGGAGTTTCGATGCCGCTGACGTTAGAATCCCTCACTGGATTTCAGCTTGTGAACATGACAGCGGCCGGCGATCCAGACAGGCCTCCCTCCGGCCTTTTCCACGGAATGATTCTGCCTTTGCAGGAATATCGGATTCGCGGCGTGCTCTGGTATCAGGGAGAAGGAAACACCTGGCGCGCCTACCAGTACAGGAAATTATTGCCCGCATTGATTGCCGGGTGGCGCAGAGGCTGGGGAGAGGGCGACTTTCCTTTTCTGATCGTCCAATTAGCGAATCATGGATCGAGTCCGGAGTTGGGCGACTCGATCTGGGCGGAACTCCGCGAAGCCCAATTCCTGACGGCGCGAACCGTGCCGAATACCGGGCTGGCGGTTTCCATCGATGTGGGCGATCCCAAAAATCTTCATCCGCCGCGCAAAGAAGAGGTTGGCCACCGCCTGGCGCTGTGGGCGTTGGGCACCACATATGGCCAAAAGATCGTGTATTCGGGCCCGCTCTATGATTCGATGAAAATTGTAGGGGAGAATGTGCAGATTCACTTTCGGCACACCGGCTCTGGCTTGGAAGCGGGCGGCGGTCGGCTGAAAGGTTTTGCGATTGCGGGGAGCGACCACGTTTTTCATTGGGCGGAAGCGCGAATTGATAGCGACACGATTGTAATTTCGAGTCCCGATGTGAAGGCGCCCGTAGCTGTGCGCTACGCTTGGGCGAGCAGTCCGGATTGCAATTTGTACAACAAGGAAGGTTTACCTGCGTCTCCGTTCCGCACCGACGACTGGCCCGGGCAATCCGCTGACAAAAAGTAAGTATTGCCGATGGGTTTAATGACACAAAAATGGATCCGGGAACTGTCTGGGAGGCCACAAGTCATGCGTTCCAACCAGGAAAAAACATCAAGCGAATTTTTCGCCTGTGTTCTGACAGTGTGCTTGGTGTTCACGTTTCTTGCTGGCGCCGTGCGGACTCCCTCGCAAACCAAGGATCAAAGTAAACGGCCAGCCGGCTCCCTCGCTTCTGAGCGACCGTGGATGCCATCGAAGCTGGGTTCTCCGGTGCTTCGGGATCCAATCTGGGTTTACAACGATTGGTCTGCTTATGACGAACTTTCCGACAATATCCCGCTGACAGAATCGCTGGCGATGAAAGAACTGGGCGAAATCGTCCGGTTGCGCAAGGTTGGCGTGCATTTCGATTACTACATGATGGATGCTTTCTGGTTTGCGAAAGACGGAGCGTATCGCACCTGGAGAACACCCAATTGGCCGAATGGGCCGGACCATTGGATCGCAGAGTGCAGAGCGAACGGCCTTCTCCCGGGTCTCTGGTTCAGCACAAACACACTGGTGAAAATCGATTCTGCGCCGCAGTGGCGAGACTCGCTGAACGCCAAGGGCGGGGCCATGTCGTTTTACGAAGGCGGTTTCCTGCCGGACTTCATGGAGGCCATGCAGTATTGGTATGACCACGGAATCCGCATGTTCAAGTTTGATTTCGTGGATTTTGGCGCGGCGACTCCCCACGCTGAGAAAACGCAGACTCCGGAAGAGATTCACGCGCGCAATGAGGCGGCTTTCCGCGACGCTCTCAGAAAATTCCGGGCAAGAAATGCAGATGCAGTCCTTGTGGCATTCAACGGTTTTGGCGGAGACGTGGAATCCACGGCCGGGCCGTTTCCGTTCCACAACCCGATCGATTTGCGATGGCTGGAAGTTTTCGATTCTATTTATTCTGGAGATCCCCGGCCTTCGGACGTGCCCGAAACAAATTTCTGGCGTTCGATGGACATTTACAGCGACCACATGGTCCGGCGATACGAGCAAAGCGGGTTGCCGCTGGAGCGCATCGATTCCACCGGATTCATGATTGGCAACACGGGAACCATCTACTACCGGAAGACGAATGCCTGGAAGGGAATGTTGCTGCTAATGGTGGCGCGCGGTGGCTGGGTGAATACGATTCACGGCAATCTGGAATTCTTGGATGCCGACATGGCTCGGTGGTTTGCGCGGGTGCAGAGAATCTATGAACCGCTGCAAGCCATGGGCAGGACGAAAACGTTCGGCGGAATTCCTGGCGACGTGGAACCGTACGGCTTTGGATCCCTGACTGAGGGCGGAGCGGTTTACGCGGTGGTGAACCCTGCCCAGGCTGTGAGGGAGATCAAGTTGCCGGTGTTGTCCCGTGCGCAGGGTGTTCAGGGCGAAGGCAAAATCATTTTCCGTGATGCCGGATTTGTTCCGGTCTTAGAAGGAAATCGAATCACGTTGGGCCCGGGACAACTCGCCGTGGTTGGTTTTGGTCGGTATGCCTCGAACGAGTACGACCTCGGTATTCAGCAAGACGTGCAAATCCCCAGGTCAATCGCGCGGCTCGAGGCGAGGTTCCTTTCCACAACTCCGAACACAATCGAAACCACCATCGCGGCGCCGGCGAAGGGAGATTTGCGCATTATCTTTCAGCAGCATGGAGCAGCCGGCGAGATCATGCGGAGTTGGCCGGGGGGACCGCCGAACGGAACATCGGTCGGCAAAGTGCTGAAGATTTATGCGGAGCAGGATGGCAAGGCTCTACCCATCGAAATCAATTACGACAAGGTGATTTGGAGCGGGCTTTCCTGGGGCGCAGGAGAGATAAAGCACAAGGATTTTCTCAGCGGCCGGCCGATCACCATACGGTGCTCGTCGGCTGAGAAAGATTCCGTGCGATTGGAAGGGCAACTGTACGGAGTCGAGTAATTAGCCGCGCGGCCCCGGTTCAGTCGTTTCCAGAAAAAAGTCAGGGAAGACAGAAGACCAAGGTTGTGGGCCTCCCGAGCCTCGCTTCAAACAGCAGTTTGCTAGCTGCGCGGTGAAATTGAGCAAACGATTACTCCAAAACTTCACCTTGCTCCGTCCTTAAGCTCTAGCCCCAGGATAAAGCGGAGGCCACTGTCTCCCATCCGTGCCGCGATTGATTATTTACTAAATTTGGCAAATTGCGCGTATTTTTACCGGGATGGCATGCATCCCAGGCCGTGGCAAAAGGGCCCCGGAAAACAGCACTTGACAATCGGGAAAGAGGAGGCTAAATTTTCGGGCATTAGAGTAATCGTTTACATTTGATTTTTGAATGCATGAACCGTCTGCTGTAAACGATTGCTGGAACTTGTTCGGAACCGAACTGGCAGGACTGGGGTGCTGCCATCGGATGGGTGAATAAGCCGTCGGGAAGCTGCCGGGACTTGAATCTCGTTCTCGTGGCCCACCCGCATGGCTAAGGAGAAGTGGAATGCGTAAAGCAATTTTCTTCGTGTGCATGGTTCAGTTATTGGTCGCCGGTTCGCTTTGGGCGCAGGCGACGACGGGCTCGATCGTGGGACGAGTAAGCGATCCGTCCGATGCTGTCATCACGGGTGCAAAGGTAGTTGCGCAGAATCAAGCCACGGGCATTTCCTATGGCGCGACTACCGATGAATTAGGAGACTACAACATCCTGCACCTGCCGCCCGGCACGTACAACGTGACTGTGACCAAAAGCGGTTTTGCGACGTCCACGGTAAAGAGCGCTGTGATTGACATCGATCAGAAACAACTCTTGAATTTTCGTCTTGTAGTCGGATCTGTAACGACGACAACTGTTGTCGTCGCTCTCCCCACGATGCTGCAGACCCAGAGCATGGAGACGGGAGAGGTGATCAGCACCCAAGACATTCTGGATTTGCCCCTGAAAGGGCGTAATTTTCTGGATCTCACAATCCTCACTCCCGGAGTGGTATCCGCCAATACAGCCATAAACACTTTCGGCGTCAGCATTAACGGTCAGCGCGGGTACGGGAATTCCATCATGATTGATGGAATCGAGGCCACAACCAACCGCACACAAGATATTACCGTGACTCCCGGCGTAGATGCTGTGCAGGAATTTAAGATCATAACGTCTGGTTATGCCGCAGAGTATGGACGTGCAGCTGGCGGTGTAGTCTCGATCCAAACTAAGTCTGGAAGCAACAGCTTTCATGGGGATGCATTTGAGTTCTTCCGGCCAAATTTTACCGCCGCGAGGCCCTACGGCTTCCTGGGCGCCAAAGAGCCGGCTTCTACATTGAAACGGCACGACTTCGGAGGCACTCTTGGCGGACCCATCAGGAAGAATAAGGCGTTCTTCTTCGCCTCTTATGAGCGCACGAAACAGAGCACTGCTTTTACTGAAGGAGATGCGACGCCGCCACTGCAGATGATTAAAGTCTTGCCCGATGGCTCAGTTGATCTTTCGAAGTTGATCGATCCCGGATCCGCTGCCACGGTGATCCCGATTTTCAACCCGTTCAGCCCTAATCCCGCCAATCCGCAACAGTTTCCTGGAAACATCATTCCGGCAAAACTTGTCAGCAAAGCCGGTCTGAATACGCTCTTCAATTTCTTCCCAATGCCAAACCTTCCTGGAACAGGCAACGGCTGGTTCAATAATTTTCAGGTATTCTCGCCGGTTACCTTCACGGGTAATATCGGGGATGGGCGCTTTGACGAGGACTTTTCGGATAAAGACCGGCTTTCCGTGGTGTACCACTATGGAGATTCAGATCAGCTTACAACCGACCCTTACCACGGTAAGCTTCCCGTGCCGGGTGGCGGAGACGCGGATCAGGCCAATGATGAAGTCCTGCGGAACCAGCAGTTGTCGGTCACGGAAACCCACTTTTTCAACAACCATATTGTGAACGAAGCACGTTTTGGCTATACGCGTCTGCGTGAGGATCTTTTCAGTCTGCTGAACGGACACGATTATTCCACTCAGTTTGGCCTCGGAAATATCCATGTTCCGGGGTTTCCGGCAACAGACGCCTTTCCCTTCATCTTCCTGGGCACGGGTTACGTGAGCGGGGGATCAACCTTCAAACCTTTTCTGGAATTGGACAGCAATTATCAATTTTCCGATAACGTCACCATCAGCTCCATCGGGAAACATGAATTCAAATTCGGCGGTGATTTCCGAAAGTTGAATTCAAACCCAGATTTCTCTCTCTTCCCAACGGGTTTTCAGTTCTACCAGAGTTACGGATTCTCTCAGACATCGAACAATTTCAACACTTTTTATCCGAACACATTCATGTTCGACGGCGGAGTCGATCTGGCCGATCTGCTGTTGGGTCTCCCGCAAGGCGTGGACATCGGACTGCAGCTGACCCACCCGCACACCCAAAGCTGGGAAATGCACTACTATTTCCAGGATACGTACAAATTCTCTCCGAAGCTCACACTGTATGGTGGCATTCGGTATGAATACCAGGCGCCCTACACCGACGCCAGCAATGGGCAGGCGAATTACAATCCTGCCACGGACAGCCTGCTTCTAGCTGGCCGGGGTTCCAATTCGAGGGGACTCGTCAATTCCCGCTGGAACAATTTCGGGCCTCGACTCGGAGTCGCCTACCAGATCAACTCCAAAACGGTCATTCGTGCAGGATACGGCTTCTTCTATTCACCGGAAAATGATGGCCGCGAAGACATCCTGACGAAGAATTTCCCCTTCGCCGTTCAGACAAAGTTTACCAACCCCTTTTATGCTGGACCTCCCTTCCAGTACGTCCTGGATACGGGAGTCCCCCGCGTAACCAATCCCCAAATTCCTGCGGGTGCTTCGAGCATACTCGCCTCGACGATTAATAACGGTGGTCTTGAGACCACATTTTATGAAAACCCCAAGATTAAGACCGGCTACTCCCAGTCCTATAACCTGACCTTGCAGCGAGAACTTGGCTCCTCGTTTACAGTGGAGGCCGCATACGTGGGCTCGGTCAGTCACGACCTTTCCTATCAAATCGGAAACATCAACCAACGGGGCAACCAGTCAAGCGTCGTAAGTAAGTTTCTAGGGCAGATTCAGGAGCTCACTTCCGCTGGGTGGGGGCAGTACAATTCGCTCCAGCTCAAGGCGACCAAGCGAGCGTCTCGAAACCTGAGTTTTCTGGCGTCCTACACATACGGGCATAACCTTGACAACGGCCCTGCGCCTTTCGATGTCGGCCATGTCGGCAACAACACTCCCCAGAATCCGTACAATCTTTCCGAGGAGGTGGCTTCCGCCGACGACGATATTCGCCACAATTTCGTTTTCAGCGGGCTTTATCGGCTGCCAATCGGGAGAGGTCAACGATTCTTCGGGAATTGGGGGACGGTCCACGAATTGATTCTCGGGGGCTGGCAAGTTAACGGCATTTTTAGTGCTCACACGGGCACTCCAATCAACGTGACATTCAACAATGGCAATACGAGCTGTGCGGGCGTCCGCCCGGATCTTGTTCTTCCCGGGGAATCACTGAGCGGGCCCAAGACTCAGCTGAAGTATTTCAACACCGCCGCTTTTACTGCGCCCGCGGGCAGCCTGGGACCGAACGGGGATTCCTGCGCTTTCGGCGATGCTGGCCGCAATTTACTGACTGGCCCGGGATTCGTGAATGCGGACATTTCCATGTTCAAGGATTTCCAGGTCAAGGAAATGTTCAAGATTCAAACCAGGCTGGAAGCCTTCAACGCCACGAACACGCCTCATTTTGCCAATCCGAACTCCGACCTGAGCACGCAGTCGAATTTTGGCGAGATTACCCACTTGAGTTCGGACATGAGAGTCGTGCAATTGGCAGTGAAGGTTATTTTCTGAAGCGGATTTGCGAAACCAGTGAAAGATAAGCGGAGGCGACTCACCGTCCAGCGAGTTGCCTCTGTTTTCAAGAACGACGGTCGCACTTATGTGAGATACGCGCAGCCACATCAGAGCCAGTGGTGCGGTCTTGCCGATTTTGTGACCGGGAAGGCCCTGCGAACTCCGGTTGCCTGGCGGGTGGCCCCAGGTCGTATACTTCGAGCCGCTGGGGCTTATACGTCGCGGCAGTGGTATAGCGAACTATGAATATTCGAGAGATCGCCAGGCGGGCAAAGGTTTCGACAGCGACGGTGTCGCGCACCATCAATCGCATTCCGACGGTGCGGCCGCAGATGGCCAAGCGCGTCTGGAAGGTTGTGGAAGAGCTTGGCTACTTCCCTAACACACAGGCGCGGGCGCTGGTTTCCGGGCGCAGCCGCATCTTTGGCTTGATCGTTTCGGAAATCACCAACCCTTTTTTCCCGGAGATCGTGCACGTCTTCGAAGATACCGCCGTCCAGAACAACTACGAAATTCTGCTGACTTCCACGGTTCACGATCCCGAGCGCATGAAATTGGCGGTGCGGCGCATGCTGGAGCACAGAGTTGAGGGCGTGGCGGTGATGACCTTCGGGATGGAAGAGTCGCTGCTCGATGACCTGAAGCTGCGCAAAATTCCCCTGGTTTTCGTCGATGTTGGCCCTCCGCGGCAGCACGTCAGCAACATTAGAATCGACTATCTCCATGGCATCCGGCAAGCCGTCCAGCACCTGGCGGCGTTGCGCCATGAACGCATTGCGTTTATCACCGGGCCGCTGGCGCTCAGATCCGCGACCGCGCGCCGGGAAGCGTTTGTCCAATCCATGAACGAAATCGGTATACCGGTGGACCCGCAGCTAATCGTGGAAGGAAACCACACCCTGGAAGGCGGGGAGGCCGCGTTTGAAAAATTGGTGCGTCTGCGGTCGCGGCCGACCGCGGTGCTTTGCTCCAACGATATGACTGCCATGGGAGTGATGCACAAAAGTTACGCGGAGAAGATCGCCGTTCCCCAGGATTTGTCGGTCATCGGATTCGACAACATTCGCATCGCCCAATACATTTTGCCACCGCTGACCACGATTGAAATGTCTCAGACGGAGCTTGGCCGAATGGCGTTCCAAGCGCTGTTGCAGGACGTGCAACGCGAGAAGCCTGACCCCAAGGGCACGGAATATGTTTTGAAGACCAGCCTCGTATTGCGCGAATCGACGGCATTGAATCATCGGGCAACGGCTCGACCCGTAGAGGCATAGAGCCGTAGGCAAGAGAGGCGAGTCCATGGGCATTGCGTATTCCAGCTGGAGACCGCGGCTTGCTAGCAAGCACGCTGGCCTCATCCTTGCGCTCGCTCTGCTTGCTGCCATTCCCGTTTTCTCTCAATCCCGCGAAGTGTTTCGCCCCGATCGCATGGATACCGTTCTATACGGTGTCGCGTATTACCCGGAATACATGCCTTATGAGCGGACGGACGAAGACATCGCCCTGATGCAAAAGGCGGGAATCAGTGTTGTGCGAATCGGCGAATCGAGCTGGGGATTATGGGAGCCTGAGGACGGAAAATTTGAGTTTGCGTGGATGGATCGGGTGGTGGAGAAACTTCACTCGGCCGGAATTCGAATCATACTCGGCACCCCCACGTACTCGATCCCGGCGTGGATGTACAAAAAGCATCCGGAAATCCTCGTGACCCGGCTTGGAGGACAGTCTCTTTATTACGGTTTGCGGCAAAACACGGATCTGGCGAATCCCACCTACCGATTTTATTGCGAACGCGTGATCCGACGGATTCTGGAGCACTACAAGAACAATCCCGCAATTATCGGCTTTCAAATCGACAACGAGACTTCTTCCGCATACGCGGCAAATCATGATGTGCAGGTTGGATTCCAGGAATATCTGAAATCGAAATTCAAGACAGTGGATGAGCTGAACAAGGTATGGGGCCTCAATTATTGGGGGCAGCGGCTGAACGATTGGACGGAACTCCCTCCGCGCGACGGAATTATTAACCCAGGCTGGAAGCTGGAGTGGGAGCGCTACTCCCAGTGGTTGACCACGGATTTTCTGGCCTGGCAAGTGAGGATTGTGAACGAATACAAAGCACCGAATCAGTTTGTGATGCACGATTTCGCGGCGCCGCCGAACCCGTTGGTGAACGAAGAGGATGTGGCTCGGTCGCTCGATATTGCAGCTGCAAATCCGTATCACGGCACGCAGGACCAGTTTGACGGAGAAACTTCCTCAATGGTCGGCGACTACATGAGGTCGCTGAAGAATACGAATTACCTCATCACGGAAACGAATGCCGAGGCCATCGGATGGGATTCGAAGGAGCAATTTCCTCCGTATGACGGGCAACTGCGGCTGGACGTATACACGCACGCCTCCTCCGGTGCCAACATGATTGAGTATTGGCACTGGCATTCGATTCACTACGGTCAGGAAACATATTGGAAAGGCGTGCTCGGGCACGACCTGACGCCGGGCAGGACCTACGACGAAGTGAGCCGCACGGCCCGCGAACTGCAAAGGATCGGGCCGGAAATTGTGGACATTCAACGCAAGAACCAGGTTGCTATTCTCTACAGCGACGATTCGCATTACGGAATCGAGTTCATGAAGTTCAGCGACCGGGTGAATTACCGGACGATCTTGCGGCAGATGTATCACACACTCTACCGAGTGAATGTCGGCGTGGATTTTGTCTTTCCCGATAGCACGGAGCTTTCGAAATACAAGGTGATCGTTGTCCCGCCTCTTTATGTGGCGAGTGACGCCCTGCTGAAACGGCTGGCCGAATACGTCGACGGTGGTGGGAATCTCGTCGTGGCGTTCAAAAGCGGATTTTGCAATGAGTTCTCCACCGTGCGCTGGGAAATAGCGCCGGGGCCGCTGCGCGAAGCTGCGGGTTTTCACTATCAGGAGTTTTCGAGCCTGCAGAAGCCCTTGGAGCTGAAGGATGATCCTTTTCACGTCGGAAGCGAAAACAAAGTTTCTGAATGGGCGGAAATGCTTCTTCTCGATACAGCGAAGGGGCTAGCGTATTACGACCAGCCATTTTTTGAGAAGTATCCCGCGATTACGCGTAATTCGTTTGGTAAAGGCACCCTGACCTATGAAGGAACAGTTTTGAGCGACGCGCTCCAGGACCACGTGATGTCGAGCGTTCTTCAGTTGGCCGGCTTTACCGGCCCGGACCAATCGCTTCCGGCGAACGTGCGCGTGAAACACGGTGTGAATCGCAAGGGGAAAACGCTTCACTACTTCCTGAACTATTCGAGCGATCCACAGGCGTTCCCGTATTCGTTCGGCGCAGGTACGGACTTGCTGAGCCAGTCGGCGGTTGCTCCGGGACAGAGCATAAAGCTGAAGCCCTGGGACGCGGCGATTGTCGAGGAGAAATAATTTGACTTTTGCACTGGGTACCCAGCGAGTTTGCGCAAGAGCCGTCTCTATGCTTTGGCTGGTTGCTTGTTTCTGCGGGTATGGACAGGGACAAGCGCACGCCCAGCAAAGGCCAGACGTCGAGAGCCGCGTTGAGGCGCTGCTTTCGAAAATGACTCTGGACGAAAAAGTTACGCTCATCGGCGGAATCAACGATTTTTACACGCAAGCCATCCCGCGGCTGGGAATTCCCCCTCTTCGAATGTCAGACGGGCCTCTCGGCGTCGACGATTATGGTCCGACGACCGCTTACCCGGCCGGGATCGCGCTGGCTGCGTCGTGGGATACGGATCTCGCGAAGCGTGTGGGCGAGGCGATGGGCCAGGACGCACGGGCGCGCGGTGTGAATTTCATCCTCGCGCCGGGGATGAACATCTATCGAGCGCCGATGAACGGGCGAAACTTTGAATACTTCGGCGAAGACCCGTTTCTTGCCGCGCGCATGGCAGTCTCGCTGACCGAAGGCATTCAGTCGCAGGGAGTGATCGCGACCGCCAAACACTACGCAGCCAATAACCAGGAATACGGGCGGATGGATCATAGCTCCGACGTGGACGAACGGACGCTTCGCGAGATTTACCTGCCGGCGTTTGAAGCTTGCGTGAAAGCGGGAAAAGTTGGCGCCGTGATGGATGCCTATAACTTGGTGAATGGCGTCTACATGACGCAGAACGATTATCTGAACAATGTGATTTTGAAAAAAGAATGGGGATTTGACGGCATCGTGATGTCGGACTGGGGCGCGATGCATGACGGCATTGCCGCGGCCAAGGGCGGACTCGACCTGGAGATGCCTTCCGCGCAATTCATGAACAAAGAGACTTTGCTCCCGGCTATCCAGCGGGGCGAAGTATCCGTCACGACGATTGACGACAAGGTTCGGCGAATTCTGCGAAAAGCCATCGAGTTTGGTTTCTTCGACCGGGACCAGACGGATATGACGATTCCGCTGTACAGCCAAAGAGGGAGAGAAATTGCCTTGGAAGAGGCGCGCAGCGGAATGGTTTTGCTGAAAAATGAAAAGGGGATTCTTCCCCTCGATAAAACGAAGATCAAAACCATCGCAGTGCTAGGGCCAGATGCTTATCCCGCCGTGATCGGAGGTGGAGGAAGTTCCCTCACCAAACCGTTCAACTCAGTGAGCTACCTGGAAGGAATTAGCAACTATTTGGGGGAAAACGGGCGCGTCCTTTACGCAACGGACGACGCGTCTCTCGACGAGATCGTCAAGGCAACCGAGTTTGTCATCTCTCCCGGCGGAACCATTGGGTTGCGGGGCCAATACTTCAATAACGATTCGTTAGAAGGCGAACCTGCACTGGCGCGTACCGATGAAAAGATCGATTTCCACTGGGGGGCGGGAAGCTACGCGCCGAATGGACCGGACGATCAATTTTCGGCTCGATGGACGGGATACTTCATTCCACCGAGCGACGATGACTACAAATTTTACGTTTCCGCCGATGACGGCGTGCGGCTCTTCATAAACGAAAAACGGGTAATCGACGACTGGCAACGGCATAGCGAGACGCTGGACACCTACTCCGCACACCTGGAAAAAGGAAAACCCTACAAGATCCGGCTGGAATATTTTGAAGCGGTGGGCACGGCCACGGTGCGTTTTGGAATCACCGCGGCAACGAAAGCCCTTGGAGAGGGCACCAAGGCGCTGATTGCGAAAGCGGATGCGGTGGTTCTTTGCATGGGGTTTGATCCGTCTTCTGAAGGCGAAGGAGGCGACCGGACATTTCAACTTCCAGGCGGCCAGGATTCATTCATTCAGCAGGTTGCCGCTCTGAACAAGAACGTGGTCGTCGTGCTGACCGCTGGCGGCAACGTGGATATGACCAAATGGATCGGTAGCGTGCCGGCCCTGATTCATGCGTGGTACCCAGGGCAGGAGGGCGGCACGGCGTTGGCTCAAATTCTCTTCGGTGAAGTCAGTCCGTCGGGGAAGTTACCCGCTTCGTTTGAACGGCGCTGGGAAGACAGCGCCGCGTTCAACAGCTACTATCCAAAAAAAGATGACAAGCGGGTCAAATATGAAGAGGGCATTTTTGTAGGCTACCGGCACTTTGACCGCTCGGAAGTGAAGCCCTTGTTCCCATTCGGGTTTGGCCTTACCTATACAAAATACCAATACAGCGATCTGGCGGTCACACCGGCTTCTTCTGACTTGAATGCACCGGTCAGTGTCTCGTTCAACGTCAAAAATGTAGGCCAGCGGGAAGGCGCCGAAATCGCGGAACTCTATGTCGGGGATTCACACGCGAGTGTACCGCGCCCCGTGAAAGAGCTGAAAGGCTTTGCAAAAGTGAAGTTACAGCCCGGCGAGAGCAAACACGTCTCGCTTCAGCTCGACCGCCGCGCGTTCTCATTCTTCGACGAGAAGAAGCATGCCTGGAGCGCGGAACCCGGAAAGTTTGCGGTTTTGGTCGGCAGTTCATCGGCAAAAATAGAATTGCAGGGAACATACGTTTTGAGTTCCATACAGGAGAAGCGATAACGCCCTCATGATTAGAGCTTTCGCGTTGCCGATTACGCAGCGAATGGTGCATCTGTCCACGGTGGATCTGGTCATCATTGTTTTCTATTTTGTCCTGGTACTTGCAATTGGTTTTTATCTGAAGGGCCAGGCGAAAACGAGCGAAGACTATTTCATGGCGGGACGGGAAATGACCGCCTGGATCGCAGGTCTCAGCTTCTTGTCCGCAAACCTTGGGTCGCTGGAATTGATGGGATGGGCCGCGGCTTCCTATCAATACGGAATTCTGGCGGCGCATTGGTATTGGATCGGCGCCATCCCAGCAATGCTGTTTCTCGGTATCGTGATGATGCCGTTCTACTACATTTCGAAAACGCATTCCGTTCCCGGCTACCTGAAGCTCAGGTTCGGAGAGCCAAGCCGCGCGCTGTCGGCGGTTTCGTTTGCGATGATGACCGTGCTGATGAGCGGCATCAACATGTACTCCATGGCGCTGGTCATGAAAGTCGTGCTGGGTTGGAACATCAATTTCAGCATTTGGGTTTCTTCGCTAACAGTTGCGATTTACGTTACTCTCGGCGGCTTGCGTTCCGCAATCTTCAATGAAGTTCTGCAATTCATTCTGATCTGGGCAGGTTCGCTGCTGATTCCGATTCTCGGCCTTGTGGAAGCGGGCGGGTGGCAGAATCTGAAAGCGAAGATCGCTGTGAACGCTTCCGCGGAATACACACACCTTTGGCGGACTCTTGGTTCGTTCAGCGACAACCCGATGGGAATTCACTGGACCGGAATCGTTTTTGGATTGGGCGCGGTGATTTCGTTTGGTTACTGGACGACAGATTTTCTGGTGGTGCAACGCGTGCTGGCCGCCAAGGATCTTCGAGCCGCCAAGATGGCTCCCATCATCGGCGCCGCGTTCAAGATGTTTGTTCCCTTTATCGTGATTTTGCCAGGCCTGCTTGCGATTGCCGTTCTCCCCGTCAAACTCACGGGCGAAAGCATGGCGCTGGCGACGGGTGGACACAGCTACAACGAAGTTCTGCCGCTGATGCTGGCGCGGTATTGCGGGCCGGGGCTGCTGGGCCTGGGAATCACGGCGTTGATGGCGGGCTTCATGTCTGGAATGGCGGGGAATGTCAGTGCGTTTTCAACTGTGTGGACGTATGACATTTACGGCGCGTTGATCAACAAAAAGGCCAGCGATGCGCAATATGTGCGCATGGGGCGCTGGGCCACCATTTGGGGCGTGCTGATCAGTGTCGGGACCGCCTACCTGGTGATGCAGTTCCTTAGCATTATGGATTACGTCCAGGCGCTGTTCAGTTTCTTCATCGCCCCGCTGTTCGGCACTGTCCTGCTCGGAATGCTTTGGAAACGAACGACGCCCGCCGGCGGATTTTGGGGGCTCCTGGCGGGAACTGCGTCGTCCATCGGAATGTGGGCATGGGTGAAGATTGATCCCTCGGCGCTGGCATACGTCGCGCTTTCGGCTCACGCGCGGGATATGGCGGAAAACATGTACCGCGCGCTATGGTCGTGGCTGGTGTGCGTGGTTATTACGGTTTGCGTCAGCCTGGTGACCAAGCCGAAGCCGGAATCCGACTTGGTCGGCTTGGTGTACGGCGCGACGCAAATTCCTTCGGACCGGCAGATGCCATTCTATCGGCGGCCGATTTTCTGGGCCGGGGTTGTAGCGGTGCTGTTCGTAACTCTAAACTTTTTGTTCTGGTGAGGACGCATGCAAAGCGGCGGCATCTCGATCTGGTTTTTTGTGGGCGTCTCATTACTGGTAAATGGGCTGTTGATTCTTGGAGCGGGTATCTACGAGTTCGTGCACCCGCCGGCGAAGCCGGTGGTGCTCTTTCAGTTGCACGCGAATGTGTGGTGGGGCGGCGTGCTGGTTCTGGCGGGAATACTTTACTGCGTCTTTTATGCGCCGGGCCGGAATCGCGTCTAAGTGGAACCCATAAGGGGGAAGGAAAGATGGGAAAGTCCAGAATGACGATGGGGTTGATCGTCGGGAATCGGGGATTTTTCCCCGATCATCTCGCGAAAAGCGGCCGCGAAGAGATGCTGCAAGTGCTGGAAAGCGCAGGCATCGATGTGGTGGTGCTCACTCCGGAGCAAAGCAAACATGGTGCGGTTGAGACGCACGAGGAAGCGAAACGCTGCGCCGCGCTGTTCCGAGCGGCCAGCGAACGGATCGACGGCGTGATTGTCACCCTGCCAAATTTCGGCGATGAACGCGCCATTGCTGATACGCTGAGGCTTGCCCGGCTGAATGTGCCGGTGTTGGTTCAGGCTACTCCCGATACGCCCTCTAAAATGACCATTGCGCATCGCCGCGACAGCTTTTGCGGAAAGATGTCGGCCTGCAACAACCTCAAGCAATATGGAATCCCTTACTCCCTGACAACGCTCCACACGGTGGCTCCGAATTCGGAGGAGTTTAAAAAGGACCTGACCTGGTTTGCCGGCGTCTGTCGGGTGGTGAACGGTCTCCGAAATCTGCGCATCGGGGCGATCGGCGCGCGGCCGGCGGCATTTAATACGGTCCGCTATAGCGAAAAGCTTCTCGAAGCCTCCGGCATTTCCGTCGAGACCTTGGATCTCTCAGAGGTTTTGGGGAGTATCAGCCGCATGCGCGACGACGACGAAAACGCTGTGCGCAAGCTGCAGACCATTCAGAAATACGTATCTACTTCTGGCGTGCCGCAAGCTGCGCTATTGAAGATGGCCAAGCTTGGCGCGGTCGTCGACCAATGGATGAACGCCGCAAGCGTTCAGATCAGTGCGGTGCAGTGCTGGACCTCCATCGAGGAAAATTTGGGCGTTGTGCCATGCACGGTCATGAGCATGATGAGCGACAACCTGCTCTCCAGTGCTTGCGAAGTGGATGTATGTGGTGTGCTCAGTATGCACTGCCTGCGGCTGGCTTCTGAAACTCCCAGCGCCTTGCTCGACTGGAACAACAATTATGGCAGCCATCCCGACAAGGCCGTCTGTTTCCATTGCAGCAACCTGCCCAAACATTTCTTCCGTGACGTCAAGATGGACTATCAGGAAATCATTGCGGGTACGGTAGGCAAAGACAACACGTTTGGCACCTGCGTCGGCCGCGTTAAGTCCGGCCCCATGAGCTATGCGCGTTTTTCCACCGACGACCGGACGGGCAGAATTCGAGGTTACGTGGGCGGCGGAAACTTCACCGATGATCCACTGGAAACTTTTGGAGGCGCCGGAGTTGTCGAGATTCCGCGGATGCAGGAGCTTCTTCGCTATATTTGCGAAAACGGATTTGAACACCACGTCGCCGCGAATTTCTCCACCGTTCCCGGAATTGTTCATGAAGCTGCGACTCGGTATCTGGGATGGGACACCTACTGGCATGCGCGGTAGTAATTGCTCGGGTGAGTGGCTGCTTTGAGATTTTTGTGTGTAAGGAGTCAACCTAGAGGCTTATGGCGATTGTTGCAGGAGTGGATTTTGGCACATTGAGCGTTCGTGTCGCCATTGTTGACAGCGAAAGAGGACGCCTGGGTTCCGCGGTGTCGGAATACCCGCTTCATCGCACCAAGGATGACCCGGACCGCGCCACGCAAAGTCATGCGGATCACATGCGGGCGCTGGCCGAAGCCATGCGCGGAGCCTTGCACGCTGCAAACGTTTCCGGAAGCCAGATCGCAGCGCTGGCTTTGGATACGACCGGCTCGAGCGTCATTCCCGTGGGCGAAGGTCTAGAACCTCTCGACGACTATTACCTGTGGTGTGACCACCGGGCGTGGCGGGAAGCCGCTCTCATCACGGAGACCGCCCACAGGCGAAATCTCGAGGCGATCCAGTGGTGCGGCGGGGTGTATTCGTCGGAGTGGGGCTTTTCGAAACTCCTTCACTGGCTGCGATCACAACCTGAAAAACGAAGCCGCTTCGTAACCGCATTTGAGCACTGCGACATGCTCACGGCCGTGCTGTGTGACGTGAAAGACCCCTCGGACGCGCCTCGGTCGGTCTGTGCCATGGGCCATAAGTGGATGTGGAACGAATCGCTCGGAGGACTGCCTTCGGAGGATTTCCTCGAAGCGGTCGACCCGCTGCTGAAAGGAATACGTCCGAAGTTGAACGGAAGATACGCCGCGAGCGACACCATCGCCGGCGCCTTGTGCTCGAACTGGGCCGAGAGGCTCGGTTTGCGCACGGGCATTCCCATTCCCGTGGGAGCGTTCGACGCGCACTGGGATGCCATTGGAGCGGGCGCGCGACCTGGCGATGTGTCCAACGTCATTGGCACAGCTACGTGCATCATGGCCATCAGCGACGAAACGCACCAGATTCCCGGTGTTTGCGGCGTTGTCAGAGGCTCCATCGATCCCAAACGAACAGGTGTGGAAGCCGGCCTCTCTGCAACCGGTGATTTGTTTGGCACTGTCGCGCGCCGTGCCGGAACTTCCGTCAAGGAACTCGCGGCTGGCCTCGAGCAATATCGCCCCGGTCAAACAGGCCTTCTTCGAATGACTTGGGATAACGGTGACCGCACGATTCTCGTCAACCCCGAGCTTGGCGGAATCACTCTCGGCTGGAATATGACCAGCAGCCCGCAAGACGAACTCTTTGCCGCAATCGAAGGCACTGCCTTTCACACGCGCGTTATTCTCGAACGTATGGCGGAATACGGTGTACCGGTCGAACGCGTGATCAACGCCGGCGGAATTCCGCAGAAGAACGCCGTGCTGAATCGGGTGTACGCCAACGTTTTGAATAAACCTGTACTGGTGCCGAAAGCCGAAGTAACCAGCCTGGGTTCCTCCATCTTTGCTTTTCTCGCGGCGGGCGCATTCCGATCTATAAAAGAGGCGCAAGACGCGATTTGCCCCGATTATCACGTGGTGGAACCCGACCACGCCGCCGCTCGTGTTTATGAGGAGCTTTATCAAATCTATCGCGAATTGTACTTTGGCTTTGGCGCGGTAAATTCCAAACCTATGCTTGCGGGTGGCGTTCTGCCGGCGTTGCGCAGGATTGCCGCAGCGGCGAGAGGCGCGGTATGAGACTCCAGAAATTGCGGGAAGAAGTACTGGATGCGAATCTCGAACTGGTGAGGAGAGGGTTGGTTCTCTATACGTTTGGAAATGCCAGCGGGATCGCGCGCGAGGAAGGTCTCGTGGTCATCAAGCCAAGCGGTGTGGCTTACGACACAATGAAGCCCGAGGATCTGGTTGTGGTGGATTTAGAGGGAAATATTGTCGAAGGCTCCCTGCGGCCGTCCTCTGACCTTCCCACGCATCTCATCCTCTACAATAGTTTTCCCACCCTCGGCGGAGTAGCGCACACCCATTCGCGAGCGGCCACTTCGTGGGCGCAAGCCGGGCGCGAGATACCGTGTTTCGGCACCACCCACGCAGATTATTTTCACGGCGGCGTCCCGGTGACGAAGCCGCTTACTCCCGCGCAAATTCGTTCGGACTACGAAACAAATACCGGCCGTGCCATCGTTAGGTGCCTCGCGAAGCAAGATCCCCTTCATGTCCCGGGCGTGCTGGTGGCAGGCCACGCGCCCTTTTGCTGGGGAGAAACACCGGCGGCGGCCGCGCACAACGCCGTGGTCCTCGAAGAGATCGCCGCAATGGCCCTGCAAACGCTTATCGCAAATCCGAAGGCGCGTTCCATTTCAAAACCGCTTCACGAAAAGCATTTCTCTCGAAAGCACGGCAGCAAGGCCTATTACGGCCAAAAAAAGTAGTCAGCCTTTACGGCACCCCTAGACGGCGGCACGACGGCTTTCGTCGAGGATAATTCGTCCATCTATTCCATAATCTGGGAGACACAAATGAATCGAGGTTTTCTTTGTTTGGCGAGCGCTGCGGCCCTGTTTTGCCTGACTCCTCACCAAGACCTAGCGGAAACACCTGCCGGTCTCATCGCTCGAGCCGCAATTGTCAACACCAACCAAGGCTCACCGGATGTTGCGGAACAGGAAGCAGCAGGAACCAATTACTACGTTGATTGCGGAGACGGTAAGACGGATGGCGACGGGCGTTCACCTGTCAAACCCTGGCATACTCTCGACACAGTCAACGGGCACTCTTTTTTGCCTGGGGATGCCATCTACCTGAAGCGTGGAACCGAGTGTCATGGCCTGCTATGGCCGAAGGGTTCCGGCTCGCCAAAAGCAGTGATCCATCTATCGGCGTATGGACAGGGCGCGCGGCCCAAGGTGATCGCCGCCAACAACGATGAGGAGGCTTTCAAACTCTTCGACCAGGAATATTGGGACGTGGATTCGATCGAGTTTTCAGGTGGCACTATTTTCGGCGTTTTCGTCAGCGGGCAATCGGGCGTACTTCATCACATTCACGTCAGAAATCTGCTGGTTCATGATGTGCATGGCAGCGAAGTAAAAAGCAAGGAGAGCGGATTGGTTGTGATCTCGCCGGGAAAGCTTGGCCAGCGTTTCGATGATGTTCTCGTCGAAGGAGTCACCGCTTACGACACCAACCAGTGGTCTGGCATCCTGGTCGGTGGCGGAAACTTCGGAGAGGTGCCCGAGAAAGACTGGTGTTCGCACGTCATCGTGCGCAATTCCACGGTGCATGACCTGTACGGCGACGGCATCATTCTGTTTCGCGTCAAGGACGGCCTGATTGACAGCAGCGCCGCGTGGCACACCGGCATGCAGCCGACACAAACGATTGGCACCCCCAATGCGATCTGGACATGGATGTGCACGGACTGTGTGGTCAGAAGAAGCGAGGCGTTTTTGACGGATAGCCCCGGTGTCGACGGAGGTGCCTTCGACATCGATTGGGGCAATACGCGCAATTCCGTGCTCGACAGTTACGGACACGATACGCAGGGCTATTGCATCGCCGTTTTCGGCGCCGGATACGTCACACACGACAGCCTCGTAAGGGGGAATCTCTGCATCAACAACGCCAGAAGCCCGCGCATGGCGAGCTACCAGGGCGCCATTTTCCTATGGACGTGGAACAACGGAGTGATCGAAAACCTTCGCGTGGAAAAGAATACGATTTACTGGACTCCGCCTGGCAGCTTTCCTGCCATTCTCAACCACGGCGACATTCGAGGTTCGCAAAACGTGTTCCGCGAAAACCAGATTTACTCCGACTCTCCCTGGGTAATCGATAGCAATAATAAGATGTCATTTCAAGACAATCGATATACGACGTGTGGAGAAGACGCTGCAACATGGGTTTTTGACGGCCATCCCTACAAGACATTCGATCAGTACCGCAATGGCTCAGGCCAAGAACACGGAAGCGCGTGGAAGTCTGAGATGGGCGCAGCACCGTGCGTCGGTAGCCAACAACCGCTAGAGTTAGGAAGCAAAAGCGGCATCTCGAACACAAAGAATGTTCGTAAGACAGATCGCTCAACAGCCCCGGGATGGACAATCGTTTCTGAAATTCCAGCTAGCATGGATGGCGCTGGGTTGTTCGACTCCGCGGCGGCGGGACAACTGACGATCTTGAAGAATCTCTACATGCAGTTTCGGGCGAGCGGCCTAAAGATGAGGATCACCCTCAATCTGAAGCAATCGAATTCACCCGAATCGCTCCAAAATGCGATTGGCGATCTCGGCCTCGACGGGATCAAGACATCCCGGTCACCTGCCCACAAGTCTCCTGACCAGGCAACGACGCGCCTCGTCGCGCCAGATGGGACGAGTGTGCGTGAATGGCTTGATTTCGTCGGTCCGACCGAAACTGGCCTCGCCGTCCGGCGTTTCCTCGGCGAGCCTCTCTATTCCAGAATGGAGTCAGAAGTTCAGTGAAGGCACGGTCCCCGAACCGAACCGTGTAACCGCAACGTCGTCCAGCCGGACGTCAATTCCTTGCCTTCAGCCGCTCAGGTCCTTCCTTGTGATGTCGCGGTGTCGATGGGCCGACACTTGCCCGGCGAAATTTCACCGATGGCGAGCACTCGCCGCTTCTTACAACCCTAAATTCTTTCACTTCAATAAATTGTGAAAGGCCCTGAGCTTGCTCTCCTTCACTGGTGAAATCCAAGGTGAGGGGGAAATGCACTACCACCATGGCGGTATTCGCTCACCCCGCTTTGACGGTAGGAGAAAAACATCCGATGTCGTGATGTTTTCCCTGCTTCGATTGAGCAAGCTGAGGCGTGGGCTATCGGTGGACTAGTAACTAACGCATACGAAGATTGGAAATTCCAGGGAGTTGAACATGTCCGACACAACAAACGGTTATTACGCAAATCTCGCAACACGTTTCGGTTCACGGACCGAGGATGAATTCGTACACGGAAACGACAAGGTAAGAGAGGCAACCGGAAAACTGCCAACCATCATGGGCTGGTATCACATCTTGCGAGCCCACTACCAGTTTCCCGTGTTTGAGGCGATTCGATTTGCGTTGTGGCTCGGGCGCTGAATTCCGGGCGTAAAAAGGAAGATATCAATGGGTATTCCCATGGAAAGATTCCGCGTTCTACGGTTCGCGGCAGGCTTCAGTCTGGTGCCAGCACTATTCGCCATCACGGCTTTCCCCCAGTCAGGGACAACCCAACGCTTCACCGTTCCAGATGACATCGCGCTCCGGATTCGCCTCGACGACACTTTGACTAGCACCGATTCCCAGGTCGGCGACCCCTTCAGCGCAACCGTAGTTGAAAAGGGCGATTACCAGGGCGCCCGAGTGTACGGCCACATCGCGCAAATTGACATGTCTGGAAAACTCAAAGGCCACACCAACATGGTGCTGCGGTTCGACCGCCTGGTGATGCCAGACGGGCGTCGCGCTCCGATTCACGCCGAAATTCTGGAGCTTTATCACGCTCCTTCAGGTGAGAAGGCTGATGTGGAGGGCGCCATCGAATCGGGTGGACGAGGCCGCAAGACCATCGAGCACACCGTGATCGGCGCGGGCGCCGGCGCATTGCTGGGGGGAATCTTCGGCGGTGGCAAAGGCGCGGGCATTGGTTCAATCATCGGTGGCGCGGGTGGGTTGGGAACAACGGCCTTCCACGGACACCAGAAGATTACGCTAAGCAGCGGTCAGGAGATATTGATTCGCATCACCGGGCGGTAACTTCCATTCGAAAGGTAAATGCGAGGATTATGGATATGGGAAGCCAAAACACCATTCTTTCGCGCGAACATGGCTTTCTAGCAGTGGGCTTCGCCGATGATGAAGATCTCAAACCTCGAGAGTCCAGCTCGGCGGCGTATGCGATCTAGACACAAGACGAAGATCGCCTTCTAGCGACCGGGCCAGAGCGCCGCCATGATAGAATTCGCTGGCTAATGTAGGCGATTACATGGGCAGTCTGGCCGGCTTCTCCAAATTTGCGCGTTTCATCGTCGAATTTCAAGAAGCGGCCGGTAGAGTTAAGTCGGGCACGGACGCCATAGCAGTTGTGAGTTCTGGCGACTCTTCCGGGCAATGCGCGGCTCGAAGTTGTGATTGGGGGCCAAAAAAGAAATTGAGTATTCTGAAGCGTTCCTTCGGCAAGACTTCGAGTGGGCAGGAAGCCGACTTGTACGCGCTCACCAATCGAACCGGCATGGAGGTCTCGATCACGAATTATGGCGCCACCATTGTGGCTCTCACTGTGCCGGACCGATCCGGCAAGATCGAAGACGTCGTGCTGGGCTTCGATTCAGCTTCCGACTACGAGGCAGGCAAGGCGTACTTTGGCGGTACGATCGGGCGTTATGCAAATCGCATTGGGCGCGGCCAATTTCAATTAAGCGGCAGGACGTACGATCTCCCAAAGAACGACGGCCCGAATACGCTTCACGGTGCAATCCTCGGATTTAACAAGCGCATGTGGACGGCTAAAGAGAGCCGCGGAAAGGACTTTCTGGCCCTGGAGTGTTCCTATGTAAGCGCACAGGGCGAAGAAGGATTTCCGGGGCGCTTGACAGTGAAGGTGACGTTCAAAGTGCCGAATGACCGAAACGAGTTGTGGATCAATTATGTCGCCGAGACCGATAAGGAGACGGTGCTTAACCTGACTAACCACTCCTATTTCAACCTCGCGGGCCAGGGGAACGGAAGCATACTGGGGCATGAACTGGTGATTTACGGCGATCGATTCACGCCCGTCGACAAAACCCTGATTCCGACCGGAGAATTGCGCGGTGTGCGCAACACTCCATTCGATTTTACGCATCCGGCCCAAATCGGGGAGCGTATCGATGAACCGGATGATCAACTGAAATTCGGCCAGGGATACGACCATAATTGGGTGTTGAACGGAAAAGGCGGAGACGATTCCGCACGACTGGCGGCGAGTTTGACCGATGTGAAAAGTGGACGCAGGCTCGATGTCTTGACCACGGAGCCCGGGCTCCAATTCTACAGCGGGAATTTTCTGGACGGCAAAGTGCACGGCAAGCGTAGCAAGGCCTATGAATACAGGTCCGCTTTATGTCTGGAAACGCAGCATTTCCCGGATTCTCCGAATCACCCCAATTTTCCATCCACCGTTTTGCGGCCGGGAAAAGCGTATCGCTCGACGACCGTATTCCGATTCATCGCAAAGTAGCCTCACTCACTCCGATTGACGCCTCAACCTCTATTGTGCGTGGCGCCTGGCTCATCCGAGTCGATTTGGTCGGGTACCACGCGGGAACACCTCCGGTCGTGACGTCCATCCACCCGTAACTTGTTTTCACACCACGAGTTATATTGACTTCGCCACCCCAACGCTTGGTTCAAAAGCACGTGTGTCTAGAAGCGAAGTAAGAGCATCTAACGTGAACACTGGACCCCATGAAGGATGTAAGGCCACAAATGACCGTGGATTCTACAAGAAAGAGTTTGGCTTTTCGCCCGGGAACGCTGATTTTGCTGGGCATTTCTGTCCTGCTTTGCTCTTTTCCATGCAAGTCTCAGCAGGCTCTCGTCGGCACTACGAAAAGCCAGTTAGCTGATTCACCAAACCCCGATTCACAAAACATCGAGCCGTTCACCCTGGCGCAGCAGACCGATCATCAACCTTCCGGCAGCATCAGCGGAACGGTTGTTGATCAATCCGGAGCCCGTATCACCGGAGCCCTGGTGAAACTCGTGCGGGAAGGCGAATCATCGGGCACAGAGGTTATGTCGGACGAGAATGGACAGTTCTCCTTTTCCAATGTCGCTCCGGGGCCGTTCCACCTCACATTTACATCCGAGGGCCTCGCCTCACAAGAGTTCTCCGGGAACATGCCTCCTGGAGAGGCCTACACCACCCCGTTGATTAGGTTGATTATCGCCACCCAGGTGACAGAAGTGCGTGTTCGACTTACACCGGAGGAGCTTGCGGACGTGCAGGTCAAGGATCAAGAGAAGCAGCGCGTGTTCGGTTTCATTCCGAATTTCTACGTCAGCTACGTTCCCGATGCCGCCCCTCTCGCGCCGAGACATAAATTCAGGCTTGCCTGGAAGTCGGCTACCGATCCCGTGACGTTCGCCGCTGTGGGTGTAGTAGCCGGATTCGACCAGGCAGGAGACCGCTGGGGTGCCTACGGGCAAGGCGCGCGAGGATATGCCAGGCGCTTCGGAGCCTCTTACGGTGACGTTTTTATGGGAACGTTTATCGGCAGCGCTATCCTGCCTACGGTGCTGAAGCAAGATCCGCGGTATTTCTACAAAGGAAGAGGGTCGAAACGCTCGCGGATTCTCTATGCATTGGGAAACTCGGTGATCTGCAAGGGCGACAACGGGCGCTGGCAGCCGAATTACTCGAGCATCGCCGGAAATCTTGCCGCCGGCGGAATTTCGAACCTCTACTATCCGGCTAACGATCGCAATGGAATCGGAACCGTGGCCACGACGGCGCTGATCCGGCTTGGGGAGACGGCTGTCGCGAATATCTTCCAGGAGTTCTTAGCCCCGAAGATGACACCGAGTCTCCAGAGCCGCGGGTCAGGTCAACCGTAAAGCGCTTAGCGGGCTTCGACGGTCTTCACACTCCCTTCCGAATTTTATTCGAAGCTTCCCGTAACGCCCTGGAAGCCGTTGATGGCCTGTTTATAAAGCCACTTCATAACGCGAGCCGCATCGTAACAGTAGGCGACGTTATAGCCGAGCGTCGAGAAGCAGTGCGGTTCGCAGCCTTGCTTCATTTCGGCAAGTTGCTTGAGATCAAACTTCTGATTTTCGACAGTGCCCCAGTCATAGGTTGCGTTGTACATGGGGAAGCAGGGCGCGAGTGTTCCGTCGGTTCGAATAATCAGCCAGTTTTGGCCGGCTCGGCAACCCCAGTGCTCGCCCACTCCGCGCATGAAGCCCTTCATGTTCTCTAGCCGTGGAATGGAGTCCACCATTTTGTATCCCTGGCGTTGCTTGTCGATGAGCCAATCCAACAGATCGTCGACCATCGGAAAGTCTTCGGGGCGAATATAGGTGTCGTTTTCGTGGAGATGTTTGAAGTGGGATTGCTCCATCATGGGTGCTTCGTTGATGTGGAATGTCAGCGAAATCCCGTTATCGTGGGCAATCTCCACAAGCTGTTTGACGTCCTCGATGTTGGTGCGGCAAATGTTTGTGTTGAAGAAAACCGTGTAACCGTATCGGTACTGCCGTCGCACGAGATAATCGAAATTCGAACGCACATGTTCCAGTGCTTTCGGCAGGCCGGGCTTTTCTTTTATCGCATCCACAGCAAAATTTATGGTGGCGATTCCCGCATCAGCCAAGCGATCGGTAACATCCGGCCGGAGCAAACGCGCATTCGTTGCCAGATATACCCAAAAGTCCTTTTTCGCGGCGTAGTAAATCACTTTGTGGACAAACTCTGGCCTCAACAAGGGCTCTCCCCCAGTCGGAGCCAATACGCGCCCGGGAGTTGTTTCCAGCCAGTCAATCGCGCGTCGCGCCGTTTCTTCGGTCATTCCCTTTACACGGTTGTCATACGACCAGCAGTAGTGGCAATCCAGATTGCATTTCCACTCCGTAAACAGGTAAGCGATGATCGGTTGAAAATCTCCCGGGAGAACGCGCGATTTGATGTAAGGCACCATCCAGCCACGCATGGTTTGCAGAATCCGGGAAGCCGGCCATTGCCTTTTCCCGGTACCTAAAACGTGATCGTGGGCCGCGATGTCCTCTGCGTCCAGTTCGTGCAATAGTTCAGGATGCTGCGGAAAGACTGGGGCGGGAAGCGCCCCAGCCTCCTTTGAGGAATGGGGCGATGGCCGTTGCCCGGGCTGCTGCAAGAGATTGTGCAACGGTACGTCGAGGCGAAACGACTGAGTAGGCACAGTAGGGAGCGGTTGTTCCAGTGTGGACATGAATCCAACCTCTTCTTTGCATAAGATGACCAGGGTTATGGCTGAGTAAGCTCACACCAAATATACCAAAAACTGACTTGATTCGTTCGGCTCTCAGATTGCCCCTTCAGAGAAGCTGACCGTGTACTTGCGGACCCTGGTTACAAAATCTTGGATTAACCAAATTACCGGGGAGATACATAGAAGGTGCAAAAAAATTTACGTTTTGGCACAACTTTTATTTGCCAGTTCAGGGGTACCATGCATCTATTCAGGAATGGGCACCCGGGCCTGAAGAACCGGGCTGGATTTCTTCTGAAAAATGCTTCCCCTGAGACAGCCCATTGAAAAGCAAACGCCAGACAGCGAACGATCGCTCTAGCTGAGGGTGCTGTGGGATGGATTCAGTTCAGGTCCTGGTTGAAGTTAATGCTGCCTGCCCTGGGTGGAGTCGGGCTGCTCTTGTCTGCGTTCATTGATTCTTCTTTCGTCCCCCTTCCGCTGGTTACAGATTTGCTCCTGATAGAGCTTTCCAGCCGGCACCCGGTGCGCATGCCGTATTACGCCGCAATGGCCGCGTTCGGATCTCTGGCCGGATGCATTTGGATCTACTGGCTGGCTCGGAAGGGCGGGCAAGCCTACTATCGCAAAAGTCAGGGCCATCCGCCCGGTAGGATTCGAAGGTTCATCCAAGAGTATCCGATGGCGTCCGTCTTTCTTCCCGCGGTTGCACCCTTTCCTGTGCCGTTCAAACCGTTTGTCATTGCCCAAGGCGTCTTCCAAGTACCGATGGCGCCGTTTGTGATTGGCACCCTGCTCGGACGCGGGGCTCTATTCTTCATCGAAGGATTTCTGGGAGCACGCTATGGCACGGCGGCGAAGCAATTCCTCGTGGACCAGAAATGGGCTTCGATCGCGATGGCGATCGGGCTTGTTCTCGTGTTCTTTCTGGTTCGCCGCCTGCTGGCGTTGCGTGGGACGCAATACTCTCAGACAGATTGAAGTTCGCGAACCCGGCGCTCCAACTCACGAGTGATCTCGTTCGCATCCTGGTGCGGGGCGAAACGCACAGGGGCGCCAATCGTGGCCCGCACGTGGCCTGGCCGCGTGAAGATACGCTCGCGCTGTTTCAAATCAAAAAGTCCTTGCAGGTAGATCGGAACAACGGGAATGTTTAACTGCTTCGCGAGCAGGCCGATGCCCGAACGAAAAGGCATCATGTTTCCGTCCTCGGTTGTCTTGCCTTCCGGAAAAACCAGAACATTCCAGCCGCGGTCGGCAAGATTGCCCGCGAAGGCAAAACTGCGAAGGAAGCCCGATCGCTGCGGCAGCGGAAAAACATTGAACAAGCTTACCGCGAGAAAATACCTCAGGTGTTCCATGAAACGCTCGAAGACGTTCAAGCTGTTGGAGGGACGTCGCATTCGGGCAAGCCTTTCGCCTCCCATCGCGGTGGCAAGGCGGTTTCGAAACCTTGCCGGTAGTGCCGGCAGGATCCAGGCAATGTCGAGGTAGGTGACGTGGTTGGAGATCACCAGGACCGGCCCACTTAGCCCACGGAGATTCTCACGGCCGCGAATTCGAGGAGCCGCAAGAAGATACGTCGCCGGCCAGGCGAGCGAGTAGTAGACGGCAAGACGCAAAGCTGTAGCGAGCCAATGTTGCGGCCAGGTGGGAAAAACGTGTTGAATCGGAGTGGAGCTGCCCTGTGCGAGAAGCTTCTCGAGCTGCGCGACCGTGGTCACGTCCTGAAACTGGGCCTCGTTCAGGTCCACTTGATGGCGCTCTTCCAGAGCGCTCATGAGTTCGACGCGATCAAGTGAATTGAGGTGTAAATCGGTCTCGAGATTTGCGTCAGGGGAGTCCAGCTGCGTGGAACGGCCGGTAATCCGCATAATCAATCCAGCGAGGGAATCCGAAACAGGAGTACCTTCCTTTGCGCCGCTTTTCGCTTTCTGCGCTACATCGCGGATAAGAGGAAGAATCGGCTTTTGGGTCGGCGTTCTGGGGAAATCCGCCTCCGGCCAAACAAACGATTGCCGTATTTTCTGGTATTCAGCCAGCGACTGATTGGCGCCCTCGATCGCCCGACCCGTATTGTTGTCGGAGCCGTTCAGCAAGAGGACAGCGCAAGGCTCGGCGTTGCCGTCCCTTTCTAGCCCGATCACCACGCAATCGCGAATGCCGGGTTGCGCCCGCAAAGCCTTCTCTAGATCCTCCGGGTAGATGTTCATGCCGGCCGGAGTGACGATGACGTTTTTTCGCCGCCCTTTGAAATATAAACGGCCAGTCTCGTCCGTCTCCGCCACGTCTCCCGTTCGGAACCATCCGTCTGATTCCGCTACCGACAATGTCTGCCCATTCTGCCGGTAGGCCGTCGCAACGTTTTCTCCTCGCACTAGGATTTCCCCATTTTGATCGACCCGCACTTCCATGCCCGGGAACACTTTTCCGATTGATCCCTGAGCGGAGCGGAACGGGTGATTCAGGCTGATGAGCGAAGTGGTTTCCGTCATCCCGTAACCCTGGATGACGGCGTATCCCAATCGATTCCAGAACGTCTCGGCCTGCTTCGGGAGTGCGGCCCCTCCAGAGATGAAAGCCCAGAATTTCCAGCCGAGCCGCGAGTGGATTCTCCGGAATCGCCACCAGCGCCGGAGAAAATGCTGCTGCTCGGCCAGTGTGAAATTCTTTCGAAACTGTTCGATTTTCCCGTCGCGCTCCTCTCGCCGTTCAACCTCGCGTTCGAGAGACTCTATAAAGCGGGGAACCGCGACGACGACGGAGACTCGCTCTCGCCGTATCGTGTCCATGAACTCTGCAGGCCTGAACGAATCGACGAAAACGACGGTGCCAGCCAGCAACGGAGGAATAAACACTCCGAGCATTTGGCCAAATACGTGGCTCAAGGGGAGCAGGTTCAAAAAACGAAGCGGATGGACGATTTTCTCATAGCGAAGATATTTCTGAATTTCAGCCTGCAGCGGTTCGATGTTCGCAAGGACGTTCCCATGCGAGATCATTACGCCGCGGGGCTCGGCCGTGGTGCCTGAGGTAAAGATGATTTCCAAGGTGTCTTGGCGGGTGAGGGGCTCGGACGGGTAAGTGGAAGAATCGTGTCGTGCCATCAAAGCGAAAAGCGACTCCAACGGGATGGACGGAACCGTTCCACATTCCGCGTGCGCGCCCGAGCGAACGACGAGCTTCGCATTTACTTCGAGCGACACCCGGCACGCAAATTCCGGCGACGAGGCGTGGTCGATGGGGACGACCGTAACTCCACGCAACAGGCATCCGAGAAATACCGCAATCCATTCCGCAGAATTTTCGCCCCACAACAAAACTGCATCACCCCTGGCGATGCCGCGGACTTCAAGTTCGCGAGCCACCCGATTCGCACTTTCAGCAATCTGCCCGTAGGTCCAGCTTTCCGTCCGGTAGCCGCGCCGCTGCCGCACGGCAATTTCGCCACCGAGAGCCGCATAATTCCGGATGAAATTTAGAAGTGACTCCACGGGCACTCCAAACATCTATTTTGGCAGAAGTTCGGGCGCCTGACGTACCCCTCGGGCTCCCGGAGGTTTGATAGGCTTCGCTTAGCGTGGGATACACAGAAAAAGTCGTGGTCATTGGGGCGGGAATCTCAGGCCTGGCTTGCGCGTATCGCCTGAAGCAATTGGGAATCCCCTGCCTCGTAGTCGAGGCCCGGGACCGCGCGGGCGGCTTAATTGCCACGATCAGAAGGGATGGATTCTTATTTGAGACCGGACCTCAATGCCCGCGATTCCCGCCTTTGCTGTGGCGGCTGGTCGGCGATTTAAGTCTGCGGACTGAATTTGTAGCGGGCGACGCAGGAGCAAAGCGCTATATCTTGCGGGACGGGCAGCTGCACCCGGCGCCCTTCTCGCCGGCAGGGTTGATCAGGACGCGATTGGTTGGATTCGGATCCAAATTGCGAATCCTGACCGAGGTCTTTGGCTCTTCACAGCCACCTCAGAGTGAAGAAAGTCTTGCCGATTTTGTTCAGCGGAAATTTGGCGAGGAGATATTGGACTACCTCGTGGACCCTCTCGTTTCCACGATATTTTTCGGCGATGCCCGCAAAATGGGAATGGAAAGCGCGTTTCCGGCCCTGGTAGATTGGGAGCGAAAACACGGAAGCCTAGTGCGGGGGGCGATTCGCGCACGCAAATCAACAGTGCGAGTGCCAATGGAGGATTCCTCCGCGCGGCAAGGCGGCGTAAATCGCCAGCGAGAAACGTTGCACGTGACGGGCGCGCTGCCATCTCTGGGTTCCTTTCGGTCGGGGATGGGGGCACTTCCAGAAAGGCTCGCTGCAGAATTGCACGAGGAGGTTCGTTATGGCGCCACGATCGCGCGCGTCGAACAGATACGGAACGGAAACGGCGCGGCAAAGGGCGCCTGGCAAGTCAGTTTGTCGAGCGGCGAAAAAATAGCGACGGAGCATCTGATACTTGCCGTGCCCGCTTACGTAGCGGCACAGCTTTTGACCAATGCTGCGCCGCAACTTGCCATTCGACTGAAAGCGATTGAGTACGCACCGGTCTGCGCGGTGTCCTCCGCTTACGATCGATCACAAGTGGCCAATAGACTGGATGGATTCGGTTTCATGATTCCCCGGCGAGAGGGATTAGAGACAATTTGTACGTTTTGGAACTCTTCTCTGTTTCCAGAACGTGTGCCGGAAGGCAAAGTGTTGATGACCAGTTTTGCTAGAGGGGGGATAAGTCACAATGGCCCGGCGATGGATGAAGAACAATACGCCCGAATCGTCGAGAAGGAAAATGGCCAAGCTCTCGGGATCAAAGGTCCACCGCTGGATCGCGTGGTCTGGAAAGATTCACGCGCCCTGCCTCAATACAACGTCGGCCACGCGCAGCGAGTTGCGGAGATCAGAAACTTCTTGCATCCAATTCCGAACCTGAGGATTGTGGGGAATTTCTTGCGCGGCCGATCCATCGGTGATTGCGTCAAGGTAGCTTTTGAAGCGGCCGAAGATGTCCATAGCCGGATTGGAAGCGATAACATCTAAACGATTGCAGGATCCTCTTGAGGAGCGGAAGTTGATTCAGATTGTATCTTGGGTTGCGGGCTTTGCTTTACTTGGCGCAGCACTGGGCGTGGTTTACCAGGCCTTGGGGAGGCGTAGAGATGCGAGTGTCTATCCCCCGCCAGGCAGATTGGTTGACCTGGGAACTCATCGGCTCCACCTGCTTGAGGCGGGAGATGGGAGTCCCACTGTTCTGCTCGAAGCCGGACTCATGTCCACCGTCCTGAGCTGGAGCGAGTTGCAGCGCGCTTTGGCCGGATCATTTCGTGTTGTCAGCTATGACCGGGCGGGACTGGGCTGGAGCGAGTTAGGGCCGATGCCTCGAACGGCAGACCGTATCGTCGAAGAACTACATACTTTGCTCGATCGGGCCACAATTGCTCCTCCTTACGTGCTGGTGGGACATTCCTTCGGGGGCTTGACGATGCCTCTGTTTGCCGCGCGTTTCCCGGACGAAGTTGCCGGCATGGTGCTTGTTGATCCGGTAGCACCGGCGGAATGGAATCCTCCTTCAGAGCATGACTTGAAGCTGACGCGCATTGGGGCCAAGGTGTGCCGGCGCGCAGCATTCCTGGCGCGCTTTGGATTGATTCGTTTTGTAGCTTTTCTTCTGACCATCGGCGTAAAGAACGTAAAGAAATTGGCAGGTTACCTGGTTCGTCTAATCAGCCGCGGAACGCCCGCCGAATCCGGCTCCGTTTCGAGCCCCTGGTTTTCGGCTCTGCCGCCAAATGAAAGAGCCATGGCCTCCGTTTTCTGGGTTCAGCCAAAATTCGCCCTCACGATCGCCAGCCAGCTGGAAAACCTGCCCGCCAGCGCGGCAAGTGTCAGCCAATTTGCAAGTTTTTCCGATAAGCCGGTGGTAATCCTGTCGGCGCGTACCGCGCCCGAGCGTCGCCGGTTGGAGCATGCTTCGATGGCCGGGCGCATGCCGCAGGGAGAGCACGTGTCAGCGGGAAAAAGCAACCATTGGATCATGCAGGAGGACCCTGACCTCCTGATCCGCGCGATAGAGAAGGTCGCCAAGTCCTCGGAAAAAGTCATGGCACATCCCTTCTGACCTTTTGGGATTCATCGCCGAAACCAACCACATTCACGGACGCCCAAATGTGTTGTCTGCTGCCTGTACCGGATCCCTAAAACAATGATCGTGCAGGATTACCAGACGTGAACCGCGGTAATGCGCGGCGGGCCAGAGCGGCCTTGAATCACTTGCGTCTCCAGAACGACTTCGACATTTCTTTGCTTCCAGTTTTGCGGCACTTGCTTGAGCATGTCTTCCATGCGGTTTGCGTCGACCAGAAATTCCCCGGCGGCCACTGTTCCTCCTCTTCCAATTCCGGCGGCCACCACAACGAACTGATCGGTGTTCGGATCCACGAGGCGCGCGACGATTGCGTAGTCCTTGTATGTTCCGGTCTGCTGTTGCACGGTGCGATCCAGCATCCATTTGCGCTCTCCGGGATTGGCGCGGTCCTCGATCCAAAATTGAGTCATTTCCCTGTCGTTCCCAAAGTGGAACCGCAAAGGAGAGGTCAGTCGCAGCGTCCATCCATTGTCGAAGGCGCCGATGAATACCGAAGGGCCGCGACGCAGATCGGTCAAGCTGGTGGTGGCTTCACCTTGCACGCGATAGGTCTTGCCGTAGGTGCGGAGCAGACCCGCTACATTCACCAGCGGACTTACGTCATCAATAATGATTGTGACCATGCTGTCGCTTAACGTGATTTCGCGCTGCGGGTCGGCAGCGTCGCGCAGTCGAATCGTCGAATACTGGCTCTGGTCGGCGATACAAAACAGCACTGGCTCCGAGGACTTCACAAACGGTTCCCAAAACTGCTTCAGTGCTGGCGGCCGGGACGCGAACCAGATTGCCGTCGAAGCTCCCGCCAGCAGGAGCAGCAGGATCAGAACCGAAGGTTTCACAACTGTGAGGACAGCTCGACCGGATCGGGAAACCGCGGAGGGCGCATCGGGTGGAAGAATAAGAGTGGCGTCGGCGGCGCGGATTAGCGTGGCTGTCGCAGTTGCCGACAGACCAGAAGGACGCCCTGGCCAGGAATACTGCGGCGCATAAGAACCGGCCGGCAGGTACAGCCGAATCTCCTGGCTGTGTTTGGGATCCTGATAATACTGCTCGATGCGCTTGCGAATTTCCGCGGCCGTAACCCGCACGATCGGGTCGGTGTTGGTGTCGTAGTCGGCGGAGCGGCCAAAAATCTCCACGCCCAGGATTCGCTCTTTCAGTTGATCCGTCTGGCCGGCCAGCGAATGGGTAACCACATATTTGAGGAAGCTCGGATATCGTTTGCTGGAATTGAATAGAGATGTAGCGAGCAACTTCTCGAGCTGCTGTTGAACGGCGGCCTTTTCGGGTTCGCTGGAAGGTGTCCAGCTCTCCGTTACCTGCTCTGCTAGCAAGGTTCCCCTAACGCCCCAACCCGACCGTAGAATGTTGCAGTAGCACCCAAAGCGAGCACCAAAACAACGGATTCCGGCTATCAGAAAAGCAATTTCCCCAGATGCTACAGCTGTTTTCTGCTCCCTGCAACGTAAAACGGCAATCCCAGTGCTCTTTACGGTCTCTTAACGCTCCGGTAAGTTGCAGACAGAATGTAACTTACGCAATAATTCCGGGTCTTATCTTTCTTATCCTTCTTCCTTTACCAGCAAAGCATTGCCAGCATTCAGCGGAGTTTTCTATAAGTTGCACCAGTCTTTTGGATTGGTCTGCCGGTCCTTGCAGGGATTTCGGGAAATGCGAGCGCTTCGAAGTGGCAAGGGCGCCTCGAGGATCTGGACAGAATTCGGGGTGGCATTCTGGCTCCAGCCAGGGTGTCCAGGAGGAATTTCCTAATGTCATCGAATGTACAAACATGGAAGCTGAGCGTTTTCGTTGTCCTTCTAGCGGCACTAACCTTAGCCGCCGGAGAGTGTTATTGCCAGTCCCAGGCGATTACCGCGACAATCAGCGGAACTGTCCTTGATCCGACTGGCCAGACGGTTAGCGGGGCCAAGATAACCCTGGTGAGCCCCGAACGCGGGATTTCTCGCACCTACGTGACGTCAGACAACGGACTCTACTCTTTCACGCTACTCCCTCCTGCTACCTACAAGCTGCAGGTGGAAGCCTCCGGGTTCAAGCACTACCGGCAGGACGGACTCGAGTTAATACCGGGGCAAACGGCCGTCCAGAATGTCGGCTTGTCAGTCGGAACAATTTCCGAAAATATCGAAGTCACTTCGCAAGCGCCTCTGATGAACGCGGAGAACGCCAATATTTCGTCGGATATTTCCGCCAGACAAGTTGTGGAGCTTCCTTTAAACTTTCGAAGCGTCATCGGTTTGGCCACTCTGAACTCCTCGGTCAGTAACGCCGCAGAAGACCAGATTGTGGGATCTCCGAATAGTTCCGGGAGCGCCGACCAAGATGTCTCGTTCTTGAATTTCGGCGGCACCTTCTTCAACACCGCCGCCTACCTGCTGGATGGAACCTATGACACGCGTCTCGATTGGGGTGGTGTGATCTATGTTCCGTCGGTGGACTCCGTGCAGGAGTTCAAGATTCAGACCAACGCGTTTACCTCGCAGTATGGGTGGAGCAGCGGCAACGTCATCAACGTCGTGACCAAGTCCGGTTCCAACGGGTTGCACGGCGATGCGTTCGAGTTCTACCGCAATAGCAATGAGGACGCGAGATACGTTTTCAACAACGGTGCACAACCCAGCTTCAGTCGCAATCAGTTTGGCGGTACAGTCGGCGGCCCCATTCGCAAAAACAAAACCTTCTTCTTTGGCTACTACGAAGGCCGGCGCCAGGCGACACCCGCCACTTTCCTGGGCACCGTGCCCACGGGAGACGAACGGAACGGAAACTTTTCGGCTCTCCTGGGAGCGCCGACCGGTCAAGTTGATGCCCTCGGAAGACCAATCACGAGCGGAGCCATCTACAATCCGTTCAGTACCCGGCAGATTACGGCGGGGCAGGTCGACCCGAGCACCGGTTTGACGGCTTCGAAGTCTGGATTTATTCGCGATCCCTTCCCCGGCAACATGATCCCTTCAAATCTGATGGACACAATTGCCAAAAGCATTGCAACGGGCAACTATTGGCCCAGCCCCACGAGCAACAGTCTCATAAACAATTTTGCACAGGCCTCCTCCGCTTCCGCGCATTCCGATGAGTATTCCATCCGCATCGACCACAATTTCACGGACAATGATCGTTTCAACGCTCGTTGGTCGCAGAAATACGAATCGAAAGTAAACTCTCCAACCTTTTACGGAGCTTCCGATCCAGGGGGGCCGGGCGTAACTGCCCCCAATAATCGCTATAGCATCAACGCGGGCTATACCCACGTTTTTAACCCGACGTTTGATGTCAGCCTGAATTTCGGTGTAAACCGCCACGTCGAGGAGTCCACCACGCAAAGCTTTGGATTCAAATCTTCGACGCTCGGGCTACCGTCCTTCATCGATGGAATTGCACCATCGTTCCCGCAGATTCAACCGCAGAGCTACGCCTACCTTGGAGCGCCAGTCAACCTGGACAACTACATCGTGCCGCAAACCATCTGGACCAATTCCGTCGACTTCACAAAAATCAGGGGACGGCACAGCATCGGATTTGGTTTTATGGATGTGTGGGGCCGCCTCGACGGGGGCCACTTCGCCAACACCACTCTTCAGTTCCAAACTACCTCCACGGCTGGACCCGATCCCCAACAGGCGACGCCAGGGACGGGCAACGGTTTCGCTTCCTTCCTTGTCGGTGTCGGGAGTGGCACGGATCAGACTGGTTTCAACAAGTTCCCAGCCACCGACAAGCATCTCCTCGGCTGGTATGTGCAGGACAGTTGGAAAACGACGAACAAGCTCACCCTTAACTTGGGCCTGCGTTACGAAATCCAGACCGCCCCGACGGAACGGCACAACGCCCAACAGTATTTCAACTTTACCGCCATCAACCCGATCAGCTCTGCCATTGGCTTTAATGTTCCGGGTGAACTGGTCTTCAACAACAGCAGCAACCGGGGCGTTTACCAGACTTCCCACACCAATTTTGCGCCCCGCATTGGCGCTGCCTATCAGTTGCGCGACAAGCTTGTACTCCGTGGCGGCTATGGCGTCTTCTTCGTCCCCAACTACTATGGCAACGGACCCAACATCGGCTACTCGCAAGGGACGCCCTGGGTCACCACTCTAAATGGCGGTCTGAACCCTTCCTCGACTCTCAGCGGCAATACCGCCTTGGGGCTGCCCAGTGCATTTCCAAACGGCCAGGTGCCCTCGACGGGCAGTTCCCTGGGTGGGTTGACCGACGTCGGTTTCGGGCTTAATCCGGTTACCGACCCTGTCCGGCATTCTCCCTACGTGCAGCAATGGATGACCGGAGTGCAATACAGCATCACGAACAACGACCTGGTGGACATCAGCTACGTTGGCAATCACGGCGTTCACGTCCTCTCTCAGTATTTGGAGTGGAACGAGCTTCCAGTCTCTGCTCTGGCCTTGGGGAATCAGCTCATCCAGCAGGTGCCCAATCCGTTCTTTGGCTCGATTACTTCCAGCGGATGCGGGCTGAACAATAAAACTGTTCAGAGAGGCCAACTGCTGCTGCCCTTCCCCGAATATTGCAGCGTGACCGAGGCGCAGCCCGCGGTCGGATCATCCACCTACAACGCCCTGCAAGCGACTTATACCCATCGTTGGCACTCCGGCTTGGAGCTCAACGTTTCCTACACCTACTCGAAATTTATGGACAACGTTCAGGGAGCTTCCGGGTGGGCCTTCCCGGGTACCGGGAGCATTGTGCGGAACTCGTACAACCTGGCCGCGGAACGCTCGGTCGACGCAAGCGACCTCACTCACAGCCTCGTTATCAGCCACAACTACGAATTGCCCTTTGGAAAAGGCAAACAATTCGGTGCCGACTGGAACCGGCCGATGAACGCCGTTCTTGGTGGCTGGCAGTGGAGCGGCATTCTTACAGCGCATACTGGATTGCCTATTTCCGTCAGCGCGGCCCAAAACAATACCGGCGGATTCGGCTTCAACCAGCGCCCCAGCCTAGTAGCGGGAGTCAGTCCCATACCGCAAAATCAAAACATCAACGACTGGATCAATCCCGCGGCATTTGCGCAGCCTGCCCCATTTACATTCGGAAACGCCTCCAGATTCCTATCCGACCTGCGGGCCCCTGGCTTCGTCAATTGGGACATGGGATTGCAAAAATGGTGGAACATCACCGAAACGAAGCGTTTCCAATTCCGCTTCGAACTCTTTAACGCCTTCAACCACCCGAACTTCTTCGTACCAGACTCCAATCTGGGTGACGCAAATTTCGGGACCATCACTTCCGCCTATCCGGCGCGAAGCCTGCAATTCGCCGGGAAATTCTACTTTTAGCGTCCGGTGCATACGAAGACTTGCCCTCCACCCCTTAGGAGAGCGCGGGCGAGGCAGGCTGGGAGAAGGAGTTTGAAGTCGAGGAACTATTCCCAGCCTGCCCGCTACAAAAGTTCAAGTTTTCACGGGCTGCAGTTTCTGTCGAGCGAAGAAGGCTTCCCGGTGATTCATCGAAGGGAATTGGTGGATCATCTCCAGCAAAGAAGAAAAGTGGTTCCCCTCGTCTCTGTCGCGCGATGGGACTTTAGGATGGCTTGAGCCTTCGCGGTACACCAGGACGGATGAATGAAAATTCCGATATCGGCTAGGGGAACGTGGCAGCGCGCCGGGTTTGTTCTGATCGCTCTCGGCCTCGGTTTTCAGGTAAACCGCGCAGCCGTTCGGTCAGGCCAGGAAAAGCCAAAGAACGCTCAGGCTGCGGGCAAACCGCAAGAGGCGGATTCAACCAAAGCTCTGCCGAATGGAATCGAGGTGCGCCACGCGGGCATGCTGCTCGAAGTTCTCGCCCTGCGCGATGATGTCTTGCGCGTTCGTCTCTCTTCGGAAGGAGAGTTGCCCGAAGACGCATCCTGGGCTGTTCCAGCAGATATCCGTCATCAGCGCGTGGCAGTAACCCCCGACGCTACTCCAGATACCGTTGGCTTTCACACCAAAACCTTGAGCGTCCGCATCGACCGCGCGACGCTGCGGCTCTCCACAATCGATTTCGAAGGCAACGTGCTTCAAGAAGACGCCGAGGGATGGCCTGTGGAGTTCCATGCCGACGCCTTTCGTGTATACAAAAAAATGCCGTCCGACGAACACTATTTCGGCCTGGGGGACAAAATGGGTCCTCTTGATCGCCGTGGCCAGTCCTTCAGGCTCTGGAATACCGATGCCTTCTGCTTCCAGGAATCGACCGACCCGATTTACAAGAGCATCCCATTTTTTATGACCATGCGCGCCGGGCGCTCCTTGGGCTTTTTGCTCGACAACACCTGGTCCTCCAATTTTGATTTCGGCAAAAGCGAACGAAACACCTATTCGTTTGGAGCCGAGGGCGGCCCCATTGATTATTACGTCTTCTATGGACCGGACCCGAAACAGGTCGTCGAAACATATGCCTGGCTTACAGGTTTGCCGCCGCTTCCTCCTTTGTGGTCGCTGGGCTTCCAGCAATCGCGCTTCAGTTACGAGACGGAAACTCGCGTGCGCGAAATCGCCTCGCGCTTGAGGGCCGACAAGATTCCCTCCGATGTGCTCTACCTGGACATCGACTTCCAGAAAGAGCATCGTCCCTTCACTGTGGACCCGGAGCGCTTCCCACATTTCGAACAGATGTTGGCCGACCTGAAGCGCGAAGACTTCCACGTGGTAGCGATCACCGATTTGCACATCGCGCGTGTCCCCGGAGCTGGTTACGCGCCGTACGACACGGGACTCGCCGCCGACAATTTCGTGAAGAATCCTGACGGCTCGGTGTATGTCGGCACGGTTTGGCCCGGCCCTTCGGTTTTCCCGGAGTTTACCCAGAAAAAAACCAGGGATTGGTGGGGCTCGCTGTACAAGCAGTTCCTTTCGGAAGGCCTCGCAGGTTTTTGGAATGATATGAACGAACCCAGCGTTTTTCAGACCGACAACCTGACGATGCCGGACAACGTCCAGCATCGCATCGACGAACCGGGATTCGGGCCGCGGACCACAACTCACTTGGAAATCCATAATGTCTACGGCATGGAGAATTCCCGCGCCACTTACGAAGGACTGCGGAAACTCGATCCGGAAATGCGGCCTTTCGTTCTAACACGGGCCACCTACGCAGGCGGCCAGCGTTATGCGGCCACCTGGACCGGCGACAATACCAGTTCCTGGGATCACCTGCGCTTGACCACCCCGATGCTTTTGAATTTGGGGCTGAGCGGCTTTGGGCTGAGCGGCGCCGACGTCGGCGGATTTATCGGAACTCCCGGACCCGCCTTGCTCACTCGCTGGACAGAGCTCGCCACATTTCAACCGATTGATCGGAACCACACCAACAAGGGCTCCGGTGACAAGGAAGTCTGGGTGCATGGCCCGGAACAGGAGGCCATCCGCCGCCGGTACATCGAAGAACGCTACCGGCTGATGCCGTATCTCTACACGCTGGTCGAAGAACTTTCGCGCACGGGATTGCCCGTCGTCCGGCCCTTGTTCCTTGAATTTCCTCGCGCCACGAAAGATTTGCAGCCTTTGGATCTCCGCGCGGGCAACGAATTTCTGTTCGGTCCAGACCTGCTCGTCGCCCCGCCGCCATTTCCGGAGCAGCCGGAAGCGTACGCGCTCAAGCTTCCTCCGGGCGTGTGGTACGACTACTGGACGGGAGAAAAAATTCAGCAACCGGCAACACAGGGCGACGGAACGCCCGCCGAGCCGCTTATCCAACCCAAGCTGGATGTCCTTCCCGTCTATGTGAGGGAAGGATCGATCATTCCGTTCGAGCCGCTCGTTCAGAGCACCGATGAGAAACCGCAAGGCCCGCTCACTCTGCGCGTATATCCCGGAAAAGATTGCCATGGGTCCGTGTATCTCGATGACGGCAAAACCCTGGCCTACACCCGCGGCGAATTTCTGCGCATCGAGTTCTCGTGCGCGGTAACTCCTTCTGGGGTTGAGCTCCACGTCGGAGAGCGAAAAGGCAAGTATCTTCCCTGGTGGAAGACGCTTCACCTCGAAGTTTATGATTGGCAGAGCCCGTCGGCGCATGTCACCCTCAAACAGAAGCCGGATAAGCTGTCGGATTCCGTGGATCCGGCCCGGCATGTGCTTACGCTGGAGTTAAGCGACGATCCTCGTGGCAGCGATCTGGAAATTCTTCGCGCGAACTGAAGCTACCGTAGCCGGCGTGTTTGCACTTCTCTGCGCGTTCAGCTTCGTCGCGCAGGCCCCGGCCCCCGGTCCACGCTTCGAGGTTCGCTCTCCCAAGGGCATTGATTTCGTCCTCCGCAACTCTCCGACCTCCAGAAAATATCTGATCGAAACCATGCCCGGCGGCGTCGCGCTCCTGGACTACAATAACGACGGCCTGCTGGATATATTTCTCGTGAATGCCGGCCATGTTCGCGATCCCTTACCCAAACTCCCAAGCTTTGATCGCCATGAGCCTTCCTACTGGAATCGCTTGTATCGCCAGAATAAGGACGGCAGTTTCACGGATGTCACCCAGCAGGCAGGGCTAGCAAATGTGGATGATGGCGATTACGGCATGGGCGTGGCTGTCGGAGATTACGACAATGACGGTTATCCCGACATCTACGTGACCAACTTTGGCAAAAACGTTCTCTACCACAACAATGGCGACGGCACTTTTACAGATGTCACGGCCAAGGCGGGAGTAGCGGCTGGCGGTTGGTCTGTCTCCGCTGGTTTTTTCGACTACGACAATGACGGCCACCTCGATCTGTTTGTCACCCGCTACCTCGATTGGAACGTCAGAAACAGCAAAACCTGCGGCAACGAAAATGCCATGTACTGTCCGCCCACGGAATTTCCCGCCATCTCGAACATCCTGTATCACAATCGCGGCGACGGCACTTTTGAAGATGTCAGTGTTCCATCAGGCATCGCGTCGAAGAAAGGCCACAGCTTGGGAGTCGCTTTCGCCGATTACGATGGCGACGGCTTCACCGATATTTTTGTGGCCAGCGATGTCACCAATCAGTTTCTCTTCCACAACAATGGCAACGGCACCTTCACGGAGTGCGCTCTCGATTCCGGCGCGGCGTTGACCAGCGACGGCAAAATGCTCTCCGGCATGGGCGTGGCCTTTCAGGATTACGACAACGATGGCCTTCCAGACCTTCTTGTCACTCAACTTCCTCACGAGCCCTACGTCGTATTTCATAACGACGGCCACGGTTCCTTCAGCGCCCAGGAACTGGAAACCGGATTCGGCGCGCTATCGGGAAAATCCTCCGGCTGGGGCGTGGGTCTTGAAGATTTCGACAATGATGGTTGGAAAGACGCCTTTATCGTCCAGGGCCACGTCTTCGACAATGTGGAGAAGTACGACAGTTCGCTGCGCTACAAGGATCCTCCCCTGCTGGCTCTGAATCGTAGTGGGCATTTCCGAAAGGCCGACGCCGGTTCCGACGTACCCGTCGCGGGGCGCGGCGCCGCATTCGGTGATTTAAACAACGACGGTTGGATCGATGTCGTCACCACGTCTCTAGGCGACCATCCGCAGATTTTCATGAACCGCGGAGGAAGTTCGCACTGGCTCACCATCATGCTTCGGGGCAAGCTCAGCAATCGTGACGGTTTCGGCGCTCGCGTTCAGGTCAACGGCCAGGTCCGCTTTGCCACCGCCACTGGCAGTTATCTCTCCTCAAACGACAAGCGCCTCCATTTCGGCCTCGGTTCGGCGGAATCCGCGGATATCGAAATCAAGTGGCCCTCCGGTATCCGCCAGATCCTCGACGCCGTAAAGGCCGATCAATTTCTTTCCATAGAGGAATCTGGACAGCCTTAGTCCATGCAATTGCCGCGAGTTAAATCCCTCATTAATTCCGACCGTTCCTCGCCGCCGCCGTCGAACGAAGGAAGACCTGGTCGCCAAGGGAATACATTGCGGCCACCTTGGAAGCCGTCCAGGGCGCCGTATCCAGTATCCGGCCAGGCTCGTAACCGGACGCCCAGCCGGCGCCACCCTCACCATTCCCGTCACTTCTTAACTGTGCTAAAATCCAGGAGTTCCGGAAAAGTTTGCCGCACGGTTGGGTTCAACTTTCTCGGTTCATTGTCGGTCTCCGCACAGGGCGACCCCGCAATGCATGTAGAATGAGCCACGCGTCCATTCCTTGGCAGTGGCGGGGGCCATTAATCCAAATTCAGCTGACCGCCCGGCGGTCGCGAGCGATAAAGAGGATTTGTCATGTCTGGGCACTCAAAATGGGCAACAATCAAGCACAAGAAAGCGGCCACCGACGCCAAACGCGGCCGCGCGTTCACACGAATCATTCGAGAAATCACCATTGCTGCTCGCATCGGCGGCGGTGATCCGAACTCCAATCCACGGCTGCGCACCGCGATCCTCGCGGCCAAGAATGAAAACATGCCGAACGAAAACATCGAGCGCGCCATCCTCCGCGGCACCGGCCAGCTCGAAGGCGAGCAGTATGAAGAAGCCATGTTCGAAGGCTACGGGCCCGGCGGCGTGGGCTTGCTGATTCAAGTGGTCACCACGAATCGCAATCGCATCGTCGGCGAATTCCGCCATTTGATGACGAAAAACGGCGGAAATATGGCCGAAGCCGGCGCGGTGGGTTGGATGTTCCATCGCAAAGGCGAGATCACCGTTCCCAAGGAAGCAGCCTCGGAAGAAAAATTGCTCGACCTGGTTCTGGAAGCCGGAGCCGAGGATATGAAGGACGACGGCTCTGCGTGGTACATCGTGACCCCACCGGAATCCCTCGAAACCGTGAAAGAGTCCTTGGCCAAGGCGGGCATCACTCCGGCATCGGCGGAGATCGGCATGGTGCCGCAGAATTACATCAAGTTGACCGGCGCCCAGGCCACCCAGATGTTGCGCCTGGTGGAAGCTCTCGAAGAGCACGACGATGTGCAGCACGTTTACGCCAACTTTGACATCGACGAATCGGAAATCCAGGCGGCCGTCGGCGCAAATTAACTCAGCCTTGAACATTTCAAATTTTCAAAGGACCATCCGGTCGGGACCCTCGATGGCCTGGGTTTTTCGCCGGCTCAACCTGCCATTATGATTTGGCGAGCGTAATTCCTTGCCGTAGACTATCCAAGATGACCGCCCAACGCAGCGATGTCGAAACTCCAAACCTCCGTCGCATCCTGGGCGTCGACCCGGCGGCATCCGGCCCCACCGGCTACGGCGTCATCGAAACCGACGGGCGCAATTTTCGGGTGTTGCGCTACGGCGCGCTTCGCATTCCCCCCCAGCGGCAAAAATCGTCCTCTGGCGCTTGTCTTCATGATGTCCACGTGCTGCTGTGCCAATTAATTGAAGAGTTTCATCCCCACGCGATGGCGGTGGAATCTGTGTTCACCGCTCTCAACATGCGGACTGCCCTTAGGTTGGCCGAAGTGCGCGGCGTCGTACTGCTGGCAGCAGAACAGCATGGCGTTGAAGTGCGGTCCTATTCCCCGCGCGAAGTGAAGGCCTGTGTGGCCGGCTACGGGCATGCCGACAAAAAACAGATGCAACTGATGGTGCGCGCCCTTCTGAAAATGGACGAAACGCCCGAGCCCTCCGACGCCGCCGACGCCCTCGCCGTGGCGCTCTGCCACCTTCAGGGAGAGCAATTCGCCCGCCGCTTCGGACTTTCGGGTAACCCGCGCACGGCGTCCACGCAAAGAGTTGTGGCCACCACCGCTTCCCGCCGGCAAGCCGCGGCGCGAAATTCCGGGCTGCAGCCAACCCGATGAACGTTTTTTCTCGCCGCCTCTGCTTACTCCTTTTGTGTGTCGCGCCTTTTTCCGTCGCTGCCCCTGAAAGCCCTACCGGCAATTGGTTTACCTATCGCCGCGTCTTCAAATCCAGCGTTCCCGAATTCATTGAGATTCGCATTCAGGAAAACTCCTCCGCTGCAACCTATGAAATTCGCCAATTGGACGAAGACGCCGGCGCCACTCCTTTCGAAATCGGCCCCGCCCTCCGAAGCAAGATTTTCCAGCTAGCCTCCGAACTCCACCATTTCAAGGGCCTGGATCTGGATGTCCACCGCAAGATTGCGAACCTGGGAGAAAAAACCTTTCGCTGGGACGCAGGCGCGGAAACGAGCGAAGTCAAATTCAACTACACTCTGAACTCCACCGCCACGCAACTTCTGCAGATTTGTGAAGGGCTCGCGCGCCAGCAGGAACTGATCGAACTCCTCCAGCGCCGGATAAAATACGACCGCCTCGGCGTCAACGACGCTTTGTTGCAGTTTGAAAATGACCTGAGCAAGAGTGTGCTCCCGGAACCCCAGCGCGCCTTGCCTCTTCTCGACCAGATCGCTGGCGATTCCCGCTTCGTTGAAATCGCCCGTCAGCGCAGCCGTGCCCTGGCCGAACGCATCCGCCATTCCAGCTAATGCAACGTTTGAGACGCCACAGACGTCAAAAAATAAGGTATCCTCGATGAAAATGAAAAACGCGCAAAGTACCAAAGTGAGCCGCTGGCGGAAGCACGCCGCAATTTTGCTATTCGCTTTTCTTTCTTTTTCGCCCGTGCTTTCGGCCCAGAAAAAAGAAAAACTCGCCAAGACCTACCGCGAGTGGCTGGAGCACGATGTCGTCTACATCATCACCAAGGATGAGCGCACCCGGTTTCTCGCGCTCGCCTCGGACGACGCGCGAGACAAATTTATCAAAGATTTCTGGGAGGTCCGCAATCCTGTTCCGGGTTCGGAAATAAACACCTACAAGGAAGAGATCTACAAACGCATCGCCTTCGCGGACTCGCGATTTGGCGCGGGCTCGGGCACGGATGGATGGCGAACCGACCGGGGCCGGACCTACATTACGCTCGGTGCGCCGCAGCAAAAAGACGTTCACCGCAATGCCGCCAACTTGAGGGCCTTCGAAATCTGGTTCTACGCAAATGTCACCCCAATCCTTCCGAACGCCTTTTACGTGATGTTTTACGACAAAGACGGCGCAAACGACTACAAATTCTACAGTCCTTACTTGGACGGACCCGACAAGCTGACCACCGGGGTGGAGGCCATCAACAGTCCACAGGCCGGCCTCAAGATGATCGAGGATTCCGTAGGCTTCGAAGTGGCTAGGATCTCCCTGAGCTTGATTCCCGGCGAACCCGTGGATCTTTCAAACCCACGCCCCAGCATGACTTCCGACGTAATGCTCATGATGCTCAAGGGCCTCTCCGAGCAGCCCAGCTATCGCGACGACATTCACCGCAAGTGGATGAACCGCGAACAGGTCAGCACCAGCATGATTCTTCAGGGACACAACCTGGACGTCATCCTCTTTCCGGTTCGCGATGAACATGGAATTTCCCGCCTCGATTTTTCGCTGGGCCTCAAGTCGCCCAGTGACCTCAGTGTCACCCCGACCAAGGATGACCGCTTGATGTATTCCCTTCAGGTTCGCGTGCAAGTGTTTGATCGCGATTCCAATAAACTGATTTTCGTCTTGCAGAAGGATCTGCACGATACGTTTGACAAGAATCGCTATCAGGATATTAAGGATAAAACCTTTGCCTATGAAGGCATGCTGCCCCTTCCCGCAGGAAATTACCGGCTCGCCTTTCAGTTTACCGACTGGAATAAAAACGTTTCCTATCGAACCGAGCGCGAGATCGTGATTCCCAAAATTGATTCCGCTCAATTCCAGATTCCGGGAATCTTGCCATTCGCCTCTGCCGAAGAAGTCGACCCGGTCGCCGCTCCCGTTCTGCCGTTCACCTTGGCTGGCGTACATTTCGTTCCTCTCTCGACTTCCAATCTTTACTTGAGCACGTTGCAGAGTTTTCAGGTGACCTACCAGGTCTGGACTTCTCCCAAAAACCCTGCGCTTGCTCAAGATGGAAATCTTCAAATTGAATACGGACTCGGCCAGCCGTCCATCCCCGGAAGCGCCAAGGCGATTAAAGATACGGCCCCCCTCAGGCAATTCGATTCAGGCGGCTCGCTTGTAAACGGAAAGAAGCTTGCTTTGGACGGCAACCCGGGAAATTACATCCTCACAGTTGCTATCACCCCGCCAGGTGCGGCCACTCCCAGTTTTAACAAATTGAATTTCAAGGCCGTCGACCCTGCTGGCCTTCCTCCTGCTCCCTGGATCGTCATCGACTCCACCATTCGCGACGACATGGAAAAGGGAGTATTCGACCGAAACCGTGGTCTTTGTTATATGGGGCAAGGGTTGGGCGCCGAGGGGCGGCCCTGGCTACGGCGTGCGCTGGCCCTCGACCATTCCGATGAACTCGCCCGAGCGCAACTTGTAAGCGCATATTTCGCACAACAGGATTACAAGGCCGTGGCCGCACTCTATAAGGACACCGGAGTTACAGACGCGGCGGATGCCCAGACCTTGCTCCGGATTGCTTCCAGTCTGCGGAAACTTGGAAATGAGCCCGAGGGCCTCCGCTTGCTGCAACACGGCTCCGAGGCTCACGCAGGGGACCCAGCCATGTTCGTGGCTTTGGCGGATTACTACACCCAGATGGGCGACTCGGCAAAAGCCTCCGCTGCTCTCCAAAAAAGCAAAACTATCGTCGCAAACTGAAGGATCGTCGGGCGGCAGCCTTCCTTTCCGTCCAAAGTGGCTGCTTCTTCCATTTTTGGTAGTCTCCCTATAATTCAGTAGATTCCCTTAGGACTCCTCCCCGGACGGCATCCCACGCCCCACGCAACTAACTGATACAGTTATACTTATTTACCGTGAAACAGCGTCATGTTTGGCAACCTCATTGCATCTCCGTTCCTCATCATTTCAGCGAGTGGTTTGTATTCCGTTCCAAAAAGCATGTTCCAACCTTAATTGGGGAAATTGAAAGGAGTATTACTTTGAATAGAGCGAAGTGGTTTTATCTGCTCGCAGCCTGCCTCTTGTCACTCAGTTTGGGCCTGGGGACTTGGGCGCAGGACCAGAGTTCGGCGCGCGGTAATTTGAGCGGCGTCGTCCTTGATGCATCGAAAGCAACCGTTCCGGGGGCGCAGGTCACCGTCACCGGACCCATTGGAAATTTGACACAAACCACCAACGATCAGGGCACTTTCCTCTTCTCTACCCTGATTCCTGGATTCTATTCGATTAAAGTTCAGAAGCCCGGCTTCAAAATCGCAAGCGTCGCGGCAACGGAAGTTCTGATTAACAAGACGACCAGCGTCGAAGTGGTGTTGGAAACCGGTGAAGTGACGCAAACCGTTGAGGTTAGCGCAGCCACGGTCACCGTGGACACCAGCGCCGCCTCTGTAAACTCCGAATTCTCCGATAGCTTCTACTCCAAGATTCCTTTGGGTCGCGGCGTAAGCAGCCTCTTCTACCTCGCGCCTGGTGTCACCTCCGGTATCGGAACGGGTGCGGAGAATCCTTCTATTTCCGGCTCTTCAGGTCTCGAAAATCTGTACGTCGCGGACGGAGTCTCCATCAATGATCCGGCATTCGGCGGTATCGGTGTTTGGTCTCGCGCCTACGGCCCGCTCGGAACCGGTATCAACCTTTCCTTCGTCAAGGAAGTTCAGATCAAGACCGGTGGTTTCGAGCCTCAGTACGGTCACGTCAGCGGCGGTATCATCCAGTTGGTCACCAAGTCGGGTGGCACGAAGTTCTTCGGAACCCTTGGCGGATACATCAACAGCCGTTGGATGCAGGACACCTACCAGAACGCGGATGATCCCAAGTTTGCGAACCTCAATCTCGTGGGCAGCCGTCTAGATAACGCCAACTACGAGGGTGATTTTGAGTTGGGCGGCTACGTTCCATTCAAAGGATTAAGGGATCGCCTTTTCTTCTTCGGTACCTTCAATCCTTCTTGGAACCATGCTTATTTTCAACCCGCTCTCAACTCGGGCCTTTTTGGTCTCACCCCATTGATCGACCGTAATACCACGCGTTATGACTATGCGGGCAAGTTGACCTTCAAGATCAACAACTCCCACACCGTTGAATCTAGCGTTTCGGGCGACCCCTCTAGCACCAATCCCTCCTCCTTCAGTACGCTGAACATTGACAACACTTCGGCGAACTCGAAGTGGAGCTACGGTACCCGCAACTGGTCCACCCGGTATGACGGCGCCATCGGCAGCTCTTTGCTGGTGGATGCGGCTTTCACCTGGAGCTGGAACCGGTTCGATGAGACTCCAGCGACCAACGTCTACAATATCGTCGATAACACGCAGACCGCCGGGCTTCCCGGCCAGCGCGGTTCTTTTACCGCTGAGGGCATCGCCTTTTTGGAACCCTATGATGGGAATACAAAGGGCGTTAACGGCGATCTGACAAAAACCATCCACTTCGCCGGAACCCACAGCATCAACATCGGATACACTTGGCAGTTCCCCCAGTACAACGACCATACCTTCTGGCCCGGTCCGAAGTATGTGATCCCCACAGTCAACGCCACAGGGGGCAGCCCCGGTTACGGATCGAACGTCGCCGGCCACATGACGGACTCGAACTTTGTTCTGAATCTTGCCTCCAACGTCAGTGGCCTTCCGACGGGTGAGTGCACCCTCTGCCCGTACATGAACGTCCCAGGCTTCGCGACACCTCAACAGGTCGTGCTCCAGCAGGTGCGCGGCCGTTTCGACGGTGGCGTTACCGTCAGCTCGGGAAAATACCAGGCAGGCTACATCAACGATGCCTGGCAGATCAGCAAATACGTGACCCTCAACATCGGCACCCGCTGGGAACAACAGCGCCTTATCGGCAACTCGGTCGAGCGAACCTTCTCCAACATGTGGTCTCCTCGCATCGGCATCATTGTCGACCCACAGGGCAATCGCAAACAGAAAATCTATGCCAACTTCGGCCGCTACGCTTATGTGCTTCCCCTGGATGGCGCTCTTCGCGCTCTCAGCAACGAGGAAGACTTCCAGAACTCCTATTGGGCGCCTGCAAATTCTCCTTGCACAGTTCCCGGGGTAACCAATGCAACCTGCATTACGACGAATTCCCTTGGCAGCACGCAATTCATCGGCGATTCGGCTCACCTTCTCAACAACGCAACCGGCGGTGTTCCCATCTCTGCTGGAGGCCTGATCACGGGCGGTGAACCCTTTGCTCCTGGGACGCGCATGGAATTTACCGACGAATTCCTCGTTGGGTATGACCGTGAGTTCAAGGGCGGTGTCGTCGCCAGCGTTCGCTACATTGACCGCAGACTGAAGCGCGTCATTGAAGACCAGGGTGGCATTTCCGTCGAACAGTTCAACGCTCTTGCTGCAAACGGCGGTGGCTTGAACTACTTCATCGGAAACCCCAACGCCAAGCAGGACATCTTCGTCAACCCCAACGAACAGGTGTTCGCTGTGGTCCCCAACCCCTCCGCCTTCGAGGCGGCAATTGACGCAAACAACGCCAATCCGACAGCATTGAATGCGGCGGCGTTGGTGGCCTTGGGCTTCCCGGCCGCTTGCATTGACAGCAATCATTTCGCGACGCCATACGTTGCCCTGAACCAGTTTAACGGCTTCAACGCCGCGAACGGGGGTCCAGCGACTGGTAGCGCTTGCTTCCCGGCGGTCAATACGGGCGCGTGGAGCACTGTCACTGGGGGCGTCGGGTCGTTGTTGCCGGACTGCACCAATGCAAAGGATGCCAAGGCCGGCACCTGCGCGGCCTTCGGAGGCGAGTTCTACCCCGACGGCAAGCCAGACACTTACAAGGACCCCAAGCGTGAATACGAAGCGGTCGAATTCGAGGTCCGCAAGGCCTTCACGCACAACTGGGCACTCAGCGTCAACTATCGCGTCGCCCAGTTGAAAGGGAACTACGAAGGCGCCTTCCGCAATGACAACGGCCAGGCCGACCCCGGCATCAGCTCCCTCTTCGACTTCACCGAGGGTGCATTGGGTCTGCTCGCAAACCAGCAGAGCATCGGCGCCCTGAGCACCGACCGCAAGCATACCCTCAATGCCCATTCCACCTTTGTGGTGCCCAACGGCAAGCTCAAGGGCTTCGTAATCGGTGCAGGCATGAGCGTGCTTTCGGGCAATCCGCTAACCTCGCTGTACGCCCAACAGGCGTATCAGAACCCCGGCGAAGTGCCACTTTTCGGCCGCGGCAACCTGGGCCGTTCGCCCGTTACTGGCAGCGTGGATGCGCACCTTGAGTATCCGTTCAAGCTTACCGAGCGGATGCAGCTCAAGGTCGCGTTCGATGTGTTCAACATTGTCGACTCGACACGCCAGACAACTATCAATCAATTCGGTGATGGCGGCTTCGGTGTTCCGAACACCGACTTCCAGCATCCCGCGAGCAATGGCGGAACAGCGAGCCCCGCCGGCTTCGTAAACCAGGGCTTCGTCGATCCGTTCAGTTCGCGGCTCTCGATCCTGCTCACCTTCTAACCAGGCCTTTAACCATAGAGGGCGCCCGCCGCGGCGGGCGCCCTCTTTTTTTGTTTCCGGCGATTCCTGTAGCGCTTATAATTTGAACGCTCTGCCGGCACTGAAATTTCGTAGATTTAGCACGCCTGGGCTTCGCGGAAAACGATGGAGGTGTCTCGTGTTCCGAACCTTTTTATTCCGCCTCACCTTTTCTTGCTTATCCTGCCTTCTCCTTGGCTTTTCATTGCAAGCTCAGCGTCCTTCAACAAGCGGGTCGGGCGGAATCATTGATGTGCGCGTCCGGTACGCTGACGGTCGGCCCGCGCCACGCGGCATCCATGTTCGGCTCGAACACGCCGAGGGAGGGGCCGAAGCTGATTTGGAAACCCTTGACGGTGGTAAATGCCAATTCCAGCAGCGCACAAGCGGCGTGTTTATTGTCCGCATTGCCGAGGGCGATTACAAAGAGGTCTCTGCCCGGGTGGAACTTATCTCCAGTCCCAGGGCGTATGTTGTATTGGATCTCATTCCATTGAAGAAACAACCAGAACCCGAAGTCTCCTTGCCCCCCACAGATCCCGCAGACGCTGTGTCCGTGAAAGATTTGGCCATTCCCGAACCCGCCCGCCTGGAATTCAGCAAGGGCGAAGAGGCCATGCGCGCGAAGAATACCGATGAAAGCGTGAAGCACTTCCAGAAGGCTATCAAACTTTATGATGCCTATCCGCAGGCCTACCGGATGCTCGGTGATGCGTTCGTGGAAAAGCAGCAATGGCCCGAAGCGGAAACCGCCCTGAAAAAGAGCATCGAGTTGCAGCCGGATCTGGCTCCGGCCTACTTCGATCTGGGCGCCCTTCGCAACCAGACCAAGAACTATCCCGGCGCGGAAGAAGCCCTGAAAAAGGGACTCGAGTTAACTCCCGATGCGACGGTCGGCAAATACGAACTGGCAAAAACCTATTGGGCCTTGGGCCGCTGGCAGGACGCCGCGCCTCTTGCTGTCGATACTGTGAAAGCACTTCCCGATTTGGCCGCCGCACATGTGCTCCTAGCCAATATCAGGCTGAAGCAGCGCGACGCCCCGGGCGCCCTCCACGAATACCAGGAATATCTCCGCCTTGAGCCGCAGGGCACAATGGCGCCCCAGGTCCGCGACATGGTGGACAAGCTCCAGAAAGCCCTGTCTCACTAACCGCTATTCCCTTTACCGCCGAACGCTTCCCCG
>Ga0210410_10000333_pt1 | contig 57245 bp, 50 predicted proteins | sample IncBWC4MmetaG_FD_161058 | JGI IMG/M metagenome (GOLD analysis project Ga0210410, IMG submission 161058) | Forest soil microbial communities from Barre Woods Harvard Forest LTER site, Petersham, Massachusetts, United States - Inc-BW-C-4-M | ecosystem: Environmental > Terrestrial > Soil >...
TGCGGCAGAGCGAGAGTTATCTGGCAGAAGCGCAGAAGCTCACGCATACGGGGAGTGGGGCCTGGCGGGTACCAGAAGGAGACGCCGTGTATCTCTCCGAGGAATGGTATCGCATCTATGGCTTTGATCCAAAACAGGGCCTGTCGGCTTGGAACCTCCGGCTGCCGCGTATGCATCCGGAGGATCGAGCCAAGGTGGCAGAGGCAAAGGATCGAGCAACCAGTGAAAAGGCGGATTACGAGGTGGATCACCGAATCCTTCTTCCGGACGGCACTCTCAAATACACTCACACCGTCGGCCATCCTGTTTTGAATGCATCCGGGGATGTGGTGCAATTCGTGTGCACCATGATGGACATCACCGACCGGACGCAAGCCGAGGCGCTGCGTGAAGGAGAGAACCGGATTTTGGAGATGATAGCCCGCGATGCTCCGCTGGAGGAAACGCTGGAGAAGCTGGTGCGGACTATGGAAGCTCAATTTGCCGGCCTCCTTTGCTCTGTCCTGCTCCTCGATGAGGACGGCCAGCACGTCCGGCGTGGCGCCGCCCCGACTCTTCCCCAGCCCTACTCCGACGCCATCGACGGTCTTTGCATCGGACCGAAAGCGGGATCATGCGCCACCGCCATGTACCGCAGAGAACCTGTTATCGTCACCGACATTCTCGATGATCCGCTTTGGGAGGCATACCGGGACGTGGCCAAGCCATATGGGCTGCGCGCCTGCTGGTCCACTCCTATACTTGCGCATTCGGGCAAGGTGCTGGGCTCATTCGCCATGTACTACCGTGAACCGCGCGCTCCGAGTCCCTCTGAGAACCGCGCCCTGGAAATGGCTACCCACCTCGCCGGCATTGCGATTGAACGTAAGCTGACACACGAACGGCTGCAGCGAAGTGAAGCTTATCTGGCCGAAGCGCAGAAACTCACACATACGGGAAGTTGGGTCTGGGAAGTAGCTGAAAGACGCGCATCGCATCTATCCGAAGAATGGTATCGCGTGTATGGTTTCGATCCGAAAGAGGGCATGCCGGCTTGGAACCAACGTTTGGAGCGCATTCATCCGGACGATTGTGATGGGCGGCAACAAACAATCGATCGAGCAATAAACGAAAAAGCAGATTACGAAGTTGAATACCGAATTCTTCTTCCAGGTGGCGCCGTAAGGTACATCCGCAGTGTCGGACATCCTGTTCTGAACGCTTCCGGGGATCTGGTGCAATTCGTTGGCAGTTCCACCGACATCACCGAACGCAAACAAGCCGAAGAAGCTTTGCATCTGGCGCAAACGGATGTCGCCCGCATCAACCGCATCACGACGGTGGGAGAGCTGACTGCTTCTTTAGCGCACGAAGTGAAACAACCGATCGCCGCGGCGGTGACAGACGCTAATACTTGCGTACGGTGGCTTTCGCGCGATAACCCCGACTTGGAAGAAGCGCGCGAGGCTGCGTCGAGAGTCGTTAAGGACGCAACGCGCGCGGCGGAAATCATCACTCGGGTCCGGCAGCTCTTCAAGAAAGGTACTCCTGAACAGTCATTGATTGATGTGAACGAAATCATCCGAGAGATGATCGTCCTTCTAGGCAGCGACGCGACGCGATACGACGTCTCAATGCAGATGCAACTGGCCAAGGATCTGCCCAAGGTAATGGGCGATCGTGTCCAATTGCAGCAGGTGCTGATGAACCTCATGACCAACAGCATCGATGCGATGAAAGATCTAGACGGTACACGCGAGCTCATCATCTCCTCGCAAGCCGAAGACAGCCATCTCATGATATCGGTCAGCGATACCGGCGTGGGGCTCCCGCCGCAAGAGGCCGATCGGATCTTTGACGCGTTCTTTACCACCAAATCTCATGGCACCGGCATGGGACTCCGGATCAGCCGATCAATCGTGGAATCGCACGGCGGGCGACTGTGGGCTGACAGCAATTCTCCGCGCGGCGCGAGCTTTCACCTCACTCTTCCCACCAAAATCGAGATCCACGAAATAACTCCTACAGCATCCTCCACGATTTAGGGCGGGTGGCCCAGCCTTTCGCGTTCTTTGCGAGGTGGCGGGGTTTTTAAGTCATCACCAAGATAGAGAATCCCCCGCCCTGTCCCTCCAAAAACCGGAGGGACAAGGGGCAGGCACCCGTCGGAGTAAGATAAGAACCAAAAGCTGGGCCAGCCCCCCATGGGAGAAAGGAGACTTAGGGTGATCTACAAAATATTCGCCGGCACTGTGTTAGCACTGGCTGTACCCATCTTTGTTACCCTAAGGGTCAATACGACCGGTTCCTTTGAGAGAACCTTCAACGCTTCCTCCGATAAATTGTGGCGGGTCTGGAATGATCCTGACTTCATCAAGAAGTGGTGGGGCCCCAAGGATTTTACGGCGCCGATCATCAGGAACGACCCACGAGTAGGCGGGACCTTTCTCTGGTCAATGAAGTCTCCGAAGGGGGAAATGTTTTGGAACACAGGCGTCTATAAGGAGGTGCTTCCGAATCGCAGAATCGTGTCCACTCTGTCGTTTTCCGATGCGACGGGCAGAGCAATTCCGGGCTCGCAAGCGCCGGTTCCTGGTCATTGGCCGAAGGAAATTATTGTGACTACCGAGTTCACCGAGTCGGGCGGGAAAACAAAGGTCACAGTAACCGAAGTGGGGATTCCGCTCATCGTGAAATTCTTATCCAAACCTGCATGGAATCAGCAGTTCGACAAAATTGAATCCTTACTCTAAAACCGTCGGTCCGGGGGCCGGCGGCTGGCCCACCTTTGCGGGTTTTGCAAAGGTGGGGACTGATGCAGCCTGCGTCCCGATTTTTCACCCGTGACCGCCGACCTCATCGTTCCCACCTTTACAAGGAGCGTAAAGGTGGGCTAGCCCCCGAGGTCGAGCCTCTCGCCATTTCTGGGCTGTAATGGTGTTCCTTGCCGCAAAACATACGCCCAGAGCTTGGTGCCGTCAATCTCCTAGCGTTCGACTGACGACTCCGGCGACGTAATTCGGTGCTACACTGTGGCGATCCGTCGTGGGGGTGCGCCTTGCCCTTCGTTCGCACAATCGGTCGCTGGATGATTACGTCCCTCGTTCTGACTGTCGTCTGCCTTCATTCGCAAGGGCAAACGACCGAACCATTAACTCTCCCTCCCTACCACAATTTGCCGACCACAGAAGGGTATTTCGAAGGCGCAGGTGGAGTGCGCCTTTTCTATCGCGTGGCGGGTCGCCAAGGCGATCCGATTGTCTTTCTTCACGGTTCTGGGGGCGGCCTCAACATTGGCGGCTACGACATGGAGCCACTAGCAGAGCGTGGGCATCGTCTGCTGATGTTCAACGAACGCGGAGCCGGACGTTCGGAAATCATCACGGACGCGACCAAGCTGCGGATCGACGACTTGGTGCAGGATGTCGAAGCGTTTCGCGAGAGGTTTGGACTAGATAAATTCGACGTGATTGGCGTGTCGTGGGGCAGCGCAGTCGCTCTGAAATATATAACGACGTATCCGCAGCACGTGAGCCGCGTTGCCTTCCTCGGCCCGATTTCACCTACCTTCGCGCTTTACCAAGAGCGGCTGAAACACCTCAACTCGCTTAAAACGGAAAAAGAGCGCGAGCAGGAAAAACAGATTCGCGAAAAGATTCGAACTGCACCAGATTCCGAAGTTCCGGAATTGTGCAACCAACTGTTCCAAGCGTCCCACCGTGAGTATGTGGTCGATACCGCCCAACTCAAGCGAAGCCGCCAAGACCCGTGCACCTACCCCGTGGCGGGATTGAGAAATGCGCAATTTGTGTTTCAGTCGGGTCTCGCCAGTCTAGGCGAATGGGACTTTCGTTCGGACATGAAAAAGGTCAAGGTTCCCGCGCTGGTGCTTGAAGGAGCCGAGACCCAGGTTCCGCTGAGTGAGGCGCGAGAATGGGTCAAATCTCTTCCCGATGCTCGCCTCTTGCTAATTCCCGACGCAGGACACGCCCTTTTCATTGACCAGCCGGAAGCAGTGATTTCGGCAATGGATGAGTTCTTCCGAGGGAACTGGCCAGCAGGAGCCAAGTAAATTCCGGCTGGTGGCCCATTCAAGCCGCTCTTTGGCTTGAGTGGGACGGGTGGCCCATCCTTCCGCGCCCTTTGCGGAGGCTGGGAGCCTTTGGCAACGCACGATGCACCAGAATGGTGTATACTGGTGCTACCATGCCAACCGCCAAACGAGCTCGTGCAAAATCAGCCCACGCAAAGCATGTCCGGCGAAGCGTAACCTTGCCGCCCAAAATCGCCAGACAGGTCGAGACCCTGGCCCGGCAGCGCGCTCTCAGCGACAATCGCGTGCTGGTGGAACTCATCGAGCAGGGAATCGAAGCCCAACAGCAAAAAGAGAAAGCCTTCTTCCAACTGGCGGAACGCTTCCGCGCCGCCAGCGACCCAGAGCAGGTTAAGCAATTGGGAAACCAGTTGGGACGCTTCGTGTTTGGTGAATAATGCCTGAGTCGACCCCGTGAAAATCGAGACCTGGTCTCGGCTCCCCGCCGCCGTTCGTGACCACTTGGTCGAGCGTATGCACGACCGCAACATCAGTCTCGAAGACCTCAACCAGTTGCGACTTTGGATGGAATCCAACCCAGACGTCCCAGACGGGCCATGGTACAGAGAATTCGGCTCATTCAAGCTCTGCGGCGAAGGCAAGTACCCCAAGACGTTCCTTCTACCGGGTCAACCGGCCAGAGGGCAGAAGCTTTAAGACCGTGTTAACTCTGTGCCTCTGTGTCTCTGTGGTGGAACAGCCTCTACCTTTACACCTTCCCCACCAACGTGTTAACCTCATAAACGTTACAAAACAATTGAAAAATTAGACAGGAGTGCACCAGGTTAGTGCTAGCCAGAGAGCAAAAGAAATCCCTCATCGACCAGTACGGGACGCATGCGACCGACACCGGGAGTCCGGAAGTGCAGATCGCGTTGCTTAGCGAACGCATTGGTTCCTTGACGGAACACTTCAAGATGCACCAGAAGGACCACGGCTCGCGCCGCGGTCTTCTCATGCTGGTCAGCAAGCGGCGTCGCCTGCTCGACTATCTCAAAACCTACAATTCCGATCGCTATAAGACTGTGGTCCAGAAACTCGGTCTCCGTAAGTAGTTGCGGGCGGACCCGTTTTTGGAATTTCGCGTGTTGAACGGCCACAATTTTTTATCGCACACCAACGGAATTGTTCTGCCGTCCCACTGTCGGGACCGCAGGGTTGAATGAGAACAGCGGAGACGGTGCGTCTCCAGGTAAATCCCAAGTCACGACTGGCGCCTGATCATCGATTGTGCAACCTCCCAGACCGGCACCGGCGTGCCCTCCTGCCCAGAAGGAAATCAAAATGAAGCATGACGTATCGGTACAACTCACCGGAGGCAAAAGCCTCGCATTCGAAACCGGAAAGTTAGCCAAACAAGCCCACGGCTCGGTCGTGGTGCGCATCGGAGAAAGCGTAGTTCTCGCCACCGCCGTGGCCAATCCCGACCCGCGCGAAGGCATCGATTTCTTCCCCCTCACCGTGGATTATCGTGAATACACCTATGCTGGGGGGCGGATTCCTGGGGGGTTTATTAAGCGGGAGGGGCGTCCTAGCGAACGCGAGATTTTGACTAGCCGGCAGATTGATCGGCCTATTCGGCCGTTGTTCCCGGATGGATTTAAGTGCGAGACGCAGGTCATTGCGTTTGTGCTTTCGGCGGATACGGAAAATGATCCTGATGTGGCTGGCATTAACGGGGCCTCGGCTGCTTTAACAATCTCTGACATTCCCTTCAACGGTCCCATCGGAGCGGTGCGTGTGGGGTTGGTCAGCGGGGCGTTTGTTATTAATCCGACTTACGCAGAAATGCGGGAGAGCCTGGTCAACATCATGGTCGTCGGCACGGCCGACGGAATCGTCATGATCGAGTCTGGCGCCAAGGAAGTAAAAGAAGAGACGGTTGTGGATGCGATCGAATTCGGCCACACTGAGATAAAGAAGATCTGTGCTGCCATCAACGACCTCAGAGCAAAGGCAGGGAAGCCCAAGCGCACGGTCACTCCACCAGAATTCGACGAAGCCTACTTCAACCATCTGCGCGGGAAGATCGGCGCGGACCTGGCCGATCGGCTGAACACTGAGAAGCATCCCAAAGCAGAAAGCCACAACCTGGTTCGCGACCTCAAGAAAGAACTGCTGGCCGCCATCCCCAAAGAAGACGAAGAAGCCCAGGCCAAACTGAAAACCTACTACGAAACCCTGCGGGAAAGAATCTTCCGCGAAGAAGTCCTAAACAAAAAGCGAAGACCAGACGGCCGTCCCTTCGACAAAGTAAGAGACATCTGGGTAGAGGTAGGCGTCCTGCCCAGAACCCATGGCAGCGCCATCTTCACCCGAGGCGAAACCCAGGCCCTGGTCACAACGACGCTAGGCACCAGCGACGACAAACAACGCCTCGAAACCTTCGAAGGCGAAGCAAAAAAGCGCTTCCTGCTGCACTATAATTTCCCGCCGTTCTCGGTGGGTGAGGTTCAGTTTTTGCGGGGGGCTGGGCGGCGGGAAATTGGGCATGGGGCACTTGCTGAACGCGCCATTTCGGCGATGCTGCCTACTGAGGAGAATTGGCCTTACACCATGCGCGTGGTCTCCGACATTTTGGAGTCGAATGGGTCTTCTTCTATGGCAACCGTTTGCGGGGCTTCGCTTTCTTTGATGGACGCGGGCGTGCCATTGCGATCTCCGGTGGCTGGCGTGGCGATGGGGTTGGTTAAGGAGGGGAACGAGTACGCCATCCTTACTGACATTGCCGGTGCTGAGGATCATTACGGCGACATGGATTTCAAGGTTGCTGGGACTAAAGATGGAATCACCGCCTTGCAGATGGATATTAAAGTCGGAGGCATTACCGCTCAGATTATGCGGGAGGCTCTGGCGCAGGCGCAGCGGGGGCGGTTGCATATCCTGGAGAAGATGGCCGAGGGGATTACGGGGCATCGGGAGAAGGTTTCCGCGTATGCTCCGCGAATTTACACCCTGCAGATTCCTGTCGATAAGATTCGCGACGTAATTGGGCCCGGTGGCAAAATGATTCGCTCGATTATCGAGCAGACCGGGGTGAAGATCGACGTCGAGGACACGGGCAAGGTCAACGTGGCTTCGAACGACGAAGCTTCGGCCAACAAAGCGCTGCAGATCATTCGCGACCTGACCGCGACCGCCGAGGTAGGGAAGACTTATCTGGGCACGGTGACGCGGCTGGCGGATTTCGGGGCGTTCGTCGAAATCATTCCCGGGACCGATGGCCTGCTGCACATCAGCGAAGTGGCGGAGCATCGCATCAAGGATGTGCGCGATGAACTCAAGGAAGGCGATCAAGTGCTGGTGAAAGTGCTGGCGGTTGAGGGCAACCGCATTCGGCTTTCGCGCAAAGCCATCCTCAAGGAACAACGGGCCAAGATGGGTGGGGGAGAACTTGGACCGGAGAGCATCCACGAAGAAGGCGGCGGTGACCTAGCAGCTGCGCCGGCGTTGACCATCGAAGGCGGCGGAGATTTCCCCGACGACGAACCCAACTTCAATCGGGATGGACAGCAGGTTGCGCCGGTGGGAGATCGTGGGCCGGATCGTCCTCACGGGGATCGAGACCGGGGCGGAGATCGCGGCCGTGGTGGCCGTCCGGGCGGAGGCGGTGGAAGAGGCCGTGGCCGCGGGCCAGGTGGAGGCGGTGGACGCGGACGTGGTGGACCTCGGCACTAAGAGAACCGGCCACGGATTTTCACCGATTCACACTGATGAAGAACCGATTAGAAAGGCCGCGACCAAGGTCGCGGCCTTTTCAATTCTGGCTACTGATTCGATTGCGAACCCTTGCGGTGAGTGAGGACTAGCTCACGTTCAAGGGATGTTCCCGCCGGGGATTACGAGTACTTTCCCGCCAGGGCCGGATTCGAGTGACTGGTAGGCCTCGACCACGTTGTCGAGGGAGAAGCGTCCGGCGACGTTGCTGATAACTGCGGGCCGTTTTGCGGCGAGGGCCAAGCCATGCGAGATGAGATCCGCGAACTCGTGGAATCCTTTCACCCAGCGTGTGCCATTGTACTTGGTCACGAAGACGGAGCCGGGGAAAAGTTGGTTCAGGTCGATGGCAGGCACGGGGCCGGACAGTTCGCCATAGTTGATCAAGCAGCCGCGCGGCGCTAGCATTTGCAGGCTGGTCTGGAACGTGGTGATTCCCACGGGATCGAACACGGCGTCCGCTCCGCGATTTTTGGTGTGTGCGCGGACCGCGTCGCGCGCGTCTTCGCTCACGCGGTCGATGACATAGACGGCTCCCAATGCACGCACCGTATCCACCCGCCCACCGCTGGCAATGCCGATAACATCAACACCGCGATCGGCCAACAGGGCGACGAGCATTCGCCCGACAGCACCCGCGGCGCCCCACACTACAGCCGTCGATCCTTTTTCCAGCGGCCAGACGCGGGCCAGACCTCCGGCGGTGAGTCCGGCAACCGGCAGACAAGCAGCCTGGTCAAAGCTGAGATCATCAGGAATCGCGACCAGCATGGAAGCGGGCGCGACGACGAAGGTCGCGCACGAACCGAGAACAGTCGCCCAGCACACTCGCGTACCCGTGGGCACGGTCACTTCGGGTCCGGTCGCAAGCACCGTCCCCGCACCTTCTCCGCCCGCGGGAAAAGGGAACGGTATGCGGACGGCATAAGAACCGGACCGAATCAAGGTTTCAGCGTGGTTGAGGCCCACCGCTTCGACCTGTACCAGCACCTCTCCCGCCTTCAAGGGAGGTAGCTCCTCGACGGCGACTTCGATAACCTCCGGGCCACCGGGACGAAGCAAGCGAGCCACCCGGCGCTGAGTGACGATGCGCATCGCCAGATCATAGCAAAGCGTGGAATCCTGAAACGCCTCTTGGGTGGGTGTCCCAGACCTTGGTGCAGTTGAGGGCTTCCTCTCCTCGCAGGATTAGGAGGCGCGTGCATCCTGGGTGCGCGGCAGGGTGAAGTGAATGATTAGAGTGACCAGGGCGAGGATGGCGACGATGAAGATGCTGCCTTCGGGGCCGGTGGCTCCGCCGCTTAGGATTGGCTTGCCTACGGGGTGGGTGGCGAGGAGATGGTGCTGGACCACGAGTCCGCTGTCGGCGACGCCATAGACGAAGGATTGGCCCCAATCCCACGCGGCGTGAAAGCCGATGGCCCACCACAGCGATCCGGTACGCCAGAGGCTCAGGCACCAGACCACGCCAGCCAGGCCGGCGGAGAGCAGTCCAATGGGAGACTCTCCCGGGTTGCCGTTGTGGCCGAGGCCGAAGAGAATGGAGAAAATGACGGCCGCGGTCCAGAAGCCCAAGGCTTTGCTGTAGCGGGTTTTGAAAGCCCACTGATAGAGGCCGGCGAGGCCGCGGGTTAGCGTGTACTGGACGTAGCCGCGGGTGAGATACTCCTCGAACAGGCCGACCAGAAGGAATACGAGCAGCCAGATGGCTCCGTAGCGCAGAATGTCTCCACCAAAGATCAGGCGGCGGTCGATGACGAGGAATCCGCTCTTCACGAGGGTCAGGATGAGGAGAGAGAGACAGGCGATTCCCCATGCGAGGCCGGCAAAAAAGTGCGGGAGCTTGCGGCTGTCTCCGAAACCGTAGACGGAGACGGGGCGGCGCTCGATCTTCGACATGATCCAGGTGAGGAGAAAGACCACGAGAAAGGGAATGGCCTCGAAGAGGAACCCGAATCGCGGAGATATTCCTGATGGGCCGGGCTTTGGACCGGAAATGTGCAGCTTGTGGCCGATGACGTTTACAGAAAGAACAATTGCAGCGATCATCGCGATGAAGATGAGGAGGCTCCAGCCCGCGCGGAGGCCGTCTTTGCCGATGAAGACTTTGTGTAGAGTTGACGGCTGTGCGGGTGGGATTGGATTAACAGGTGTCGGGGTTGCGCTGTGATCGGCGTGCACAGATCCGGTCTCAAGGTTCAATGGGCTTCCTCGTGTAGCAATATTCTATACGCAAGGGGTAAATGCGATGGTCCCATCTCGCAGGCCAGCCCTCCCAAGTCTGTAAGATTTTCGAGACGTGGCGCACCTGGTACTCTGTATCAACTTCCTCGTGGCTGTGAGAGGGATCGGTGTAAGATCGAGCCGCGCAAGACAGGGAGAAAACCAGTTGTCAGTTGGCGGTTCTCGGTTCTCAGTTATCCTCTTGAGGTCGGGGCGGCTGCCTTTTTGGGTAGGATTTCTCCGATGCGGCGGATTTGGGCTCCCACGCCGCGCAGCTTCTCTTCGATGTTTTCGTAGCCGCGGTCGATGTGGTAGACGCGATCGATGATGGTTTCTCCGTCGGCGACCAGAGCGGCCAGAACCAGCGATGCGGACGCGCGCAGGTCGGAAGCCAGGACTGCGGCGGCGCTTAATGGCGTCCTGCCTTGAACGATGGCGCGTCTTCCTTCAATCTTGATGTTCGCTCCCATGCGCACCAGTTCCTGGGCGTGCATGAATCGGTTCTCAAAAATGTTTTCGGTGATGATCGAGGTGCCGTCTGCCTGCGTGGCCAGGGCCATATATTGTGCCTGCACGTCGGTGGGAAAGCCGGGGTACTCCTCGGTGGACATGTCGGCGGCTTTGGGAGGATTGTCACCCATCACCCGAACCGAGTCGGCGGTGTGGGTGGTCTTCACGCCGACATCAGTCAACTTGTCGAGCAGCGCACCCAGATGCTGGGGATCGCAGCCGGAGACGTTGAGGTCTCCGCCAGTCAGCGCGCCGGCGATGATGAAGGTGGCGGCCTCGATGCGGTCCGGAATAATGCGGTGGCGCGCGCCGTGTAATTTGCTGACGCCTTTCACGCGTATGGTCGAAGTGCCTGCGCCTTCGATGTGCGCACCCATTTTATTGAGCAAGTCGGCGAGGTCGGCGACCTCGGGCTCGCGGGCGCAGTTCAGCATTACGGTTTCGCCGTCGGCGAGAGTGGCGGCCATCAGCAGGTCTTCGGTGCCGGTTACAGTGATCTTGTCGAAACGAATTTCGCCGCCGTGCAGTCGCTTCGCAGTGGCTTCCACGTAGCCGTGATCCTGGGTAATGGTTGCGCCCAGGGTTTCCAGTCCTTTGATGTGCAAGTCGATGCCACGGACTCCGATGGCGCAGCCTCCGGGAAGGGAGACGCGGGCACGGCCGCAGCGGGCTACGAGCGGGCCGAGGACGAGCGTGGAGGCGCGCATAGTCTTGACCAGTTCGTAGGAGGCTTCGGGGGATGTCAGGTTCCTGCAACTGATCGTGGTGCGGTGCTGGGCGCGGCCGTAGCCAAGTTCGACTTCGGCGCCCATGGCAGCGAGGAGTTTCCGCGTGGTCTCTATGTCGCGCACCTGGGGGATGTTTTCCAGGATTACCGGCTCGTCAGTGAGCAGGGCGGCGGCCATGGCGGGGAGGGCGGCGTTCTTAGCACCGCTGACGCGAATGGTCCCGAGCAGCGGATTGCCGCCGCGAATTACGAATTTATCCATAGCGATATCGTACTCTGGTAGACCGTGAGCGACGGCGAGGCTCATGGGGTCCGTCCAATCTGTGGCGCTGGCATATTGTAACGGTGAAATGGGTTGGCGAGGTGTGGGAATTTGATAATCGGAAGGGCACGGACTGGTGGAGTGGTGGATTTGCCGTGGAGAACTCGAGCTTGGCTGGATCCTTGGGCCGGTGGGACGCCGGCGCTACAAAGCTCGGGCTGCGTTAATGGCTTGGCGGACGTGGCCTTGGGTTGATTTCAGGGCTTCGGTGGCTTGCTCCCGGTTTACATCGGCTTGCAACATTACCAACGCTACGGGAACATCGTTTCCGGCGGCCTTCAGGGCTTGGTCCGCAGCTTCGCGCTTGACTCCGGCGGCGCGTTGCAGAATGGTGAGACCACGTTCGCGGAGCTTGTAGTTCTTCACGTGGACGTTCACCATCAGGTTTCCGTACACGTAGCCGAGACGAGTCATGGCGCCGCTGGAGAGCATGTTGAGGATCATTTTTTGGGCGGAGCCGGCTTTCATGCGGCTGGATCCCGCGATGACTTCAGGGCCGACCTCGGCGACGATCGCGAGGTTGGCAGCTTTTTCCAGTGGAGAGGCCGCGTTGCAGGTGACCGCGATCGTTTTTGCGCCGTGACGACGGGCATATTCGATGGCGGCGATGGTGAAGGGCGTGCGTCCGCTGGCGGCGATTCCGACTACCGCATCGTTCTTGCCGGGCTTTCTTTTCGCCATTTCGCGTTGGCCGAGTTGGCGGGAGTCCTCGCTGGCTTCCGTGGCGGAGTGGAGTGCTTTGGCGCCGCCAGCGATTACGAACTGTACTGTGCGCGGATCAGTATTGAAGGTCGGCGGACACTCGGAGGCGTCGAGCGCGGCGAGGCGTCCGCTGGTTCCGGCACCGACGTAGATCAGGCGGCCTCCGTTTTTCAGGGCCTTGGCGATCAGATCAATTCCGCGAGCGATCTGGGGCAGAGCGGATTTGACTGCGGCAGCAACTTTGGCATCTTCGGCGTTGATAGTGCGGGCGATTTCGAGGGAGGGTTTGAGGTCGAGATTCCTCGCGGCGGGGTTGGACTGCTCGGTGGGGAGGTGGCTTAGCCTTGTGTGGATCTTCTTGGTTGTACGTTTCAACCGTTTGCCTCCGTCGTTCCAGCAATCATCTTGCGCCAAAGATAATCCGTCCCTACCAATATTTCCGTCTTGGCCCTAGCTTAGCAGAGGAAATTGGCTTTATTCGGAACTGTGTGGAAAGAGGCTGGATTGAATTGTCGAGCAAATCGGCAGATACGCATAGAGCGATGGTGGGTGCAATCGCGATGTAAGCGCCAGAAACCTCGAGAGAGTCGCTCAGTTCGACCCCACGGAAATCGGAGTGCAAACAACGCTCACATCACCGACCCGCGCTTCACAGTGTTGATAACGGCCACGGTCGAGGCGGTATCTGATTTGCAGGTGAGAATCGTCCATCCAAGTCACCGCAGTGCCCGTTGATTCGCTGGGACCCTCGTACACGTATGCGGTGAGACGTTTGCAAGAGTTTTTGGTTGTGACCTCTACCTGGGAAACGTCCCTGCCGAGAAAACCAGCCTGATACATGAGAGTCGCCCGATGCAGCCCACTCGGGGAATCGTGGCTTGATATTGCGGCTTGGGGTCGCCCGAAGAAAACAGCAGCCCAAGTCCGAGGACCCCGACGAGAAAGGAAGCGGACAATCCGCCGCCGATGCGCAGCAAAATCTTCAGCCAATGCCTCTTAACCCGGGGCGCCCACAGCATGAGCACGATTACGACGAGAATAGGGAGGGGGCCCGCCAGCCACCACACGATCGCCCGCCACACGTCAACGATCCAACAAGGCATTGAATACTTTTTAATCGAATAACGATGGTGAAGCAAATCAAAACGCTTGCTTGCGGTCTATTTCGTCGCGGCTATCGACCCCGCTGCCCTTCAGGGAAGGCCTGTGCAGGGCGAAAAAAGGCCTCTGCGCCTGGAATCCCGCTATCCTTGGCCGTCCGAACTAGGCGTCCGGGCTACGTTTGTCGTCGGTGTTGCTCTACTGATTCTATGACCGCGTCGTGAAACTTGGGACGCAGTTGTTTGATGGCTTGATTGCTGCAGTCAGGCCAGGTGCGGTTGGTGAGCAAGGTTATGGACAGCTGGCGCTCCGGGTCGATCCACAGCGAGGTTCCAGTGTAGCCGAGATGGCCGAACGAATTGGCGGAGAAATATTTTCCCGATTGCGATGGCGGCGATGGCGTGTCCCAACCCAGGGCGCGCGATGTGTCTGGCGGGGAAGACTCGCGGCGGGTGAATAGCGCCAGGGTTTCGGGGCGCAGGATGGGGCGTCCGCCGGTGAGCGTCGCGTGGGCGAAGATGGCGATGTCTTCGGCGCTGGCAAATACGCCTGCGTGTCCGGCCACGCCGCCCATCACGCTGGCGTTTTCATCCTGCACTTCTCCCTGAATGATGCGGTGGCGGTAGGACTGATCGTTTGCGGTAGGTGGGATGGAATTGCGCCAGGCCGATGGGGGATCGAACGCGGTGTGCGTCATCGCCAACGGGCCGAAGATTTCGTGCTGGCCGAAGTGATCGAGAGATTCTCCGGCGATGCGCTCGATCGCTGCTCCCAAAATGATGAATCCGATATCGCTGTATTCCGCTTTAGCGCCGGGATTGGCGGTGAGCGGAGTTGCGAAGGCTGCGGAAAGAATTTCGTCTTTACTATTGGCTCGCAGAAACAGCTTTTCGTAAGCGGGCAATCCCGAGCTATGCGCCAGCAGCATTCTCAAGGTGACCTCGTGGCGTCGGGTATCTTGTCCGCCAAACTCGCCTACAGCCGCTACCACGGGCAGGTCCAGGTCGAGGAGGCCGCGCTGGTAGAGAATCATGGCCATGCTGGTGGTGGCGATGACTTTTGTAACTGAAGCAAGATCAAAAACGGTGGCCGTGGTTGCTTCCGGAGAATCAGGTTCGTAGGTAAACCGTCCAAACGCCTTCAATGCGACGAGGTTGCCGTGATGTGTGACGGCCACCGACGCTGCCGGGAATGCGCCATTGGCAATGGCCTGTCGGATCAACTCAAACGCGGGGGCGAAGACCGCGTCCTGCCGTTCGTACGCGGGCGCGGGAAAGCATGCGGGAATTTTAGTCGAACGCACTGGTTTTGTTGGCTCGATGTTCGGTTTATAACAAAGTTTCGGAGAGGGGTAAAGATGACGACGGTGAAATTATGCATCCACGATAGTTGGGACCGTTTTTCAGGATACGCGAGAGGATAAAGAGTCTTTGGGTCGACTGTTCTTTCGCCCCGCTGGGGCTTATCTGAATCCCGGTTTTGCCCACGGCTTACGCCATGGGCTGCATTCAATGCGTCGCTTCGCGGCTGAAGACGGCACTATGGCGGCATTTCCCCAGGCAGCTCTGTTGTGGGCTCATCAGCCGTGACGGCTTTTCGGTGGGGCAAGGTGATGCCGTCCTGTAGCAGCAACGCCTCGTAGATGGGCGTTTGCCGCCAATGACGCGCCAGTGCGAACGCGCTCATGTTTGCAATCATTAAGGGAAGAATCAGGCCGTAACTCCCGGTCATCTCGAAAACAATCAGCACCGAAGTCATCGGGGCGCGAATGATTCCCGCAAAAACGGCGCCCATGCCGACTAAGGCAAAGGCTCCCATCGAATCGGCCGGGTGATGAAATACAGTGACATCGAGATGCCCGATTGCTCCTCCGAGCATTCCACCAATAAATAGTGATGGCGCGAAAATCCCGCCGCAGCCACCGCTGCTGTACGAACAAACGGTGGCGGCTAGTTTCAGCAGGCAGAGACCCAGCAGCACTTTCATGGGCAGTGAAGCAGACAGCGCCAGGGCCAGAGTCGAGTAGCCGCCGCCGGTGATGCCGTCCTGCTTCAGCCACCACAGGCCGAACACTGCCAGAGTTCCAGTCAGCGCCGCGCCGATTGCCGGATGCACCCATTTGGGCACGAGGGTGAATTGCTTGAAACCGGCGCGCAAGCGGAGAAGGGAGTCGGTGAAAGCCACCGAAGCGATTGCCGAGAGCAGGCCGAGAACCGCGTACGACACCAGCGAAGAAGCCGGCCCCATGGTGTATGTCCGCTGAATGACAAATACGGGATGCTGCCCAAGGATGCTGCGTTCCACGGCCGCGGCGATGGCGGCAGCGACAATCACTCCCGAGAGCATGGTCTGGTCGAGGTCGCCGATGATCTCCTCAAGCGTGAAGGTCACCGCTGCAATGGGCGCGTTGAAGGCGGCAGCGATGCCGGCGGCGACTCCTACAGCCGCCATGCGTCGCTGGTTCTGCCGCGAAAGCGACGACACCCGGGCCAGCAAGCTGGAGATTCCCGCGCAAATCTGAACTGTTGGTCCTTCGCGGCCAAGGGAGGCGCCGCTGCCGATCTGGATAATCCCCAGGATGAACTTGCCCGCGGCATCGCGGAACGGGACGCGCCCCGAGTGCATCGCGTAGGCGACTTTGACCTGAGGTACACCGCTGCCGACGGCGCCCGGAACCCAGTAGTGCAAAGCTAAACCGACGATCAAGCCTCCGAGAGCAGGCGTAAGAATCCCCCAAAGGATCCAGTGCGGGGCCGTCAGCGTGCGGTTACTCAGGAGGGTCTCCGCCTTGTCAATGCCCAAGTGAAAGGAAACGGCTGCGAGTCCGCAAAGGGCTCCGCTGAGAATGGTGAGCATCAGGAGCCGCTGACGTTCGGTGGGAGTTACTCGCAGCAGAAGGACTTGCAATGTATCGCGGACGGACCTTGGGTTCTTCAGGACTTGCAAAGACGCTATCGCTCCCGTGGAACAGATGACTCTCTCAAGTATAGGAGATGTTGTGCTGAAATGGACGGCGGGTTGCGGCTGGCACTGCTTGGTAAATGTGATTACCTGGACGAGCGAGAGCCCGTCTTCCATTTGGCAGAGATGGCACCCCCTTACTTGAGTTTCTTGAGCCGGTTGCCGGGCTTGTGTAGAGTCAGAGTATCCGCATGATCAATCCAAGTTCGCGCGTTGGCCTTTGCCTGTTGCCGGCTGTTTTTTTGCTGGGTGCGCTTTCTCCGGCTGTGCTGGCTGTTGTTAAGAGGCCAGCCGCGCCGTCCGGGCAGCTCGGTTTGCTTGACGAAATTGTCGAGGAAGCAATCCGCGATGAGGAGATTCCAGGCGCGGTGGTGCTTGTGGGGCACGACGGCCAGGTAATTTACAGAAAAGCATTCGGGGAACGCGCTCTCGAACCGCGGCGCGAGTCCATGACGGTGGACACGATCTTCGACCTGGCTTCGCTCACCAAGGTGGTCGCGACTACTACGGCTGTGATGCAACTGGTGGAGAAGGGCCAGGTTCGGCTCAACGAGCCGGTAGCGAAGTACCTTCCGGAGTTCGCGGAAAATGGCAAAGAGGAGATTACGGTTCGCGAGCTGCTCACGCATTACTCGGGTCTGTCCGCGGATCTTGATCTGGTTGAGCCGTGGCAGGGGCGTGATGCGGCATTGCGCCTGGCGAATGCGGAGAAGCCCGTCTATGCGCCGGGTTCGCGATTTCTTTATAGCGACGTCAACTTCATTATGCTGGGCGAGCTGGTGGAGCGGGTATCGGGGATGTCGTTGGACGCGTATTGCCAGAAAAACATCTTTGCTCCACTCCAGATGACGCACACGCACTTTCTGCCGCCAGCGGCTTGGTTTCCGAAGATTGCACCCACGCAGTACGACGAGCACGACAAGATGCTGCGTGGCGTCGTCCATGACCCAACGGCTCGGCGGATGGGCGGGGTGGCCGGGCACGCCGGATTGTTCTCGACTGCGGATGATCTGGCGAAGTTTGCTCAAGCTTTGCTGAGTGGCAGCACAATTCTTTCCCGAGTGACGGTCGAGAAAATGACCACGCCGCAGCAGCCTCCGACGTCGCAGGTTCTGCGCGGGTTTGGCTGGGATATCGATTCGCCGTTCTCCAGCACGCGCGGAGATCTGCTGCCGGTGGGATCGTTTGGGCACACCGGCTTCACGGGAACTTCGCTATGGATTGATCCGACGACTCGGACGTTCATCATCATACTGACGAATGCGGTTCATCCTCGAGGGAAGGGAAGTGCGGTGGCCTTGCGTTCGAAAATCGCGACTGCAGTGGCGGCTGCTTTGCCCCTCACACCCGCTGAAAAAGGTGAACTGCTGCGGACGAGCATCACGGGCTATAACGAGGCGCAGACGGCAGCGCGTCGGGTGGCGTCGCGCAACGGAACGGTGCAGACGGGAATCGACGTCCTCGAAGCGCACGGCTTTGACCTGATTCGAGGCACAGATACGAAGAAGAAGATTGGGCTGCTGACCAATCAGACCGGAGTGGATTTGCAGGGACGCCGCACCATCGATGTGCTGGCGCAGGCGCCGGGAGTTTCCCTGGATGCGATCTTCAGCCCGGAGCACGGGGTGACAGGAACGCTCGACACAACCGACATTGGCGATTCGAAGGACGCAGTCACAGGCATTGCGGTCTACAGCGTGTATGGTGGCACGGATGCCGCGCGCCGGCCATCGCTTGAAGTATTGAAGACGCTGGATGCCGTGGCGGTCGACATTCAAGATGCAGGCGCGCGTTTCTATACCTACGAAACCACGTTGGGATATTTCCTGGAAGGCGCAGCCAAGGCAGGAATTGAAATCGTTGTGCTGGACCGGCCCAATCCGATTACCGGGTCGTTTATGCAAGGGCCGATTTCGGATTCCGGTCATGAGAGTTTTCCCAACTACGCTTCCGTGCCCGTGCGTCACGGCATGACCATGGGCGAGTTGGCGAAGATGTTCAACGGAGAACGTAACATCAATGCGCGCCTTCAGGTCGTCCCCCTGGAAGGATGGATGCGGGGCGACTGGTACGATTCGACAGGGTTGGGGTGGATCAATCCCTCGCCGAATCTACGCAGCCTTACCGAAGCGGCGTTGTATCCCGGCGTGGCGCTGGTCGAAGGGACGAACGTTTCCGTGGGACGAGGCACCGATACGCCATTTGAATTGATGGGCGCGCCCTGGGTCAATGCGGGGGGACTGGCGCAATATCTGAATGCGCGAGACATTTCTGGCGTGCGCTTCGTGCCGGTGAGTTTTACTCCGACCGCCAGCACCTACTCCGGACAAAAGTGCCAGGGGGTCAGCATTGTTCTGGTGGAGCGCAATGCTTTCGATGCGCCGGAACTCGGGATTGAAATCGCGTCGGCGTTGCACAAGCTGTATCCCGAGCAGTTTCACATGGAGCGGATGCTTGACCTGCTGGTGAACCAGGCGACGTACGATGCGCTGGTGAAGAGCGAAGACCCGCGGCGGATTGCGGAGGACTGGCGCGAGCCCCTGGAGCAGTTTCAGCAGCTGCGGCAGAAGTACCTGATTTACAAATAATCGGCTAGACATGCTGCTAGCAAGTTCTTACTAGAAAGTAGCTTGCTGCGTTTCCTTTGGGTGCGCCCAGCCTTCATATTGGCTAGAATGGTTGGGCCTGACTGGTACCGACTCGTCAGCGCACAAGGCCGCGATGGAAGCTTCCAGCCCCAAGATTCCGATGCCCAATCCGTTCTACCGCTGTGCCGGACCGAACTGCGGCCTGCTGAAAAGATCCGCCGACCGCTGGTGGCTGATGTGGGCGTCCTTCGGGGAGTACAACCGGCCGGTACTGTATCTGTGCCCGTGGGATGAAGAAATCGCCGCGCGGGAAGGTACGTTGCATGTTTGCGGGGAGCTGTGTGCTCAGAAGCTGCAATCCCAGTACATGGGGAATGTGAGAGAAAGCGAACTCAAGCGCGCGCCGCGATAAAGATTCGTCTCGAGCCGGCGCGACTAACTTTCTTGGTTTTTCTCGCATCGTACTTGTATCGAGTCTAGACTGGGCGCGCCTTATAGAGATTCCGTACCGCTGAGACGTAGCAAGCTACGTCTCTACAGAGGGATGGCTTTGGAGACGTTGCTTGCAACGTCTCAGGCCGGAAGCGGCGCCCAGTTGTATAAGTTCAGAGAGGTGGTTTCATGCGCGTCACATTAGTAATCTTGCTGCTCGCCGTTTTCGCGTCAGCTCAAACCAGCCCTGCGCCTCCGCCGAGCACCAATGCCGCAGCCGCTCCAAACAACGCCAGTGAACTGACCATTCCGGCGGGAACCAAAGTTCCGGTGGCGCTGAAACATGCAGTATCGAGCAAAGGCACGCGAGAGGGCGATGGAGTTTACGCCGAGACCACATTTCCGGTCGTAGCCAACGGCCGCGTCCTGATTCCGGCGGGGACTTATGTGCAGGGAAGAGTCAGTCACATCCAGCGCGGCGGCAGGATCAAAGGCCGCGCCGAAGTCCTGATGCACTTCACCACCCTGATCTATCCCAGCGGCTACACCGTGCTTCTTCCGGGCGCGGTTGAGAATGCGCCGGGAGCGGAAAAGTCCTCGATCAAGGACGAAGAGGGAACGATTCGTTCGGACAGCCAGAAGGGTGAAAAAATCGGCACCGTGGCGAGCACAGCCGGGACCGGAGCGGTAATCGGCGGGCTCAGCAACGGCGGGAAGGGTGCACTGATCGGCGCTGGAGTCGGGGGCGCGGTCGGAACCGCAATCGCGTTGCTCACTCGCGGCAACGATGTCAAGCTGGACGCGGGCACCACCCTGGAGATCGTCATCCAACGCGACGTCCCCCTCGATGCCAGCCGCGTGCCTACTACGACCAGGACCTACCCGTCCTCGCAGTGAGCCCCGCGCGTTTCCCCCTATTTACCCGCGGCGTGCTTGTTCGCCACAACCCCTGCGGTCACATCTTGCGCGAACTCACGCCGCCGTTCCGGTCCTTTGCGGTTCTCAAGGACACGTACGCGCCGGGCGGGCACGTTCGTCGGGTTCACGCGGAGGATGTTTCCATTCCTGACTTCGATATAAAAGCGGAACCAGTCGGTACGGAACATGCGGCCCGAGGAATAGAAGGTGACGGAAGCCGCGATCAGGCCTTGAAACTCCTTCCCGGCGCAAACCAGGAGGCGGTTTCCGATGTCCTGCGTCCAAGTCATGCCGCCGACCAGGGGGTCATTGAGGAAACAGCGTTCGAAAGGCACGGCCTGGGAAATCTTGCGCACTTGCATGAGTTGGAGCAAGACCGAAATCTTGGCCAGATTCGTGACAACAATTCGGGTCTCGGTGTTGGAGAGCCGCTCCAGCTTGATGTGCAGTTCAGGCGACCATTCCCGCTCGAATTCCTCGCGAGCCAGGGCCAGACCTTTGTCGGCGGCCTCGGCGTAGCGCAGAGTTGCCCGGGCCAGAATCACGCTGAGAAAACAAGTAACCACGGTCGCCGCCAGCGGGATGTAGTTGACCAGGCTGAAGATTGGGAGGCTATAGGAGTTCATCCACTGGATGTGCATAGAACCGCTGGGCTCCTCGCCGTGTAACCGTAATCGTGATTGTTCAGGCAATCGGGGAGATTCCTGCCTGCGATGAACTGCGCATCCAGGCTCGCGTCAACAAAAGTCTAGGGGAGGTGACGGGGCTGGCTCCAGATGCACTTGGTACAGAGCCTAGCTCCCTGATAGCGCTGGGTCTTTGGTAACGCCAATGTTCGCGCGGACGGCCGCGCCTGCACTACTTCAACGCAAACGTAGCGTTCACGTGCGCCGTCACCGAGGTGGTTTGCGGGCTGAATTGCTCGGTCGGCGCGGCCGCGGGCGCCATTGCAGCCTTCATCGCCATCGGTTGCATGGGCATGGGTCGGACGTTTTCGAAGGTATCCACAGAAGCGTAAATCAGCTCACCCAGGGTGCGTCCTCCGGCACGAGCCACGGCCTCGGCAGATGCGCGAGCGTGCCGATAGGCGTCCTCCACGGCCTTGGTCTTGGCCGCTTCCATGTCGTCAAGCTGGTAGCTGATCGACTGCTCGTCGGTAATGTCCCCGTCCGACAACTGCTGCACGATGGGCGCAATCTTCGTAAAATCCTTGAGCTTCAGCGACACGTTCACATTCACCCGGTACGCCACCAGCTTGCGTTTCGCTTTCGAGTAATCGTAGACCGGCTCAATGGAGAAATACCCGAGCTGTGCCGCCGTGGGCTCAATGCCGTTGGTGCGCAGAATCTGTCGTACTTGCTCGGCGGATTTCGAGGCTCGGTCATAGGCCGCCCGCGAGTTGTCTTCCTGCGCCGAAATATTGAATTGCACCATCGCCGTGTCGGGATTCGCCTCAAATTTTCCATCCGCTCCCACGAACACAGTGTTAGGTTGCGGCGTGATCGTAGGACGCTCCTGTCCCAGAGCCAACCCGCCGGCCAAAAGAAATACCACGAGCAAGCTGACAGCAGCTTTCATGATGCGCCTCCCGCATATTGGCAAGTTATACGCCTGAACAATGGCTAAGAAAAGAACGTAAAACAGGGGATAACTTGCGGAGCTCTGACTTTCTCAAGGCAGTCCGAAAGCGTACAGCGAACTTCCCGCAGCAATCGCCACGTACTCTTTTCCATCGACGGCAAACGCCATCGGCGAAGCGTAGACAGCCCCGCCCATCTGAAAATGCCAGAGCGCCTTGCCTGAAGCCGCGTCCAGCGCGATGAAGTTTCCTTCCGCGTCGCCGGTAAACACCAGCCCTCCGGCGGTGGACAAAGCTCCCGACCAACTCGGCGACAGATGCCGGAATTCCCACTTCACCTGCCCGCTCGCCGGATCAATCGCGCGCAGCGCGCCCCAGTACGGCTCCGACCCATCTGCGGGAAAGTAAGCGCTGCCGTAGTAAGCATGGCCCATTTCATAAGGCTGCGGCGCAGTGCTGAAAATATCGCACTCCTCGCGCGCACTGACATAAAACATCCCAGTGCTCGAGCTGAAACTGGGCGACATCCAGTTGGTCGTTCCCAAGGCCCCGGGACAAACCTGGCGTCCCTCGGCTGTGGGCGCGCTCTGCGAGTTAGGAACCGGACGCCCCTCAGCATCCTTACTATCACTCCACGTGATCTTGCCGTAAGGGTTCGCCGAGAGCAGCTTCCCAGTAGCCCGATCCAGAACGTAGAAGAACCCATTCCGATTGGCCTGCGCGATCAGATGCTTATCGCCGATATCAATCATCACCGGCACTTGAGTCGCGTCCCAGTCATGCTCATCGTGCTTGGTGAACTGGAAATACCAGTTGAGCTTTCCGGAATCGGCGTCCAGAGCCAGCAGCGCATTACTGTAGAGATTATCGCCAGCGCGCCCCTCGCCCCGATTCGAAGGCGCCGGATTCCCCGTAGGCCAGAAGAGCTGATTGCTTACCGGGTCGTACACGCCCGTGATCCACGCCGGCGCGCCGCCCACTTTCCACGAATCGCCTTCCCAGGTCCCATGCCCCGCCTCGCCCGGCCCAGGCACGGTATAGAACCGCCACACGCGTTTTCCGGTATCGGCCTCGTAAGCATCGATGAAGCCGCGAACGCCATATTCGCCGCCGGAAACTCCGACAATGACAAGGTTCTTCACCACCAGAGGCGCGAGCGTAAAAGTGTATCCTTGCTGATAATCGACGGCGACAGCGTCCCAGATGACATTGCCAGTTTTGGTGTCGAGCGCGATGATGTGCGCATCAAGCGTTGCCAGAAAAACTTTGTCCCCGAGAATTGCCAGGCCGCGATTGACCCGCCCGCAGCAGGGACGTATATCGGAAGGCAGTTGCCGCTGGTAAAGCCAGATCGGCCGCCCAGTGCGCGCATCCAGAGCGAACGCCCGATTGTCTTGCCCAGTAGCGTACAACACGCCGTCCACCACCAGCGGCGTCGTTTCAAACTTGCCGGTCGCGGCGGTTTGATAAACCCACTTCGCCACCAGCGCATGCGCGTTGCTCGCATTGATCTGATCCAGCGAACTGAACCGATGCCCCGCGTAGTCGCCCGAATAGGTCAGCCAATTTTGCGGTTCCTTCGACGAATTCACCAGCCGGTTGAACGTGACTTGCCCGTGAGCGGTCGACGCCAGCAAGATCATCGCAGCGAAAGAAGACCTCTTAATGTACCAGTCTGTGTCACGACTGATCTGTCGCCGAAAAACTGAACTGAAATCGCTCACCACAGCCGCGAAGCGGCGCAAGAATGCAGCCCACGGCGCAAGCCGCGGGTAGGCGACGGGAAATCGACAAGCCCCAGCGGGGCGAAAGAATGGTCGTGGCACAATCAAATCCGCCTCCCTCATTTCGCTCCCACACTGAGCAGATACGCAACGATGTCCTGCAAATCTTGATCACTCAACAAAGTCGCATCATATGATGGCATCAACGAAACCCGGCTCTTCGAAAACGAACGCAACTTGTTTTTCTCGAACAAATGAATGCCCTCGCTCATATCCATAATCTGAACGCTGAAGTCATCCTCGTTCAACGCCACCCCTTTGATCTCCCGTCCATCCGCGGTCACAACCGTCACCGTCTCATATTCTTGCGGAAACTCTTTGGTCGCTTCCGTCAGTCCCCAGGCGAGCCGCCGGCTCGAATTGCGAACCGAATCCACAATCGATTCCACCGTTCGCGATCCGCCCACCGCTGTGAGTTCCGGCCCCAGCCGTCCGCCTTTTCCCTCCACCATGTGACAGCTGGAACAGTTAGCGTCGCCGTAGAAAAGCTCTTTGCCATGAACTGCATTGCCCGCCGGTTGCGCCGACGTTTTGACCTCGACACTTCGGATATAGGAAATCAACTGCCAGATTTCCGCCTCGGTCATGCCCACACCTTGCCCGTTGGTTCCATTCGCAGGCATGGCCGTTCCTGCAATACCGTCGCTGATGACGCGAAACATTTCTGCGTCCGAGTGCGTATACCGCTTATGCGCTCGGGTCAGATCGGGCCCACGCCCGCCGCCGCGCGCCCCCAGCCCGTGGCAAAAGGCGCAGTTGATACGAAATTGAAACTCACCGAGCTTTGCCGCCTTGGGATCACCTCCGAGCGGATTCTGATCCTCGCCAACCAGCACCGTGGTCAAGCCCAGCAGCAACACCAGCGAAACAACTCGAACAAGCATCCGATCTCCTCTATGCAAATAACCGCGAAGCATATCGTACGCCCTACGGAAGGGATACAGGTTTCGAGGCCTTGAAGGGGCACGGCCTCGGCCGTGCCGTCACGCCCTCTTCAAACCGAGGGGTTTAGGTCTCGAAGGCGAAAGACCCACCCTCATTTACATCAGGACACTCGTGTCCACAAATTTCCGGAAACGATACTAGTTCTTCCCCGCATCGAATGGCCGCAAGAAGACCGCCGGCTTAAAGTTGAAATACGCCGGCGCAACGTGATGCTCCACGCCGTTCACCACCAACACATTGAACTGCGATCCCAACGCCTTGGCGGCTTTGTTCAGTCCCGCCGGACCGAGCCCCGGCCACTTGCCCGTGTCCAGCCGGCCGACCAGCGCCGCGAAGGCGACAAGCGTCTCCGCCGGAGTAAACTCGCAGTGTCCCGCCCGATGCACAAACACCTGTCGCAGCCATGCGTCGTCATTTCCATCGTCGACAACATCTTTATAGGCATTCTCGTTTTCCACTGCCACCAGCCCATCCCCCTTGGTGTGCAGGGTCAAGACCGGAATCGGAATCTTGCCGTTGAAAATGATATTGCGCTTCATGTAATTAACGGACGGCTGATTCGCCTTGATGCGGGCCGCCTGGTTCAGCGCCTGAATATCAGTATCCACACTAAGGCCCGCCGCCTGGTAAAGCCCCTTAACCTCGGCGTAGTCAACCGAACTCTGAAGCTGTTTGGCGTAGTCAACCCCGTTATTCCACGACGGATTCCCGCCCGCCCGCGCTTCCACCTCAGCCCGCAGCGCGAAACTGAAAGGAAAATCAATCAGCGAAAGCCATGAGTATTGGTTCGCTTCCTGGGTAACATAGTCGGTGGGAGATGGTTCGTGGGAGAGTGGATCGAACCAGCCGGGAGCATCGGCGAGAGCCGCAGCCAGTGCGATTCGCGCCTGCCCCTGGGCCGTGCCTTGCGCGGTGTTCAGGATTCCTTCCGCGATCCCAAGGTTCTTTGCCGGATCGGTGATATTGACCAACTGCAATCCCGATCCCGACCCCAGTAGTATGTCGAACGCAAAAGCCAGGTCCAGCGCCTGGTTCCAGTTGCCCACGCCTCCGCCCACAACTCCGCACATCGGCAGCGCCGCGTCAAAGCGCGCGGGATATCTCTGCACCAGGCCCGCGGTGACCATGCCACCGAGCGAATGCCCCCACGCGATGGTTCGCTTGGGGGGACCGACCTTTGCCTTGAAAGTGTCTAGCACTTCAACCTGATCCGGCAGGGCCTGTTGGATGGCCCACCCCGTGGTCGCATAAGAAGACCCGCCCAGCGCATAACCCTTCGCCAGCAGGTAACCGCGGGTGATCGGATCTCCCACATCCTCCGCCGGATTCTGCGACCCCGGCACCACATACCCGTGGCTGTACAGAACCAGCGTCCCGTTCCAGTTCGACGGAACCTCAATCAGGTAAGTCGCCCCATCGGAAAATTGTCCCTTGTAGGTCTTAACCTTCGCCTGGGCGGGTTCACCCGAGAGCGCCAGCAGCAACGCTGGGCCCGCTGCCAAAAACATTGCCTGCTTGATCGTTCTCCACACGGCCTGACTCCTTCAACAGAAAGTTGGAGCCAAACTTTATTACCGATAAAGATGTTTGTCAATCAGGTGAAGGAGACGGTAGTGGGCTACTTTGATTTATTGTCAGCATTTTCTTGTAAGGCGCGAATCTGTTGGCGAATCTCCATAATTCGTTTCTTGAACTCAGTCGCCACATGCCCCAAATCTGCCCGCACTTCTAGCTCCGGCAAATGCTTTTCTAGAAAAGCAAGTTCGTCCTTCAATATGGGTAGACGAATCATAAAGACCTCTCAGGCTACCTGTCTTTCCACCCGCTGTTCGTAAGCTTCCTGAAAACTGCTCGCGCCCGGCGAAGAGCCAATTTCTCGAAGACGTGCAAGCGAAAAGGCCGCCAGCACGGCGGCCTTCACAACACAACATCCTCGTGCTCAATCGCCCAAAACTGGCTCGCCAACTTCCGGCCGCGGCTTGGAAGCGGTAAGCGCCCCCAAAGGAATAAACCCATTCTCCGCCACCGCCGGTTTTTCCTGCAAAACCACTTCGCGATAAAGCGCAGCCATGCGCGCATTGTAAGCCGCATCATCTTTCTGCGGACCGCGCCCCGCCTGCTTGGCATCCCGAGCCCGCAGTTTCTCCTCGCGAGAGTTCTTGGCAATCCCCAGCTTATCCAGATCATGCTGCTCTTCGTTGGTAACCAACTCGTCTTTGAGCAACAGCGAGTGCGCGGTCGACTCCATCTTCACATTCTTGCCGCCGGCAAAAATCTCATGCCGCCCGTGCTCCTCATACCACTTGGTCAGGGTGGCGGTCATGTGCATCTTCTCGATAATGTTCCGCCAGCCCACGCCAGTGTTGTAAGCGCAGAACGAAATCTCGCCTTCCTGCGTGGCATAAGGAATAATGCACTGCTCGGTCCGCCGGAAATCGTAGTTGAACAGATCCTGGAACCACATGCCCGCGATAAACAGGAAGTTCCAGCGGTCCTGCCGCCGCTTCATCACATCGTCAATCGTCCGGTCCGGACCAACCTTCCCGTAATTCTTCCCGGTAGCATTAAAGTTCTTATCAAACTTCTTCAAAAGATCCATCATCTTGAAATGCGTCGGCGACTGGAACGGATCGTAATTCTTCATCAAACACAAAGCCATCCCCACAATCGTCAAAAACTTCCCGCGAGCCGCATCGTTGACTTTCTGAATATCCCGAGCCAACTGATCGCCCTTCAAGAACGCCGTAACCGGCACCGCCTCCTTAGTCTCCTTATCAATCATCACAGCCATCCCAGTCCCGCAATTCGGGTGGCAACCACATGACAGTTGGCCCCAGTTGTTCTTGGGATCGTCAACGTGCATCAGGTCGGCCCAGTCGGAGAATGTTCCCATGAAGGAAATTGGGAACCAGTCGCGGGCAGGTTCGCCCAGGCCGGTCTGATTCTTTACGTCGTGGGCCAGGTGAGAGAGCGTGTAGCGCTGCGCCTCTCGGCGATCATCAGTTACCGCTTCGTCGCGGCCCGTGAAACTCACGGGCTGGAACGACAAGAATCCGATTCGCTTCGGATTGTCTAGCGCGAACTTGATGATGCGTCCGACCTGTTCGTTATTGATGCCGTTCACGATGGTCACCACCGGCACGATCTCAACTCCCGCAGTGTGCAGGTTTTCGATCGCCTTCAACTTCACATCGAACAGGTTGCCGACCTTGCGGTGAGCATTCGCAGCGTTTCCGATGCCATCGAACTGGAGATAGGCGTAGCGCATTCCGGCTTCGGCGGCTTGCTGCGCGAACTCCAGACTCTTGGCGAATTCAATTCCGTTGGTCGCTGCCTGCACGCTGTTGTATCCCACCTTGCGCGCGTAGCGCACGGCATCCAAAAAGTATGGCGACAATGTTGGCTCGCCGCCGGAGAACTGCACCGACATCTGACGCCGCGGCTTGATCGTAATGGCGTTGTCAAGCATGGTCTTGATATCTTCCCAACTCAACTCATGGACGAAGCCGACCTGGTTGGCGTCCATGAAGCACGGGTCGCACATCATGTTGCAACGGTTGGTGAGGTCGATCGTAAGCACCGAACCGCGTCCGTACTTCACCGTGCTAGAACCGTGATGATGCAGCTTCTCGTCGTTGTGGGCCACGATGTCGCGGCCGGGGAAAACTTCTTCGAGGTGGCGCGAGAAATCGGTGTCAATCGACATCACATCTTCAAAATGACCGTGGATCGCGCAATCCTTGACCATCAGAATTTTGCCGTCACGCTCGATAATCTCGGCCTTGATCTCGCCGATCTTTGAGTTGCTCAACACTTCGACCGGCAGCTTGCCGTCGAGAATCTGCTGACGAATTTCGGGGACACACCTCGGGCACAGCGAGTCCGTGGTACGCGGCCAGCCCAGTGGAGGCTTAGTCTTCTGATACGACTTGAGCAGCGGCTTGTCGGACCACTTGGGCGTGGGAGACGCATTCTGCTTGATCCGGTTGGCGCGCTCAAATACCGCCCAGGCGCCTTTGGCGGCCATCGTCACTGCTTTCTCCACATACTTCACTGGCTTGTGCATGTTTTCTCGCTTTCCACTGCTGGGGATTGTGGCAAGTCAGGCATCTGCCACTTCTCCCGCATGAATCTTCCAATCCAATTCTCGAAACGGTTGAACCTGTAGAGCCTACCCCTACTGACCTTCACTCTCGAACCTTCAGTTCCAAAACGAAGAGGCCTTCTCGATGGACCTCTCCCTGGGTTTCCTTGTGTCACTATCCTATTGAAGACAATGCTGCGCTGGCACGTGTAACCCAATGAAAGGGGCAAAATCGGGGTTTAGCGGTGGAATGGTGCATTGGATGGGCGTAAGTGATTGAGGGGATTAGGGTTTGGATGAGAGCTCCTAGTTGCTGAATGGTATTTGCTGTAGCCCGCTCAAGGGCGGCAGCAAATCCCGTACTGCTGCCAAAGCCGAAACCACGGGCTATGCGCGAGCATGTCGTCGTGCCTTCGATTCGCGGCCGCGGTATCACTTGCGCTTAGCGGTCTGGTGTCCGGTACGGCGTAGACGCGCTCTAGCCACTCGATTTCGGTAATGGTCCGTTCGGCGTCCATCCTTCCACAATATCTAACAGAAAGGCGGGAAGGTCAATTGGGGGCAGCATCTCCAAAGACCCTGACTGAGGGATTAGTCTTCCTCCGGTCGATCCTCCAGCCACCGCCAGCCATAGTGTGCAACGCTCCTGTCCGCCGCGCTTGACTCTGTCGATTGGTCGAAAGCTCAGGCTATTGTGCGGAATACCCAAGGCTGGGCCAGCTCGCCCGGCCTTCGTGGTCAACACAAACGTGGTACTGTAAGCAAACACGAGGACACAATGTCAAAACACGATACCGCCACCAAACGCCACCGACGCCCGAAGTCGGCAAAACGTGTAGACTACACCGCTCGTACCATGGCCGCTCTGAAAGAACTCGAAAAAGCAGCGAAGCTAAGAATGAAGCCTGCCTAGCGATGGATTACTCAGCAGGACGCGTGAAACGAATCTGAGCCGGGTGCACCAGGCCTTGCCTGCTTACCACTATCACCGAGGGTGCCCCACTCTTCCGCGCTCTTTGGCAAACACCAAATGACCACCTCGTCCGCCCGGCCCAGCAAGAATCCTAGCGAAAGGTTTGGTTACCCGTCCAACTTACGCCTGAGAACATCCCCGCTCAAGCCAGAGAACGGTTGGAATGGGCCACCCACCCGCCTCTTTTGTGTGTGATCTAGGCTTGATTAGTAATAGGTGGGCCACCCGTTGTCGGTCTTGGTCGACGTTGTCGTCCTTTAACGAATTCAACAAAGGTTGAGACTGTCCAGAGTTGAGGCTTCTGCTCTGCGGTGTAAGTCTGATGAAATGGCTCGGGAATCACGAGCTGAACGGCGTGCTTTGTAATCTCATCGGTCTGGTTCTTGGAGATCGCCAACTCAAGGGTACACAGGTGCTTGCGCGGAATTTTGTCTGCCTCAGTCAGAATTTGGCGCCAGCGCTCTTTTAGTGTTGACTTGGCTCCCAGCATTACTAGGAGGCCCGCGTCGAACCTCGGATCGTGGTACTCCGCGGAGCCCGGAAAAATGAAGTCAGGTTTATTTTGCCCCTCCGTAAGTGCTTGGGCATCATACTTCAGGTTTTGCGAGTTAAACAGGGCAGCGAGCTGGTTCTGTAGCGAATACCCCATGCGAGATTTTCGCCGGTTCTGAACCGAGAGCGAAAAAGCGACGAAATCATCGACGTCTTGAAAGCCGCTCTCCAGTCTTGTCTCGACAATGACCCTTTCGAGTGCTCGGAATAATTGCTCCTCGCGTTCGAGCCATCGGACAAGCGCTGCGTCACTGCGTGACACGTCTACCTCGCCCGCTTGAGCACGTGCGAATGCAGACATCTCCTTCGTGGTCGGGAAGGTCCCCTTAAACTTTTCTAGCACTAGTTCCTGATCTGTCCGGCTACTTGGAATCTGTAGGCCCTGTATTCCAAGTTCTTCCAGGATTCTTTCGGCCACCAAGCCCAATTCTTGAGACGCCAGCGATTCTTGAGGCAGCTTCTCGAAATTGGCTGGATTTAGGTTGCTGACGCCGAAGAGCTTCTCGGCTGACAACAGCCAAGAGGAGCCTCTTCGGAAGACGAGTGCATGGACGGCTGCCTGAGGGTGCTTCGTCCGGAGCAGAACCAGAACGTCGCCCTCGTTCGCGCGACCGAGGAACTCGTCTCGGTAGTACAGCCGCCACTCAGTACGCGTGGGATGTTTCTCTCGGGCACGCCGGAACGAACTCAGCGACTTCGCTGAAGCAACCTGTCTCGCGGGTCGAACGCGCACCAACCGCGCTTCGCTTCTCTGGCAACCTCCTCCATGAACTCGCGGATCGAGCGCTGGCACGGGTCGTTTGGCGTATCCGGAGTGGTCTCGACCGACGCGAACTCGTGGAAGCAGTGGTCGTCGAACGTAAGCTGGTCGTCAGCGGCAAGGAAGACCTCAGGGATGCGAACTTGGTGGGCGATGAAGATACCGTCCTCCAAAAAGGCTTCCCGCAGTCCTTCCGTGACGATCTCCGCAGGCAAGTGGTCAGGGTTGAGGAACACAATGTCAGCCCATTTCTTGTAGTTGCTACCGTCGCGGTAGAGATAATGCAATTTGATGTTGCTCATCAGTCAAAGGCTCTATCGGCTAGAAAAGATCTTTGCATTATGGTATCGCAGGAATGCCTCCTCGGGCGCAAAACGACGAGGAATGGAAATAGAGGAGTTTTCGAACCGCCAAAAAAACTCTTGAACTGCTGTGTCGGCAGCTTTCACTTTTAGTTTGGGCGAGACCTTTACCTTCAGGTCGGGCGTGACAGTCAGCAGGCCGCAGTCGAAAGCCCGGTCATGAATGGCGTTCAAGCAGAGTCCATTCCGTGGATTCGTTCGGTTTTTCACGTCAACCACCCACGGCACGATGTGGCTCGCGTTCAGGAGTTGCGGAATGGAAAGCCCGGTAATGCAGCACCGATATCCATGGGCAGCCAATACAGCGGCGCGGAAGAAGCCCTGATTTATTCGCGTTCGAACGAGTGTTTCGCGAGTTCCGCCTTCCGGGAATGGTTGTGTCTCTTCAGCGACCTCGGGACTGCGTCCGGTCATGTTCTCCAGTAAGCGCTCGCTCTCAAACGCTAGGCCCTCCCAGTTGTTGTTGAACTCGTTCCAGATGTTAACTTCAGCCTGTGCTCCATGAGTCGCGCCCGCAATGTTGCGCCTCTTTAGCGCCGGATCAAGTCGCGCGAAATTTGCGAGCTTCCACGACACAGCCGACGGCGTGCGGCCGATGGCCTTGGCCAGTTCAATGATCAGAGGGTTCCGAATGTGGATTCGACCGAAGGGGATCTTGCAGTAGAGATTAAAGGCAACAATGAGCTCTTCGCGAGTCCAGTCACGCCGAGGCATAGGTCACCAACCCGCGGAAGGATAGCACAGGCCAATTAGCAAAGGGGGGCTGGATACGTCACTTCGCCGTTACATTTCTTTGACAAGCTCACAAGTCAGCCGCAGGGCGGCGCAAGAATGCAGCCCACGGCGCAAGCCGTGGGTAAGAAGCGATAACCGACAAGCCCCAGCCGGGGCGAAAGAAGCTAGCCCCAAATGTATCTCTCGTCGTATTCCACGTGGTTCTTCTTGAGGAACGTCAAGAACTCCTCCTGAAATGAATGCTTCTTGTGATGTTCTTCCTGTTCAGCGATGTATTTCTTAACCGCTGGGACGTTCGATTCGCTGACGCTGAATACTCCGTAGCCGGTTTGCCAAGCAAAGTCTGAGCTCCATTTCGCGCGAACCCATTTTGACGAGTTCGCTTTGACGACACGAACGATCTCCGCAGCGGACTGGGCTGGCCGAATACGGAGCAGCATATGAACGTGATCAGCTGTGCCGTTGATGATCAGTGCGGTTGCCTGCATTTCGCGGACGATGCCTCCGAGGTAAGCAAACAGGTCAGGGCGGAACTCTCGTTTAATAAGAGGACGCCGTCCTTGGGTGCTGAAAATCAGATGCAACAAGATGTTGCCCGAGGTATGAGACACACGTCTTTCGCCCCTGCCGGGGCTTCTCCTTCGCGTCCACTTTCCCACGGCTTGCGCCGTGGGCTGCATTCTTACGCCGCTTTGCGGCTTGCTCATCATGACACTGACAAGGGTGAGCAAGCTGTGACAACCGTCACATCAATTGTGGTTGATTTGCTGTGGTACGACGTGCCGTGCATCTAGAACTCTTGGCTCGTAGACGTGGCAGCCAAGATCGCCTGACAGCGTTTCGAGGATGGTTTCCATCGTCCTGCCCTTATCGTGACGAACAAGGTGTTTGACATTTTCGAGCAGGAACGCCTAGGGACGTTTATCGCTGATGATTCGCGAAACCTCGAAGAACAACGTACCCTGAGCTTTGTCGGCAAAGCCGTGCGCGCGCCCAAGGCTGTTCTTTTTCGATACACCGGAGATGGAGAACGGCTGGCACGGGAAGCCTTCAACTAGGATGTCGTGGTCGGGGATCGACGAAGAACCTATTTCACGAATGTTGCCGCCAGGTTAGTTCTCCAAAATTCGCCGCGTAGGTCTGCTGCGCGTACTTGTCCCAGTCGGAGGAGAAAACGCAGTTGCATCCGGCTTGCTCGAAGCCAAGACGCATGCCGCCAATCCCGCAGAAGAGATCGACGAAAGTGAGGTCATGCCCCATTTGACTTGGTTGGTCGCACCCAACATAGCACATGTGGGCCTGTGGAGTATTAGTTACAAATGCACGTGGTAGCTGCCGAATCATCCGTCGAGGCGGTTCGTCCCTGTGGATTCAGTTCTTGACGGTCATAGTTTCAGAATCGACGGCTTTCTTGCCGGATACGCCTTCTAGTCCGGCGAGGATGCCGCGGTAGTCGTTCTTATCGCACTGCAAGGCGAGACCGCCCTTTTTGTCTCCGTCCCAAATCAATCCGATGTAGTGTTTCTTGGATTTGCTGAGAGCGATCAATGCGCCTACGCCCAGGGTGAAGACGCCAACTGCAACCGCAGTGCCGATTCGCCGGTGAACGTCCTGTCCGTAGCTGATCTCGGTGATGGCGGAGGCCGGTATCTTTACTACGTCCGCATTATCTTTCGCGAGGCGGACCTGGTTGGCTTCGATGTAGATCTTCATGCCGACTCCGGCCTTGGCGTCGGGTAGGGAGCCTCCATCGTAGGTGATTTTGTAACCGTTATCTGCTGCGAAGATCGCGACAGGAATTGCGATGCACAGGACAGCGGCGAGCACATGCCTCATGGGGTCTCCTTGATTCCGGAACGCACAACTTCTCGATAGGCAAACTACGGGGCCCTAAATCTGGGGGAAGGAGAACAGTAACCCGAGGGTTTCGGGGAGTCAAGGGAATCTTGAAGCGGTTGACACCTGTCGGCGCGGCTCTAAGTGCTTTCCGCTCAATCCATTTCCAAGCTGTCGATACACTTAGGTACATACAATGTTCCACGTGGAACACTTCTCCGAAGTGTCCCCTTAAGATTTAAGATATGGCGATGCCGATCACGCTGAAGCAGGTGGAAGAGGCGCGACGCAACATTGCTCCGGTCGCGTTGCGCACGCCTCTAGTGCGCTGCAACATCGACGCGCCTGCGGAACTTTATTTGAAGCTGGAAAACTTGCAGCCGATTGGATCGTTCAAGATTCGAGGAGCGGCGAATGTGATGGCGCGAACTCCGCGGGAGCGGCTGGAGCGCGGAGTGCTTACCGCTTCGGCGGGAAACATGGCGCAAGGGGTGGCGTTCTGCGCGCGGCGGATGGGCGTGCGGGCCACGATTGTGGCACCGGAGACGGCTCCAGTTACGAAGATTGCGGCGGTCGAGCGGATGGGCGGGCGGGTGATCAAGGTTCCGTTTGCAGAATGGTGGCGGACGTTTGAGACCCGGTCGTATCCCGGAGTCGAAGCAACTTTCATTCATGCGTTCGACGATCCGGATGTGATGGCGGGCAATGGGACGATCGCTCTGGAATTACTCGAGGACTTGCCGGATTTGGCGGCAGTGGTGATTCCGTGGGGTGGCGGAGGGTTGTCTTCCGGAATCGCGGCGGTGTTGCGGGCGCGGGCGCCGCAAGTGCGAATCTACGCGGCGGAGATTGAAACGGGTGCGCCGTTGTCTGCATCGTTAAAGGCGGGGACGCCTTGTGTGGTCGAATACAAGCCGTCGTTTGTGGATGGGATCGGAAGTAAAATGGTGTTCCCCAATATGTTCGAGCTTGGGCGGCAGTTGCTGGATGGCTCTCTGGTGGTGACGCTGGCGGAAGCGGCGCAGGCTATGAAATTAGTAGCGGAGCGGAATCGTGTGATCGTTGAAGGTGCGGCGGCATGCGCGGTGGCGGCGGCTTTGTCGGGGCGAGCGGGAGCGGGGAAAGTAGTGGCAATTGTGTCCGGGGGAAATATTGATTTGGATAAGTTCGCTCAGGTGGTTGGTCAGGCTTGATGGGCGATGAGCGTAAGAGCGAGAAGCTTTTAATCGCAGAGTACGCGGAGAAGGTCCAACGAAAGAGAGGAGGATGTTATGAAACACAAGTCTCGGTTCGTGGTTTATGGCATTTTCACGATTGCACTGACGATCATGGCGGCGCGGGCGCAGCAGGGCGACGTGCCGGCAAAAGCGGTGGAGCGGATTCAGAAAGAAGTGCGGCATGAGCTGGTCATGCTGCCGTTTCTGACGGTGTTTGACAACCTGGCTTACAAGGTTGACGGGTACAACGTGACCTTGTTGGGGCAAGTCACGAATCCGACGTTGAAGTCGGATGCGGAGAAGGCGGTGAAGCGAATCGAAGGCGTGGAGAAAGTGGATAACCAGATCGAGGTACTTTCGGTATCGCCGTTCGATGACCGGTTGCGGCGGAGCGTGTATCACGCGATTTACGACTATCCGCCGATGCAGCGTTACGCCATGCCGGTGCTCAAGCCCATCCGGATCATCGTGAAGAACGGGAATGTGATTCTGGAAGGAGTGGTGGACAGCGAGGCGGACAAGACCATCGCGGGGATGCGGGCGCGCGGGGTCCACGGATCGTTTTCGGTCACCAATAATTTGGTGGTTGCGAAGTGATGTTAGTTAGTCCGAGGCAGGGTGGGCCATGATTTAGGACGAAACCTAATCATGGTCCCGCCTGCTTTCGGCGAATTGCATGTGTTCACTTACGGCTATCGGGCGGGACGATACCGTTCATGCGCAGGTATTCCACTAGTTGTCCATAGTGATCGAAAGAGTGGGCCACGGCGTCGATTGCCAAGCCGAGGCGAGCCCTTTGCCAGGCGACAGGTTTATTGTTGAGAGGTTCGACCTGGTTTTTTTCGTTGATCGTGGCTACAGCTTTGTGCAGTGCGGCGAAAGAACCCTTGACGTAGTCCACGATCTCGGCTTTTGTTTTCACCGAATCCGGCCCTTGCTCTTGTTCTTGATCGGCGGTCGGCTTGTCGCCCAAGATCATGGCAGCCATTCGGTAGTTGTTGGCGGCCAGGTGCTTTAGTTGCTCGGCGAAAGTGCGTACGTCCTTGAATTCTCCCTTGAATTCGCCGTTGCTGGGTGCGAATGCGTATTTGTCCTCGGGCATGACCTCGGCGACCGCCACGAGATGAGTTTCAGTGTTAGTGACCCAGGAATCGACCACCTGGCTGGAGGTCAGTTGAGTGGTGGGCTGAGACGACTTGTCCATCTGCGCGGGGGCCAGATAGGTCAAGGTCAGTAACAGCAGAGACAGCCATTTGATTTGTTTCATTTTCCTCTCCTTCATTTCTTGTTCGGCCGCACTGACGAGGCGTCCGGGGCCACGTGGGTTTGGTTTGGTCATCGTTTTATCCAAGGGGAGAATTCTGCATGGATGAATTGCTTTACGCCTTCGCGGCCGGTTAGGCGCCACCAGAGTTTTCCGCCTTCGCGGTCCAGGCGGATGCTGACGTCAAAGAATGGGCAGCAGGCGCGTTCGAGGGGGGTGAATTCGGCCAGGGCCTGGTAATTCGCGGGGTCGGGCGAGAACTCGAACTCAAAGCCGTCAGGCAGTTCCTGGATCCCCAGGACGGATGCACGCAGTATCTTGCTTAGTTCCTGTTGCCGTTTGCGCTGCGCCGGCGTGAGGGCAGTGCGGTCGCAGAAGAATGGGGTTTCGGGTTTAGGGTTTGCCGCACTGGGCTGTTGGGCGGCTGCCTGACGTTCGGAGACGACGTGGGAAAATGCGTATCCGGCCAGGATAGTGGCGGTGATGGCGACGATCAGAAATAGTTTCATGGTTCTCTCCACAACAGATTTATTTTCCCGTTAGCACGACCTTACAACTTAAAGTCGGCTTTAACACAAGTAATATATTTGTAAATTTGATCCATTCGTGGGCTCATCGGCCGAAGTTTGCCATCTCGCGCAAACCTGAGACCGAGAGTCAGTTGCGCGTTCCTGATTCTCTGTTCCCGGTTCTTCACGACCTGCTGGCTCGCGGCACTACGCCGTTCATTCGCAAGTACTCAACCATTTGCCCATAGTGGTTAAAGGCATGAATCAGCGATTCGACGGTAAAGGCCAGGCGGGTCGCCGCAGTTGCCGGCAAAGGCGAGATCGGGGAAGATTTTACGGTGGCATTCGGCTCGCCGATGGCATCGATGGCTTTGCCGAGATGCGCGAATGACGAATTCAGGTAATCGATTATCTCGGCTTTGGTGCGTACAGTCTCAGGACCATTTTCGTCGCCCGCATCGGCTGGCGGGTCCTCGCCCAGGGAGGCAGCGGCCAGGATATGGTTGGTCGCTGACAAGTGCTTCACTTGCTGGGCGAATGTACGCACGCCCTTGAATTCGCCCTCGGTTGGGGCGAAGCTGTACTTGTACGCGGGCATGTCCTCAGCGGCAGCCACAATTTCCGTTTGAACAGATTTCAGAAAGATCCGGAGCGCACGTTTTTCCCGCTGCGCGTCCAAGGGAGCGGTGCCATTGTCATTGAGTTGCCGAGGCACGGCCGCGCCGGTTTGCGCCAGAGCACCGGGGCCCCAAGCCAGTAAAAGCAGGAACGTGAACAGCCAGTTCATTTGCTTCATGAAGGTCTCCTTAACGGCGTCGAGCTTGCCGCTCTGCCGCTATCAGCACCTTACGACTTAAAGTCAACTTTAAGGCAAGAGGTATGTTTGTAAAATGTTGTGAATTCGTGAAGGAGGTGCAGGTCGTCCCAGCGCAGTAACGGAAAGCCAACTGTAAGTAGCCGGCTGTCGGTTCTCGGTTGGTTCCAGCGGGTCTTGGTCTAGAATGCAGGGATGCCGCAACTGACTATTTCCGAGGTGGCGCGACAGGTTGGACTTCAGGCGTCGGCGATTCGCTATTACGAGCAGATTGGAATTCTTCTTCCGGCACAGCGGATCAGCGGGCAACGTCGCTACGACGCCACTGTGCTTTACCGCTTGGCGGTGATCCAACGGGCACGACAGACTGGGTTTACGCTGGATGAAATCCGGGAACTGTTCTTTGGTTTTCGGGATGCGGCTCCGGCGTCGCAGCGCTGGCAGAAATTGTCGCGCCGGAAACTGGAGGAGCTTGAGGAGTTGATGAAACAGATCAAGACGATGCGGCAATTGCTGCGGAGCATGATTGAGTGTTGCCGGTGTGACACGCTGGATCAATGCGGCCGGGGAATTCTTCGGAACGGGATTGCGCCGGTGAGGGTAAAGTCCGTGCCTATGGCTCGCCGAACCGGGTGAGACACGTGCGCTGCGCGCGATTGTTTACAATAGAGAGTTTATCCGTGGCGATAGGAGAGGTTGGTACTCTCAGGTACTGAGGGCAAGGCAGGATTGAAACAGCCGAACCACAATTCGCGTGATGGTGGGGCCGATTCGCGGGTGTACTGGCGGGTGGAGGGTAGTCTGCTGGAGTTGACTACCGTGCGTCCGATTGCGTTCTTTACCTGGAACGGGCAGACGTTTATTGAACGCTGGATGCGGCGGGGGTTGGTGCTGCTGATGGCGGTGCTGCGTCCTTTGTTATATGCCAGCAACCGGGTGTTCGCGACGCGGGTGGTTCACACCGTGCTGCGGGGAGTCAGCCGGGACCGGTTGGATCTGCTGGGTGAGGAATATTTCCAGTACAAGCTGAAGCCGCAACTGAAGCCCGAGGGAGTGCGAGAGCTCAAAGGGTTGATCGACTCGGGGGCGGATGTGGTGCTGGTCAGCCAGGGATTGGATCACGTGATGAGGCCTCTGGCGCGGCATCTGGGGACGAAGTGGGTGATCGCGAATCGTCTCGAGTTTCGCGATGGGATGGCAACTGGAAGATTGCTCGAGCCGGTGATTCGTCCGCGAGGTGTGTTTGCGCGGATCACGGGGACGGGTCCGGATGGACAGCGGGCTCCGGAGCAGTTGTTGCGGGATCTGAGTTTGAGTTCTTCAGGGATCGAGGGGTTGCAGTTGGCGGTGATTCCGGCAGTGCGGCAAAAGGTGGAGTTGTCGCATCCGATTGTTGATTTCGATGGAGAGCGGCGGGCAGGGCCGCTGTCGGTTCGATCCGCGCTGGCTGGGAAGCACGTCATGCTGATTGGGGTGACTGGGTTCATCGGCAAGGTGTGGCTGGTCAACCTGCTGATGGATCTGCCGGAAATCGGGCGGATTTATTTGCTTATCCGGCGGCAGAAATCGAATCCGGCGCGTGGTCGGTTTGAAAAGTTGGTGGAAGAGTCGCCCGTCTTCGATCCGTTGTACAAGCGTTATGGCGTAGGGCTGGCGCGGTTTCTGCGCGAGCGGGTGGAAGTGGTGGAAGGCGATGTGGCGCAGCCGGGTCTTGGTTTGGCGCCGGAAGTCTCCGAGGCTTTGCGTAAGAATCTGGATTTGATCGTCAACAGTTCGGGTCTGACGGACTTTAATCCTGACCTGCGAGATGCGTTGCTGACTAACGTGGATGCGGCAGTGAGCATCGTCGAATTTGTGCGCAAGTCGGATCATGCAGGATTGCTGCATCTTTCAACTTGCTACGTTGCGGGAACGCGGGATGGGCGAGTCAGCGAAACTCTGCGGCCGAATTACACGCCGGCGGGAGTGGCGAATTTCGATGCGGACCGGGAGTGGCGCTCGCTGCACGAACTGGTGAAGCGGGGAGCGGAGAAGGCGGAGAGCGCCGAGGTTACGGAGGAATTGCGACGGCAGGCATTGCACAAGGAGCACGCAGCCAAGAACCTGCAAGGCGCGGCGCTGGAACATCAGATCCGCAAGAACCGGGTGCGTTGGCTGCGGAATTATTTGACCGAAGCAGGGAAGAATCGGGCGAACGAATTGGGCTGGGCCAATACTTATACCTTGACGAAGAGCCTGGCGGAGTCGCTGATTCACAAATATGGAGCGGGTTTGCCGATTGCGATGGTGCGTCCGGCGATTGTCGAGACCTCGGTGGAAAAGCCTTTCCAGGGCTGGAATGAGGGCATCAACACTTCGGCGTCACTCTCGTATTTGCTGGGGACCTATTTCCGGCAACTGCCGACGAACGAACGCAAGCGGCTGGATGTGATTCCGGTGGATTCGGTTTGCCGGGGGATGACGTTGATTGCCGCCGCCATCGTGGAGCGGCGGAATGCTCAGGTGTATCAGTTGGCAACTTCGGTGACGAATCCCTGTGATATGCGGCGGTCGATTGAGCTGACTTCTCTGGCGCATCGCAAGCATTACCGGGCGTTGGAAGGCTTGGAGAGCTGGCTGCGGTTGCGTTTCGATGCGATTCCAGTTTCGAAGCAGCGCTACGAGCGCATGTCGGCGCCGGCGCAGAAGGCGATCATCAAATCGATTCAGCGAATTGTGTCGCCGCTGCCTTTGCGCAAGACGCCGCTGGCGCGGGCGGAACGCAGTCTGGAAAAGGTTGAGAAGCTGATTGAACTGTTCGAACCATTTATCCTTCTGAATGAACATGATTTTGTGGCGGAGAATGTGGAAAGACTGGCGTATGCGCTAGTGGCGGGGGAGCGCGCCGACTTCGGGTACGACACGCGCAGCCTCGACTGGTGGGAGTACTGGATCAACATCCACATTCCGGCGCTGCGGCGATGGACTTATCCGCTGATCGAGGGGCGCCCTTTGGAAGCGCGTCCGGCGCGGAGTTTTCAGCTTGCCGAGGCCGAGAGCGATGTCGAGGCCATCAAAACCGGCACCAATGGAGCTACGTGGCGATATTCCTGACCGGGTCCACGGGATACATCGGCGGGCACGTGGCCGCCAATCTTTTGCAAGCGCACGGGGCTTCGCTCAACGTGCTGGTGCGGGCGCGCGATCCGCACGAGGCCGAAGTGCGGGTGTGGAATGCGCTGCAATTGCATCTGGATTTCCCGCGATTCTACGAATACTTGCAGACGCGCATCAGAATCTTTCGTGGGGATCTGACCGGGGCGCAATTCGGGCTGGCGCGGGACGACTATGACCGGTTGATCCACACTACCGATTCGGTGATTCATTGTGCGGCGTCGCTGAATCGGAAGTCGGAGAAAAGCTGCCTCAATGTGAATCTGCGGGGAACGCTGGAAGTGTTGCAGCTTGCCATGCGGGTGCATCACTATCATGGGCTGCGCCGGTTCAGCCATGTGAGCACCGTGGCGGTGGCGGGAAAGCGCAAGGACGAGGTGGTCACGGAGGATAAGTCGATCGATTGGGAGCGGTCGGATTATGATCCGTATGCGCGGACGAAGAAATTCTGCGAGCACATGATCCGGCAGCTCTTGCCGGAGTCGCCGATTACGATTTTCCGGCCGAGCATCGTGCTCGGCGACAGCCGCCGCGCGGAAACTACGCAGTTCGATATGGTGCGAGCGTTTGTTTTTCTGGCGGGCTTGCCGGTGTTGCCGTTCCGGCCTCATGACAAAATTGATATTGTGAATGTGGATTTTGTGGCTGACGCGATCGCGAAGCTGCATCAGAAGGATAATCCGCAGCACGACACCTATCATCTTTCGTCGGGCAAAGAGTCGCAGACTTTCCGTGAGTTGACCACGGCACTGGCTGCGGCGCAACAGAAACGCGGACCGGTGTTCGTGCCGGTGCTGGAGCGGCCTTTTTCCGGGACCGTGAATACTCTGGCGAATCGTTCGGGTGCGGTTGCGCGCGGGGCATCACTCATGAAAGTGTTTATGCCGTATTTGGTCTGGAATACGGTTTTCGATAACACGCGGGTGACTTCTGAGCTGGGGTACAAACCGGTTCCATTTTCGCAGTACAGCTATCCGTTGTTGAAGTTCAGCCGGGAGGCCAATTTTTCTTATCAATACCAGGACTGGCCCGCGAAGATCGGAGGGTCCGCGGCATGATGGACTTTCTGCTCGAAGCCTGGGTGAGTGCGTTGATTGAAAAGTCGAAGGCGGGGTGGATGCTGGGCAAGGGAAAGCCGTGGCAGCCGGGCGAGAAGTTGAAGCTATTGTTTGCCGGGTACAACGGGACGCGCAACATGGGTTCGGACGTTCGCGTGGAAGAGATGCTGCGGCAGCTTCGTCACATCCTGGGCGCGGAGCGAGTGGGGTTCAGCGTGATGACGCAGGTGCCTAAGTTTTCTCAGGGATATTTCGAGGGCACGGCGCAGGTGCATTTGCCGGATATTTTTCCGCCATTCTTGTCGGACGAAGTTCCCAAGCATCACGGCGTGGTCGCTTGTGAAGGTTCGATGTTCAAGAGCAAGTTTGCGAACGCGCTGACTACCATGATGATTGGATCGCTGGGCATTGCGGCGGCGCAGAACAAGTTGTCGGTTGGCTATGGCGCCGAGGCTGGGCAAATGGATCCGCTGGTCGCGAAAATGTGCGCGCGCTATTGCCAGAACTCGCTTGTGATTACGCGGAACGAAGAATCCCGCACCATTTTGCGCGAGCTGGGTGTGCCCAACGAACTGGGCACAGATACGGCATGGACATTCGAGCCGCATCCTGCCGAGTATGGGAAGAAGGCGCTGCGCGAGGTGGGATGGGACGGAAGCACGCCGGTGCTGGTGGTGTGTCCGATTAATCCTTTTGAGTGGCCGGTGAGGGCCTCGGTGGCGAAGTTCGCGCTGCATGGCCTGGTCGGGGCCTATAAGAAGAGCCACTACCGCTCGGTTTACTTTCATAACTCGGGACCGGAGGCCGATCGCGCTTACGAACGTTATTTGAGTGCGATTGCGAATGCGGTGGATGCGTTCCGCAAGCAGCGCAAGGTGTTTGTGATTTTGGCCGCGACCGAGCGTTTGGATGCGCGTCCGGCGGGGCGGATTTCGGAAAAGTTGGGTGGCGTGCCGGTGCTCAGTTCGGAAGATTACAACATGTATGAGTTGGTGAGCGTGCTGCGGGCTTGCCACATGATGGCGTCGTCGCGCTATCACGGGATTGTGACTTGTATGCCGGGGCTAGTGCCATCGGCTGGGATCACGATGGACGAGCGCATTCGCAATCTTATGCGCGAGCGGGGTCATGAGGATTTGCTGATGAATGTGGATGACGTCGATCTCGAGCCCAAGCTGCTGGCGGCTTTGCTCAAGTTAAGCCAGCAAGGCGAGCGGATTGCCGACGGGATTGGGCGGACGGTGGTGCGGAATCTGAAGGTGATGGCGCGGATGGGAGTTTACTTCGAGGAAGAAGTGCAGCGGCGCTATCCGGAGTTTCCAACGCGCAAAGGCGAATGGAGTTGGGAAGATTATTTGCCGCCGATGAGTGCGGGGTTGCGCAGCTTAGCTCAGGCGTACAACTGACAGTCGTTCGCGGGGAGACAGCAGCAAAATTCTCATGAGTTTTCTGGACGACATATTCTCGCAGCTCGAGGCGGCGGGGGAGACGAGTGTTCTTTGGGAGCTTCACAACCAGGAAGCAACCGGCAAAGTGAGTTGGGGAGTAACTGGGCCGGGATTGTTAAAGCGGATTGTCCAAGCCCGAACGCTTCTTGCGACCAAGTGTCTGAGGCACGGAGATCGCGTCGCACTACTGGCGCACAACAGCATCGAGTGGGTGGCGGTGGATTTGGCCATCATGGCGGAAGGGTTGATCGTTGTCCCGCTCTATGCGCGGCAGGCTCCGACAGAACTGGTGGCCATGATGAAGGATTGCTCTCCGGGGCTGATTTGTTGCGGGGATGCGGAGCTGCGGGACGGGATCGTGCAGAACTGGCCGGAGGCGCCGCCTCAGGTGCTGTTTGAAGATGTGTTCGGCGGGGTGCCGGCGGAGTCGCGGGCGGGGGCGCCGACGCCACACAGTGATTCCGATCCGGTCGCGATTATTTATACTTCGGGCACGTCGGGTGAGGCGAAAGGGGTTGTCCTCACTGCGGGGAACATCGGCCATATGCTGGGTTGTACTTCGAGCCGGCTTGATGCTTTGATGCAGAGCAAATCGAGTCGGGATCGCGTATTCCACTATCTTCCGTTCTGTTTTGCCGGTTCCTGGATCATGTTGCTGACTTGTCTTCTGCGTCGCAATTTGCTGCTGCTGAACATGGACCTGAGCAAGATCGCTACTGACATGCGCGCGGCCGCGCCCGACTATTTCCTCAACGTTCCGGCGCTGCTAGAACGGATGCGCAAAGCGGTCGATGAGCAGCTTTGGAAGACTGGTGGCGTTGCACTCAACATTTACAGCCGGGCCAAGGGCGCTTGGATGCGCAAGCAGGAAGGTCAGGCTGGTTTCGTGGATTCCATGTGGCTGGCTTTGGCGAATGCGATGGTGTTTCCGACCGTGCGCAAGAAGATGATTGGCTCCAACTTGAATGCTCTGATTTGCGGTTCCGCGCCGCTTAGTTTAGAGACGCAGCTTTACTTCATGATGCTGGGCATTCCAGTGCTGCAGGTTTATGGACTGACCGAGACTACCGCGATCTGCACCATGGACGATCCCGGTCATGTGGAGCCGGGCCGGGCGGGGCCGGCGATTCGTGGGATCGAAATGAAACTGGGCGAGAATGACGAGATTGTGGTGCGCGGGCCGAATGTTTTTGCGGGATACTGGAATCGTCCGCAGGAGACGGCGAAAACATTGCGCGACGGCTGGTTTCATACCGGCGATCAGGGCGAGGTGGATGGGGCAGGGAACTGGCGGATTGTTGGACGCATAAAGAATTTGATTATTTTGGGTTCGGGCCACAACATCGCGCCCGAGCCAATCGAAGAGGAAGTTCGGCAGAACTTGCCTGGAGCGTTGCAGGTAGTGCTGGTGGGAAATGGGCGGGGATATCTATCGGCAGTCGTTACTGGGGACGTGACTCGCGAGCGGGTGCAGGCGGCGCTGGATACGGTGAATCCGGGTTTGCCGCACTACAAGCAGGTGCGGGCGTTTCATATTTATTCGGAGCCGTTCTCGATTGAGAATGGTCTGCTGACGGCGAATGGGAAGTTGAAACGGGATTTGATTGCTTCACGTTTGAGGGAAGAAATTGAGGAGATGTATGGGGTGAAGCAGGCTTCTTAGGTCAAAGGCGTTAACCACAAAGGACACGAAGGTTCACAAAGGAAATCGGTCGAGATGGAATCTTTTCACGGGCAGGCGCTTTCGTGGTCGCTGACCGACGGAGTGGTCGAGCTGGCGCTGCATCGCGAGCCTTGCAATGAGATTGGTTCGCTAACGCTCGCCGAGCTGGAAAAATTTGCCACGATTCTTGGGCGTCTCGAGGATCAAGCTCACGCTCTCATTATCTATAGCGAGCTGAAGGCTGGGTTTTGTGCTGGGGCTGATCTGCGGGAACTGTATCGGCGTTCGCAGAAGTTAGAACAGAAGGAAGCCGTCCAGGGGGTTCGCGAATACCTGGAACGCATTCATCACGTGCTGAACACAATCGATGCTTCGCCGCTAACAACCATCGCAGCGGTGCATGGAGTGACTTTTGGTGGTGGCTTTGAGCTGGCGTTGGTGTGCGATCTGATTGTTGCGGATAAGATGGCGAGGTTTTGTTTTCCGGAGCTGCGCCTGGGATTGATTCCTGGCTTTGGAGGAATCCCGCGCTTGAAGCGTGATTTGGGGAACGCGGTGGTTCGCGACCTTCTCCTTACTGGACGGAGTTTTAATGCGAACAAGGTCCAGCAGGTTGGGCTGGTCAGCCAGGTGGTGGCGGAGGGTGAGGCACTGCGAGTGGCGCGGGCTACTGCCGCGCAACTCGGAAAGTTTGATCGGCGGACGGCGGTGGCGGCCAAGCAGTTTATCAAGCCGATTCCGTACGAGGAATTGCGGCGGGAGATTGACATTTTCTGTGAACTCTTTGCCCAGCCGGCGGTGGAGGCCGGTCTGAAAAAGTTTGCAGAGAGCAAGGACGCGCAGCCTTATTTGCCGTGAGGTACAGATGACACGAACCGATGAGTTTGCTAAGGACATGTGCAAGATGCTCAAGTCAAGTTGGCCGGAACTGGAATGGAAGTGTGCTTGGAGCCCGGGCGCGGGTTACGAGCACGTTGACCTGGTCGGTCGTCTCAAGCGGCGAAAACTGATTTTTATTGAGGTGGAACTCAGACGTTACGCTCCAGTCGTTAACGTGATTAAGATGTGGAAGTGGATGGATGCTCACACTCTTGAGATGAAGCCTATTATGGTTCAGGCATTCTCGGGCTTCTACTCAAAGGGAGATAGCAGGCGCACAAGCGCTGAGTTTATCGGTTTCAAGATGGCGAAGGAGCACAGAGTGACCTACATCTCCCTTGGTTTTTCATACAAACCACGCAAATACGGCAAGGTCGGCGCAGGTCGACGCCGCATTCATGCAAGACAATTGGCAACGACTATCTCTAGAAAACTGCAGCAAGGATCCCACTAGGAATGCCGCCCACTAAACAAACGCTTGAAGAGATATTGACTCTCGCCGCTACCCATTTCAAGGTGCCTCGGGAGAAACTTACCCCGGATGATGACTTCTATGAGAAGTTCGGCATCGGCAGCTTGCAGGCACTCGATTTGCTGAGCCGACTAGAGCATCACTTTCACATCGAACTCCCGGACTACGAATTCCAGGGTGTATCGGACTTCCGCACGCTGGCTGAGCGCATTCAGGCACGGTTGTGAGTCGGGATCCGAAGCGGGTTGTGTTGAAACCCGGTTGTCAGTTATCAGTTCCTGGTTCTCGGTTTGGCTGACGTGCTTTTCTCTGATTCTTGATGCTCAATCTTGATCAATACAGTTGTATTGGCGCTGCGCTTCGGGATGCGCTGGATCGCTGGCCGAATGAAACTTGCCTGATCGAGGCGGACCGGGATCGAGAGAAGACGCGGCTTACTTACTCCGATTTCAAAGACGTGGCTTTGCCTTTGGCGCGCGCGCTCGAGGATGCTGAATTCAATCCCGATGATCGGGCGGCGATCATCATGACCAATCAGTCGAAGTGGCTGATTTCGGCGTATGCGGTTTTTTATCGCGGCGGCGTGCTGGTGCCGCTTGACTACAAACTGACGGCGGCTGAGCATCTGCAATTGCTGGCACATTGCAAGGCGAAGTTCTTGATGGTTGAGTATTATTTGTGGCGTGCTATCGCGCAATCGCCGGAGTTCAAGAATCATAAGCTCAAGAAGGTGCTGGTCACGGAAGCGCCTCTGGGAGCCGATCTCGCGGGCGCTTACCGGTGGGAAGATTTCCGCCGCAAGGGTGAGCCTGGGTTTGTTTCGCGAGAGCGGGAAGATGTCGCGTGCATTGTTTATTCGTCGGGCACCGGCGGGCGGCCCAAGGGATGCGTACTCACTCACGAAAATTATCTGGAACAGATTAAGTCGCTCACGGAGTGGTATCCATTCTGGCCGGGAGTGCGCTACCTCAGTATCTTGCCGACCAATCATGCCAGTGATTTCAATGTTGGCTTCCTCGGCCCATTTGTGTGTGGCGCTTGCGTGATCCATCTGCGCACCCTGCGTCCGGAATTTGTCCGCGACGCCTTTGTGCGTTACAAGATCACTTATGCCACGCTGGTGCCGATGATTCTGAAAAACTTGGAGCGAGGTTTGCGAGGCAAGTTTGATGAATTGTCCAGGGGGAAGCGGTTTCTGCTGGAGCGCATGATCTGGCTTAACAAAATACTGACCAGGCAGCGACCGAAGGTTTCTCTTAGCCGCAGATTACTGCCAGGGGTCCACAAGGCCTTTGGGGGAGAATTGCAGGCCTTCATCTCCGGCGGCGCGTTTTTGGATCCGTCAACGGCGCAGTTTTTCTACGATCTGGGCCTGCCGGTGGTCAACGCGTATGGTCTGACCGAGGCGTGCGTTGCGCTTACGGTTGATGATTTGAAGCCTTTCCGCGCCGACGCCGTGGGCAGGCCGCTGCCCGGAGTGGAGTTGCGGATTCTTGATCCCGACTCTGACGGCATCGGCGAAGTTGCAGCGCGCAGCATGACCGTGATGTCGCATTACCTGGACGATCCCGAATTGACGGCGCAGACAATCGTAGAGGGCTGGCTGCGGACGGGGGATTTGGGCCGTTTTGATGAAGGACACTTGCAACTGTTCGGACGCAAGAAGAACATGATCGTGACCGAGGGTGGCAAAAATGTTTATCCCGAGGACATTGAACACGCTTTCGACGGATTGCCGGTGAAGGAGTACGGCGTTTTTGCGGCGAACTATCTCTGGCCGGCAAAGACTCTCGGCCGTGAAATGCTGGTTCTGCTAGTGCGCTTGGAACAAAACCAGCAACTCACCGACGCGCTGAAGGAAGAAATGATTGTCCGCAACCGCCGTCTTCCTGATTTCAAGCGGGTCGGCGGATTCCTGGTTTACAGTAAGGATTTTCCACGAACTGCGTCCATGAAAATCAAGCGTGACGTGCTGGCCGAAGATCTCCGCAAAACTCTCGGCCGCGCTGCCGTGGTCGAACTGTGAGCGGCACGGGCACTTTCTTCGCCGTGGTCAATCCGGCTGCGGGCGGAGGGCGTTGTCGCAAACTCGTGGCAGAGGCGCTTGATCGTCTGCGAGCGGGCGGGATCAAGCTGGATCTGACCGAAACCACAGGACCCGGCCAGGGCGCGCATCTGGCGCGCGATGCCTATGCCCGCGGCTATCGAAAATTCATCGCCGTGGGCGGCGATGGCACGTCGTATGAGGTCGTCAACGGGCTGTTTCCACGCCGGGAAACGGATGAGCCTGTCACGCTGGCGCTTCTTCCCTTGGGTACGGGCAACTCATTTTTGCGCGATTTCACCGATCGCGGAGTTGAACACGCAATCGAGGCAATACTGGCGGGGCGGTCTGAGCCGTGCGATGTTTTACGATTGCGTCACAGTGAGGGAGTTCTGCACTACATCAACCTGCTTGCCATGGGATTTGCGGCGGATGTAGCCACTTTGCGGGCGCGGCGTTTCAGCAGGTGGGGAGAGCTGGGTTATCAATCGTCCATTATTATTTCGCTGGCTCGCTTCCGCCGGCGGCCTTTTCCTTTGCGAGTCGATGGAGAAGGAGAGATCGACCGCCGTCCCTGCCTGTTCCTGACGTTCAACAACAGTAAGTTCACCGGTGGAACCATGATGATCGCGCCCAAAGCGGAGGTGAACGATGGGCTGATCGAATACGTTCGCTGGGGACCGATCGGACGGGTGGGGCTGATCCGCAATTTGCCGACGCTTTATGACGGCACGCATGTTCATCATCCGTTGGCCGAACGGCGGGGAGCGACGCGAATCGATTTCCATCTGGATGCTCCGGTGGATGTGATGGTGGACGGTGAAGTGTTGACATTGCAATGCCGGACATTGGATGTGTTGCCATCCGCTTTGCGGGTCGTGGTATAAGAATTTATCCCTATGTCACAAGAGCGCAGAAAACGGCAACAGGAGCGGCACGGAGAGGCATCACCGAAACCGGCGCAGCGTTCCATGATTATTGTGATCGTCATTGTGGTGTTGTTTGCGGCTGCATACTATTTCCTATGGCACAGGCGCACCAGCCACCTGGATGCTTTCGCGAAGTGTCTGACGGCGAAGCAAACCAAAATGTACGGCGCGTATTGGTGCCCGCATTGCGAGGACCAGAAAGAGAAGTTCGGTTCGTCCTTTGCATACGCTCCGTATGTTGAGTGCGGAATCAAAGGTTCCAATGCCATCGCTCAGGCCTGTACCGAGGCGGGCATCAAACGCTTTCCTACCTGGGTATTTGCGGACGGCACGCGAGTCGAAGGGTCGCACGAGTTGGAGTTCCTGGGGGAGCAGACGGGATGCGCTCTGCCATGACCTCGACCTTGCGGCGGCTATTTCAGTTGACCGCCGTGCTTGCGTTGGCTGGAATTGTGGTCTCTTCCGTCTCGCTGCATCATCACTACGGCAGCTCGCAAACCAACTACTGCGATTTCGGGGCGAGTTTCAACTGCGACATCGTCAATCGCAGTACCTACTCGACGGTGCTTGGAATCCCGGATGCGCTGATTGGTATTCTTGGTTACGGTCTGCTGTTTGTTCTGGCAACGTTTTATCGGACGAAAGCGGAAACACCGTTCAGGCTGCTGATCGCCTCCGCGGCGGGCTTGGGATTCGCTCTCTATCTCACTTACATTGAGAAGTTTGTGCTGGCGACGTGGTGCATTTTGTGTCTTTCGTCGTTGACGTTGATCTTTCTGATTACCGTGCTCTCCTCATTTCTCGCGGCTGGGGCCAGAAATCGGGTTGATGGAAGGGGCGTCGTTTCTGACACGCGAAAGCCAGAAAGCTAAAACCACGAAGGACACAAAGGTAAACGAAGGAATCTCCTCAGCGCGCCTAGTTTAATCGATGGAAGAGACTACTCAACAGGCGGTCACGGCGATAAACGATTCCATCACTGGGGATCTGCGGCTGCATGAGTTTCACAGCCAGATATTCCGCAACACCCGGATGCTGCGCGTATGGCTGCCGCCACTCTACGACGCGCCCGGCAACGAAAGCCGGTATTACCCGGTGCTTTACCTGAACGATGGCCAGAACCTGTTTGATCGCGCCACGGCGTTCGCCGGTGTGGAATGGCAAGTGGACGAAACTGCGGACCGCCTGATTCGCCAGGAAGTGATTCCGCCGCTGATCGTAGTGGGCATTGACAATACCCAGGGTGATCGCATCAAGGAATACCTGCCGTTCCGATCGTTTCATCCACCGGTTCTGCGGCCACAAGGGAAGCGCTATCCAGACTTTCTGATGAACGAGGTCATGCGGTTTGTGTACGAACGATACCGCATTGCCCGAGGTCCTGAAAATACCGGGATTGGCGGATCGTCTCTGGGCGCGCTCATTGCGCTGTACACGGTCGTCGAGCGGCCCGCGGTGTTCGGCCACCTTTTGTTGGAAAGCCCGTCGCTGTTTGTTTCCAATCGCAGGGTATTGAAGTACAGCCGCCATTTCAGGAGCTGGCCGGCGAAGGTGTTTATCGCCATGGGCACGCGGGAATCAGGCCGCGAGGATAAGGACAGGCAAGTGGTGGAGGATGTCCGCGAGCTTGAGCGGACTCTGCGCCGCGCGGGGCTGGACGACCGCCGATTGCTGGTGAACATCGACGAGGGTGCAACCCACAACGAGGCTGAGTGGGCGAAGCGATTCCCGGAAGCACTGAGCTTTCTGTTTGGAAGGGTTGATCCCACCTAAGTGCTGCTCTGCACGAAGTCAAGGCGTATCGACACGAAGGGCATCGCCGGTGGGACCGCTGAGTGGTACCATCGGCGGGCATGAAGCACGCGGTCATTCTCGCCGGCGTTATCGTGATTGAAATAGTCATGGCGATCACGCTGGTGCCGTCCACCGACCATTCACGAATCGAGACTACGGACTTTCTAAACTTTTATGTGGGAGCGACCATTGTCCGCGAGGGGCACGGGCGGTTGCTGTACCAAGCCGAGACCCAGCAACTTGTCCTCCAATCCATCCTGGGCCGCAGGGTCACCGAGTACTACTTGCATCCGCCATTTGAAGCGGCGGCGCTCGTCCCCTTTTCATATCTAAGCATCGAGCGGGCGTTCGTGGTCTGGACCTTGATGAATACAGCGCTGCTCGGCTTGTTGCCGCTGCTCTTCTCCGGATGCATTTCGTTCGTGGCTCGTAGACCCTACCTTGGGCTGCTGGGTTTCGCATTTCCGCCAGTGATTGCTGGCTTGACGCTTGGGCAGGATTCGATCCTGGTGTTGTTTGTCATCTGTTCGGCATACCTGCTGAGCGTAAAAAAGTGTGACTTCGTCGCTGGCATGGTGCTGGCTATGGCCACCGTCAAGTTTCAAATTGTGTTGATTCTCGTGCTGCTGCTCTTGGCCTCTCGCAAATTCCGTTTTGTTGGCGGATTCGTCGCGGGTTGTGCGGCTCTTTCGCTTGCGTCTGTTTTCGTGACTGGGGGCTCGGGCATCATCGAATATTTCAGATTCGTGCACTGGTTCGATCTGCACGACGGCTTCGGGAACGTCAATCCGGCTTCGATGATGAATTGGCGCGGCCTTCTGGCTGGCCTGGGGTGGACCGACCCTCTACGGATTTACTCCACAATTGGCTCGCTGATGCTCGTCGCCCTGGGCCTTATCTCTTCGCGATGGATTCGCGCCACAGACCATCGCGAACTTGGATTTTCGCTGTACGTTGCAATCGCGTTGGCAGCTTCGCCTTATAACTTTTTTCAGGATGCGGGGATCCTGCTTTTTCCAATCTTCCTGGTTATGGATCTGGTGATCAAGAGGCGGGTCATCGGAGCCCGGGCGAAGCTTTTGGTTCTCTGCGGTGCGCTGATGTTTGTGTGGCCGGTGGTTTTGCTGACCTTCGGCGGTCACTACTTTTGGAACAGCCGTATCTATCTGGTGTTTCCGGTGATTGTCTGCTTCATTGCGCTGCTGGCGGCGGAGCTGTACTCGCAAAGCGCAACTCTTAAAACCTCTGTGGTTCAGACTGGTTCTTGATCGCAGCGGGTCGCGCTGTCGATCAACACTACTAGCCGACGCACTGCTACAATCCCTCCACCGATGCGGCGTCCATCTATCATTCAGATCGTAATGGACCTCGTTGCTTCACCGCGCACCGTTTTTGTGGTGGCGCTGATCGCGCGGCTATGGGTCTTAACCCAACTCTTGCCTGCCAACGCCTGGCGCTACTTCTATCAATACAACGAACCGGCTCACATTGCCTGGTCGGTGGTGTCAGGAGCGGGCTACAGCTCCCCGTGGGCTAACACTCTGCCGACGCCGACCGCGCAGCAGCCCCCGGTGTACCCATATTTGCTGGCGGGAATCTTCAAGCTGGCCGGTGCTTACAGCCACCTGTCATTGTGGATCGCGGTTGGACTGAACGCCGTGATCTCCGCGCTCACAGCGGTTCTGATTCTTCAGATTGGGAAGCGGGTGTTTGGAACTCCCACCGGAGTGTTGGCGGCCTGGGTCTGGTCCTGCTGGACCTACGAGGCCGTGGTAGCGATTCGGTTGTGGGAGAGCAGCCTTTCCGCTCTGCTACTGGCAGTGGGGTTGTGGTTGTTGCCGAAACTGGCAGGTTCGCTCCGTCCCCAGCTTTGGATAGTCTTTGGAGCACTTGCTGGGGTAGCTGCTCTTAACAACACGACGTTGCTGTCCGTCTTCCCGTTTTTCTGGCTGTGGCTGTGGATTGGTTATCGACGGCGCGGGCTCTCGTGTACCAAGCGCCTGGTAGCTTCGGTCGTTGTCTGCGTATTGGTTTTGCTTCCCTGGACCGTGCGCAATTACGCAACCTTCCATCAGATAGTGCCGATCCGTGACAATTTCGGGCTTGAACTCTGGCTGGGAAACCATGTCAGGGTGACCCATGTTTTTGACAGTGATTTCCCCATCCTCGATCCCAGCGAGTACAACCGTCTGGGAGAGATTCGTTTCATGGATGCGAAGCGCGACATCGCGCTGGAGTTTATTGGCCGCAACCCGGGGACGTTCCTGCGATTGTCAGCCCGGCATTTTTTCCAGTTCTGGAGTGCTCCGGAAAAATCCGCGTGGCTGGGGTTGAGCTTGCTCGCATGGCTGGGAATGGTTCTGGCACTCCGGCGCAAAGGCTTGGAGGCGGTCCCTTACGCGCTGGTCGTGCTTATCTTTCCGCTTGTTTATTACATAACCCATGTCTTCAGCACTTACCGTCATCCTATTGAGCCAGTGATAGTTCTACTGGCAGCGTATTCAATGGTCTCGATCCTCGAAATTGTTGGCACTCGTTCATTTCGAAACCACAAGTCGGCAGCGGAGACGTAGCAAGCTGATCCTGATACGGAGAAAGTCTCGGCGGGGACTGGTCAGGCTCGAGCAGCCATACGCGCCGATTCTTGAAATACTCCAGCAGTTCCTGATTCTTCTGCTTGTCCATGTCCCATGCCCACACGATTTTCGCGGCATCGACGTCGGCTGCGTTGTATACCCAATCGTGTTCTGGAATGTGGTCTGTCGAGTAGTGCACGAGGACCAACTGCTGTCCAGGTAGGTTTTCAAGAGTACGAGAAACGCTTGTGCGATTCAGGTTGCCGCGCGGGTATTCAGGCTCGATTCGTGCATGCGCCAGGACCGCAACCACCCGCAAAATCACCATTGCGCAGCACAGCAGGGGAACGGCCCCAACGTGCGCAGCACCGACGCGATTTCCGCGCCAGCGCCACAGTCTCAGGTGGCGCATACACTGGAGCAGGACCAGGTACAGCAGGCTCATGGCGGGGGCAAAATAATGTCCGTAGTAGAACGTTTCAGCCGCCAGGCCGAGCACGAACACACCACTCGCAAAGAGAGCAAAGCGCATTTTGTGATCGCGCAGGATCCACGGAAACGCCAACAGCGGCATAGTGAGAATCGGACCTAAGTAAAGTTTCCAAAACTTCGCCGCTTTGTCGAGGGAGTGGAGCAGGAATCCCTTGAGCGTGCGGCCTGCCTGGAAATACTGAAATTCTTCGTCATAGAACCTTTGCATGAGCGGGTGTCGGTACTGGGGTTCGGGCCGTGGTGTCAGCCACAAGAAATACTGGTCGCGGGCATAGGCATTGCGGTTTACCTGATACGCCATTGTGAATGGACTGCCGGTGACGCGCTGGTAGTAGAAGCCCGTGCCTGCGGCCACCGCAGCCAAAATTAGCGCAATAGGGACGACCACGTGAGTGAGAGCGATAGAAAGTGGCGGACGTCCCGATCCAAACAGCCAGACCAACATCGCCGCGGCCACGGTCAGCGCCAGCACGAATCCCTCATAAGGACGGGTGTCGGCTAGGATAGCCAGGCCCAGCGCCATCCAGATCGCGTCTCGCACCCGCACATGGCGCTTCAGCCTGGGCAGCGCTCCGAGCACCAGCGCTCCTCCTAATGCGATCACGGAGGCAGACCAATAGCCGTTCATCCAATAGCCAAAGATTCCGAACCGCAGCACCGCCAACAGGCCGCCTAGCAGAGCCCATCCCGGAGGCAGCCAGCCCTGCAGCATCCAGCACACTGCGGAGCACATGAGCGCAGTGATCACCCATTGGCCGATCCAGGGATGCCCGAGGCGCTGCCCTGCGGCCAGAACCAATCCCTCGGCTGGTGGATACATCGACATATAAGTTGGTTGCTGAATGATGTGGAAGCCTTCGAAGTGTACCCACATGGGATGTGGAGGATTAGTTGCGCGTCCGTGAGCAAACGTATCGGCCGCTAACAAGTAGCTGAACTCGTCCTGATAGTCCGGTTGAGGGACGCCAAGAACTGGAATGAGAGCTGCGCGAATGGAAAGAGATAGAAACCCAACCAGCGCTACGGATAGGTTTTTCTTGCGCGCCAGCCTGGCGAACCATCGCTCGACTGAGTGCAGGGCTGGCGCCGGAGAACCTGCCGGGCGCCGACAGAAAATCATTATGACCACCGGGAGGACGAGAATCAATTCGATGATATCGAGGGCCCATCTCGCCAACCATAAATGCAGTGCGGGCATGGTGCACGAATTTTCGATTGGCCAGCGGCGATTGTCAATGCAAGATTGCGGTGTGGTTGCCTTGGCTGCGTACAATATGATCCTGGTGGTCGCAATCTTGCTGCTGGAGTAGCACTAGTTGTTGACGAGCTGGCTGGGGTAGCCGTAGCGGGCTTTGCGATTGCATCCGTCGACGGCGTGATTCACGACAATGAGCAGATACATCCGAATCCTGATTTGGCTTGGCGTTGCGATTCTTGGCGCGCTGGCGCTAGGCACGATTGCGCTGCATCGCGGCGAGGAAATCAATGCCATGTGGCTGGTGGTCGCGGCCGTCTGCTCCTACGCCTTGGGATACCGTTTCTACAGCAAGTTTATCTCTGCCAAAGTTCTTGTGCTTGATGCGCAGCGAGCTACTCCCGCCGAACGGCTGGACGATGGCCGCGATTTTGTTCCCACTAACAAATGGGTGGTCTTTGGACATCACTTTGCTGCGATCGCTGGGCCAGGGCCGCTAGTAGGTCCGGTGCTCGCGGCGCAGTTTGGCTATCTTCCGGGGACGCTCTGGATATTGGCTGGCGCGGTGTTTGGCGGCTGTGTTCAGGACTTCGTCATTCTGCTTTTCTCAGTGCGGCGCGACGGAAAATCGCTGACCGAAATGGCCCGCGAGGAAATCGGTCGCGTGGGCGGGTTCGTGGCCTACGTGGCGGTTATAAGCATCATCGTGATTCTGCTCGCTGTCGCCGCATTGATCGTAGTGAACGCCTTGAAGTCTAGTCCGTGGGGTGCGTTCACCATCGCCATGACCATGCCAATCGCATTGTTGATGGGCTTGTATCTGCGCCGCTTGCGCCCAGGCAAAGTGTTGGAAGTGTCGGCCCTGGGATTCATTCTCGTGATGCTAGCCATTTGGGGCGGACAGTGGGTCTCGCAGAGTACTGCGGTCGCCCCGTGGTTCACACTCACGGCGCCCACGCTTGCGGTCGTGATCATCATTTATGGATTTTGTGCCTCAGCATTGCCCGTATGGCTGCTGCTTGCGCCACGCGATTACTTGAGCACCTTCGTCAAGCTGGGGACGATCGGATTACTGGCGCTAGGAATTATCGCACTGCGTCCCACGCTGCACATGCCGCCGCTGACGCGGTTTATCGACGGCTCAGGGCCAATCTTTGCCGGCAGGATTTTTCCTTTTGCCTTCATTACGATCGCTTGCGGCGCCATCAGCGGATTCCATTCTTTGATCTCCAGCGGAACAACTCCGAAATTGATTCGCCGAGAACTTGAAACTCGCATGGTCGGCTATGGCGGGATGATGGCGGAATCGATGGTCGCAATTATGGCGACGATTGCTGCTTGCGTGCTTCAGCCGGGAACTTATTTCGCGATCAATAGTCCCGCGGGAATCGTTGGCCAGACACCCGACGCCGCAGCCGCAACTATCAGCGGTTGGGGATTCCCAGTCACTGCCGGAGGGATGCAGGCCCTGGCGCAGGCCGTGGGCGAGCAGACTTTGTTCAATCGCACGGGTGGCGCGCCCGCTTTCGCAGTGGGGATGGCCCACATTTTTTCCAGCAGTCTGGGCGGTCAGGCGGTGATGGCCATCTGGTACCACTTCGCCATCATGTTTGAAGCGTTGTTCATTCTTACCGTTCTCGACGCCGGCACACGTGTGGGCCGCTTTATGGTGCAGGATGCGCTCGGCCATATTTGGAAGCCTCTGGGGCGCACCAGTTGGTATCCCTCGATTCTGGCCACCAGCGCCCTGATCGTGGCTGCCTGGGGATCGTTCTTGTGGCAAGGGGTAAAGGATCCGCTGGGTGGAATCAATTCGCTGTGGCCGTTGTTTGGAATCTGCAATCAACTGCTTGCG